>OHFG01000182.1_pt1 | contig 58494 bp, 50 predicted proteins | sample 1567411 | NCBI WGS metagenome assembly OHFG01 (sample SAMEA3879563, study PRJEB24766) | human gut metagenome | biome: human-associated habitat; feature: feces | place: USA | collected 1985/1987
CCAGCCAGCCCGTGCAGGTACACACCGCACGCGGCGGCAGCTTCCGCTTCAATGCCCTGCGCGCACAGCCCGGCAATAATGCCCGTAAGCACATCGCCGCAGCCGCCGGTTGCCATGGCAGGCGTACCGGTGGTGTTAACATATACCGTGCCGTCCGGGCAGGCGATAACAGTCGGCGCGCCCTTCAGCACCAGCACGCAGTTCCATTCTGCGGCGTATTTTTCCGCAAGTTCAATGCGGCGCACATCCACTTCGGCGGCACTTAAACCGCACAAACGCGCCATTTCGCCAGGGTGCGGCGTAAGTATTTTGGTACATTTAAGCTGCGGCAGAATTTCGGTTTTACGGCTTAACGCCGTCAGCGCGTCGGCGTCGATAACCGCCGTGCCTTCGTAATTTTCCAGAATGTTTAAAATTACCTCGCCGGTTGCTTCGCTGGTGCCAAGCCCAGGGCCGATTGCCAAAACGTCCGATTTTGCCGCCGCGTCCAGCACTTCGCTCGATAAGCCCTTTTACCATTACTTCCGTGAGCTTAACCGCCAACACCTCGCGCGAGCACAGCGGCGTGTAAAGGCTTACCAGCCCCGCGCCTGCCTTAACGGCAGCCTGCGCGCACAGCGCCGCCGCGCCCGTGTAGCCCGGCGAACCTGCCGCCACCGTTACGCGCCCAGCTTCGCCCTTATGGCAGTTGCCGCTGCGGATGGGCAGAAAATCGCGCACAATTTCCGAATCCAAAAGATATTTATGCCCTTCCGCCTGCTCCGTTAAAGCCTCCGGCATGCCAATCGGCGCAACAACAATCTTGCCCGCAAGCTCCGCCGCCGGGTATAAATAAAGCCCGGGCTTAGGCAGCTGCATAGTTACGGTTGCCGCTGCCTGCACAGCGTTTTCGTCCGCTTCGCCGGTATCTGCCTGCGCACCGCTCGGAATATCCACCGCCAGCACATCCGCACGCGCGCCGTTCATCAAAAGGCAGGCCCGCTTGTAATTGCCGCCAAGCTCACCCTTAAAGCCGGTGCCAAGCAGCGCGTCAATCATTAAATCCGCATGGGCAGCGGCAATTTCCGCCACGTTCCAGTCACATTCTTCTTTCAGCTCCGTAACGGCAAGGCCGCTTTTTGCGCAAATTTTCAGCTGCACGCCTGCCGCGCCGGTAAACTCAACCGCGGGCGAAGCCAGAAAGATTTTTACGCGCGCGCCCCCGGCACTGAGCCAGCGTGCCGCCACCAGTCCGTCGCCGCCGTTGTTGCCCTTACCGGCAAACACAACCACGCTTTTGGCGTATACATCACCGCCCAAAAGCTCCGCCGCGGTTTCTGCCACCGCACGCCCGGCGTTTTCCATTAAAACTGCCGTTGGCAGATAAAACTCCTCCGCCGCTTTTTTATCAAGCGCGCCCATTTCATGCGCATATACAAGTTTCATTTATTATCCCTCCAGAATTACCTGCGCCATTGCCAGCTCTTTGGTATGGCTTAATGTTAAATGTATTTTTTCTGTGCCAAGCCCTTTGGCGTAATCTTTAAAATAACCGTATAAAACAAGCTGCGGCCTGCCAAGCGCGTCGTTTATAACCTCAATTTCGGTCAGCCGCCCGCCGCGCAGCCCCGTGCCAACAGCTTTTACAAAAGCCTCCTTGGCGGCAAAACGTGCTGCAAAGCTGGCGTATGCCTGCACTCCGCGCGCCATGCAGTAATCCTGCTCGCGCCGGGTAAACACACGCGCGGCAAAGCCCTTCATGCCAAGCGCTCTTTTAATGCGGCTTACCTCTGCCAAATCGCAGCCGATACCAATAATCATATAAACTCCTTTTAACTCAACACATCATTTAGCGTAAACTAATCCATATTATGCTTATTTCCATTTTTACCTGTAAAATCCTGCCCGCAAAAGTGAACTTTATGCAAAAACGCCGGTGCAGTTTCTTTGCAGGCAGCCAAAATTGCTGTATAATTGTGTTGCAGTAATTTTAAAGGAGGCTTTATTTTGTTATATAAAACCCGCGGAACCTGCTCCATAGCCATTGATGTGGAGGTAGAAAACGGCATTGTAAAACATGCGCAGTTTATTAACGGCTGCCCCGGCAATACCGCAGGCATTTCGCAGCTTGTGGCCGGTATGCCGGCAGAAGAAGTTATCCGCCGCTTAAAGGGCATTAAGTGCGGCAATAAGCCAACCAGCTGCCCCGACCAGCTTGCCCTTGCGCTGGAGGAAGCGCTTAAAAGCCAAAACTAAAACCAAAACGCGCAAAACAAAAACGCCATGCGTAAAGCACGGCGTTTTTTATTTTAGTTTATGCGTTTTTTAATTGAAGCCTTTTATTCCTTACCTGCAAGGCGTTTGTAGGTTGCAAGGCGTTCTTTGGCGTCATGCTCTGTTTTTTCAAACAATGCTTCTGCCTGGTCCGGGAATTGTTTTAAGAGTGCGGAGTAACGTACTTCGCCCATTAAGAATTCGCGGAAGTTGCCGGTAGGTTCCTTGCTGTCGAGAATGAACGGATTTTTGCCCTGTTCCTTCAGTTCCGGGTTGTAACGGTAGTTAGCCCAGTAACCGCATTCAACAGCATGTTTTGCTTCCAGCTGGCTGTTGCCCATGCCTGCTTTCAAACCGTGGTTAATGCACGGCGAATAAGCAATAATCAGGGACGGTCCGTCGTAAGCCTCTGCTTCGGCAATGGCTTTAAGGGTTTGGTTCTTATCCGCACCCATGGCGATTTGCGCTACATAAACATAGCCGTAGCTCATGGCCATCATGCCGAGATCTTTTTTGCGGGTGCGTTTGCCGCTGGCCGCAAATTTGGCAATAGCAGCTGCCGGAGTAGCCTTGGAGGACTGGCCGCCGGTGTTGGAATATACTTCGGTATCAAATACCATTACGTTAATGTTTTCGCCGCTGGCAAGAACATGGTCAAGACCGCCGTAGCCGATATCGTAAGCCCAGCCGTCGCCGCCGAAAATCCAGTGGCTGCGTTTTACAAAGTACTGGCCAAGGCCTGCAATTTCTTTTAAGAGCTCGTTATCGCTGTTTTCGGCAGCCAGTGCCGCTTTCAGCGCTTCGGCACGTTCGCGGGTGCCGTCGCTTACGTTCATGTTGTCAAGCCAGTTCTGCATAGCTGCTTTCAGTTCTTCGCTTACGGGCAGTTTCAGCGCTTCTTTTACGCGGTCAGCCACACGTTCGCGGGTATGTTTAACGCCCAGGTACATGCCAAGGCCGTATTCGGCGTTATCTTCAAACAGGCTGTTTGCCCAGCTCGGGCCGTGGCCTGCCGCATTTTTGCAGTACGGCATGGAAGGTGCACTTGCGCCCCAGATAGAGGAGCAGCCCGTTGCGTTGGCAATCATCATGCGGTCGCCAACAAGCTGGGTAACAAGTTTGGCATACGGAGTTTCGCCGCAGCCTGCGCACGCGCCGGAGAATTCGAAGAGAGGTTTCTTGAACTGGCTGTTCTTGACGGAAGCAACCTTATCGGCGGGGATAGGAGCGGAGGTCTCTTTGAGGCTGACTGCATAGTCCCAGTTTGCGGCGTCCTTTTCAATGGATGCGGCAAGAGGAATCATGGAGAGTGCCTTTTCCTTTGCGGGGCAGACGTTCACGCAGTTATTGCAGCCGGAGCAGTCGTAAGGACTGACCTGCATACGGTATTCGTAACCCTTGAAACCGATTGCGGCCTTTGTGACAAAACCTTCGGGTTTGTCGGCGAGTTCTTCGGGGGTTGCGAGCGTGGGACGGATTGCCGCGTGAGGGCAGACCAGCGAGCAGCGGTTGCACTGGATGCATTTTGCGGGATCCCATTCGGGAACGCTGACCGCGATACCGCGTTTTTCGAACTTGGTGGTGCCGGTGGGCACGATGCCGTCTGCGTTGAACGCGGACACGGGCAGTTTGTCGCCTTCCTGTGCGGTGATGGGCGCGATGAAGTTCTTGAAGTATTCGTCATCGGGAACGGGCAGAGGATCTGCACCGGTCGTGGTGGTTGCCCAGCTTTCGGGATATTTGACTTCTTTGAGGCCTGCGATGGCGTTGTCGATGCAAGCGCAGTTCATGTTGACGACTGCGTCACCTTTCTTGCCGTAGGTCTTCTTGATGGCTTCTTTCATGTATCTCTCTGCGTCTTCGTAAGGAATGACGTTTGCGAGTTTGAAGAATGCCGCCTGCATAACGGTGTTGACGCCTTTGGACGCGCCGAGTTTGGTGATGACGTCCAGACCGTCGAGGGTGTAGAACTTGATGTGCTTTCTTGCAATCTGGTTCTTCATCTTGGCGGGGAGCTGTTTGTCCATTTCGTCGGGGGACCAGATGCTGTTGAGCAGGAAGGTGCCGCCGTCTTTCAGGTCGGAGAGCATGTCGTAACGGAGCACGTAAGACTCATTGTGGCAAGCGACGAAGTCGGCCTGGTCGATGAGGTAAGTGCTGCGAATGGGCTCATCGCTGAAACGCAGGTGGGAAATGGTGATGCCGCCGGACTTCTTGGAGTCGTAGGAGAAGTAACCCTGTGCGTATTTGTCGGTGTGGTCGCCGATGATTTTGATGCTGTTCTTGTTCGCGCCGACAGTACCGTCGGAGCCGAGGCCGTAGAACTTGCAGGAAATGGTGCTGGGAGATGCAACGTCGATTTTCTCTTTGATGTCGAGAGAAGTGAACGTTACGTCGTCGAAGATACCGACGGTGAAGTGGTTCTTCTTGCCTTCGTTCATGTTCTGGTACACGGCGTTGACCATGGAAGGATTGAATTCCTTGCTGCCGAGGCCGTATCTGCCGCAGAGGATTTCTGCTTTGACGTTCTTTTCGTCAAGCGCGGTGACGACGTCGAGGTAGAGGGGTTCGCCGAGGGAACCTGCTTCCTTGGTGCGGTCGAGAACGGTGATTTTCTTTGCGGTCTTGGGGAGTGCCGCGACAAACGCGTCGACGGGGAAAGGACGGTACAGTCTGACTTTGACGACACCGACTTTCTGACCTCTTGCGTTGAGGTAATCGACGGTTTCTTCGACTGCTTCCGCACCGCTGCCCATAAGGACGATGACGCGGTCTGCGTCTTTTGCACCGTAGTAGTCAACGAGGTGATACTGTCTGCCGGTGATGCCCGCGACCTTATCCATCATGGTCTGGACGATGCCGGGAACTGCGTCATAGTATTTGTTTGCGGCTTCTCTGTTCTGGAAGTAGATGTCGGGGTTCTGCGCCGTGCCTGCCTGATGAGGATGTTCGGGGTTGAGGGAACGTGCGCGGAAACGGTCGATATCGTCAAAGTCGACGAGGGACTTGATTTCTTCGTAGTCGATGACGTCGATTTTGCTGACTTCGTGAGAGGTTCTGAAACCGTCGAAGAAGTTTATGAAAGGTACGGAGGATTTGAGGGTGGAAAGATGTGCCACAAGGCTCAGGTCCATAACTTCCTGAACGGAGTTGGACGCGAGCATAGCAAAGCCGGTCTGACGGCAAGCCATAACGTCCGCGTGGTCGCCGAAGATGCTGAGTGCGTGAGCGGCGAGAGCTCTTGCGGAAACGTGGAAAACGCAGGGGAGAAGTTCGCCCGCGATTTTGTACATATTGGGAATCATCAGCAACAGACCTTGGCTTGCGGTGAAGGTGGTGGTCATCGCGCCTGCGGCGAGAGAACCGTGAACCGCGCCTGCCGCGCCTGCTTCGGACTGCATTTCGGCGATTTTAAGCACGTTGCCCAGTATGTTTTTTCTGCCTTGACCCGCCCATTCGTCGCAGTTTTCAGCCATGGGAGAGGAGGGCGTAATGGGGTAAATTGCCGCAACGTCGGAGAACGCATACGCGATATGCGCCGCAGCGGTATTACCGTCGATAGTCATCTTTTTCATAAAAGACCTCCATAGAAACTTGTAATCCTGAAAAATTCAGCCATAAGGCTAGCAAGGTGGATTATACTCTCCGCACGCGTAATAGTCAATCAATATTTGCAGTTTGTATTACTAACAGATAACAACACATCTGTATACGTGCGCACTGTATGCGCGTATGAAACTTGCGGCAGAGTGCGGAAACGGGCACGGAAAAATGGCGTCGGACGGTTGGTAAAATCGACGATAACGGAAAATTTGTGCGCGGAAAAGCGCGACAAGGTGTCGTAAAATCTCCGAAAACCTGTCTGCGCGGCTTTCACACGGCGCAAATGATTGCAATCGTTTTGCAATTCGGCGATATTGTGCTAAAATTACACCAATATGTCACAAATCGAAGTCAAAGGCGTCAATTATTCCTACCGACTTGCCGAAGGGCAGACACTGCGTGCCCTCCGCAACGTGTCCTTTACCGTCGAAAAGGGCGAGTTTGTAGCGCTTGCGGGAATGAACGGAAGCGGCAAAAGTACGCTTGCAAAACTGTTGAACGGGCTTTTCGTGCCGTCCACGGGTGACGTTCTCATCGACGGAATGAACACCCGCGACGTCGAAAAGACATTCGAAATACGCAAAAAGGCGGGAATGGTTTTCCAGAACCCCGACAACCAGATGGTTGCGACGTTGATTGAAGACGACGTGGCGTTCGGACCCGAGAACATCGGCGTTCCGCGCGAAGAAATAATCGAACGCGTGAACTGGGCGCTCGAAGCCGTGGACATGACGGAATACCGCACGCGCAGCGCAAGCAAACTTTCGGGCGGACAGAAACAGCGCGTCGCGATAGCGGGCGTGCTTGCGATGAAACCCGAAATTCTCATTTTCGACGAGTCGACGTCCATGCTCGACCCCGAGGGCAGACGTGAAATAATGGACGTCGCGCGCAAACTCAACGATTCGGGCATTACGGTCATCACCATTACGCACAATATGGACGAAGCCGCAATGGCAGACAGAATTATAGTTCTCAAAAAGGGCAGAGTTGCGCTGGACGGCACACCGAAAGAGGTGTTTTCCTCTCCCGTGGTGGAGGAGTGCGGACTTACGTTGCCGCCCGCGACCGAACTTGCCCGCGAACTCGGCGAAAAAGGTTACCGTTTCCAAGGCGCGGTTATAGACGAAGACGAATTGGTGGAGGGAATATGTCGGCAATTACTCTGAAAAATCTCTCATACACCTATTCGAAAAAAACTCCTTACGAAAAGCGCGCTCTCGACAATATCAACCTCGAAATTCAGGAGGGTGAATTTGTCGGACTGGTAGGAGCAACGGGTTCGGGCAAATCAACGCTCATTCAGCATCTTAACGGGCTAATCAAGACGCAGGAAGGCGAAGTCGAAGTGGCGGGCATGAACGCCAAGGACAAAAAGACGCTCAAAAAACTGCGTTTCACCGTGGGTATGGTTTTCCAGTACCCCGAATATCAGCTTTTCGAAGACACGGTGGCGAAAGATATTGCTTTCGGACCCAAAAACATGAAACTTTCCAAGGAAGAAATCGACCGCAGAGTGCGCAATGCAATGGAAGTCGTCGGTCTTCCTTACGAGATTTTTGCCGAAAGAAGTCCTTTCGAATTGTCGGGCGGCGAGAAGAGAAGAGCGGCGATAGCGGGCGTAATCGCCATGGAACCGCAGATACTCGTGCTTGACGAACCCGTGGCGGGACTGGACCCCGCAGGCAGACGGGAAATTCTCGAACTCATAGCAAAACTCAAAAAAGAAGTCAGCCCGACAATCATAATGGTGTCGCACTATATGGACGACATTGCCGCAATGGCGACGAGGATTGTCGCGCTCAAAGACGGCAAAATCGTGGCGGACGGTGCGCCCGAACGCGTATTCGGCGACAGAGAAAAAGCCCGCGAAGCGGGGCTCGACCTGCCTTCGGCGGCAAAGATAGCGGACAGACTGCGCGCACGCGGCATTGACGTAAGCACGGAAATAGTCACGCTCGGACAGCTTGCCGAGGCACTCGGCAGAATTGCCGACGAACGCGGTTTGGCAAACGCGTACGACGGCAACGGCAAAGAACTGCCGACGGTTGCGGAAAACGCGACGGAGGAGGGAAGCGATGTTTAAGGACATAGCGTTCGGACAGTACTATCCAGTTGACTCCGTCATTCACAGAATGGACGCGCGAATGAAACTGTTTCTCACGGTTTTGTTCGTGGTTGCGATATTCTTTGTCAACACCTATTTCGGATTTATGCTTACGGCGGTGTTCCTGCTTGCGATAATACTGCTTGCAAAACTCCCGATGATGTCCGTTCTGAAATCCGTTCGCGCCATAATTTTCATAGTGATATTCGCCGCGATAATCAACCTGTTTATGATAAACGAAGGCGAAATTCTGTGGAGCTGGAAATCCCTTCATATCACCGATGTGGCAGTTCATACTACCATAAAGATGACTTTAAGGCTCTTTTTGCTCATAAGCGGCGCGTCGTTGCTTTCGCTTACGACTACGCCCGTCGAGATTGCGGACGGCACGGAAAGCCTGATGAAACCCTTGAAACTCATCAAGGTCCCCGTCCACGACATAGCAATGATAATGAGCATCGCGCTCCGCTTTATTCCCACGCTGTTCGAAGAAACCAACAAGATAATTTCCGCGCAGAAGGCAAGGGGCGCAAGTTTCGATACGGGCGGACTTATCGCAAGAGCGAAAGCCTTGCTGCCCGTGCTCATTCCGCTTTTCGTCAACTCTTTCCGCAGGGCGGACGAACTCGCGTTCGCAATGGACGCACGCTGTTACAACGCCACCGAACACCGCACCAAAATGAAAGTGATGAAACTGCACGTCGCGGACTACATCGCGTTTTTCGTTATGGTCGCGTTCTTTGTGGGCATTCTTATGGACAGATACTATATGGGCGGCGGCATAATGGACGGACTTATTTTCGGAGGTCTGTTGTGAGATACCGCGCCGTAGTATCCTATTTCGGCAAAAATTACGTCGGGTGGCAAAGGCAACTCAACGGACTGAGCGTGCAGGAAGTGCTGGAAAAAGCGCTCACCGCCGTTTTCGGAGTGCCGACGCAGGCGACGGCAAGCGGCAGAACGGACGCAGGCGTGCACGCGGAAGGTCAGGTTGTGCACTTCGATGCGGACACGTCAATTCCGCCCGAGAAAATTCCTTTTGCCGTCAACACCGAACTTCCGCGCGACGTAAGTATGCTGTCCTGCGAACCCGTCGACGACGGTTTCAACGCCCGTTTTTCCGCAAAACGCAAAACGTATTGCTACAAAATTTACGTTTCCCGTCACCGCAAACCCATGCTCGAAGAAAACCACGCGCATATCGTGTATGCGCTTGACGTGAACGCAATGCGCGAGTGCGCCGCAGTCATAGAAGGCGAACACGATTTCAAAGGGTTCGAGGCAAGCGGTTCGGTGATAAAGAACACCGTCCGCACCGTCTACAAAATCGACATAGTAGCAACCGTTCGCGCCGAACGCGACGGAAAACTGTCCGACGGCGAACTGGAAATTTACGTCACGGGCAACGGATTTCTTTACAATATGGTGCGCATAATAGCGGGCACGCTGGTATATGTCGGGGCGGGCAAGATGACCCGTGAGGAGGTCGAAAAGGTGCTTGAAAGCGGGGACAGAACGCTGGCTGGCAAAACGCTTCCGCCCGAGGGATTGACCCTTGTGAGCGTGGAATACGGGGACTGATATGCTGACTGTCAATTTCGAAACGGACGCAAAAACTCTTTCGGAACTTTACTCCGCGCTCGGGCTGGACATTCCCGTCGGCGGCACGAATTTCCTTTTGCGCGAGGACGGCGAGCCTATCGGACTTATGCGAACCGAAATGAGCGATTATGTCACAATCACGCATTTTAAGTTGAGAAACGACCGCTTAAACTATGAAAACCGCGAGTTTTTCCTGCGAGCAATGATGTTCAAGTTCTCGTTGTCGCCCATACCTCTTGCGGTAAAAGGCAAGGTTGACGAACTTGAAAAATTCGGGTTCGAGTACCGCGACGGATATATGAAAATCGACGACTCGCGCAACATCAACCTACACGGTGACTGCCACAAATAGGCAGTCTTTTTTATTTTGTTTTTTCCGTTTGCGTTATCGTTATATGCTTTTTTGTTCGCCGCGGGTTTTGTTCGTTCGGCCTCGTTCAATCGACGTATTTCTTGCGGTTTCGACCTTGCGCGGGCACAAGCGCGTGTTATGCTTTCTTTTCCCAAAATATTTTACTTGCGAATTGCGCGCGTATGGGGTAGAATAATTCTACTAAAATATCGGATACCAAAATGGACGAAATCAGAACAAACGAACAATCATCGAATTTTATCGAAGATATCATCAACGCTGACCTCGCAGAGGGTAAGCATACCAAAATCATCACCCGTTTTCCCCCCGAACCGAACGGTTATCTGCATATCGGTCACGCAAAAGCCATATGCATCAACTTCGGTATGAAACAGAAGTACGGCGGCGAATGCAATCTCCGTTTCGACGATACCAACCCCGTCAAAGAGGACGTCGAGTATATGGAGAGCATCAAAGAGGACATTCGCTGGCTGGGGTTCGAGTGGGACAGGGAACTCAACGCTTCCGACTATTTCGAGAAGATGTACGATTTCGCCGTCAAACTCATCAAGGACGGCAAGGCGTACGTTTGCGACCTGACTGCGGACCAAATACGCGAAACGCGCGGCACGCTCACCGAGCCCGGAAAGGAAAGCCCCTACCGCAACCGTTCCGTCGAAGAGAACCTCGACCTGTTCGCCAGAATGCGCGCGGGTGAGTTCGCCGACGGAGAAAAGGTGTTGCGCGCCAAAATCGATATGGCGTCGCCCAACATCAATATGCGCGACCCCGTAATCTACCGCATATGCCACGCGGAACATCCTCACACGGGCAACCGTTGGGTCATCTACCCGATGTACGATTTCGCGCATCCTCTCGAAGACGCAATCGAAGGCATCACGCATTCGCTTTGCTCCCTCGAATTCGAAAATCACCGTCCCCTTTACGACTGGGTGACGACAAACTGCGGTTTCGACCCCCGCCCCCGTCAGATTGAGTTCGCAAGACTCAATCTTACGCACACGGTTATGAGCAAGCGTTTCCTCAAACGTCTTGTGGACGAAAAAATCGTGTGGGGCTGGAACGACCCCCGTCTTTCCACGCTTTCGGGCATTCGCGAAAGAGGTTATCCCCCCGAAGCGGTGCGCGATTTTTGCAGCAGAATAGGCGTTGCGAAAGCCGACAGCGTCGTCGATATTGCCATACTCGAACACTGCGTGAGAGAGAACCTCAACAAAAACGCCACCCGCGCAATGGTGGTTACGCGTCCTCTCAAACTCGTGATTGACAACTATCCCGAGGACAAAACCGAGATTATGCAGGTGGAGAACAATCCTCAGCAGGAAAACAGCGGAACGCACGACGCCACGTTCTCGAAAGAACTGTACATCGAACAGGACGACTTCGCGCTCAATCCGCCTCCCAAATATTTCAGGCTCAAACCCGACGGTATGGTTCGTCTCAAAGGCGCATACGTCGTAAAATACAAGAGTTGCGACCTTGACGCGGAAGGCAATCCCGCGGTGGTGCACGTCGAGTACATCGAAGGCACGAAGTCGGGCGAGGAAGGCGCGAACATCAAAGTCAAAGGCACGATACACTGGGTCAACGCCCGCGACGCGGTCGACGTAAAACTCAACATCTTCGATTACCTCATCAACGACGGCGACGGCGATTATATGGACCGCATCAACCCGAACTCGCTCACGGTTTTGCAGGGCAAGGCGGAAAAGTTCCTGCTCAATGCGAAAAAGGGCGACAGATTCCAGTTCCTGCGCGAAGGGTATTTCGTCTGCCGCGGCGGTACGGAGTACAACTGCATTGTCGGTCTTAAAGACAGTTTTAAGGGTTAAGGCTAAAATATCACAGTGCGCATACGCCTGCGCTCAGGGCGTAGCGCAAACATACAGACGTTCATTACGAGGTGAGTTATGTTCACTTGCAAAGTTTGCGGAAGCGAAGTCGAACGCGGTCAGGCATACTGCACGACCTGCGGCGCCGAAGTCGTGTCCAATTACGAGGTTACGTGTCCCGCCTGCGGCACCAAAAACAACGCGGGTAGCAGGTTCTGCGCCAACTGCGGCGGAGCGCTCGGCGTTTTGCGTAAACCCGTATGCGACATATGCGGCACGCCCAATCTTCCCGGTGCGAAATTCTGCGTCGTCTGCGGCGCACCCGTTACCGATTCCGACAGTCCCTTTACGGAAGAGGACGTCGTCGAGTTCCGCAAAAACAAAATGAACGTCGACCTTATGGTCAAAGAGAGAATGAAAGCCGTCGACAAGGAAGTCGCGGAGATGAAAAAACGCGTCGCCGACGACAAGACCAAGGCGATGAAAGAGATTGAGGACTACCGCAAAAAGACCAACGAAGAACTGAGCAAGCAGGCGAAAATCCTCAACGCGTACCGCGACAAGGTCAACGAACTCGGTTCCGAAGACGTTGCGCAACTCAAAAAACTCTCGCAGGCAATCAGGAACTATTCTTCCTATTACGCAGACCCGTATTCGGCGGCGGAGAATATGGACGAGCTCAAAGACCCGTTCATCTGTCCCGTCTGCGGCGCGATAAACGCGGGCGACGCGGTCAAATGCAACCGTTGCGGCCGTTCACGTGCGCGTTCCATACTTCTGCTTGCCAAAGGCAAAATCAAACAGTCGCCGCCCGTGAGAAAGAAAGTAAAGGTGCTCGAAGCACCCGAAGCCGACCTCACGTCCCGCAAGACGCCCACGTTCGACGAGTTTGCGGGCGAAGCGTTTGCCGAGGCGCAGACCAAACCCATTGCAATGCCCGACGAACAGAAAGACGCGCCGAGATTTGCAAACGGTGCGCAGCATTTCGTGCCCGGCGGCGGATATTATCCTTATCCCCCTATGGCACCCTACGGCGCACCCGTGCTGTACAACAAGGAAACGGGCGAACCCTACCAGATGCCGCCCATAGTGCAACCCGTGGCGTTTGTTCCTTACGTCACGCAGGAACAGCCCCTTATGCAGTATCTGCCTACGGGCGAATACGCCGCACCCGCGCCTGAACCCGCGGCACCTGCGGTGCAGAACCGCACGACCGACGTCGACAAAAAGAAAATATGACGGCAAACAACAACGACAGACGTCCCGCAAACGTGGACGAGGCGGGCATCAGACTGGCCCCGCAGCCGCTTGATGCAGGTTCCGCAAAACAACTGCCTTCCGTAAGGCAGGAGTTTGTCATTGCGCCGTCGCTGGATTATCCCGACGCGCACCGCGAAACCGATATGCCGTCGTCGACTGCGCGCGACTATCAGCCCGAAGAAAAAGACGTCAACAAGAAATGGAAACGTTCCGCACGCAACAAGAATATGGTTGCGGGCGTGGTTATGCTCATTGCGTCCGCCGCGGCGATTGTACCTTTCCTGCTTGCCTTTTTCTCGGTGAACGGCGACAGCCTGCCTTTCAAATACATACCCGAGCAGTTCAACGTAATAAGACATTGGGTTGACGCGTTCTCGCGAACCGCGGCACTCGGCTGGAAAGGCGATGAAGTCAACACCATTTGGTTTTATATGGTGCCCGACATAATAGTCAGCGTCGGAATTATCGGAATTGTCGCAAACCTTGTACAGTCGGTTTTCGGCATATTCGGTGCTATAAAACCCGCAAGATACCTTTTCGGCGCGGCTTTGTTCGCGCTTGCGGCGATAGCCGTTTTCGTTACCGCGCTGGTCGGCGCGGAAGATATCGGGGTCGCACGTATCGACCTCGCGCAGGATTTCGTCGCAAACTGGAAAACCTGCGAATACGTGACGCTGTTCTTTATAGCGGGGTTGAACCTCGTATGCGCCACGGTTTCGGCGGTAATCGCGCCGCAAAGAACAGGATATACCCGCTGACGGACTAGCCGGCGGTTTCTAGACTCGAACGCGCTTTCAGCGCACGGAGGCAATATGGCAAAGAAATACAATCAGGAGATTACGTTCCTTCCCGACAACGGTACTGCCGCGGAAAACGAAGAGCAGGTCGTAAAGTCGGAGCCCACTTTGTACGAGAGCGAAGCGTACGGAACGTCGCAACCCGACGAGGGTATCAAAACCACGGTTACAAAACCCGTTGGTATCGGCGGTCCCGTTCCCATTATCGCGCCCAAGCACAACACTATCCAGTTGCAGCCGATAGTGGTACCGCTTGCCGTCGTTCCTTATATGAGTCAGGACAGTGACATTCTCCGCACCGACGGAAGAACGCTTGCCAATCCTTATGCCGAGGGACGCACCGAGGAAGAGGAAACCGCGTTTCAGGCGGAAAACGCGCGTCAGAAAAAACACAAAGCCGTGCGCACCCGCGTTTATTCGCTCGTTATGTGCATAATCGCCGCGTTCCTGTTCGCGGGATTTATGCTTGCATATTTCAAACCCGCAATTTCCGACGGTTTCGATTTGTCGTCCGTCGACATTATCGGCACGATAAAAGGCTGGACGCAGGGTACCGCTCCCGCAGACCTTGCCATCGCAATAACCGCTATGGTGGCGGCGGCGGGTTCCTTTGTCGCGCTCATTGCCGCGTTGTTTGGAATGTTGTTCGGGAAATACCCCCGCAAACTGTTCTGTGTTTCGTCCTTTGTCGCAGTCGGCGGATTTATCGCTCAACTGCTTTATAAGGTCATCGAAAAGACTTTCGTAGCGCAGAACGAAATCGCTTTGCTCGTTATGCTCGGCATTGCGGGACTGATGTTCGTCGTGTCGCTGATATTCCTTGCCGCGGCGGTAAGGCGAGAGGACAGGGACGAAGAACTGCTGATGAGAGCGGGATACGAAATCTGAGTCGCCGGAGGCACTCGACGGAGTGCCTCTTTTCATAATCGTTTAACGGAAGAACAAAATAATAATGTCGTTGAAGTTAGTGTCGCTTGCAAGCGGCAGCAAAGGAAATTGCACACTCGTATTATCGGACACCACGGCGATACTTGTCGACGCGGGCATTTCTTTTGCAAAACTTACCCGCGAACTGCGGCCGTTCGGGCTTACGCCCTCGAAAATCGACGGAGTGGTCATAACCCACGAACACACCGACCACGTATGCGGTCTGCCGCGGCTTTGCGCGTGCGCGCCCGTGTACGCTCATCCTTATACGGCGGCGGCAATAAGCAGACGGCAGGGGGGACTGTGCAACTACGTTGAACAAGAGTTCTACGACGGCGGGTTTACCGTCGGCGACATAGACGTAATCCCGTTCCGCGTTCCGCACGACGCCGTGTATCCTATGGGATATACGTTCCGCGTGCAGGGCGGAGCGCAGGTCAGCGTCGCAACCGATATGGGCAAGCCGACAGTCGGCGTGTTCAACAACATCAAGGAAAGCGAAGTCGTGTTGCTCGAAGCAAACCACGACGTGGATATGCTGAAAAGCGGACCCTATCCCGAAAATCTTAAACGCAGAATTCTCGGCGATACGGGGCATCTCAGCAACGATATGTCCGCGGTTTTCGCGGAAAGGCTGATAGGTTCGGCGGTAAAGACGATTTTGCTCGGACATCTCAGCCAACAGAACAACCTTCCCGAACTCGCAACGGGAACGGTCAAGGGCAGACTTCTGCAACGGGGCTGCTGCGACATTGCGGTCGACGTGGCGTTGCAGGACTGCGCAAGCGAGGTATTCGAAGTAAAATGAGAAAAAATCTTATAGCAAGCGAAGGCGGCAGCGTATATCTGTTTTCAATCTGCGGAATTTCCATACTCAGCAGCCTGTTCTATTACGTTATGGCGGGCAGAGTAGGGTCGTTCGCAGGCATGAGCATTGCCGATTGGGTGGGCTATGCCGTAACGCAGGTGGCAATCGTGCTCGTCGTCTATCTCTTTTCGCTGTGGCGCAAATACGACGTTCTCACCGTCAGCAAACTTCGTCCCTGCCGCAATCCCGTGCGGTATCTGCTGTTGTTCCCGATAGCGTTGCTTACGATTATAGCCTTTCTGCCGCTGTCAATGCTGTTTCAGGCGTTTTTCCAAGCCATTGGCGTCAATGCCACGGTTGCGGCGGGCAGTATCGATTTCAGCAACCCCGGCGTTTACTTCCTTGCGCTGTTCGTGATTGCGCTTTTGCCTGCGTTCGGCGAAGAACTGTTGCTGCGCGGCACCGTACTTCCCGCGCTCACAACGCGCGGAGTGTGGTTCGGCGTATTTATATCGGCATTGCTGTTCAGCCTTATGCACGCAAACCCCGCGCAGACCGCTTACCAGTTCTGTATAGGAGCGGTGCTTGCGGTAGTCTTTCTGCTGTCCAACTCCCTGTTGTCGTGCATAATTCTGCATTTCCTCAACAACTTTATCACGCTCACAATCACGGCATATATTCCCGAAATCAACAATGTGATAGCCTCTCTCGGCGCGTGGAACTGGCTCACGGGCGCAATCGCGTTTGTGGTCGGCACGATATTGCTTTTCGTGTTGCTGTACGCGTTCTACAAAGCGGGACAACCCAAGAAGGACGACAACGGTTTCAGAGTTGTCGACAACGGGATAATCTTTGAAGAATACGCTTTGTACGCGAAGGCGGACGCACCCGCCAAGAAAAAGAGAGTGAGCGGAGACGGCTTTGTCAACGCTTTCCGTTTTGCGGCGTCGATGTTCACGCCCAAAGGCTGGCGCGCAGCCGAACGTGCAATCGCGTCCACCGCACTCGACATTCCGTATCTCGGCAAATCCCAACCTATGATTAACGTCTGGCTGGCAATAGGCTTTGCCGCCTTCTACTGGATTATAGCCTTCTTGCAGGTGTTGTTATGAACTCGCGCTACGGGGCAGGGACAATTTACTTTTTTGTCATAATTGCCACCTTGCTCATGCGCATGGCGGGCGGGCTCGGCGTGTACGACGCGGTGAATGTCGACAGCGACGTTTTCTTTACTCTCGTCGTCCAGCTGCTGTGCTTCGGAGCCCTTCCTCTGCTCGGATATTTCATTGTTTCCAAACAGCTCAAAACCGACCAAATCAAACCTTTATTGCGCGATTTTAATTTCAGAAAGTGCTCTTTGCGCAATTTCGGCTATTGTCTGGGCGTTACGTTGCCCATACTTTTCCTTACGGGCGTCATATCTTTTGCGTGGCAAAACGTGCTTGCGCTTATAGGCTATACGCATTCTGCCGCGGACCCCGTTACTCCGACCGTGGGGGCATTTATCGCGGACGTCGTTCTGGTTGCCGTTCTGCCCGGTATATTCGAGGAAGTCACGCACCGCGGACTTGTTTTTGCCGCTTACCGCGACAGCGGTTATAAAGTGGTGGTCGTGTCTGCGTTGCTGTTCGCGCTTATGCACCAGTACATTCCGCAGACGGGTTACACTTTTGTGATAGGGCTCCTTCTTGCGCTTATGACCTACTACACGGGCTCGATATTCCCCGCAATGTTCGTGCACTTCTTCAACAACTTCATAAGCGTGGTTTCCAATTATGCGGAACTAAACGTCGTATTCAAGTTCGTGGACGACGCGCGCACGTGGCTATATACGCCCGGTACGGGCACAATCGTTATGCTCGTATGTGCGGTGGCGTCGGTCGGCTTGCTCTTTTTCTTCTTCGACAAAATGCGCACGGACGCGGTGAAATGCGGCAGAGTGCCCGAAAAGTTCTTCGAAAAACCGTGGCGCGGTGCAATTCCGCTTTATAAAGACGTTCCGTTTATCCTGACGGTTGCGGTGGGTGTCGTCGCCACGATATTCTCGTTCGTCTGGGGAGTGATGTGATTATGCGCATAAATATCGTCGCGGTAGGCAGGCTCAAAGAAACCTATTTTTCGCAGGCGGTGAGCGAGTACGCAAAACGTATGGGCGCGTACTGCGACTTTTCCGTAATCGAAGTTCCCGCCGCGCCCCCTTCAAAATCGCCCGAGGAACAAAAATCTTTCGAGGCGGAAAAACTTGCAGAAAAGACAAAAGGTTTTGTTGTTGCAATGGACGGCAGGGGCAAAAAACTGTCCAGTCCCGCGCTTGCCGCTTTGATTGCCGACAAGTGCACGGGCGGGCATTCGGAATTTTCTTTCCTGATAGGCGGAAGTCACGGGCTTGACGACAAACTTGTCGCAAAAGCGGACGCGGTGGTGTCTTTCGGCGAAATGACTTTTCCGCACCAGCTTTTCCGCGTTATGCTGTGCGAACAGCTTTACCGCGCAATGACCATAAACGCAGGCACGCCTTACCACAAATAAAGGCAGAAAAGAAGTTGTAACCATTTTCAAATCAAAACGACGCCTGAAAAACAAGACATCTGAACAAACAAAAAGAATATTGATTGTTCGGCAACAAGTTGACAACAAATATACAAAGACAATTCATAAAAACTGCGGAGGAGTACCGACGGTTGCACGAGGGGACGAGAGGAGAGAATATGGAAGAAAAGTTTATGTTGCGCGCCATAGAACTTGCACGCGAATGCGCGTTGTCCGACGAAGTCCCTGTCGGTGCGGTCGTCGTAAAAGACGGCAGTATAATTGCCGAAAGCGGCAATTTCAAGGAGCGCCGCGGCAACGCCGTTTGTCACGCCGAAATTATGGCTCTTTCGCAAGCCGCCGAGAAACTCGGCAACTGGTGGCTGGAAGACTGCGACGTCTACGTCACTCTCGAACCTTGCGCAATGTGCGCGGGTGCAATGATAAACGCACGCATACGCGCGTTGTACTTCGGAGCATTCGACGAAAAGACGGGTGCGGCGGGCAGCAAAGTAAATCTGTTTGAAAAGGGACTGTTCAATCACGACGTCGAGGTCACGGGCGGAATAATGAAAGAGGAGTGCGCCCGACTTCTCGGCGATTTCTTCAAAGCCAAGCGTACTGCGCGCAAAACGCAACCGTCCGATTAATCGGTCGTGTGTTCGATTCCCGATATTTCCGCGTCTCTTCGTTTCTATCTGCATTCTGATGATTTTGACATAATTTTTTTGTTTTCGTGTCATTCTGCATTACCATATCACTTGCCGACGGACTGTCTCGTGTATGCAATAAAAATAAGGAGACAGCAACTATGGACAAGAAAAAAATCGTGTTTATCGTTCTCACCGTCATTTCCGTCGTAATATCCGCCGTGGCTTGCGCGCTGGGTATTCCTTTTACTCCCGTCGACATCGGCTGCACGGATATTGTCGAAGACGGGGAGTGCTCCGACGGCGAAGTGGCAGAGGGGCAATCCGCAACGTCGGAAAAAGACGGTTACGTCGTCTCCGTACCCGATACGAAGACAGCGTGAATTCGGTCGGCAGAGCAAGGGAGGCGGCAACGCCTCCCTTTGCTTTTTACAAAAAACTGCATATATTGAAAAACGGAGCATAGTATTGAGTATGTTAGACAATGTTAAAATCTGGTTGTTGCACAGCCCTTTCGAGAATGTGGAAATTCTGGGCAGAAAATCGGGGGACTACGTCCGCCGAGAGTTCGGCGCGTACTGCGCGGGAGAAATCAACGACGCCGACGAATGCGAACTCCGTGACGGAGAAACGGGCGTTATACTGAGTTTGGGCGCGCCGCTCGTCACGGTCGAGGACGTCGAAAACGGCGTGGAGTGCCTGCGTCGCAGGAAACTCGGCAAACTTTTTCTCGGGGAGCGCGGCTCGGACGCCTGCGCATTCAGGCGCGACGGCAAAGACTCGGGTTATTTTTTCTCGTCCTCCCGATTTTGCAAAGTTGATAGTGCAAAAAACACCTCTTTGGTGTATAATCAAATGAAAGAAAGAATAATTCTCCGTCATCTCACCGCCGAAGTTGACGTTGTCGATGCGGCAAACACCGTAATCGACGATACCGTCACGATATTTTCGGGGGCAAAAGTTATGCCCTTTTGCAGGTTGACGGGCGCAACCGTCATCGAAAGCGGTGCCGTTGTGGAAGGTTCTTTCGTGCGCGACAGCGTCATACGCCGCGGCGCGCAGGTTACAATGTCCTATCTTACGGACACCTGCGTCGGCGAGCGCGCGACGGTCGGACCTTTTGCACGTTTGCGCGGGGCGGAAATCGAAGCGGATTGCAGAATCGGCGACTTCGTCGAAATCAAAAATTCGCGAATGGGCGCGGGTGCGAAATCCGCTCATCTTGCCTACATAGGCGACGCCACGGTAGGAGAGCGCACAAACATCGGTTGCGGAACGGTGTTCTGCAACTACGACGGCAAAAACAAACACCGCACAACAGTCGGCGCGGACTGTTTTATCGGCGCAAACACCAACCTTGTCGCGCCCGTGGAAGTAGGGGACGGCGCGTTTGTCGCCGCGGGTACCACCGTGACGGAGAACGTTGACGTCGGCGCGTTTGCGATAGGCAGGGTGCGCCAGCAGAATATGGAGAAAAAGCCGACGTCTTCCCGCAGGAAAAAGGATAGCGGAAAGACGGACGGAACGGATAAAAAAGATTGAGGGCTTGCCGCGGCGTTCTGCGCAAGTCCGAAGGATGGCAGAATGTACGTGGTCGCAGGATTGGGCAACCCCGGTACAAAGTACCGCAACACATATCACAACATCGGATTTATGGTTGCGGACGCACTGGCGAAAAAATGCAAAGTCAGGTTTACGGGCAAGGAGTGCGCCGCGCTCACCGCAAAAGCGAAATCGGGCGGTGAGCAGTTTGTCATAGCCAAGCCGCAGACTTTTATGAACCTCTCGGGCGAGAGCGTGAAACAGCTTGTCCGCAAATACTGCGACGACGAAAACCAGCTTATAGTGGTATACGACGATGCGGATTTGCCCGTCGGCAGAATGCGCCTGCGCGAAGAGGGAAGCGCCGGAACGCACAACGGAATGCGCAGTATCGTCAAAGAACTCAACACCACCGTGTTCAAGCGTTTGCGTATCGGTATAAAGACGGAAGAACTCGCAGAAAAAGAAGTTCAGATTGTCGATTTGGTGCTTTCAAAGGTCGATTATGCAGACAAACAGCAGATTGACAAGTGCATAGAAACCGCAGTCGACGCCATTTGCGAACTTGTTGCCGGCGCAGATATTCAGCGCGTCGAAGAAAAACTTAACAGAAGAAAATGATTCCCGACAGATTGAATATAACCCGTATGGGAGAAGGGCTTGACTCGCTTGCCCTTCTCGGCGAAAAGAAACTCCCCGCAAGGGAGCTTTCTTCCGTTTCGGTCGTAAGGATAACGGACGGGGCTAAAATCCATCTGGCAAGTTGTATCCCTGCAAAAAAACTGTACGTCACGGCGGACTCTCTTGCCGCAAAGAGCGTGTACGAGAAACTGTCGGCGTATCCCGACGCGCGCGTGGTTTACGTACCGCACCGCGACGACGTGCTCGTACACCGCAAAAGTTTTTCCTTGCGCAGTTCGCGCGAACGTGCCGCCGCGCTTGCCGCCATTGCCTGCGGCCGTGCCGATACGGCTGTTGTGTGCGCGGACGCACTTTTGCAGAAATTTCCGTTCCCCGAAATTATCGGCAATCTTTGTTTCACTCTGTCGCGCGAAGACATAATTTCTCCGCAGACTGCCGCCGACAAACTGGCGCTTGCGGGCTACACCCGTCAGGAAATGATAGCCGAAGAAGGGGACTTCGCTTTGCGCGGCGACATTCTCGACATTTACGTGTGCGGCGGTGAAGCCGTACGCGTCAACTTTTTCGACGAATTGGTCGAAAACGTCAAAACCATAGACACCGCAACTATGTTGCCAGTAAACGAAATCGACGGGGTTTTCGTGCCGCCCGCTGGTGACGTGGTGTTCAGCGAGGAGGAAGCCGCGACCGTACGTCGCGCGCTGTCGGTGCATTCCGACAACCCCGTTGCGGCATTGCTTGCGGACGGAGTCCGCGCGGGAGTTTGTCCGCCGAACTACGCGTGGGTTGCGCCGTTTTCCGAAGAAAATTCGCATTCCATTTTCGATTATTTCGGCGAGGACGTGCCGTCCGTTCTCATTTTCGACGAACCCAAAGTCATTGCAGACAAACTGAACGTGGTTTTCAAAGAGTTCGCGGGCAGAATAGACCCGCTGAAAAACGCGGGCGAAATTCTCGAACAACACGCGCATTCGCTGTTCCCCGTGAGCGAAGTCCGCAGACGGCTTGTGACCGCGCGCAAGGTGGCGTTTACGTCGCTTGATTTTTCCAACCCGCTTTTCAATCCCGCAAAACTCATTCAACCCAAATGCCGTCCCGTAACAAAATACTATCTTGCGCCCGACAGCATTTTGCAGGATTTGAAAACTTTTGTGCTCAACGGGTTCAGGGTGCTGGTCTGCGCAGGCAACCGCGAACGCGCAAAAGGAATACGCGACAGCCTTTTCCAAGGTGAGGTTTACAGCGAGATTTCCGAGGACGGCAACGGCAGCGCCGCCGTGCTCGTAACACCGCTCAAAATCGAAACGGGGTTTATATATCCCGCCGAAAAGGTCGCGGTAATAGGCGTATCGGAGTGTGTCGGAAAACACCGCGGCGAAGACGTATCTTTGCCGAAATCGCAGTTTATCGCACCGAAAGCGGGTGATTATGTAGTACATCGTGTTCATGGCGTAGGTCTTTGCGAAGGTACCACGATAATGAAAGCGGGCGACTTCGAGAAGGAGTATATCGTTCTCCGATACCGCGACGGCGACGTGTTGTACGTGGCGACCGACCAGATGGACAACTTGCAAAAGTTCGTAGGAGAAGAGAACCCGCGGCTCAACAAAATAGGCGGCAAAGAGTTCGCCCGCGAAAAAGAAAAAGTCAGAAAGTCGGTAAGAAAACTTGCGATAAATCTTCTCGACCTTTATGCAAAACGCGAAAAGCAGAAAGGGCACGTTTACGCGCCCGACACCGTGTGGCAGAAAGAGTTTGAGGACGCTTTCGAGTACGACGAAACCGCCGACCAACTGAAAGCAATCGCCGCAGTCAAACAGGAAATGGAAAGCGGCAAAATTATGGACAGACTGCTTGTCGGCGACGTGGGTTTCGGCAAAACGGAAGTGGCTTTTCGCGCTATGTTCAAAACCGTCCTTGACGGCAAACAGGCGGTTTTGCTTGCGCCGACTACGATACTTGCCCGTCAGCATCACGAAAATCTGGTGGAAAGGCTGAAACCTTTCGGGATAAAATGCGCCTTGCTCACGAGGTTGCAGACGTCGTCCGAAAACGCCGAAACGCTCAAAGGTTTGGAAGACGGAACCGTTCATATGGTGATTGCCACGCACAAGGTGCTGGCAAAGGACGTCGTGTTCAAAGATTTGGGACTGCTCGTACTTGACGAAGAACAACGTTTCGGCGTCGAGCACAAGGAAAAACTAAAAGAGCGGTATCCCACCGTCAACGTGCTGACGCTTTCGGCAACACCCATTCCGCGCACGCTCAATATGGCGTTGTCGGGCGTTCGCGACATATCCTTGCTCGAAACCGCGCCCAAGGGCAGACTTCCCGTGCAGACGTACGTTACGCCTTATTCCGACGCGCTGGTCGCCGACGCCGTAAACCGCGAATGCGCAAGAGGCGGGCAGACTTTGATATTGCTCAACGACATAGAGGCGCTTGACAACTATGCGGGACATCTTGCGGCGTCGCTGCCTGCGGAAGTCCGCATTATCACGGCTCACGGGCAGATGACGGGCGGAGAACTGGAAAAAAGAATTGCCGCGTTTTACGAAAAGAAGTATGACGTGCTTGTGGCTACGACGATAATAGAAAACGGAATAGATTTGCCCGACGCAAATACGCTTGTCGTCATAAATTCGGGCAATTTCGGGCTGTCGCAGCTTTATCAGTTGCGCGGAAGAGTAGGACGCCGCGGTGCGCTTGCGCACGCTTATTTCACTTTGCCGCCGACTGGCGAAATCAATCCCACGGCGGAAAAGCGGTTGCGCGCTCTTCTCGACAATACGGAAATCGGAAGCGGGTTCCGCATTGCGCTCAGCGACTTGTCGATACGAGGCGCGGGCAACATACTCGGAGCGGAACAGCACGGACACATCGAGCGCGTCGGTTACGAAATGTACATCGAACTTCTGAACGAAGCCGTCGAAGAGTTGCGCACGGGCAGACGACCCGACGAAAAACAGGAAGTCGAAATGAAGGTCGACGTACCCGCATACATTCGCGAAGGGTACGTCAGCGGCAGGGACAAACTGCGCATTTACCGCAGAATAGCGGGCGTGGACTGCCGTGCGGCGCGCGACGCGCTGATTGCGGAACTCGGCGAAGTCTACGGCGAAGTCGAACAGCCGCTTGTCAATCTGATAGACATTGCCTTGCTCAAAAACACGGCGCGCGGGTTCGACGTTGCGCGGATTATGATAAACAGAGCGGGTGCCGGAGTCAATTTCAGGGACTCGGAAGTGTTCAAGGACGAAACGCTGATGAAAGCCGTTGCCGCTCATCACGAGGACGCCGTTCTGACTTCGACCATACCGCCGTCGCTCATATTCGACGTCAAAAAACTGGACAACGTCGGAAAATTGCACAAGCTCATCGACTTTTTCGCAGAAATGGCGTCTCCCGACGGTTCCGTCGCCTGAACGGCAAAACAGAGCGGATTTCGGGCATATTAAAGGGGTTATTTGTTGTAAAAACGCTTGCGGGTACGCCCGCGGGTGTGTATAATGTTTATACTATTGCAATAATCTCGTTACGGAGTGTATATGAAAAGAAAGATTGCTGTCGCTTTGGTACTGGTTCTGGTGCTGACCATTACGGTCGGCGTGCTTACCGGCTGCGACGAGATTTTCAAGAAGAACGACGCCCGCGACGCCGCACAGGTTGTCGCCACCGTCACATACGACGGGCAGGCCGCTTATGTTTATAAGTCCGAGCTGTCAGCCAGTTTCAACAGTTACGCCTATCTTTACGTGACGTACTACGGTATGTCTTACGAGCAGGCGGCGGATTATATTCTGCAATCCCTCGCGCAACGAAAGTTGCTTGTCCTTTTCGCGAAGTCCGAACTTACCGCGAACGCAGGCATAGACAAAGTTCCGTCCATGGTAACGCTCGACGAGTTGCTCAGCAGAAGCGAAATCAACCGTGCGGTGGAGAACACCAACGAGGATATGCTTTCCGCGCTTAACACCGCAATTCAGAACTATATCACCGAGGACAACTACAACAAAGGCGACGACGAGGAAGAAAAGCCCGAATATGAGGAATACGAAGGCGACGACGTCGCGAGAGTGTATTTCGACTCTCAGGGCGGTAGCACCGTATCCCGTCAGAAGATACAAATCGGCACAACTGCGTTCGAACCCGACAACCCCACCCGCGAAGGTTACACTTTCTACGGTTGGTACACCGATGCGGAATGCACCGAAAAGTTCGATTTCGCGACCAAACTGACCGCGGAAAATCTTGACAAATATTCCAGAATTACGCTTTACGCAAAATGGGCTCCTTACACCGCGCCCCGTCCCGTAATGCCCGAAGAAGAGGAAGACAAGGACGCAGACTACGACCCCGACGACAACAGCGAAAGCGTGACCATTGCTCCCACGTTCTTTGACGCACAAGGCAAATTGACCGAAGAATACCGCGCGCTCATCGTAAACCGCGAAGTCGAAATAGAATGCCTTAAAGATTACAGCGACGAAGAATACGCCGAAATGCTGAACAAGCATCTCGACAAGGCGGCAAAGAAAGTTGCGGACGATATGTCCAAACGCTACACGGATTACAACTACTATCTCGACAACGAGAAAGAGTCCTTGCTCATCACCAAACTTGAAAGAGTCATCGGCAACGACGCTTCCGTGAACGCGGACGAAGTGCAGGCGAGATTCAACGAACTCGTGGCACAGAACAAAGAAAGCTTCGCGAACAGCGACACTTCTTACGAATCCGCATTGAAGAGCGCGCTGTCCACCACCTACTATCATCCTTACAATACGGCGGACGAACGTTACGGCTTTGTCGCGAACATTCTGCTCAAAATGCCCGAAGAAGACCTTAAAGTTCTGACTCAGATGGCGACCGACGGCGTTTACAGCGACGACGAAATCACCGCAAAACGCGACGAACTGTTAAAGGCAATGGATATCAAGGTCAGCAATCCCGATTACGACGAGAATTACGATTGCGACAAACACACCTGCGAAGACGGTTCAGCGTGCGACCCAATGACTTGCCCCAACCACGAGTGCAATCAGGACGGCAAGGAAACCGTAACGGGCAAAGGATACAACCAGATTGTCAGCTTCGAACAAGTCGACGGCAAATGGACGATTGTCTACAACGTCAAGGCTTGCCCCGAAATGGCGTATCTCAAAAACACCGTTCCTGCTTTCACTGAGGACGGCAAAACCGGTATCGTAAATCAGATTTACAACAGTTTCAAACAGGTCACGGCGGCAGTGAATGCGGGTACGCTCACTCACGTCGAAAGCGTGTACTGGATTCGCGAAATAGCAACCGCATGGCTTTACCTCGTCGGTGACGACACAGGCAGCACCAGCTCCGACAGCAACAACGGCGGACTCGGCTATCTCGTGACTCCCGAAGGAAAAGACTCCGGTTATATCGACTCTTTCACCGAACAGGCGCGTGCGCTCATCAAGAAGGGCACGGGCAGCTACACGAAGAACGGAGATGTTGACGGCTCCTACGTCTTCGGCGACAGCTTCATCGGCAAAGACTCCACCGACGGAGCGTATGCAGGCATCTTCATTCTCGTCGCAACCTGCGTGCCTTACGACACCGAAAGCTACACGGTCTATGAAGAAGACGGCGTGTACAAAGAAAAGAAAATCGGTGCGGACGCATTCGCGGACGGAGTTCTTCCTCTCGACTATATCATGACTTACGGCGAGACTCTCGAAGACTGCAAGACCATACGCGACATAATCAACGAGAACATGCTCAACAGCAAGAAATCCGCGCTGTACGAACAGAAAGTCAACGCGTTCGGACTTGAAAACTACAAGAACATCAACTACAACAAGAAGGCTTACGAGTCGCTCTGGAAAGACCTTGACTAACCGAAAGTATAAGCAAGCCGACAAACAAAAATCAAAATCACAAACTTACAACAAATTAAAACCGCTCCGAATTCGGAGCGGTTTTTGTTTTTGTTTTGTTATTGTTCTGTTCTGTTGTTCTTTCGTAGTTCCGTTTAATATTTCTATTTCGCTTTTATGCGAAGTTTCAGACCCTCGTCGGTGTGGCGGCGTAGAAAAGTTCTTATGCCGAACATTGCCTGTCGTGAAATTTTCAGAATTTGAACTACTGCAAAAGCGTGCACGGCGGCGCGGCCTTTTCCGTGATAGTGTTCCACTTCCACGCCTTTTTCACGCAGGGCGGCGACCATGTCGAAGGTCAGCACGGCAAGCGGGTCGCGTTCCGCGGAAATGGCAAATACGGGCGGGAACGCGGACGTTACGTAGTGTATCGGTGATATTTCCTTGCGTTCTTCTTCGGTGAGTTCGTCAAGCGGTTTTCCGCCGCAGTAGGACTGCACGTAAAGTTTGATGTTTCTGAACGGTTGCAGCACGGCTTTTTCGAGGTCGTACACGCCGCAGTTGAGCACAAGACCCGCGAATTTCTGGTTGCGGCTGCGTTCGTCGAGGTCGAAACGTGCGTTGTACTCGGGATTGGTGGATATTGCCCCCGCCATTGCCGAAAGGTGCGCGCCCGCCGACTCGCCGCCGATGAATATTTTGTCCGTGTCGATGTTGTATTCTTCGGCATGCTCTTTGAGCCACGCAAAGGCTTTGTATATGTTCTGAATGGGTTGCGGGTGAGGGTAATAGGGCGAGTGACCGTAAAACAGACTGACGACAAAATAACCCGACTCGGCAATGCGGGTATTGAACGCTTCGCGTGTTTCGGGCAGTCCTCCGATCCAGCCTCCGCCGTGTATGTAAACGAAAACGGGCGATTTCAGCGATTTGTCGCGGTCTTTGCGCTCGTATATGTTGAGATACAACCGCTTGTTGTCGGGCGCGTATTGCACGAAACGGGTTGTCTTTACGTACATGGAACGCTTGGCGTTGAAAACGGTGAGAAAACCGAGGAACTCGTTTTTGGTGTGACCGCTTTTTACGTATGCGAATTTCAGGTCGTAGACCAGTTTTTCGTTGAATTTGCGTATTTTACGTTTGAGTTTTTCTTCTTTGTCCTTGTTCATAACCTTATTTTACTATCTGTCGGCAAATTTACCAACACTTCGCTTAAAATTTCGTCGAACAGAGTTAAAAAAGGCTGAAAACCGCCGTCGGATTTAAGCCGGAAATCGGATTTTGTGTTGCGTGTGACATTTATGTTTGATATAATAATTCTATGGGCTTGAAAACAACTTTCAGTAATTTCAGAGACTTCGGCGGGCTTGAAATCCCGGGCGGCAGAAAGTTCAAAGACGGTATGATTTACCGTTGTTCCCGCCTTGCGCCGAAGAATGCGGAAGAAAAAGAAATCCTGCAAGGTTTGAAACTCGATTGCGTGCTGGATTTCCGTACTCCTGCGGAAGTAAAGGAAAAACCCGACAAACTGCCGAAAGGCGTGGAATACGTCAACGTTTCCGTGTTCGGGGACACCAAATTCCAGATACTTGCCCCCACGCGCAAATCGAAACTCGCGCTACTCGGGTGTACGGACTCGCAGTTTGACGAAATAATGCAGGGTATCAGGGACTCTTACGCGTATATGCCGTATGCGCGCCACGCGTACAAAGAACTTTTTGCAAGACTCAACGCGGGCAAGAAACTTGCGTTTCATTGCACGGCGGGCAAGGACAGAACGGGCGTAGCCGCACTGATTATCGAGCTTGCTCTTGGGCGCACGCGCGAGCAGGCGCACGAACAATATATGTTGTCCAACCAAAAGCGCGCGGGCAAAAACGGCAAACTTATGAAGATGCTGAAACTTTTGCCGCTCAGCGACAAGTTTTACGAATGCGTCAACTATTCGACGCGAACTCACGACGAACTCTTTGACATAGCCTACGACGCAATATTTTCAAAATATCCGACAATCGACGAATTCTTGCTCAAAGAATACAGTGTAACGGCAGAGAACATAAAGGCTTGGCGCGATACATACACGGAAGAAGTCAAGGCAAAGTGAGTTGTGCATAAAAATGCAAAAATGCGGATAATATGAAAAACGGACGAATAATCGTCCGTTTTTTGATTGTTTAATGTATTTTCAGTAAATATTTCAGAAACACATATTGCAAAGGCGTTTGAAAGGGCGTTCGACGATACAGGGTAGTTCGGATTGATGTTTGCGGTTGCCAGCAAGCGGTTCAATCAAATCGTCAGCATCATAAGCGAAAGTCCGCCGAGTGCCGCGCCGAGAGTGGGCAAAGTGATGAATACGCCTTTTTTGACGAAGTCCTTGAAACGGAAGTCAACATTTTTGTGTTTGACTATTGACAGCCACATCATAGCCGACATCGATGCCACGGGGGTGAAAAGCGAACCCATGTTCGAGCCGATTATGGTTGCGAATACGGCGGGGGTAAGGTTGGGGTCGGAAACAGACGAGAGTATGCCCACGAAGAACATGCTCATCGGCAGGTTGTTCATCAGGTTGCTTGCGCCCGCGGACAACGCGCCGAAAGACAGCAGGGAGTATTTGTTGTCGAACACTTCGGCAATACTTTCGGTGACGCCGCTGTTCATAAGTCCGAGCACGACGACGAACATTGAGAGCAGGAAGGGTATGAGGTGCCACGGCATTCGTTTTGCCGTTTTTGCAAGCGGGTGCAGGGACTGTTTCTTTGCAAGGAAACATATCGCGGCAAGGATTATGACCGTGACCGCCGAGCACAGGCAGACTATCCACATTTCAAGTCCTATGTACGACGAGATGATGAGCAGTACGGTACATATGCCGAGCCCCAGAATTCCGACGAGGAGCGCTGGTTTGTTGCGGATTGTGATTTCCAGTTCGCTTGCCTGCAACGGGGCGCGCAGGTCCTTGCGGAAGATTATGTACAGCAGAGTGAACGACGTTATCGCGGCAAACACCGTGGGCAACGCCATCATACGGACGTAGTAAAGGAACTCCACGCCGAAGTAGGACGCGACGTAGACGTTGGTCGTGTTGCCTATGACAAGGAACATACTCCATGTGTTTGCCGCAACGTACTCCATGAATACGTAGGGCACGGGGTTTATGTTGCTGTGTTTTGCGAAATAGCAGATAAACGGCGTGAACGTCAGCACTATCGTACTGTTGGACGTAAACAGCGTGACGAGCGAGATTATGAGATAGAGCAGGACGAACAGCTTTTTCTGGCTGGTGCCTGCGTGTTTCATAACGCGGGTGGCAAGGTATTTGAAGAAACCGACCTTGTCGAGGTAAACGGACATCGCGCTCATCGACAGGAAAATGGCGAGCGTTTTGAGGGGGTTCATGCTCGAATTGCCGAAAAACTGGTCGACAACCTGTTGCCACGGGACGTGGTCGGTCGCAATCAGTACTATGGCGCAGATGAGCGGAATTACCCAGTAGAAGTGTATACGGACTTTGCCGATATGGGCTTTTGCGTTGAACGCCGTAGCGATGACCACGCTGAGACATGACAGACACAACATTGCAATCGACAGAGCCATATATACACCTCCTTTAATATTTTTAGAGGGTACATAATATAACGAAACATCCAAAATTGCAACACATAAATGTAAAAAAGTTGTAAAAAAGGTCGGTATACCGCACAAATGGGCAAATACTGTTGACAAAATGGGCTGTTTCAAAATACAATATTACCGAAAGGGAGTAGTTGTAATTGCCTGCTCAACATCCTGAGGCTTTCCTCTGGGCGGCAAACTTGAACAAGTAACGAGACTTTCGGGTGCACCGAAAGTCTTTTTATCTTTAATGCGCTTCGAGCGCAAACGGAGGTATATTTTGAAAATTGCAGCACTGGTACTGTTTATTCTGACTTACGTACTTTTGTTGGTTCTGCCCAAATGGCGTGCGTACATCGCCGCTTTTGTCGGCTTCCTGTTTATGTGCATAGGCATTCTGCCGTGGAACGACTTCTCAACCGCCATAGACTGGAACGTTCTAATGATTATTGCGGGTACAATGGGCATCGTCGCATTGTTCATAGAGTCCAAAATGCCCGCGTTGCTCGCCGACCTGCTCATTTCCAAAATGCCAAACGTCAAGTGGGCGGTAGTCGCGCTGTCGCTGTTTGCGGGTTTAATTTCCGCCTTCGTGGATAACGTGGCAACCGTGCTTATGGTGGCGCCCATCGCGCTCAGTATTTCCAAAAAACTGAAAATTTCCCCCGTTCCCGCAATCATTGCGATAGCCGTATCTTCCAACCTGGAAGGCGCGGCAACGCTTGTCGGTGACACGACGTCCATTATGTTGGGCGGCGAAGCGGGTATGACCTTCGTCGACTTCTTCGTGTTCGACGGCAAAATGGGTATGTTCTGGATTGTCCAGATTGCGGCGATTGCGGCAACCGCATACCTGCTTCTCATGTTCCGCAAGGACAATCAGCGCATCGAACACAGCGAACGCACCGAAGTCAAGGACTTCTTCCCGTCCTTCCTGCTCATTGCAATGCTTGCCTTGCTCATCGGCGTTTCCTTTATCAAGGAAAAACCCGACGTAACCGCAGGTATCATCTGCATCGGACTTATGGTTGTTGGTATGATTTACACCATAATCCGCAGAAAGAACTTCACGGGAGTCAAAGACACCCTTAAAGAAATCGACTTCAAAACTCTGCTTTTGCTTGCGGGTATCTTCCTCATCATAGGCGGTCTCGACTCCGTCGGCATAATCAAAGATATATCCGACATTTTGGTCAATGCAAGCGGCGGCAACGTGTTTGCGCTCTATTCCTTGCTTGTCTGGGCGTCCGTTTTCATCTCGGCGTTTATCGACAACATTCCTTACGTCGCTACGATGCTTCCCGTCGTCACGGGTATAGCTGCGTCAATGAACATCGACCCCTTCGTGCTGTACTTAGGTCTGCTGTCGGGCGCGACGCTGGGCGGCAACCTCACTCCTATCGGAGCGTCTGCAAACATAACCGCCGTCGGTATACTCCGCAAGGAAGGCTACGAAGTCAAGACAGGGCAGTTCATGAAAATCAGCGTACCCTTCACGCTCATAGCTGTTGCAGTGGGTTACGGCCTTGTGTGGGCAATATACGCCTGATATCGAAAACAAGCACAATTTGTTCTTCGTTCGCAATCGGCAATAAAGCAAACTGAAAAGAAGTACAACAAAATCAAATCGCAACAAAATCAAAGCCATACGCAACACAATCGAACATATACAAAAAGCCGACGCAACGCGTCGGCTTTTGTTTTGATAGTTTGCAATCCTTTCGGATTAAGTCGCAGACATCTCGGTTATTTGGTGCCGAACAGTCTGTCGCCCGCGTCGCCGAGACCGGGAAGGATATAACCGTTCTCGTTGAGCTGACGGTCAAGGGTAGATACGAACACTTTGACGTCAGGGTGTGCTTCCGCGACGGTTTCGATGCCTACGGGTGCCGCGATAATGCTCATAAGCATAATGTTCTTGCAGCCGCGGTCTTTCAGGAATTTGATTGCAGCAGCCGCGCTTCCGCCCGTTGCAAGCATTGGGTCGAGAAGTATCGCAACGCTGTTTTCGATGCCGTCGGGCAGTTTGCAGTAGTATTCGTGAGGTTCGAGGGTTTCCTCGTCACGGTACATTCCGATATGACCGACTCTCGCCGTGGGGAAGAGCGTATGTACGCCGTTGACCATTCCGAGACCCGCACGGAGAATGGGGACGACCGCAACTGCGTTGTCGGCGACCATTGTCTGTTCGGTGAGTTCGAGAGGAGTCTGAACCATAACTTTTTTGGTGGGGACGGTTTTGAAACTCTCGTAAACCATAAGGGTGGTGATTTCTTCAACCAGTTCGCGGAACTCTTTCATTCCCGTGTTGACGTCGCGAAGTATCGCGATTTTGTGACGGATAAGAGGGTGGTCGAGGATAGTAACGTTGGGATATTCTTTCATATGACCTCCTGAAATCCCTTTGCAGGCGGGATTATTCGTTGGATTTTTCCTGTTCGGGTTCGGTTGCCGCTTCCGCGTGTTCCGCACAGCCGCAAGTGCACTTGCATTCTGCTTGTGCGTTGTCCGCTTTGTCTTCCGCCACTTCGACGAGGTTTTCTTCTTCGCCGAGAGGAACGGTTGCGTTTACGGCTGCCGAAGGCAGACTTTCGTCATTTTCGGTTTCGGGTTTGTTCTTGTCGATTTTGTTGAGAACCGCGTAAGTGGCGATACCGAGGATAAGTGCGGTTGCTATGGAAGTGATGGTGATATAGTTCACGACTTCGCCGTTGCCTGCGATTTCGTAAGGAATTCTGATGCTGAGTCCGCCGATACCGGAAATGAGTATTGCGCTGACGACGAAGAGGTTTTTGTTTTCGCCGAGGTCGATGTCTTTGAACATCTTAAGACCGCTGACTGCGATGAAACCGTAAAGAGTGAGGCAAACGCCGCCCATTACGCAGGAAGGAATGGTTTGCAGCAGGCTCATGACGGGGCTGAGGAAGGACAGCACTATGCACATGCAGGCGGTTACGAGGATGGTTCTGACGGATGCGTTGCCGGTGATTGCGACGCAGCCTACGGATTCACCGTAAGTGGTGTTGGGGCAGATACCGAAAATCGTACCCATAATGGAGCCGACGCCGTCGCCGAGCAGAGTGCGTTTGAGTCCGGGTTCGCCTTCGACGAGGTCGCGGTTGATGATGGAGCTGAGGTTCTTGTGGTCTGCGATGTGTTCCGCAAAGACGACGAGTGCAACGGGGATAAACGCGAGTGCGACTTCGGCAACACCCTGTCCGTTGAGAACGATTGCTTCGGGATTTGCGGCAACGGTGCCCGCTTCGCCCGTGATGATTTCTTTGATTGCTTCGATGAGTGCGAAATCGGGGTAGTTGAGGAAAGCGGTGACGCCGACGAAGGAACCGTCCGAATTAACAAAGTTGTTGACGATGTAAGAGAAGTCGATTATCTTGAGGTATTCCACGTCGAACGCGTGACCGAACGCGGAGAATATAGCCGCAAGTGCGTATCCTGCGCCGATACCGATGATGAAGGGTATGAGCTTGAGGGATTTGTATTTCTTTTGAGCGGAGCAGATTATGACGGTAAAGAAGGTCACAAGACCGCAAAGCAGTGCAACGAGGTTGTAGCTGGCGTTGACGGTTGCGGCAGACGCTTTGACCATGTCGCCCATTGCGTTTGCGGCAAGCGAAAGACCGATGAGTGCGACGGTGGGGCCGATGATGACGGGAGGCATGAGTTTGGAGACCCATTTGGTGCCCGCGAAGTGAATGACGATTGCAAGAATTACGTAAACGAGACCCGCGAATATCGAACCGAGGATTATTCCGAGGAATCCGAAGGAAAGCGCGCCGCCGAGAGCGGTAAGGAAGGCAAAGGAGCTGCCGAGGAAGACGGGGCTTTTGCCGCGGGTGAACAGCAGATAGACCAGCGTGCCGACGCCTGCGCCGAGGATGGCGGCGGGAATCTGCGCGGGCAGACCGATGATGGTAGGCACCGCAATAGTCGCTGCGAGTATAGCAAGCAGCTGTTGAACGGCGAGTACGAGCAATTTGCCAAACGGCGGTTTGTCATTGATGTCGTAAACGAGTTTCATTTGTATATTCTCCCTGAATAGATTTGCCGACCCAACGTTTTCCGAACCAAAAAAAACGTCCCCGAAAGGGAACGTCGATTACGAAAAACGAAAAGCGGAGATTGCGAAAAGAAGGTTCGTGGTATGGGCGATGCAAACGGCTCCGAGAAACTTCATTTCATCCTCCGCGGGAGTGCATTTTCTCCCGAACAATTTTTCAAATTATATCACGGCGGAAAAATTTTGACAAGAAAATACGGCTATAACTTAAAAGATTATTAAAATATTTTCTTTACGACTTATTCGGCAGAAAACCCGCTGGTCTTTCCCGACAATCTTTTTTCGAGAAGCCCGAGGTCGAAGTCCGGCACGTACTCTTCGGTTGCGCTGTCGAGTTCCTGAGAAAATCCGTTGGTTAATCCCGCCTCGAAAAATGCGTCGGTCGCTTCGTCGTACTCTTCCTGCGTTATTCTGCGTCCGAGTACGGGGTGTGCCTGAACCGCGGGAGTGGGGAAATATTGCCCCATAAGACTTACATAAAGCGTTTTGTCGATAGCCGCGATTTTGTCGAGAACCTCTCGCGTGTTTTCGACGGCGGCGGGCAGTACGAGGTGACGTACTATTACGCCTTTCTGCATCATTCCGCGTTCGTCGAATACGTCCGTCGGTTGCTGTCTGCGCATTTCGGAAATAGCCGCGCGTGCGCGTTCGGGATAGTTTTCGCCTGCTCCGTATTTGCGTGCAAGCTGTTCGTCCGAGTACTTGAAATCGGGAAGATACACGTCCACCAGCCCTTCCAGTTTTTTGAGCTTCGCGACGTCTTCCCGTCCGTTGCTGTTCCACACAATCGGCACTTTAACTTCATTTTTGAGCGCTTCAAGTACGGGTATAAGTTTATCAAGCCAAATAGACGGGGTTACGAGATTGATGTTTTCCGCGCCTTCGTCCACAAGACTGCGCGCAAGAAAAATCAGGTCGTTGCCGTTTACGGTAAGACCTTTGCCGCCTGCGGAGATTTCGTAATTCTGACAAAACGGGCACCGCAAATCGCACCCCGAAAAAAACAGAGTGCCGCTGCCGCGCGTTCCCGAAAGGCAAGGTTCTTCGTAGTGGTGAAGGGCGGCTCTTGCCAGTTTGAATTTCACAAAATTCAGGTCCATACCGACAGTATGCAACTTTCCCGAGGGTTTGTCAAACCGTGCGGCGACGGACGGAAGAAAAAGAAGGCTTGCGGTAAAACAACGTTCGGACGAAGAGAGTGCCCGCCGCGGTTCGGGTTGTGATTGCGGTTTTCAATCAACCTTGTATCTTGCGAAAAAAATATTTTACAGCGGGAATGTTTTGTAGTATAATCCTATCGTTCAAGGCGCGCACGCGCGTAATCTTTACCTTTCAGGGAGGTCTTATGGCAACAGTCGGTACTATTTCTCGCGGTATCAAAGCTCCTATAATCAAAAAGGGCGACGACCTCGTCAACATCGTTGTGGACAGCCTTCTCGCCGCCGCAAACGACAAAAATACGGGTTTCGCAATTCAGGACAGAGACGTTCTCGCTGTTACGGAAGCTGTCGTCGCACGTTCGCAGGGTAACTATGCAACCGTCGACCAGATAGCGAAAGACGTCCGCGCAAAAACGGGCGGCGGTACGGTCGGACTCATTTTCCCCATTCTGTCCCGCAACCGCTTTTCTCTGCTTCTCAAAGGAATAGCCAAAGGCGTCGATAAACTCGTCATCATGTTGTCCTACCCCTCCGACGAAGTCGGCAACCATCTCATGGACTTCGACGCGCTCGATAAACACGGCGTCAATCCTTATTCCGACGTGTTCACCGAAAAAGAAGTCTACGAAATGTTCGGCGAAGTCAAACATCCTTTCACGGGCATGGACTACATTCAGCTCTACAAGGAGATGGCGGGTCCCAACACCGAAATTATCCTTGCCAACCGTCCGCAGGAAATTCTTAAATACGCAGACGTCGTTATCAACGCCGACATACACACCCGTTTCCGCACCAAACGCCTTTTGCTCGAAGCGGGCGCAAAGAAAGTCATTTCCATGCACGAAATTCTGAATGCACCCGTTGACGGCAGCGGTTACAACCCCGATTACGGCATTCTCGGTTCCAACCTCGCGACGGACGACAGCGTCAAACTGTTCCCCCGCGATTGCAACGAATTCGTCAACAAGGTTCAGGCATTGCTGCTCGAGAAGACGGGCAAGAAGGTCGAAGTCATGGTTTACGGCGATGGCGCGTTCAAAGACCCCGTCGGAAAAATCTGGGAACTTGCCGACCCCGTTGTTTCTCCCGGCTACACCTCGGGACTGGAAGGCACGCCCAACGAGCTTAAACTCAAATATCTTGCCGACAACGCAATCGGCGACCTCACGGGCGACGCGGCAAAGGAAGCAATCCAGAAGATGATAAAGGCAAAACCCACCGACCTGTTTGCATCGCAGGCGTCGCAGGGCACAACTCCCAGACGTCTCACCGACTTGCTCGGTTCGCTTTCCGACCTGACTTCGGGTTCGGGCGACAAGGGAACTCCTATCATTTACATCCAGAACTATTTCACCAACTACGCCGACTGACGAAAAGTCGTGAAAAGCCGCGGAACACCGCGGCTTTTTTTATTGCCTGAAACGCAGTTTTTCAAAGTTTGCCAGTGACCCAGAGAAAGAGATTGTCAGAAATTTTCTGCACTGGGGACGGAGCAAAAATGCAGAAAACATGCAAAATTGCTCCGTCCCCAGTGCAGAAAAACAGAGGGGATAGAGGAAGAATTAATAAGAAGAGCGAGCGGAGAAATGGCGAAAGGCAGGAAGGGCAAAGCGGTTTCGACAAAAATCGAAAACCCGCGGCGTTTTATTTTGCCCGACGGAAATTTTACACGTTTTCTGCGGGGTAGTGTGATTGTATGTTACACGCACTTGCAGGCAGAAAATCACCGCGCGCCCGCGCACATTCGCGCGTCCCGCGCAAATACGTACTATCTCCCGTCCGCGCCGCCAGATATGCGGTGGAAATCCTTGCCATGTTCCTTTTGGCGTCTGTCGACGACTTCGGCGGCGCACTTGCGCTTGGGCTTTTTGTCGGACTTGTATATGCGCGGCAGAATATGCTTGTCGTCGCCCCTGTTTACATGCTTGCGGTGATTGTGTTTTCGCCGTCATGGTGGACGCTGCTTTACGTTGCCGTGCCGGTGATAGTTTTCGTTGTGGTCTACATGGCGTTTTTCCGTCTTCGGAAGAACGTCAAAATCATTTTCACAACCTGCGCCGCCGTCGTATCGGAAATCCCGCACGCGGTGTGTGCGGTGCTTTTCGGCGGCAGTATAACATCGTCCGTACTTTCGGCGGTTATTGTCGCCGTTTTCTCCTTTTGTGCGCAAATCATATGTTATGCGGTACTTTTGCGGGGTATAAACACGCGTTTTACGCCTGACGAGATAATCGCTGGCGGTATATCCGTAGTGGGCTTCGCGTTTGCCGCGTCAGGCGTACACACGGAAGGGTTCAATCTGCTCTTTGCGCTCACACCCTTTTTCGTTATGTTTTTTGCGGTATGCGTTTCGCCTGCCTCCGCGTTTGCTTTCGGCGCGCTTGCAGGTGTAGGCGCGGCGTTCGGTTTCATGTCTGTTGAGTTTCTGGCTTTTGCCGTTCTTGCCGCGGGTATAGCGTCGGGGCTTCTTCCTTTTACGAAATGGGCATCCGCTGCGGGCGTAATAATCGTTTATGTCGTCATGTGGCTGGGGCTTGGGTGGAGCGCCGCAGGGTGGCAAAACCTTATTTCCGTGTCTCTCGGGTTGCTTGCTTTTTTGCTCATTCCCAAGCAATCGCTTTCGCTTTTCCGCAACGGCAGACAAAAAGGGGTCGCCGCGGTATCGGGTATCGTCAATCGCAACCGCAACGAACTCGCGGGCAGACTTTATTCCGTCAGTCAGGTTTTTTACGATATGTCGCGTTCGCTCAACCGAATGGAAAGCGCCGAAAACTTCTATACACCCGAACGGTTGGCGGGCGAAGTCGCGAAAAATTACTGCGGGAGATGTCCCGAACGCGAGGGCTGTTTTTCCGCTCTCGGCGACGATACTTCCTCCGTTTTGTTGCCCATGGCAAACGCCGTTATGTCGAGAGGCAAGGTCACCATACTCGACATGCCGCCGTTCATTACGAGCAGATGTTCCAAAATGAACAACCTTGCGTCCGTTCTCAACAGCGCGGGCGAAGCCTACAAACAGCGAATAGAAGCGGCGGGCGGAATCAGCGAAACAAAAAGGCTTATGTCCGAACAGTTCGCGGGGGTTTCGCTCGTTCTCGATTCTCTTGCCCGCGAATGCGGCGAACGCGTGAGTTTCGGCGAGGAGTTGCAGGAGGCAATCGGCAACGAACTTCTGAGGCATAACATAGTGTCGGGCGAAATCGTGGTCAGCGGGCAAGGCGCGTCCACGGGCGTAGTTTTGACGGTGAGAGCCTGCGACGCCGACAAGCTCGTGTTGCCGCGCATAGTTTCGGCGGTGACGGGCACCAGACTCGAAAAAATTGCGGTTACTCCGCGCGGCGAAGACTGCGTCGTTCATCTTGCGGCGTGTCCAGTGTTCGAGGTTGCATACGGAGCGGCGGAAAAACGGCGGGACGGCGAAGGCGTGTCGGGGGACAGCAAAAGCATACTGTGTCCGTCCAGGCGCAGACGGCTTTTTGCGTTGTCCGACGGAATGGGCAGCGGCGAACGCGCGGCGGATTCCAGTAAAAACGCAATAGCCATGGTGGAAAACTTCTACCGTGCTGGATTCGACAACGCGGTAATTTTGACACTCGTCAACAAATTGCTGTGTCTTGCCGACGACGAAAATTTCTCGTCCATCGACATAAGCGTAATCGACACGGTATCGGGCGGACTGGACGTCATCAAAATGGGAGCGGTTGCAACGTTCGTATGTCATCGCGACAACGTAGAAATAATATCCTGCGCCGCACCGCCTGCGGGGATAATCGAGAAAGCTTCGCCGCTCACAAGCCGTCACCAGCTTTACGACGGGGATATGGTCATAATGATGTCCGACGGGGTTTTCGACGCGCTTGACGAGCAGGGAGTAATTTCCGCGGTTGAAGAAATCAACACGGCAAATCCGCAGATACTTGCCGACCGAATGCTGGAACGTGCGTTGAACGAAGGCGCGAAGGACGACTGCACTGTGCTTGTCATGCGGCTTTTTGCAGTGTAGACCGCAAACCGAAAAGGCAAGGTTTTTGCGAACAAAGGGAAAATAAAGCAATTTCGGACAGTGTATAGTACTGCGCCGATGTGCATAATTTTAGCCGTATGCGCGCAGTATGTGCGCACGTGTGGACAAAACCGTCGATTTGTTTTATACTTTATTTGTGAACACGTTTTATTCTTCTGTTGCGGATTTGCCCGACAAAGGCAGGATAGCGCTTGCACTTTCGGGCGGTAGGGATTCGGTCGCTCTGGCACACGTGTTGCTGTCGAGTGGCGCGGATTTTTTTGCCGTACACGTCGAACACGGAATAAGAGGGCAGAACTCGCTGAACGACGCGGAATTCGTGTCGCGTTTTTGCAAAGAGCGCGGAATAGAACTCAAAACCTTTTCCGTTGACGCTCCTGCGTTTGCCGAGTCGGAAGGATTGACGATTGAACAGGCGGCGCGCGAACTGCGCTACCGGATATTTGGCGAACTTCTCGAAAAAGGGGAGTGCGACTACGTTGCGCTTGCTCACCACGCCGACGACCAGACGGAAACCGTGCTAATGAGAATTTTCAGAGGTACGGGGATTTCGGGATTGCGCGGAATGGCGGCGGTTTCGGGCGGATATATCAGACCGTTTCTTTCGGTGTCGCGCGCGCAGATTGACGAATACGTCAAAGAAAACAACTTGCCTTACGTCGAGGACGAAACCAACTCCGATACGGCGTACACACGCAACTTTCTGAGGCAGGAAGTTGCAAGAATAAAGCAAAGATATCCGGCGCTGAACGATGCGGTTGCGCGACTTGTCCGTCACGCATGCGAAGCCGACGATTTCATTCGCTCGTACGTTCCCGCAGTCGAAGAAAAAGACGGCGAAGTGCGCATTGCAATATCCGACCTGAAACTCGGATTGCCCGCAAAATACGCCGTGACCGACGCGTGTCGCAAGCTCGGGGTGTATCAGGACATCGAAGAAAGGCACTTCGAACTCGTTTTCCGTCTTGCCGAATGCGAAAACGGAAAGCGCATAGAACTGCCGCACGGAATTACCGTTCACAAGGACGGAGAATTTCTCGTCTTCGCGCCGTCACCCGTTGCGGGACTTGCGTCGAAGGACAGAGCCTATGACGGCAACGGTGGCGTTGGCGGTTCGGAAAATATTGCGGAGGGCATAGCCTTTCCGCGCTCGGAGTATGCCGAAGTGTGTGGAGTCGTTATCAGTAAAGTCGACCTTTCGAAAGCCGAATTCGGCGGCGGAGCGTTGTATGCGGACGCGGACAAAATCCCCGAAGACGCGGTGTTGCGCACGAGAAGGGAAGGCGATGTTTTCACCAAGTTTGGCGGCGGAACCAAGAGTTTCGGCGACTTTTTAACAGACAGAAAAGTTCCGCTGAGAAAAAGAGACGGCATAGTGGTGTGCGCGTCGGGCAACGATATTCTTTTCGCTGTCGGCGTGGAAGTTTCCGACAAGGTTAAAATCGACAACAAAACAAAAAATATAATCAAAATCACAGAGGACGAAAATGTACGGTAAAGAAATTGCAAAAATTCTCGTATCCAAAGAAGACATCGCAGTACGCGTGAAAGAACTTGCGGCGGAAATCAACCGCGATTATGCGGGCAAGCCGTTGCTTGTCGTTTGTATTCTGCGCGGGGCAACGATATTTTTCGCCGACCTGTTCCGTGAACTGACGGGCGACGTCGAAGTCGACTTCATCGCGGTGTCGAGTTACGGCTCGGGAGCGTCGAGTTCGGGCGAAGTCAAAATGCTGAAAGACTTTTCTTCCCCCGTCGTCGGCAAGCACCTGCTGATTGTCGAAGACATAATCGACACGGGAATAACGCTTGTTTACCTCAAAAAACTTCTCGAAGCGCGTTCCCCCGCGTCAATCAAACTCTGTTCTCTTCTCGACAAACCTTCCCGCCGCAAAGTCGAACTCAAAGGCGATTACGTAGGTTTCGAAATCCCCAACGAATACGTCGTGGGATACGGGCTGGATTATGCGGAGAAGTTCCGCAACCTGCCCGACGTGTGCGTTCTCGCGCCCGAGGTTTACGGTGGTAAATGAGCGGGTTCTTCATGAACTTGCCGAAGTGTTTGCGGCAAGCGCACCGCTGTACGCGGTGGGCGGTTTCTGCCGCGACAAACTGCTCGGAGTGGTTCCGAGAGATTTGGACATTTGCTCAAAATTAGACGTTGAAAGCGTCAAAACGATACTGAAAAACAGCGGTTTTGCGGTTTCGGACAAATGTTTGCGGCTGGGAACAGTCGTTATAAGTAAAGACGGGTTCAGCGCGGAGTACACGACGTTCCGCACGGACAGTTATGCCGAAGGCAAAGGCGACCACCGTCCCGTGGGCGTAAAGTTTACAGAGGATATAAGGCTGGACGCGGTAAGGCGCGATTTTGCCTGCAATGCCGTTTACTACGACGTGGTGAAAGCGGAGTATCTCGATTTTGCGGGCGGAATACAAGACATAAAAAACAAGGTCTTGCGCGCGGTTACCGACCCCGAAAAAGTTTTCGGAGAAGACGGACTTCGGGTTTTGCGGTTGGTGAGGTTTGCCGCCGAGCTCGGTTTCGAAATCGAAGAAAGCACGTTTGCCGCCGCAAAGAAAAACGCGTGGCGCGTGAAAGACATCGTGCCCGAAAGGGTGTTTGCCGAACTCGACAAGATTTTTGTTGCGGATACGGCTTATCCCGAACTCGGAATAAAAGACGGGCACGTGCGCGGGTTCAATCTGCTTGACAGGCTCGGACTCGTCGAAACGTTGCTTCCCGAACTTGCCGCGCTCAAAGGGCTTGAACAGCCCGCAAAACATCATATTTACGACGCGTACAGACATTCCGTTGAGGCTTACGCCGTGTCTTCGCCAGATATAAGGTGGGCGGCTTTGCTTCACGACATAGGGAAGAAAATCGCCGTTGATGCGCAAGGAAATATGCACGGGCACGACGTATTGGGCGCAAATGCGGCGGAAAACAGACTGCGCGCGCTCAGAATGCCGCCCGCAAGAATAAAGGAAACAACCGAACTCGTTGCCTGTCATATGGTTGACCTGAAAGGCGATATGTCGGAAAACAAACTGCGCAGGTTTATCGTAAAGCATGCGGGAACGGTGGAAAAACTCATAAAACTCAAATACGCCGACGGTTATGCAACAAAAGGACAACCCGTTGGCGACATCAGAACGGATGTGCTTTACCGCGAAATGCTTGCGGACGGTACGCCCATGAAACTGTCGGATTTGCCCGTAGGCGGCGCGGACGCGGCGGCGGCAGGTCTGAAAGGAAAACAAATCGGCGAGGCTCTCGGGTTGCTCTGGGACGAAGCCGTCGTCAATCCGTGTTTGCGTGACAGAGCAAACGCGCTTGCGTTTTTAGAAAGGCAGGCGGAAAAACATCTTCGGTAATCGGTGGATTACGGAGCTTGTCGGAGGAGGTACAAATGACCGCATTCGAAATTGCGATACTTGCACTTGCGCTTATAGCCGCGGCGGCGTCCGTGGCGGCGCTTGTCATTGCGCTCATAAGAAACAAAAAAAGCAAAATAGCGGGCGGAGGTTCGGACGCCGAAGCGTTGTATGCCGCTTCGATGAATACGGTCAAAGAAATCACCCGTGAGATAGATTACGCAAAAAGAGCGGTGCTTGACGCCAACACGCAGAGCAATCAGAGCGTGGCGGGTATTTTCAACAACTATTTGTCCAACGTAAGCCAAAAGACGGACGCGTTGGTTGCGTATATGGAAAAGTCCATGCAGTACATACAGACGGTGCAGAACGAAAACGCAACCAAGATAAACGGCGAACTTCAGAAACAGCTTGCGGAAATGAAAGCTGAGTTCAAAGCGGGCGTTGTGGATATGCGCGCCGATATGCAGATGCAGGTCAAGGGAATCCGCGACGAACTTGCGGGAAGCACGGACAAAATGCGCGCAGAAATGCAGGCGCGGCTCAAAGAAGTGCGCGACGACAACGAAAAGCAACTCGGGCAGATGCGCGCGACGGTTGAGGAAAAACTTTCCGAAACCTTGGAAAAGAGGGTTCAGGACGCATTCAAGCAAGTCAGCGACAGACTGGACAACGTACAGAAAGGGTTCGGCGAAATGAAGGAACTGACCACGAGAGTCGGCAATCTCAACAAGATATTCGCAAACGTCAAAACCCGTGGTACGTGGGGTGAGGTTTCCTTGCAAAGTCTGCTCGAACAGATACTTGCTCCCGAACAGTACAGAACGCAGTGCAGCGTTTCGCCGCGTTCGCGCGAAAAGGTGGACTTTGCCGTAATAATGCCGGGACAGGCAGGCGAAGAAGTTTTGTTGCCGATTGACGCGAAGTTTCCGCTCGAAGACTACAACAGACTGCTCGAAGCGGGCGAAGACGGCGACAAGGCGGCGGTTGATTTTGCGCGCAAAGCGTTGTTCGACCGCGTGAAATCCGAGGCGCGGAGCATTGCGGACAAATACATCAAAGTGCCGTACACCACGAACTTTGCCGTTATGTACGTGCCAAACGAAGGGCTGTATGCAGAACTGCTGCGCGACGGAATGTTCATCGGCGATTTGCAGACCAACTTCCGCGTTACGGTATGCGGACCGACCACGGTTTCCGCGCTGCTCAACAGTTTGCAGGTCGGGTTCACCACGCTAAAAATCCAGAAAAAGAGCGGCGAAATCATCAAACTTATGCGCGACGTACGAAAGGATTTCGAGAAGTTCACCGACCTTATCGTCAAAGTCAAAGACAGAGCGCAGAGCGTCGTGCGCGTAGTCGACGACATCGACAAGCGCAACCAGATGCTCAACAAGAAACTCGACAAACTGGGCGAAGATTTGCCGCCCGCCGAAAGAGAAGAACCCGATATGATTGCCGCGGCAAGTACGGTCGAGGAAACGGGAGATTACCTATGAAATCGGATTTGCACCTGCACACAACGGCGTCGGACGGAACAAAATCTCCGTCCGCGATAGTCGAATGGGCGGCGGAAAGAGGACTTGAACTCATTGCCGTCACCGACCACGATACCGTAAGCGGAGTCGAAGAAGCGCGCGAAAAAGCCGACGCTTTGGGAGTCCGTTTTGTTGCAGGCATTGAAATTTCCGCATACTCCAACAGCGAAATTCACATTCTCGGCTACAACGTCGATTACCGCAACAAAGATTTTCTGAAACAGGTGGAAGGCATAAAGGATATGCGCCGCGCGCGCAATTTGCTTATCGGCGAAAAACTTGCGGCACTCGGCATAACCCCCGACATCGACTTCGGTGCGGACGGTGTAGGCAGAATGAACATCGCGCGACAACTGCTGAAAGAAGGGTATGTCGGCGACATTCAGGAAGCCTTTGACCGCTATCTCGGACCCAAGGGCAGAGCGTACGCGTCGACGAGAAGAACGTCACCCCTCGAAGCCGTAAAACTGATAAGTTCGTTCGGCGGAATTGCCGTGCTTGCGCACCCCAAAAAATATTTGCAGGACAGAACGCTCGATATGCTGATAACGGGGCTCAAACCGTTCGGACTCAAAGGCATTGAAACGTTTTATCCGAAGCACACGGCGGAAGACGTTGCCGCACTCACGAAAACGGCGGAGAAATACAAATTGACGGTGACGGGCGGAAGCGACTATCACGGCGAGGAAGACAAACGTTTTGTCTGCGAACTTCCCGACAGCACCTTGCGCGCGCTCGGAGTGCTCCCGAAGATTGCCGGCAGACCGCATAAACCGAACGGCAACCGCAGCGGCCGCAGACCGCCTCAAAAATAGCAACCGTTCAAACCGAAATGCAACAACAGGCAAAAATTGCAAGAATACAACGAACTTAATAAAGCAATCATTGCAAATAGCGCTCAATCAATCCAACAACACACTCAATTAATAACACAATCAAGCAAAAAAAAGCGGCACTAGCCGCTTTATTTTTTATGAAATTTTGTTTTTCTTTTTGACTAATTGAGGGGTTCGCTATTGTTTCTTATCTACTTTTTATTTATGTTGTTATAATTGCGGGGCGTTTTCGTCGGGTGGGGGAGTTTCGGTGGCTACACCGCGCAGGATTATGCGCGTTTGCGGAAGATACGTGTCCTTTCTTATGCGGATTGATTTGAGAAGCGTTCCGTTTGAGAAATATTCGAGGTAGCCTTCCGATTTCAGCCCGTCCCTGCCGTAAGTGTCGATTTTTTCTTCGCCCGGTGCAAGGGTGGCGTCGTCCACGTACTCTGTTTTCTGCGGGATTGTTCCGACAGTTTCGGAACGGCGGCGAATGTTGACTCCGCTCGACACCCCGTATATTTCCGCGCGCAGATATTTGCCGTCCGCCGTCATTCTGACAGTGACGGGAGCGGAAAGCGTGTTTGCAAAGCGCAGGTCGCTTGCGGACGACACCATGGCGTCAAACGATGGCGCGACGTACGATACGGGGAGAGAGTGCGGACGCACGCATGTTATCGTCATATCGGCAAGAAGGGCGCAGTTGTAGAGTGTACTCGACACCTGACACACTCCGCCGCCCGTTCCTTCGACAAACGTTCCGTCGCTTATGATGTACGCCGATTTGAACCCACGTTCTTTGGTACGCGCGCCGACTGTCTGGTTGAAGGAAAATTCGTCTTCGGGGAGTATAACCGTTCCGTCGATGAATTTCGCGGCAAGCGCAATGTTGTGTTTGCGGTTGTCGGGGCTGTCGCCGTAGTAGGTCGAAAACTTGGCTATCATGGTGACTTCGGGCACTTCCGCGCATGCGGTTGCCGATTGAGTTGAAAACCGTGTTGTCATAATGCATAGTATGAAAAAAGCGCACAGAGTGCACACCGCGGTCGCCATAACGCATGATTTGATAACAGATTTCTCGCAGGGATGTTTTTTCATACGCGGATAGTATGTGCGCGCTTTCGCGCATTATCCAATCATTGACACGGAATAAGCCTTATAATATAATTAATAGCGTATAAAAATTTGTATGCAAATACGACCAAACACAAAAACGGAGAGAGTATGGAATATTCTGAAAGTTTCGCAATGTGGAATTCGTCCGACGAACTTACCGCCGACGAAAAAGCAAGACTTGCCGCAATGACGGAAGACGAGAAGAAAGAAAGTTTCTGGCAGCCGCTGGAATTCGGCACTGCGGGAATGCGCGGAATTATAGATATGGGCACCAACAGAATGAACCGTTTTACGGTTCGCCGTGCGACGAAAGGGCTTGCCGATTACATAACAACGCTCGGCGCGGAAGCAATGAACCGCGGCGTGGTCATTGCCTGCGACACGAGGAGATTTTCCAAAGACTTTGCCGTGCTGTCGGCAAAAGTTCTGTCGGCGGCGGGAGTCAAAGTTTTCCTTTATGAGGACGTGCGCCCCGTGCCGATGTGTTCGTTTGCAATCAGATATACGGGCGCGATTGCGGGCATAATGATAACCGCGTCCCACAACCCCAAAGTGTACAACGGCTACAAGGTTTACGGCGACGACGGAGCGCAGATGTCGCCCGAAGCGACGGATAAAGTGGTCGAATTCATATCAAAAACCCCTTATTTCGGCATAAAAGAGTGTTCTGCGAGCTTCGACGCCGAGAGCGTGAAAGGACTTGACGGCGTTATGGTCGACGACAATGTCAAGGTTATCGGCGCAAGCGTGGACAAAGCCTACTTCGAACAGATTGAAAAACTCGGACTTTCTCCCGACGCGGTGAGCAAGTTCGGCGGACGCGTCAAAATCGTTTACACGCCCGTACACGGAACGGGGTATATGCCCGTGACTACTGTGCTTGCAAGAATGGGAATAAACGTGACCGTCGTGCCCGAACAGGCAAAGCCGGACAGCGAATTTTCCACCGTCCGCGTCCCCAACCCCGAAGAAGCCGATACCTTGCGTATGGGAGTAGAACTTGCCGACAAAATCGGAAGCGACGTCGTAATCGGCACCGACCCCGACGCCGACCGTATGGGCGTTGCAATCCGCGACGACAAAGGCAAATTCGTGTTGCTGAACGGCAACCGCATAGGTGTTTTGCTTGCGGATTACATCATGCGCAGGAAAAGAGAAGCGGGAACGTTGCCCGCAAACGGCGCAATCGTCAAGACAATCGTGTCCACAGAACTCGCACGCAAAGTCGCCGACTCCTACGGCGTCAAAACCTTCGACGTGCTTACGGGCTTCAAGTTCATAGGCGAAAAAATCAAAGAATGGGAGAAGTCGGGCGAATACGTTTATCTTTTCGGTTTTGAGGAAAGTTACGGTTCGCTTGCGGGCACTCACGCCCGCGACAAGGACGCAGTCGTTGCGGCAATGCTGTTTGCCGAGATGATATGCTACTACGACAGCATAGGCAAATCCGTATATTCCGTGTTGCAGGACATATTCCGCAAATTCGGTTATTTCTGCGAAACGGCGACGTCGATTACTTTCGGCGGCATAGACGGCATGGACAAAATGCGCGGTATTATGAAAGCGTTGCGCGCCCGCAAGTACGACTCCATCGAAGGCGTGCAGGTGGTTGCGTCAGACGACCTTGTCGACGGAGTGTCGACGCTTTCGGACGGCAGCAAAAAGGCAATAGATCTTCCCAAGACCAACGCGCTCAAATTGCATCTGGCGGGCGGGGACTGGATTTGCGTTCGTCCTTCGGGTACGGAGCCCAAACTCAAAATCTATGCCGCGTCGAGTGCAGACGATATGGCAAAAGCCGAAAGCAAAGCGGGAGCGTATCTTGCCTTTATGAAATCGCTCACCGAATAAATCGAAAGAATAACAGAAATTTTCAAGCAAAAAACACCGCAAACGCGGTGTTTTTTTGTTTGTCAGTTGAGTTGAATGTGTTGATTGCGGTTAAATTCTGCGGTCGGTTTTGTTTTCGGCAAGGTAAAAGAGCGCAAGCACGCCTTTGCCGCAGTGACTGCCGATTATTGCGCCGATGTCCGTTGTGACTATGTTCTGTTTGCCGAAACGTTCGTTGATTTTCTCTTCGAGCAGGGCGGCGTCTTCGGGACAGTCGCCGTGGGCGATTATGACTACGTCGTTTTTGTAGTTCGCGCCGTCGTGTTCCATTTTGTCGACCAGCGACCTTACCGCGATTTTGCGGCCGAGTACGTTTGAGATGTTCACGAGCGCGCCGTTTTCGTCGACCATGAGTACGGGTTTCAGTTTGATTGCCTGTCCGACTATTGCCGCGCCTTTGCTCAGTCTGCCGCCACGGTAGAGATGATAAAGGTCGTTGACCGTGAACGCGTGTCCGATATGTTCGCGCAAATCCGTGACGTATTCGGCATTTTCTTCGAGCGTCGCTCCTTCGCGGCGTTTTTTCAATGCGTAGTAGCAAAGCAGTCCTTCACCCGCGCTTGCGCATTTGCTGTCGACGACGACAACTTTGCGGTCGGGGTATTCCGACATCGCCTTTTCAGCCGCTTGGAGATAACCTTCGTAACTTCCCGACAACGCGGAAGAAAAGGATATGTGCAGAATGTCTTTGCCTTTTGCGAGTATCGCCGTAAAAAATTCGTGCGCTTCTTCGACGGGTACGCGGGAAGTTGTGGGCGTTTTGCCCTGTTCGACCAAAGTATAGAAATCGTGAGAGGAAAGATAGGGCGTTTCTTTGCCGTCGTAAACCACGCCGTCCATGACGTAGCTCATAGGCATAATGAGAAATTCGTCCTCTTTAAGGCATTGCGGAAAGTCCGCTGTCAGGTCCGTGGTAATAAAGTATCCGCTCATACAGTAAAAATATCATAAGACAAATCCGATTGTCAAACGAGTCCGAAAAAAGCGCGGCTCTTTATGGAGGTTTAATGTCTGACCAAACGATTATATTTCTGGCGTCATTGGCGGCGGGAGTAGCGGGTACGGGACTGGGCGGTTTGCTCGGTGTATTTCTGGGTGACGCGGGACGCGGTTTTCTGCCGCGTGTGCTGGGGTTCGCGGGCGGAATTATGGTAGGAGTATCCCTTTTCGACCTTGTTCCGCAATCCTTTTCTTCATTGCTGGCGGGCGGACTGAAAACGCAAACGGCATTGATATGTCTTATATGTTCGGTGGGAGCGGGAGCGGTTGCCGTCGCCCTTGCGGAAAAGCTGTCCGACGCCATTATGTGGGCACGGCATAAAACTTTTGCGGCAAGCACCACAAAAGAAAAATCGGTAGTGCAAACCGTAAGTCCGTTGAGCCGAAGAGCGGTGATAAGCGCGATAGCGGACGCGCAAAACGGGACGACGGCAAAAAGCATGTTGCGCACGGGCATAATCATGGCGATTGCTATAGCGTTGCACAATTTTCCCGAGGGGCTTGCAATAGGTGCGGCGGGCAGCGCGGAAACGGCGGGCGGAATAGCGGTTGCACTTACCATTGCACTTCACAACGTGCCCGAGGGTATGTCGGTTGCGGCACCGCTGGCAGGCGGCGGAGTCAAAAAAGGACTTGCCGTTGCAGCGTCCGCCCTTACGGGAGCGGCGACTGTTCTCGGCGCGGTGGCGGGAGTATTTCTCGGGGCCGTCAACGTTTACGTTTCGGCGGTATGTCTGGGACTTGCCGCAGGCGCAATGCTGTACGTGTCTTTTGCCGAGGTGTTTGCCGAAACCTATTCCGCGTCTTCGGGGAAACCTCCTTGCGTCAGCATTATGTTGGGCGTGCTTTCTGCGCTTGCGTTGGGCGCAATATAAAACGCCGCAAAAGCGGCGTTTTTGTTTTGACGTCATTTTTACCACAATCCGATGTTCAGATTGCCGTTTTGAGTATTTCAACCACGTCTTCGTGCGTAAGCGGCGCATATCCGCCGGGGGTGAGTTCCACTTTTGCGGCGATTTCGGGTATGCGTTCCGCAGGAATACCGACTTCGGTGAGAGTAGTGGGGGCTCCGATTTTCTTGAAGTAATCCTGAACAGCCTGAATGCCTGCAAGCGCGATTTCGTCGTCGGTTTTGCCCGTGCAGTCGACGTGCCATACGTTCTTTGCAAAGCGTACGAATTTGCCGATGCAGGTATGACGGACGTATCTCATCCAGTTGGGGAACACTATTGCAAGCCCCGCGCCGTGTGGTATGTCGTAAAATCCCGACAGGCTGTGTTCAATCATATGGCTGTTCCAATCCTGTTTTTTGCCGCATCCGATAACGCGGTTGAGCGCCATTGTGCTGTCCCACATAAGGTTGGAACGTGCCTCGTAGTTCTCGGGGTTGGCAAGCGCGGTTTCCAGATTGTCAACGACGTTTTTGATGATTGCTTCGGCGAGGTCGTCGCTGAGGTTTTTGTCGTCGGGAGCGGAGAAGTACTGTTCGAATACGTGCGCGAGCGTGTCGACGGCACCGTATATAATCTGGTTCTTCGGCAGAGTGTAAGTGTATGTAGGGTCGAGTATCGCGAATTTCGGATACAGGCTGTCGCTGGTGTAGTCCGTTTTCAGGTTCTCGTCCCATTTGGTTACAACAGAGCCGCTGTTCATTTCGCTTCCCGTCGCGGGCAGAGTGAGGATTACGCCGATGGGCGTTGCCGAAAGGCATTCTTCCTTGTTGCGGTAAAACGCCTGCCAGAAATCTCTGTCTGTCTTTGCGCCCGCCGCCATTCCTTTTACGCAGTCGATGACGCTTCCGCCGCCTACTGCCAAGATGAGGTCGATGTCCTTTTTCTTGCAGATGTCGATGCCTTCGTACACCTTCTCGGTGCGAGGGTTGGGCATAATGCCGCTGACCTCGTACACCGTTTTGCCGCAACGCGCGCAAATCGCCGTGACGATGTCATAAAGGCCGCTTTTTTTGATGCTCCCGCCACCGTAGGCGAGCAGTATGTTTTTGCCGTAATTCTGCAACTCGAACGCCAGATTGTCGATTGCGTTACGTCCGAAATAAACCTTTGTGGGATTGTAAAATCTGAATGATTGCATAATGCCTCCTTATCATAATCGGTCGAATATATTTTACTACCTGTCGCGCGGATTGTAAATAGCAAATAGCCGACGGTGCGGCAAGGTTATTCTCTTGACAACGAAAAATAATGTTGCTAATATAATTAGCAGTGTCGACGTAAGATAAACGAGTGATTTGTCGCAAATCAAAACGTTTCTGACGAAGACAATCAACATCGTAATACATCGGGGTGTAGCGCAGTTTGGGTTGCGATAAGTAAACGACACGGACAGCGGGAAGGGAACACCCGTCAACGGATAAAGAGAGGAAACGCAAAACCTTCGGTGAGCGCGAGACGCACTACCAAACACAGGCAGAACGTTTCTGACAAAGATAATCAACATCGTAATATATCGGGGTGTAGCGCAGTTTGGTAGCGCGTACGGTTCGGGACCGTAAGGCCGCGAGTTCAAATCTCGCCACTCCGACCAAATCAAGAGCACCGAATAGGTGCTCTTTTATTTGGAGAGTGGCTCGCTTCAACCTGTCCCGTGACGCTACGCCGCAAAGCGGACTGCGCTATTACGAAGGCGGCCTTTCAAAGCAAGGCACGCGCTTCTACAAATCTCGCCACTCCGACCACGTCGCCGCAAGGCAAATTAAGCAACAAGTCGGGTTTTCCCGACTTGTTTGCGTATAAGCCTGCGGCTCCTTAACCCCGCAAAGTTCTGCGATACTTAGCGGGGACCCCTGATGAGCACCGAGCAGGTGCTCTTTTATTTGGAGAGTGGCTCGCTTCAACCTGTCCCGTGACGCTGCGCCGCAAAGCGGACTACGCTATTACGAAGGCGGCCTTTCAAAGCAAGGCACGCGCTTCTACAAATCTCGCCACTCCGACCACGTCGCCGCAAGGCAAATTAAGCAACAAGTCGGGTTTTCCCGACTTGTTTGCGTATAAGCCTGCGGCTCCTTAACCCCGCAAAGTTCTGCGATACTTAGCGGGGACCCCTGATGAGCACCGAGTAGGTGCTCTTTTATTTGGAGAGTGGCTCGCGAAATGCCTTTCTCGGAATACTGCATCTTGACAACCTCATATTCCTGTGCGATGATTGAGTTGAAGGCGGCGATGCCGTTCGTGAAACAATCGGAGGTGCATTATGGAGTATAGCGAAAAAAACCTTGGCAAGATTCTGAAAGATATGTACGAGAACGCTCCCAAGAACGAACAGATACTTATGATAAATCTGTTCGGCGTGAAGTTTGGTTCGATTATCAAACTCAGAGGCTATAATGCGGGAAACATTGTGCGGTATGCGGGGCTCAGCAACTGGTACAGAGCGGAAGTGAGCAAAGGCGTGAAACTCTCGAAGTATGTGGTAATCAAAGAGTCGCAGGACAAACTGCTGGACAGAATGTTCGGTGAAGAATGAAATCGGAAAGTAAATCGGCATAAACCAAAGAGCACCCGTCGGGTGCTCTTTTTTTGTCGCTTATTGATTGTAGGCTTGTGTTGCGTATGGCGTACGGATTATGCGATTACCATTTGTTGTGAACCTTTTCTGCAAATCCGAGTCGCTGTTTCAGAATTATTTCCGTGCCGTCGTCGAGAATGCATTTGCCCGATATATAGCCGAAAACCTGATGAGGTATCATGCACATAACTTTGAGGTCAAACGGCTCGTAGCGGTCGATAATTGGTTTGAAAGTGCAGTCCAGTCTTCCGTCCTCGGATATGAACTTCCATTTTGCCATATATTCGGGTTTTCCCGCATCGTCGCCGGGGATGATGAACTTCGTTCTTCCGATTTTGTGGGATTTGCCGTTGTAGAAAAGCATATCCTCGCTTGCCGCCGACGTATTGCCGAACCCGTATCCGATGTTCCAGCCGAATTTGCTGCCGTCGTCGAGGTGCGTTTGCAGGCTTCCCCAGTACCACGTGTTGTCGTAAGTCCATACGCCGCGTCCCCAGTCCAGAGTGGCAAGGGAAGTTTGCGGATAGAACTTCTTGATTTTGTCGCCGACCGTAAACCAGCCTTCGGCGGTCATGCAGTTGATTTTCTGGTTGTAGTAGAAATATCCTTTTTTGTCGAAAGGTGTGGCGATTACCATGCTTTCTTCGGGGAAGTCGGAAAGAGTAACGTCGAATTTTACGTCGTGACCTTTTTTGTCCGCATTATAAAATTTGCCTGTCAAGTGACGGATTTTGCCGTCGCAGGTGAACGTCATTTCCGTTTTGCCGTTGCGCCAGCTGACGTCGCCGTATTCGGTCGTGCGCGGCATTTTCAGTTTGCCCATTGGGAAGAAGAAAATGGAACTGTTGGTAAACTGCGAGGGAGTGACAAAATCTATGACGGAGATAGACAGCGCGCCGACGTATCCCATATCCGCAACCGTAAGGCAAAGAGCGTGTTCGTCGCAGCCGATGTAGTAGTAATCCCATTCCTTGATTCTGGTCGGGTTTGCGGTGATGTTTTCTCTGTTGTACTCCCAGAGGAGCTTTTTGGCATAGCCGGGATTTGCGATGTTTCCTTGCGCGTCGAGAAGTGGTTGACGCGTCGTAATTTCGTTTTGCATACAGTCCTCCCGATAGGTGAGTACAAATATTTTAGCCCGAAGTTTACGTTAGTGTCAATATTGTTTGAAAAAACGATTGCAAAATGTGAAAATTTGGGATATAATCATTTTCGCGTTGGAGCTTGGTGTAGTGGTAGCACATGGGCCTCTGACTCCCATGGTGTAGGTTCGATTCCTATAGCTCCTGCCAATGCAGACACTCCCGACATTGTTCGGGAGTGTTTTTTCGTATTAAAAAATCCGTCGGCGGAGATAAAACGGATTGAAACGAGGGGAGAGTTTTTTGCAACAATTCGTAAAAGGCAAATGCGCGCCGCCAATTCGGTGCAGGGCGCGTAATCGGAAAAGGAAGTGGGACGGGGTGCTCGGCATTGCGGCGTGAAAAACGCCGCAATGCGCGGCGTTACGTCAGATTATAAAGGGTTGGAGTGCGGCGATGAGGTCGTCGCAATCGTCGGAAGCGATTTCCAGAACGATGGGTTCTGCGAGGTCGAGACTGAAAATACCGAGAATGGATTTCGCGTCGACAACGTATCTACCGCTTTTGAGCGCCATATCGTAACCGAACTTGGCCGTGATATTGACGAATTTTTTCACGCTTTCCGCCATATCGAGCTTAATTGTGACAGATTTCATATCAAAACTCCCGATTAAAAATTTAATTCGTCTGAATTATACAACAAAATGTGCCTATATGTAAAGAATTTGAACGAAATGCTATAACTGTAAACGACATTTTTTGAGGGGAAAAAGAGCGGTTCGGCGGTGTTTTACCTTCAAACGTCGTGCGTTTCGGCGTAAGTTGTCGTCCTTGATTTGCGTGCGTGTGTGTGATACAATAAACATAGTCAAAGATTATCGGGGCGGAGCGTGGTTCAATTAGAGCGTAAACGCCGCCCGAGAGGTGTGAATGGAATACAGAGGCGAAGGCATAGAAGCGCTGGTTGCGGTGCTTGACGATATGCAGGGCGCAAGCCTGATTATGACGGACAAGAAAATCAAATCCTTGCTCAAATGTCTGGCGTATTACGAGGAGTTCCGTGTAGTGCTGGAATATTGCAGCAACGGTTTCGACTACGCGCAGGAAAAGCGCAAAGCCATGCAACACGTCGGTGAGTACAATATTCTCCGTTTGCCCAAAACGCCGAAGAACCTTGTCGCGCTTGTGGTAAACATGCTTGTCGAATTCGACGAAGGCAAGATGGACTTTTTGAGTTTCTGCGGAGAGTTTTTCCCCGCCGACACAAAACAGGCGAGTTTCGAACACTGTTTCCAGAACTTCTTCGAGCCTTTCAAACTTGCGCTCGTAGGACTTGTAGTCGAAGGCGTGCAGGAAGAAGTTCCCATGGTGGAAAGGACGGTGGAATTTGCCGCGAACGGATTGCAGGAACAGACGGAATACCTGCTTGTCGCGTTTGTGAGAGCGGTCAACGAAAGCAAGTTGTCCGAGAGCGACAGGAAGGATTTGCTGCTCATGCTCGAAGGCTTTTCCGCGGCGCTCGACAGCCGTGACACGCTTATGATAAAAGCCGTTTGGCTGGGCATAAAGAAAACTTTGGCGTCGGCGAAAATGTGTGCAAACGAAATCGCAAAGACGGACGAACTCCTGAGGTTATACCTCGTTGTGAAATAGTAGTTGAAAGCGCAAAACGGTGTTTATATGTTGGATTTGACATTTGAACAGCTGAATAACGCAAAATTTGAACTTTACGAAGGCAATCCCGTTATACGCCGTTTCGGCGTAAGCCCCATGATTGCCGATCCTTCGGTGCTCACTCCCGACCTTACCCCCGACGGTAAATGGCGGCTTTACGCGCACGCGCTGTGGGGTGTGTACGAGTATCTGTCGGACGACGGAATAACTTTTGAACGCGGAAGAAAAATAGTGCCGCGCGCAATGCGTCCCGACATGAAAAAAGTTGGCGACGTTTACTATCTGTTTTACGAAAGACTCCAACCGTTATTCGGTCGTGCCGCGGGACTTCTCGGCGGCAAGTGGGAGTCGGAAATTTACGTCACCGAAAGCAAAGACTTAAAAAATTTTTCAAAGCCGCGACCCGTTCTCGGATACACTATGCCTTGCGAGAAAGTGGGAAAGAAGGGGCATTCGCTGTCCAATCCTTTTCTGATTGAAGAAAACGGCGTTTTCCGACTTTATTATTCGGCGGGACTTACTTACATTCCCGACTGCAAGTTTACCGAACCGACGTATATCTGTTGCGCGGAAAGCAATTCGCCGTCGGACGGTTACGTCAAGCGCGAACAGCCCGTCATATCGCCCGACCCCGACAGCCGCTTTTTCAATCTCTGTTGCGGGTGTCTGAAAGTGTACAGGCTGTCCGATTGCTGGGTGGGTTTGCAGAACGGATTGTATACGGACGGCAAGGACAGCAAATCGGCAATCCAGCTTTTGCGTTCCGACGACGGCATCGAATTCAAGTTCGTCAAAACATTGCTTGAACCGCAGATGTGCGGCGCGAGCGACTGGATGGCACAGTTTGTATACGCTTCGCATTTGGTGCGCACGGGCGACGAATTGCGACTTTATTTCAACGCGCGCAACACCGCTTTTATTTTGTCGGGCAGAGAACATATCGGTTTCGCCCGCGCAAAAATCTGACCGATTTTTCCGGCAATCGCGAATTTATATTTGCACCGACTTAAATTTCAATCCAAAAGAAAAATCCGTTCGATTGAACGGATTTTTTAACGGGTTGTCGGTTGCTGTTACAGAATGCCGTTTACCAAAGGCAGTATCACGCTTTGAGAAGCCATTCCGACTGCCGCGAAAAGTACGATAAAGTAAATTATCATTATCACGACGTAAAGGATTACGGATACCAATGCGCCTTTTCCGCAGCTTTTGGCGCGGAGCGGATATTCGTCCTTCCACACCAGATAGAGAATCAGTCCGACAATAGGAATCAGAAAGCCCAGAAATCCCCAACCGAAACTCGCGGAGTCGTTGTTGCGCGGGGGTGCGCTGTAATTCTGATAGTTGTTGTCGGGACGGTAGTTCCCGTTGTTTGGCGCTCCGTTGGAAGCGCCGTTGCTCGGACGACCGAACGGGTCTGTGTTCTGCGATGCCGTGTTGTCTGATTGTTCGAAAGTGGATATGCTGACGGCGTTCCCGCAATGCGGGCAGAATTTGACCGAGTCGTCGATTTGTTTACCGCAATTCGGACAATACATATTTCACCTCGTATTTATTTTATGTGGCAGAGCGGTTTTTGACAAACTACATTCTGGTGGTTTTGTCTTCGCCGATGCCGAGCATTCCGTCCACAGTGTATTTTCTGCCTTCCGTGTCCTTTACATACCCGTAAATTCTTCCGAACGGCAGAGCATAGTATACGTCGACTACAAGCAGGTGTATGGGCATATAGAAAACGTTGTCGATTTCGTATCTCAGGTCGACGCAACCGTGTTCGTCGCGAATGGTCCAGACTTTGGATTTGCGTTTCTCTTTGGAGAACTTGACGGGGGGCATGGGATAGCTTGCGCCTTCAATCCAGATGATGTTCTCGTTGTAGTTGTCCTGGTCTATGGACTGGTTGCGGGTGAGGTTGAACGCAAAGTATTTCTGCTGTCCGTCGATTTCGCATTTGCCCATCGTGGTCAGCCAGTCGTAGTGCGCGAAGAAAGGATAGTATCCTTTGTGGTCGTCGATGATTGCAACGGAGTTGTCGTTGGTCTCGAATTTTTCGCCGTTGACGGTGATGTATCCCGTTGCTTTGAAGAAATCCTTTTCGGAGTAGAGCGGTTTGTTTTCGCCGAAAGGTATGCTGACGTTGGATATGGGCGCAACTCTCTCGACCTGAACGTCGATTTCGATTTTGCCGCTCTTTCTGTTTTCGGACCAGCCTTTCGCGGACGCTTTGCCGTTCATGAGGTCGTTCTTAATGACATAGCTGCTTTTCTTGACGTTCAGTTCGCAGTAATCGTCCACAAGCTGAGACGCGACCTTCGCCTTTTTGACGGGTACGATGTTGCGCCAGCTGTAAATCTTTTTGCTGCGCTTGTCAAACCATACGAAGATAGAAAAGCCGAACGGTCCCGTGTTGTATACGGCGGAAATCAGCGCGCCTTGGTCGAGGTGCACTTCGAATGCTTCCCATTCGGTAAGACGACTTTTTTTCATGAAGTCGGGCATGAGCTTGCCGCAGGGTTTCTTGCAGTCCAGCATATTGAGTTTCTTGAAGGGCTTATCGAACGTGCCGAAATGTGCCTGACCGTTTTCGACAATGCTGTCGGGGGTGGCGACGGGGCGGCGCTTTTCCGATATGTATTCGGGATACTTGTCCATTTTGCAACCTCACATTTTACTTTTGTTAATTTATAAATATCATACAATATATTTTTTTACAAGGTTTGAAACGCTTTTTTTTTGCGAAATTGAACACCGCAAACGAAGTGTCTAATATCTTCGCGGGAGTTTCGGTGCGCAACGCTTTTTGTGCGGCGGGTGGGG
>OHFG01000191.1_pt1 | contig 56633 bp, 59 predicted proteins | sample 1567411 | NCBI WGS metagenome assembly OHFG01 (sample SAMEA3879563, study PRJEB24766) | human gut metagenome | biome: human-associated habitat; feature: feces | place: USA | collected 1985/1987
GGTCATGCCCCAAGGGGGCTAGTGCAAACCACCGGCACGGCCGGTGGTTATGATTCTAATGATGCTGATATTTTGAAATGATGGGCGGATGAGGAATTCAACCTTTGATCAAAAACATATATGGGTAGATCAAAAACAGCGCAAAACCATTTCCGGCTGTCCGTTTGGGCAGCTGGTTTTTTACATGCCGCGGGCTTTGGAGGCGGCTCCTGCCTGCAATTTTTTTGTCCTGCTTTTGTGCGGTGGGCCGCTCCGGCCTGCGAAATTTGGTAAAGCCAGAAAATGCGCCCCAATATCTGGACATATTTTCGGCAAAACGGAGAAAAAGGAAAACCGGAACAAAATTTCTTTTCATCCACCCAGGCACGTGATATACTCGGAATATCAAGAGAAAAAAGGAGGAAGCCGGGATTGAGTGAATTGCTGCGCATGGAGCACATCAGCAAACGGTTCGGCAACTTTTACGCCAATCAGGACATCAATTTCTCCGTCGCCAAGGGCGAGGTACATACGCTCCTCGGAGAGAACGGCGCGGGGAAATCGACGCTCATGAATATCCTCATCGGCCTCTACCAGCCCACTGAGGGCAAGATTTTTCTGAACGGGCAGGAGGTCCGCATCGAATCGCCGAGCCAGGCGGTCAAGCTTGGCATCGGCATGGTGCATCAGCACTTCATGCTCGTCGAGGCGATGACCGTCTTTGACAACATCATCCTCGGCGACAAACACGCCAAGGGCCTATTTATCGATCGCGCGGCCCGCAGAAAGGAGATCGAGGCGCTTTCGGAAAAATACGGCCTCGACGTCCAGCTCGACAAGCTCATCACGGAGATCTCCGTCGGCGAACAGCAGCGCACCGAGATCCTCAAGGCCCTCTACCACGGGGCCGAGTTGCTGATCCTTGACGAGCCCTCCGCCGCCCTGACCGACATCGAGGTCGAGGGACTGTTCGCCATCATGCAGAAGCTTGTCGGCGAGGGCAAATCCATCATCTTCATCAGTCATAAAATGCGCGAGGTGCTCCGCATCTCCGACCGCATCACCATTCTCCGCCTCGGCAAGGTTGTCGGCACGGTCGACCGCGCCGAGACCGACGGCCAGAAGCTCGCCGGCATGATGATTGGCAAAGAGCTGACCGAGTCACACTATGAAAAGGTCGACGCCTCCGGCCATGAGATCGTCGCGGAGCTCGACCATGTGGACTATAACAAGGAGAGCAAGCACAGCGGCCTCGCCGATCTGTCGCTCCGCATCCACGCCGGAGAGATCGTCGGCGTCGCGGGTGTCGACGGCAACGGCCAGACCCAGCTGGCCCAGCTCATCACCGGCGTCATCGCCCCGGAGAGCGGCACGGTCCGGCTCAAGGGTGACCGCGTCGCCGTCTTCGACCCGAACGGCTTCATCGAGCACGGCGTCAGCCACGTCCCCGAGGACCGCAACCTGCAGGGCCTGATCGGCGATATGTCGATCGCGGAAAATCTTGTCCTCAAGGACACCGACGATCCGCGCTTCAGCCACGGTCATGGTTTGCGCCTGAACAAGCGCGCCATCCACGCCTACGCGCAGTCCATGATGGAAAAATATGATGTCCGCGCCACCTCTGACAGCCAGAGCGTGCGCGAGCTGTCCGGCGGCAACCAGCAGAAGGTCATCATCGCCCGCGAGCTTGAGAGCGGCCCGTCCGTCCTCGTCATGGCGCATCCTACGCGCGGCCTCGACATCGGCGCGACCAGCTTTGTCCACGACCAGATGATCGCCGCCCGCGCCCGCGGCGTCGGCATTCTGCTCATCAGCGCCGACTTTGACGAGATCCTCGAGATGTCCGACCGGATCGTCGTCTGCTTCGAAGGCCGCATCATGGGCGAATTCTCCGGCAGCAAGCCGCCGATCAACGAGATCAGCCTGGCCATGACCGGTAAGTGAGGGGGAGAGGTATGGGAAAAGTGAAAAAAGCGTTCGGCGCGTTCCTCGTGCCGCTGCTGTCCGTTCTGCTCGCGTTCCTGATCGGTGGTATCATCATGGCTGCCCTCGGCGCGAACCCGTTCCTTGCCGTGAAGTTCCTGTTCCAGGGCGCGTTCGGCTCCAAGGCCGGCATCGGTACCACGCTCACCAAGGCCACGCCCCTGATCTTCACGGCCCTCTGCGCCTGCTTCGCGTATAAGTGCGGCGTGTTCAACCTCGGCGGCGAGGGGCAGTTCCTGATGGGCTCCATCGCCGCGTTCCTGACCTGCTATTTCACCGGCCTGACCGGCTTTGCCGGCGTGCTGCTCGCGCTGCTGGCCGGCGCGGTGGCCGGCGGCTTCTGGGGCATGATTCCCGGCGTGCTGAAAATCGGCCGCGGGCAGAACGAGATGATCATCTCCATCATGCTCAACTATGTCGCCACGCTCTTCATGGGCGTCATCTACACCAGCTGGATCCGCGATGCCTCCGTCCCGCAGACACCTGCCATCGCCGATGAGGTGCATCTTCCGCGCATCATCACCGGGATGCGCTTCACTTGGGGCTTTGTGATCGCGGTCGCGGTCGGCCTGATCCTCTATTACGTCCTGTTCTGGACGAGCGCGGGCTTCCGCCTGCGCGCCGTCGGCTGCAACCTCACGGCCAGCCGCTTCAACGGCATTCCCGTCAAGCGCTTTATGCTCGCCAGCTTCATTGTCTCCGGCGCGATTGCCGGTCTCGGCGGCGGCGCGGAGCTGCTCGGTACGCAGTTCCGCCTCATCAACGGCTACGGCGCGGGCTACGGCTTCGACGGCGTGGCGATGGCCCTCATCGGCCAGCTGCACCCGATCGCGACGATGGTCGTCGCGCTGTTTTTCGCGGTGCTCCGCGTCGGCTCCACCACCATGCAGGCCGCTACCGGCGTGCCTACCAGCGTGTCCGACATCATTCAGGCGCTTGTCATCGTCTTCTCCGTCGCTGGCATGGCGCTGACCAAGCTCCCGGAATTCCAGGCGTGGCGCAGCCGCGTCTTCCACGGCAGAAAGGCGGGTGAAGCGTAATGGATTGGATCTCGAGCCTCCTTCTTGCAACGGTCCGTCTCGCCATCCCCGTGCTGCTCATCTCCCTGGCTGAGCTCTACGGCCAGCGCGCGGGCATGGTCAACATCGGCCTCGAGGGCCTCGCCTCCATCGGCGCGCTCGTCGGCTTCCTCGTCTGCTATGTCACGGGATCGAACTGGCTGGGCCTGCTCTGCGGCGCGCTTGCGGGCGTGATCGTCAACATGATCTACGCGTTCTCCACGGTCACGCTCTGCGCCGACCATACCGTCTACGGCATGGCCCTCAACATCTTCGCCCCGGCGCTCGCGTCCTTCATCTACCGCGTCTACTTCGGCACCGGGTCCGACCTCAAGCAGATCACCACCATGTCCTCCGTCGCCATCCCCGGCCTGAAGGACATCCCGGTGCTCGGGCCGCTGCTCTTCGACCAGAGCCCGATGGTCTATCTCACATTCCTGCTCGTCCTCTTCACGGCCATCTTCTTCGGCAAGACCCGCGCGGGCCTGAGCTATAAGGCCGTCGGCGAGCATCCGCAGGCCGCCGCCACGCTCGGCATCCCGGTCGTCGGCGTGAAGTACCTCGCCTGCGTGATCTGCGGCGCCCTGTCCGGCATCGGCGGCGCGTACCTCACCACCTGCTATTCCAGCACCTATACCGATGGTATCGTCGCCGGGCGCGGCTTCATCGCGCTGGCCGCCGTCATCTTCGGCCGCTGGAACGCGGGCGGCATCCTGCTGGCCTGCCTGTTCTTCGGCTTCTGCGACGCGCTCCAGATCCGCCTCCAGGTCTCCGGCATCGCCATCCCGTATCAGTTCTTCCAGATGATCCCCTACGTGGCGACGGTCGTCGTCCTCACGCTCATCGGCGCCCGCCAGGCCGGACCCAAGGCCAACGGCAAGCCCTACCGCCGTGAACAGCGGTAAACCGGTAATAACGCTTCGGCGTTGTTATAAACTTATGGCAGCACCGCATTGTGCGCTGCTGCAGAATCCTAATATTCTATGGAGGACAAAAAATGAAAAAGATCATTGCAATGCTTCTGACGCTTGTCATGCTCCTGTCGCTGGCGGCGTGTGCCGGTACTGCGAAGACCGACACCGCGGCTCCTGCGGACGACACCAGCAAGACCGACACGACCGACACCGCCGCCGAACCGGCTGACACCACCGAGCCCGCCGACACGACCGATGAACCCGTTGTCACGGAAGAGCCCACCGCTGCCACCAAGGCTGACGGCTCTGCCTATAAGGTCGCCATGATCTGCGACTCCAGCATCAACGACGGCGGCTGGGGCGCGGCCTGCTACAACGCCATGATCGCCGCGGCCGAAAAGATGGGCTGGGAGACCGAGGTCACCGACTCCATCTCGCAGGACGCCTACTATGATTCCATCGTCGCCTACTGCACCCTCGGCTACGACATGATCTACGCCCCCGGCAACCAGTACACCGACGCCGTCCTGCAGGCGGCTGAGGAATATCCCGACGTGGCCTTCGCCCTGCTGAACGGTGCGGAAGATACCCCCGACAAGGCCGTCAACGGCAACGTCTCCTCCCTGCTCCCGAACGCGCAGCAGATCGGCTGGATCGCGGGCGCCCTCGCCGGCCTCATGACCGAGAGCGGCAAGCTCGGCTTCATCGGCGGCATGGAGCTCGACACCACCAAGGGCAAGATCGCGGGCTTTGAAGAGGCGGCCAAGTACGTCGCCGAGCAGGAAGGCAAGACCGTCGAGCTGCTCAACGTCCCCTATGCCAACTCCTTCTCCGACGCCCCGAAGGGCAAGGAATTTGCCACTGAGCTGATCGCCCAGGGTGCTGACGTCTTCTTCGGCGACGCTTCCGCCGTCGACTCCGGCGCGCGCGAGGCCATCGACGCGGCCAACGCCGCCGCGGGCGAAGTCAAGATCTACGACATCGGCCAGCCTGCCGACATCCTCGGCCAGAACGAGTGCATCATCTGCTCTCAGGTCACCGACAACTCCGCCATGATCGTCGCCTCCATGCAGGCTGTCATCGACGGTACCTTCGGCGGCGCGACGCTCTACGGCACGCTGCAGAACAACACCCTCTCCGCCGGCGCGCTGAGCGATCTTGTTCCCGCCGACGTGCAGGAGAAGTACCTCGCCTACATCGACCAGATGATCGCGGGCACGTTTATGCAGTAATCTCTTGCGGAACGCCCAAAGCGCCCGGCGGACCCTGTGTCCGCCGGGCACTTTCCCGTTTTCGGGCATTCTCGCCGGGAAATGCGGCTGCCGACCGGGGAAAACTGTCGATTTCTCCGGTTGACTCTTTTCCGATGCGTGTTATAATGTGGACTGTCTGAAACAATATAAAATTGTAGCGCCAAGGTGTCCACCGCAAGGCGGATGAAAAGGGAATCCGGTGAGAATCCGGAGCGATGCAGTCACTGTGTACGGGAGCGGACCTGCAAAGGAAGCGCCGGACCGGCCAGATGGCCGGTGTGTGCGTCCTTACCACTGGGAAACCGGGAAGGGCAGAGCCGCGAAGAACGAAGTCAGGAGACCTGCCTTGGCGTGGAATCTCAGATCCGCTGTCCACGGGTCGGCCTTCCTGCAAGTTTGTATGGTCTTCCGCTTTGGAAGACGACATTCGATACGGCTAGGGAGAACGGCTGCGCCAGCGCAGCCGTTTTTATATTTTTCAGAACATTTTAGAAAAGAGGTAGACCTCACATGAAAAAGACCCTCGCGCTTGTGCTCGCAGCCGTGATGCTGCTGAGCCTCCTCTCCGCCTGCAAGAGCAGCGCGGACGAGACCCCCACCGTAGACCCCGCAGAAACCGAACAGACCACTACCCCCGAAGAGACCACGCCCGCCGAGGAGCAGACCCCGGAAGAGCCGCAGCCCTCTCAGGAAGAGCTGGATCAGGCAGCCGCCGACAATGTCGCCGCCCTGATCGACGCGATCTATGTCCAGTCCCGCACCGATGAGACCGACGCCCAGTGCGAAGCGGCCAAGGCCGCCTGGGACGCCCTGACTGATGCGCAGAAGGAGCTCGTCGAAGGCGACGAGGCCAGCCCCGATTACTTCGGCCTCGATACCGGCGACGCTTCGCTCGACGATGCGCGCAATCAGGATGAGATCGGCGAGAACGAGCTGCTCGTTGTCTCCTTCGGCACGTCCTACAATGACAGCCGTGTTGCCGACATCAAGGGCATCGAAGACGCCCTGCAGGCCGCGTATCCCGACTGGTCCGTCCGCCGCGCCTTCACCGCGCAGATCATCATCAACCACGTGCAGGCCCGTGACGGCGAGAAGATCGACAACATGACCCAGGCGCTCGACCGTGCAGTTGCCAATGGCGTCAAGAACCTCGTTGTCCAGCCGACACACCTGATGCATGGCGCAGAGTATGACGAGATGTGCGAAGCCATCGAGCAGTATAAGGACAAGTTTGAATCCGTCTCCATTGCCGAGCCGCTGCTTGGCGAAGTCGGCTCCGACGCTACCGTCATCAATGCCGACAAGGAAGCTGTTGCCAAGGCCATCACCGCTGCGGCTGTTGCCGATTCCGGCTTCGAGAGCCTTGATGCCGCCAAGGACGCCGGTACCGCGTTCGTGTTCATGGGTCACGGCACCGCACACGTTGCCAAGGTGACGTACAGCCAGATGCAGACCCAGATGCAGAACCTCGGCTATGAGAACGTCTTTATCGGCACCGTCGAGGGCGAGCCGGAAGAGACCGCCTGCGAGGCTGTCATCGAGGCCGTCAAGGCTGCGGGCTATACCAATGTCGTGCTGCGCCCGCTGATGGTCGTCGCCGGCGACCACGCCAACAACGATATGGCTGGTTCCGAGGAAGATTCCTGGAAGACCATGTTCGAAGCCGCTGGCTTCACCGTCGACTGCCAGATCCACGGCCTCGGCGAGATCGCCGATGTGCAGGCGCTCTATGTCGCCCACACCAAGGCTGCGATCGACTCGCTGAACGCCTAATTTGACTTAAACTGAGCTCCGGGGTGGGGAAGACCTGCCCCGGAGCCAAGCGCCATTCAGGAGGAACCATCATGAAAAAGACCATCGCCCTTGCGCTCGCTGCGCTGATGCTGCTCGCGCTGCTGACCGCCTGCGCGGCCAAGCCCGCAGAGACCGAACCTGCAGAGCTGGAACAGACCGTGCAGACCGAACAGCCCGCCGAACCCGAAACCGACGAGACTGCGGAGGATGCGGATGCGTCCGCCGAAGAAGAGACGCCCGCCGAACCGGCCCTGCCCGACGGCGTCTATACTGCCGACTTCAACACCGACAGCTCCATGTTCCATGCCAATGAGGCCTGCGACGGCAAGGGCACGCTCACCGTCGAAAACGGCGAGATGACTATCCACGTCAGCCTTGCGGGCACCAGCATCCTCAACCTCTTCCCCGGCGTCAAGGAAGACGCGGAAAAGGAAGGGGCCGAGCTGCTCCAGCCCACCACCGACACCGTTACCTATTCCGACGGCCTCTCTGACGAGGTCTTCGGCTTCGACATCCCCGTTCCTGCGCTGGACGAGGAATTTGACCTCGCGCTCATCGGCAAGAAGGGCACGTGGTACGACCACAAGGTCTCCGTCTCCAACCCCGTTCCCGTCGAGGAATCCGGCAAGACCGTCGACGATCTCGCCCTGGCCGACGGCACCTACACCGCCAAGCTGACCTTCGCAGGCGGCTCCGGCAAGGCTTATATCCAGTCTCCCTGCACGCTGACCGTCGCGGACGGCAAGGCCGTGGCTACCGTCGTCTGGAGCAGCAGCAAATATGACTACATGCTCGTGGACGGCGAACGCTATGACGTCCTCACGACCGAGCCCGGCTCCACATTTGAGATCCCCGTCGCGGCCTTTGACACCGAGCTCACGGTCATCGGCGACACCACCGCGATGAGCACCCCGCATGAGATCGAGTACACGCTGAACTTCGATTCTGCGACGCTGACCGCTGCCGAATGAAGAAGCTCTTTATAGCGCTCCTCGCCGCGCTGCTGCTGGCCTTCGCGGCCTGCGCCGCGCCGCAGCAGGAGACCGCCGCGCCGGAACCGGCGCAGAGCGAGCCGGCAAGCGCGGTTTCGTGGGATGACCTGACGTTTGACCGGACGCTCCCGCTTCAATACGCCACGCAGTTTTCTGTTTCCTACGCGGGCAAGGACTATACGCGCCTCACGATCGGCGACGATCAAACATTCCTCGTCGTCGCCGGGGACGCGCCCGTGCCGGACGGCGTCCCCGCGGATGTGACCGTCCTGACCCGGCCCCTTTCGCACATCTATCTGGTCGCGACCGCTGCGATGGACTATTTCCGGCAGCTGGACGCCATTGACGCCATCGCCCTCAGCGGCCAGAAGGAGGCGGATTGGTATATCGACGAGGCCAAGGCCGCGATGCAGGCCGGGACGATGGTCTACGCGGGCAAATATTCCGCCCCGGACTATGAGACGATCCTCGCTGCGGGCTGCGACCTTGCCATCGAGAACACGATGATCTACCATACGCCCGAGGTCATCGAGCAGCTCGAGCGCATCGGCGTCCCCGTGCTCATCGAGCGCTCAAGCTACGAGCCGGAGCCGCTGGGCCGCATGGAGTGGCTGAAGCTCTATGCCGCCCTGCTCGGCAGAGAGGACGCGGCCTGCGCATATTATGATGACCTCATCGCCGCGCTCGCGCCCGTGCTCGACCAGGAGCCGACGGGCCAGACCGTCGCGTTCTTCTACATCACGACGTCCGGTGCAGTCAATGTCCGCAAATCCGGCGACTATATCGCCAAGGCCATCCGTATGGCGGGCGGCGAGTATGTCTCGTTCGACGAGAGCGGCGAGGAAAACGCCCTGTCCACAATGACCATCCAGATGGAGTCCTTTTACGACACCGCCCTGGACGCCGACGTCCTCATCTACAACAGCACCATCGACGGCGGGATTACCTCTATCGATGAGTTGCTCGCCAAAAGTCCGCTGTTTGCGGATTTTAAAGCCGTCCAGACCGGCAATGTCTGGTGTATCACGAAAAACTTCTATCAGGAATCGCTCGCCCTCGGCGACATGATCCTCGACGTCCACGCCGTTTTGAACAACCCGGACGCCGCCGATCTCCGGTTCCTAAAAAAATTATCATAACAGGAGGAGCAGCATGGAACATACCCGCAAACTTCACACATGGGGCGGTTTCCTGCTGCTCCTCGACCTGCTTGTTGCCTTTTTGATCTGGAATCTTCTCGCGGGCAGCGTCCGGCTCCCCGCGTCTGAAATATGGGCGGTTCTCCACGGCGGCGGCAACCTCACGCAGCGCCGCATCCTGCTGAATATCCGCCTGCCCCGCTTGCTTGCGGCGATGATTCTCGGCGGCGCCCTCTCCGTCTCGGGCTTCCTGCTGCAGACGTTTTTCCACAATCCAATCGCCGGGCCCTTCGTCCTCGGCATCTCGTCCGGGGCCAAGTTCACGGTCGCTGTCACGATGATCCTGCTGCTCAGCCGGGGCGTCACGTCGTCCTCTGCCGCGCTGATCGCAGCGGCCTTTGTCGGCGCGATGCTCTCAATGGGCTTTGTCCTGCTCATCTCGCGGCGCGTCCGCCGGATGAGCCTGCTCGTCGTCTGCGGCGTGATGATCGGCTATATCTGCTCCGCGCTGACGGACTTTCTCGTCACGTTTGCCGACGACAGCAACATTGTCAACCTGCACAACTGGTCCCTCGGCTCCTTCTCCGGCATGAGCTGGGACAATGTCCGCACGATGGCCGTGGTCTGCGGCAGGGCCCTGATCCTGACGTTCCTGCTCTCCAAGCCCCTCCGGGCCTATCAGCTGGGCGAGGTCTACGCGCAGAATCTCGGCGTGCCGCTGCGCGCGTTCCGTGCGGCGCTGATCTTACTTTCCAGTGTGCTCTCCGCCTGCGTCACGGCCTTTGCCGGCCCGATCTCCTTCGTCGGCATCGCCGTGCCGCACCTGATGAAGTCCCTTTTTAAGTCCGCAGAGCCGCTTTTGATGATCCCGGCCTGTTTCCTCGGCGGCGGCGCGTTCTGCCTGTTCTGCGACCTCATCGCGCGCACGGCCTTCGCGCCCACCGAGGTCAGCATCAGCTCCGTCACAGCGGTCTTCGGCGCGCCGGTCGTCATCTATATGATGCTCCACAGAAAGGGGGCGCAGTGATGGATTATCTGCAAACCGATGCCCTGTCCGTCGGCTACAACGGCAAGACGCTCATCTCCAAGGTCGCCCTCTCGGTACAGCGCGGCAGGATCGTCACGCTCATCGGCCCGAACGGCTCCGGCAAGTCGACCGTCCTCAAGACCATCATCGGCCAGCTCCCGTCCATTTCCGGCTCAGTCTTCCTCGACGGCGCGGACATGCGCAGCCGCAGCCGGGGCGACGTTGCCCGCCGCATGGCCATCCTGATGACGGCCCGCATGGACCCCGAGCTCATGACCTGCCGCGACGTCGTCAGCACCGGCCGCTATCCCTACACCGGCCATCTCGGCGTCCTCCGCCCGGAGGACAAGGCCATCGTCGAGCAGAGCCTCCGCGAGACCGACGCGCTCGACTTTGCCGACCGGCCCTTCCAGTCCATCAGCGACGGCCAGCGGCAGCGCGTCCTGCTTGCCCGGGCCCTCTGCCAGCAGCCGGAGCTCATCGTCCTCGACGAGCCGACGAGTTTTCTCGACATCCGCTATAAGCTGGAGCTGCTGACCATCCTCAAGCGCATGGTGCGCGAGGAGCACCTCGCCGTCCTCATGTCCCTGCACGAGCTGGATCTTGCCGCCCGCGTCTCCGATACCGTCGTCTGCGTCGCGGGCGACCGGATCGACCGCGTCGGCCCGCCCTCGGAAATTTTCACGCCCGACTATATCGCGGCGCTCTATCGCATGGAGCCGGGAAAATACGATCCCTGCTTCGACTCCTTGGAATTTGTCCCCGGAGGTGCCAGATGAGCGAACAAACCGGAACCTTCTATGCCGTCTCCGTCGGGCCCGGCGACCCGGAGCTGCTGACGCTCCAGGCCGTCCGCGTTCTGGAGAACACGCCCGTCATCGCCGCGCCGCAGACGGCGTCCGGCCAGATGCTCGCGCTCGACATCGCGCGCGGCGCGGTCGATTTGACCGGAAAATCCGTTCTGCCGCTCCGATTCACGATGTCGCATGACGCTGCCGTCCGGGCGGAAAGCTACCGCGCGGCGGCGTCCGCCGTCGAGGCCGAGCTGCGGCAGGGAAGAGACGTTGCGATGGTCAACCTCGGTGACGTCGCCCTCTTCGCTACGGCGTATTACATCTTCGCGGAGATCGAGCGGGACGGGTTTCCGGCCAGAATGCTCCCAGGCGTGACGAGCGTCGCCGCCGTGGCGGCCCGCCTCGGGCAGAGCCTGACCGAGATGGAGCAGCCGCTCCACATCCTTCCGGCGAGCTGCGATCTGGATGCGGCGCTGGCCCTCCCGGGTACGAAGGTGCTGATGAAATCCGGCTCCGCCATCCACGAGACCGTTGCAGCGCTGGGGCGCGCGGGTCTGTTGAAGCGGGCCTCGATGGTCGCCGACTGCGGCCTGCCCAGCGAGCGGGTCTTCCGCGATCTGCGGGAGATCCCGGAAAATGTCAGCTATTTTGCCACCATTCTTGTCCGATCGGAGTGAGCCTATGCAGCAAAATCTTCCGCGTCTGATCCTCGCCGGGACGAACAGCGGCTGCGGCAAGACGACCGTGACCTGTGCCGTTTTGCAGGCGCTCGTGAACCGCAGCCTTTCAGTCGCCGCCGCGAAATGCGGCCCCGATTATATTGACCCGATGTTCCATAGCCGCATCATCGGGGCCAAAAGTTCGAATCTCGATCCGTTTTTCTTCGACGAAAATACGCTTCGCTTCCTCCTCGCGCAGAATGCCTCCGGCTGTGATGTCACGGTCATTGAGGGCGTCATGGGCTATTACGACGGCCTCGGCCTGACCAGTACGCGCGCCAGCACCTACGAACTCGCGCAGAAGACGGTCTCGCCCGTGGTCCTCGTTGTGAACGCGCGCGGCGCGGCACTCTCGGTGCTGGCGTCGGTACGCGGCTTTCTGGACTTTCTGCCGGACGACCGCATCTGCGGCGTCATCCTCAACGGCTGCACCGCGATGACCTACGCGCCGCTCGCGCGTGTGCTGGAAGACCGCCTTGGCGTCAAGGCGTGCGGCTTTCTGCCGAATCTGCCGGACTGCGCGCTGAAAAGCCGCCATCTCGGCCTTGTGACTGCGGCGGAGGTCGCAGATCTGCGCGAAAAAATGCAGCGCCTCGCCGCTGAGGCCGAGCAGACGATCGATCTGGACGCGCTGCTGACCATCGCGCGCGAAGCACCAGCGCTGGACGTTGTGCCGCCGACGCTTCCGGCGCCCGGCGCACCGGTGCGCATCGGTGTTGCGCGGGACAATGCGTTCTGCTTTTACTATGAAGACAGCCTCGGCCTGCTCCGGACGGTCGGCGCGGAGCTCGTGCCGTTTTCTCCGCTCTCTGACAGCGCCTTGCCCGCCGGACTCGACGGCCTCTATCTCGGCGGCGGCTATCCGGAGCTCTATGCCGCGCAGCTGAGCGAAAATCGCTCCATGTGCAGCAGCATCCGCGCCGCGCTGGAGGCGGGGCTGCCCTGCATTGCCGAATGCGGCGGCTTTATGTACCTGACAGAGGCTATCGGGGAGCATCCGATGGTGGGCTTTCTGCCGGGGCGCTGCTTCGACGCCGGGAAGCTCGCACGCTTTGGCTACGTCACGCTGACGGCCGAGCGGGACAACCTGCTCTGCCGCGCGGGCGGATCCATCCCTGCACACGAATTCCACCACTGGGATGCGGAGCAGACCGGAGACACCTTCACGGCGGCGAAGCCCTTCGGCCGCAGCTGGCCGTGCGTCTTCGCCACGGACACCCTCTACGCGGGCTATCCGCATTTCCATTTTTACGCGAATCCATCCTTTGCCGTCCGCTTTTTGGACGCGTGCCGAAAGGGGAAACACCATGCTGGAACAGATCAGACCGATGGACATTGAGCGCCGCAGCTTCGAGATCATCACCGAGCTGCTGGGAGACCGTAAGCTCGACCCTGAAAACGAGCTCGTCATCAAGCGCGCCATCCACACGACTGCCGACTTTGACTATGCCGACAATCTCGTCTTCTCCGACCACGCGGTCACGAAGGGGATCGAGGCGCTGCGCGCCGGCTGCGACATCGTCACCGATACGCAGATGGCGAAGGCCGGCATCAACAAGACCATTCTGGCCTCCCTCGGCGGGGAAGTCCACTGCTTCATGTCCGATCCGGACGTTGCCGCGGAGGCAAAAGCGCGCGGCGTCACCCGCGCCATCGTCTCGATGGAGCGGGCCGCGCAGCTGCCGAAGCCCTGCATCTTTGCCATCGGCAACGCGCCGACGGCCCTTGTCTCGCTCGAGGCCCTGATGGAAGCGGACAAGCTGCACCCGGCGCTCATCATCGGTGTGCCGGTCGGCTTCGTCAACGTCATTGAGAGCAAGGAGCTCGTCATCGCGAACTGCCGCGCGCCCTATATCGTCGCGCGCGGGCGCAAGGGCGGCAGCAATGTCGCCGCCGCGATCTGCAACGCGATGCTCTACCAGATCCGGCGCTGAGATGGAAGAATACGTCATCAAGGACGGAAAAAAGCTCCGTCTCGGCTATACGACCGGCTCCTGCGCCGCTGCCGCCGCGAAAGCGGCGGCCTGGATGCTCCTGACCGGCCACGAAAAACGAACCATCGATCTGCTCACGCCAAAGGGCGTCTCCCTGACGCTGGACGTGCTCGAGATCATGAGAACCCCCGATGCCGTCTCCTGCGCCATCCGCAAGGACAGCGGCGACGATCCGGACGTCACGCACGATACCCTCGTGTTTGCAGCCGTCCAACGCACGGAAACACCCGGCGTCACGATCGACGGCGGCGCGGGCGTGGGCCGCGTGACGAAGCGCGGGCTCGACCAGCCGGTCGGCGCTGCGGCCATCAACTCCGTCCCGCGCCGCATGATCCGCGAAAACGTCGAAGAGGTCATGCGCCTCTGCGATTATTGCGGCGGCCTGGCCGTCATGATCTCTGTGCCGGAGGGCGAGGCGCTCGCAAAAAAGACCTTCAACCCCCGCCTCGGCATTGTCGGCGGCATTTCCATCCTCGGTACGACCGGCATCGTCGAGCCGATGAGCGAGCAGGCCCTCGTCGACACCATCCATGTCGAGCTGCGGCAGCGTCGGGCGAACGGCGCGGACTATGTCCTGCTCACGCCGGGCAACTATGGCGCGGATTTCATCCGCGCGTCCATCGGCCTCGACCCGCGCACCGCCGTTTTGACCAGCAATTTCATTGGCGACGCGCTGGAGCATTGCCGTGCGCTCGGCTTCCGCGGTGCGCTGCTCGTCGGGCACATCGGCAAGCTCGTGAAGCTCGCGGGCGGCATGTGGAACACACACTCGAAGTGCGGCGACTGCCGCATGGAGCTCATCGCGGCGCATGCCGCCGCCCTTGGCCTCCCGCCCGCGCGCGTGGAGGAGGTGCTGGACTGCGCGACGTGTGACGATGCGCTCCGCATCCTGAAAGAAGAACAGTTATATGACGCGGTGCTGGCCCGCCTCGCGGAGCGCATCGAGTTTCATCTTGCGCACAAGTGCGGCGAGATGGCCGCCGGCGCGATCGTATTTTCCAAAGAATATGGCCTCCTGTGCCGGACCAGCCGTGCGCAGGAGCTGCTGGGAACCATTATGGAGGGATAACTATGGTACATTTTGTCGGCGCCGGGAGCGGCGCACCGGACCTCATCACCGTGCGCGGCGCGCGGCTGCTCGGCGAGGCGGACATCGTCATCTATGCCGGGTCGCTCGTCAATCCAGCGCTGCTGGACGCTACGAAGCCGGGCTGTGAGATCCACGACAGCGCGAAAATGACGCTGGAGGAGGTCATTGCCGTCATCCGTCAGGCCGAGGCCGAGGGCAAGACCACTGTCCGTCTCCATACCGGCGACTCGAGCATCTATGGCACTGTGCGGGAGCAGTTTGACGCGCTGGAAAAGCTGGGCATCGACTATGATGTCTGCCCCGGCGTCAGCGCCTTCTGCGGGGCCGCCGCGGCGCTCCGCGCGGAATATACGCTCCCGAACGTCAGCCAAACGGTCATCATCACGCGCGCACCCGGCCGCACACCCGTTCCCACCCGCGAGTCCATCCGCGCCCTCGCGGCCCACCACGCCACCATGGTCCTCTTCCTCAGTACGTCGCTGACAAAGCAGCTTCAGGCCGACCTGCTCGCGGGCGGCTACGAGGCGGAAACGCCGGCCGCCGTCGTCTACAAGGCGACGTGGCCAGAGGAGAAGATCTTCCGCTGCACCGTCGGCACGCTGCACGATACTGTCACGGCCAACGGCCTGACGAAGACGTCGCTGATCGTGGTCGGCGGCTGCCTCGGGGGCGACTATCTCCGTTCGCTGCTCTACGACCCCTCGTTCACGACCGAATTCCGCGAGGCCACAAAATGAACATTGCGATTTTCGCTTACAGCCGTACTGGATGCAAAACGGCGCGGCGTATCTGTATGGCGCTGCCGGAGGCGGAAACGCTTTGTTATGCGGTGCCGCGGCTGGCGGAGCCGGGATTTCTGCCGCTTGAAAAAGCGGTCTATGGCGCGGCGTTTTCGGAAATGGACGCGCTGATCTTTGTCGGTGCGGCTGGGATCGCGGTGCGGGAGATCGCACCGTATGTCCGCGACAAACGGACGGATCCGGCGGTGCTCGGCCTCGACGAGCGGGCGAATTTCGTCATTCCGCTGCTCTCCGGGCACATCGGCGGGGCCAATGCGCTCGCCCGCAGGCTTGCCGCAGCGCTCGGCGCGACCGCCGTCGTCACCACGGCGACGGACGTGAACGGCAAATTTTCTGTCGACACCTGGGCGGCGGAGCACGGCTGCGCAATCTCCGATATGGGGGGCGCCAAACAGATTTCAGCGGAAATTTTAGAGCATTCTGTTCCGGTTTGCAGCGATTTTCCGATTCAAGGTCCGCTGCCGGACGGGCTGGTTTTGGGCGAGTCCGGCGAGCTCGGCATCTATGTCGGTTATCGGTGTTCTGCACCGTTTCTGCACACGCTGCGCCTTGTGCCGCGCGTGCTGCGCGTTGGAGTCGGCTGCCGGAAGGGCATCTCGAGGGAAGCCGTCGAGGCAGCTATTCAAACGGCGTTTGCGAGCCATGACTTAGATTTGAATGCGGTGAAGGGCGTCTATTCCATCGACTTAAAGCGGCAGGAGGCGGGGCTGCTCGCCGCCTGCGAAGAGCATGGCTGGTCCGCGACATTCTATACAGCGGAAGAATTGCGGGCTGTGACGGGGGAGTTCACCGAATCTTCCTTCGTGCAGGGGGTGACAGGCATCGGCAACGTCTGCGAACGGGCGGCGATGCTGGGTGCGGAGCGGCTTCTGGTTCGGAAGTGTGCGGGAAACGGCGTGACCATTGCGGTCTCGGCGGAAACATGGGAGGTAGACTTTGGGTAAGGTATTTATCGTGGGCATCGGCCCCGGAAATGAGGAAAACAGGACTATTCGTGCCGACCGGGCGCTGGAAGCGTGTGATGTGATCGCCGGTTACCCGGTCTATGTCGATCTGGTGAAGGACCGCTATCCCGGCAAGGAGCTGGTCTCCACGCCGATGACGCAGGAGGCCAGGCGCTGCCAGATGGCGCTCGACCTCGCGAAGAGCGGGAAAACCGTGGCGCTCGTCTGCTCCGGCGACAGCGGGATCTACGGCATGGCCGCGCTGGTCTATGAGCTGCGCGGCGAGAACAGCGAGCCGGAGGTCGAGGTCGTCCCCGGGCTGACCGCCGCGTGCAGCGGCGGCGCGGTGCTCGGCGCGCCGCTGACGCATGATTTCGCGGTCATCAGTCTGTCCGACCGGCTGACGCCCTGGGAGACCATTGAAAACCGGCTGCGCTGCGCGGCGGAGGGCAACTTTGCCATTGCGATCTACAACCCGGCGAGCCACGGCCGCCCTGACCACTTAAAGCGCGCGTGTGACATTTTACTGCGTGTCCTGCCGGAGGAGCGGCTCTGCGGCATTGTCCGCAACATCGGACGTGAGGGGCAGAGCAGCCGCATTCTGACGCTCGGCGAACTGCAAGCGGCGGATGTCGATATGTTCTGCACCGTGTTTGTTGGAAATTCGTCCACAAAGGTCGTAAACGGCGCGCTCATCACGCCGAGAGGATACCGGAATGTATAAAATTTGCGTGTTCGGCGGCACGACCGAGGGCCGCGAACTGGTGGAATTTCTGAATGCGCAGCCGTGCGAGGTCACGGCCTGTGTGGCCACGGAATATGGACAGGCGCTGCTGCCCGAGGCAGAGCGGCTGACCGTTTCGGCCCGCCGGCTGCCGGCCGATGAGATCAAGGCGCTCTTGACGGACAGACATTTTGACCTCGTGATCGACGCGACGCACCCCTACGCGGCGTCGATCACGAAGAGCATCGCCCGCGCGTGCGCCGAGACCGGTGTGGAGCGCTGGCGGCTGCTGCGCGGCGCGTCGGATGCGCCGGAGGATGCCGTTTTTGTCGAAAGCACCGAAAAAGCGATCGAATTTTTGGATCAAACAGAGGGGAACATCCTGCTCACCACCGGGAGCAAGGAATTGAAAGCATACAGTCAGATCAAGGACTTTGCGGAGCGCGTCTCTGCGCGCGTGCTGCCGCTGGAGGACTCGCTCGTGCTTTGCCGTGAGGCGGGCGTCAAGGCGGCGCATATTCTGGCAATGCAGGGGCCATTCTCGGAGGAGATGAACACGGCGATGCTGCGTGCCATCGGCGCAAAATGGCTGGTGACGAAGGACGGCGGGGCCGCGGGCGGCTTCGCGGAAAAGGCGGCAGCCGCCGCGAAGACCGGCGTGCGCCTTCTGGTCATCGGACGGCCCGCAGAGGCGGACGGGATCGGACTTTCAGAGACGGTCGCGAGACTCTGTGCGCGGTTTTCGTTTGGGCGCGTGCCGCATGTTTGCGTTGTGGGCATTGGGCCCGGCAGCGAGGCGGCGCAGACGGGCGAGGTCCGTGCAGCGATCGAGCATACGGACTGCCTGATCGGCGCGGCACGGATGCTGGAGGTAGCGGCCCGGCCCGGTCAGCTGCGCGTCGCGGCCATCGCGCCGGACGCGATCGCGGCGGCCATTGCGGCGCACCCGGAATGTTCGAATTTTACGGTCCTGATGTCCGGGGATACGGGATTTTTCAGCGGCACGAAGAAACTGCTCCCGCTGCTGCCGAATTGTCATGTCCGCGTGTTGCCGGGGTTGAGCTCGATGAGCTATCTCTGCGCGCGGCTCGGGAAGCGCTATGAGGAGGCCGTGCCGGTCAGCCTGCATGGGCGGGAACACGACATCGCGGCCGATGTGCGCGCACAGGAAACGGTCTTCGCGCTCGTCGGCGGCGAGGGCGGCATGGCGAAGCTCTGCGCGCGGCTCGTGGATGCGGGCCTTGGCGCGGTGCGCGTCAGCGTCGGCGAGCGGCTGAGCTACCCGGACGAGAAGATCACCTGCGGGACGGCGGCAGAGCTGGCATCGCGGGAATTTGACAAGCTCAGCGTGGCGCTGATCGAAAATCCGGCCCCGGATGCGGTCGTGACGCACGGGCTGCCCGACGAGGTATTTTTGCGGGAGATGGATCCGGCGCACGTTGTGCCGATGACAAAAAGCGAGGTGCGTGCCGTCTGCCTTTCCAAGCTGGCGCTGACGGAGCGCGCGGTCTGCTGGGATGTCGGCGCGGGCACCGGTTCGGTCTCCATTGAGATGGCTTTGCAGGCGAAGCGCGGACGCGTGTACGCCGTGGAGCGACAGGAAGATGCGCTGGCGCTGCTGGCGCGCAACAAGGCGGCGTTTTCCGCCGGGAATCTGGAGATTGTCTCCGGTACGGCCCCGGCGGCGTGCGAGGCGCTCCCGGCGCCGACGCATGTGTTCCTCGGCGGGACCGCGGGAAATTTGAACGGGATATTGGACGCCGCGCTGCGGAAGAATCCGCACGTCCGCATCGTGGCGACGGCGGTGACGCTGGAGTCTGTGGGGGCGCTGGCGGCGCGCATGGCGGACTTTGAAAAGGCGGAATGCGTCAGCCTGCAGGCGGCCCGTGCGCGGACGGCCGGAAGCTATCACCTGATGCAGGGACAGAACCCTGTGTATATTTTCACGATGCAAAAAAGGAGAGAACAGGCATGAAATGGTCCCTATTCGCACTTTGCATCGGATTTTGCATCGATCTGCTGATCGGTGATCCGCACGGCCTGCCGCATCCGGTGGCCGCGATCGGACATCTCATCTCACTGCTGGAACGGCTGTTCCGCCGCCTTTTTCCGAAGACGCCCGGCGGCGAGCGGGCCGCCGGAGCCTGTATCTGGATCCTGACGGCACTGATCGCTGCGGCCCTTCCGGCGCTGCTCCTCTGGGGCTGCGCGCGCGTGAGCGTCTGGCTGCGGCTGGCGGTGGAGAGCGTGATGTGCGGACAGATCCTCGCGGCGAAGTCGCTGCGGGACGAGAGCATGAAGGTCTATGCGGCGCTGAAGCATGGGAGTCTGGACGAGGCCAGACAGGCCGTGTCCATGATCGTCGGACGCGACGTGGCGCGGCTGGATGCGCGCGGCGTGATGCGCGCGGCGGTGGAGACCGTGGCGGAGAACACGTCGGACGGCGTGATCGCGCCAATGCTGTTTCTGGCGATCGGCGGCGCGCCGCTCGGCTTTTTCTACAAGGCCGTGAACACGATGGATTCAATGCTTGGCTATGTGGAGCCGCCGTACAAGGACATCGGACTTGTGCCCGCGCGGATGGACGATGTGTTCAATTTTATCCCCGCGCGGCTGTCGGCGCTGCTGATGCTGGCGGCGGGGGCGCTGCTGCAGCTGGATGTGAAAAACGGCTGGAAGATCTTCCGCCGGGATCGCTGCAAGCATGCGAGCCCGAACTCGGCGCAGACGGAATCGGTCTGCGCGGGACTGCTGGGGCTGCGGCTGGCGGGCGATGCGTGGTACCACGGGGTGCTGCACAAGAAGGACTATATCGGCGACGTGAAGCGGGAGATCGAACTGGAGGACATCCCGCGCGCGGGGCGGCTGATGTATCTGACGGCGGTTCTGGCGCTCGTGGTGTTCGGCGCGGGGAAAGCGCTGTTGATCGTTCTGTGAATTTTGAGGAAATGCGATGCTTTATGGAGTCAAAAACCCGCATGGCGGGGACCGATACGGCGATGGGATCGCGCTCGACTTTTCGGCGAATGTGAGTCCGCTCGGCACGCCGAAGTGTGTGACCGAGGCGATCGAACGGGGCCTGCCTGAGCTCTACCGCTATCCCGATCCCTACTGCCGGGCACTTGTGCAGGTGATCGCGCGCTATGAAGGGGTGCCGGGAGAATTCATTCTCTGCGGGAACGGCGCGTCTGAGCTCATCTACGCCTATTGCGAGGCCGTGCGGCCCGTGCGCGCGATGGAGCTCGCGCCGACATTTTCGGAGTATTCGCTGGCTTTGCAGCGGATGGGCTGCGGGGTCGTGCGCTTTGCGCTCAGTCAGGAGGAAAAGTTTGACTTGCAGGAGCGCTTTCTGGCGCGTCTTGCGCGCGAAAAGATCGATGCGCTGTTCCTCTGCAATCCGAATAACCCGACGGGACGGCTGATCGCGGGCGGACTGCTGGAAAAGATCCTGCGTGTCTGCCGAGAGAACAACATTGCACTGTTTGTCGACGAGTGCTTTTTGAGCCTGTCGGACGGCGGCACCGATCTGACGCCGTTTTTGCGGGAGTTTCCGCAGCTTTTTGTTCTCAAGGCCTTTACGAAGAGCTTTGGTATGGCGGGGCTGCGGCTGGGGTACGGCTTGAGCGCGGATGGGGCCTTGCTGCGGAAGATGTCGGCGGCGGTGCCGCCGTGGAATGTCTCGGCGCTTGCACAGGCGGCGGGCGTCGCCGCGCTGGGCGATGCGGAATTTTTGGAGAGGAACCGCGCGGTCATCCGCGCGGAGCGCCCGCGGCTCGAAGAACGGCTGCGGGAGCTTGGCTTCTGGGTGTGTCCGTCGCAGGCGAATTACATTCTGTTTCGCGGTGAGGCGGGCTTGGCGGATCGGCTGCGCGAGCGCGGCGCTGCGATCCGCGACTGTGCGAATTTTGAGGGCCTGGGGCCGGGATGGTATCGCGCGGCTGTGCGGCTGCGGGAAGAAAATGATGCGCTGCTGGATGCGATGCGGCGGGCGAGGGAGGATGGAAGATGGCGCTGAATCTGATGCTGCAGGGAACGATGTCGAACGCGGGGAAGAGCCTGCTCGCCGCGGCGCTCTGCCGCATTTTCCGGCAGGACGGTTATCGCGTGGCCCCGTTCAAGAGCCAGAACATGGCGCTGAACTCCTTCATCACGGCCGAAGGCGGCGAGATGGGCCGGGCCCAGGTGGTGCAGGCAGAGGCGGCGGGGATCGCGCCGGATGTGCGGATGAACCCGATTTTGCTGAAGCCGACGACGGACTCTGGCAGCCAGGTGATCGTGAACGGACAGGTCGTAGGCAACATGCGCGCGACGGAATATTACCGGCGGAAACGGGAATTTCTGCCTGCGGTGACGGCGGCATATGAGAGTCTTGCGGCGGAATATGACGTGATCGTCATCGAGGGCGCGGGCAGCCCGGCAGAGATCAACCTGAAACAGGACGATTTTGTGAACATGGGGCTGGCCAAGCTGGTCGATGCGCCGGTGCTGCTGATCGGGGACATCGACCGGGGCGGCGTGTTCGCGCAGCTCTACGGGACGATCGCGCTGCTGGAGCCGGACGAGCGTACGCGCGTCAAGGGGACAATCGTGAACAAGTTCCGCGGTGACCGGGCCATTCTGGAGCCGGGACTGCGGCAGCTCGAGGCGCTCTGCGGCGTGCCGGTGGCGGGTGTGGTGCCGTACACGACGGCGGACATCGACGATGAGGACAGCCTGACGGAGCGGTTTTCACGCGACACGGCGCGGAAGCTGGTCGACATCGCGGTCATCCGGCTACCGAAGATCTCGAATTTCACCGATTTTTCGCCGTTTGAGCGATATGAAAATGTGTCGCTGCGGTATGTCGACCATGTGGGCGCGCTCGGCACGCCGGATATGATCCTCCTGCCGGGGACGAAGAGCACGATCGCCGATCTCCGCTGGCTGCGTGAGCGGGGACTAGAAGCCGCGATCCTGAAGGAAGCGGCAGGCGGGACGCTGGTATTCGGCGTGTGCGGCGGATACCAGATGCTGGGCCGGTCCATTTCGGACCCGGAGGGTGTCGAGGCCGCGGGGCTGACGGAACTGCGGGGCATGGGACTGCTCGAGATGGAGACCGTGTTCCACGGGGAGAAGGTGCAGCGGCAGACGGCGGGGATGTTTTCCGGTGTGGAAGGGATGCTCGCGGGGCTGAACGAACTGCGCTATGAAGGGTATGAGATCCACATGGGCCGCAGCGAGGCACAGATGCCCGCGCTGGCCGGGAACGGGAACGTCTACGGCAGCTATGTGCATGGGATATTTGACGCGCCGGGCATCGCGGATGAGATCCTGAAGGCGATCTGCGCGCGGCGCGGCGTGGCGTTTTCGGCGCTCGGGACCTTCGACCGGGCGGCATATCGGGAGCGGCAGTATGATCTGCTGGCGGACGCGGTGCGCGCGGGATTGGATATGGAATTCGTTTATCGGGTGTTGAGAAAAGAGATTTAGTTTTTTCAAAAGCGGGCGACCAATTGGCGAACACGCATAAGGACAACAACGAGATACCGCTCAGAGCAAGAGAAGTCCTTCCGGGAAACCGGAAGGACTTCTCCAACTATTGGAATCTGCTTTTCTATAGTCACGGCAGTCTAAGTTCAGGCATGCGTAGATGTCACCGATGCGATTTCACCACATTTCCCATTCGCCGCAAACCCATTTATCTGGGCATCGAAATATTATTAGATCAACACAACAGGGGAAACTGTGAGGCCCGCGAAGAAGCCCACAAGAGCTAATCTGATCATGAACGTCGAAGCTTTTTTTATGTATTTTATACTAGTGATGATTAAGACAATCGTCCCCACAAGCAAAGCACCTGACCCGTTGTCCAGTACAAAGGATATCAGTATAGCAACAACTCCACCAAGTGCGCATGCTCCATAATCGATCGACCGCATGGTTGCTTTTCGCAGTGCTGATTGAATCACCACCAGTTCGGTCTACAATCGCGGCAATAATCATTACTCCTTTACGTAATCTCCAGAAGCTTTTGAGTGACACGATTCATGGTGTCAAGGTAGTATTTAAGCTCTGCATCATTCAATGTGCCGTCGTTCCATTCTTCCATCTTTTTTGTCATTTCTGAATACTGCTCCATAAATTTCAGATAATCAGATAACATTTCCGTGGCATTATCAGATTCTTGATATTTTTTCATGAAGGCAACATATTCATCAAAGAACTTTTCGTAACTATCCATAGCTTCCTTGAATGATACACGCATCCCATCAACCATTTCTTCAGAGGAACTATCATTTTCTGCTGGTTCAACTTCTTCGGGCTGTTCCGATATAGCCGGAACCTCCTCTATTTTTTCTTCTGATTCTGCATCACTATGCTCAGAAGTTGGAGCTTCTGCGGGGGTAATCTCAACCGGCTCTGTACTTTTCACTGTATTTTCTGTTGTTGATTCTGAGATGCCTTCCGTTGGATTTTCAGCAGCTTCCTTATCCTTACCGCAGGCGGTCAATCCAAGAACAAGTACAAACGCGAGGAACACACAAATAAGTTTTTTCATTTTTGTTTTCATTCTCCTTTTGTAAAAAATAAAAAGTGCGCCTCCAATGACGGAAGCGCACCGAAAAAGCACGTTCCCTCATTGTTGCCACACAATCTCTCCGTACCGCAGGGTATGAGAACGAGGGAAAGCACCTTTTACCAAGATGCTTCCCTACGATACGGAAAAAATCAATTGTGTGGCACTTGAATCATACCACAAATAATGTCAGTCCGCAACAGAATCCGTAATTTCTTTTTCCCATTCTTCCAGATTAACACCATAATCCGTCAGTTTGGAAGTGTAATGCCTTTTTCTTTTCGCAACTTAAGAAAAATACAATCCGGAAAAGCTTCTATTTTTCAAAAGTACCATTGACAAACGTTTGTTCTGATGCTATCATGTGAATCGTGACAGGAAATCCTGCCGACAACAGAATAATCCGAAGCGCACCATGAAAAATAATGAAGGAGCGCTGCGACCGAAAATGGCCGCAGCGCTCCTTTTGGTGCTCTTTAGGAAAATTTGGGGGGGATCACAATCCCAGACAACTGAATAACCAGCAACGCGGACAACACCGCAGGTCGGGAAACGCGCACGGCGCGCGCGAAGGCCCGGAAGCAGTGAGCTTTCATGACATGAGACACACGTTCGCGATGTTATCACTGAAAAGCGGTGCGGACGTGCGAACAGTGTCTGAAACGCTGGGCCACTTCAGCGCAGGATTCACGCTCAGCACCTACGTCCACTCGACACCGGGGATGAAACAGAGCGCGGCAGACGCGATTGGAAACACCATCCGCAACGCGATATGACCCCAAAATCAAAGCGGCGGCTGCAACTTGCAGCCGCCGTTCAAACGTTCAAAATATTCTTGAAAACAGAGAAACTTGTGCTGTTTTGTCAAATAAATCTCAATAAATCCACCGCGTTTTCGCCCGTTTGGGTCAAATCTGGGTCAAGCCGCATGACTAAAGAAATGCGGCTGATTTTCGAGAAAGGAAAGTGGAACGATAAGCGGGATACTCCGGCGGCTGCGCCGCCTCCGTGCCGATTGCATTTTCTTATGTTTTCTGCATTGCATGCAGAAAAAGCGGCGCTTTTGCGCCGCAAAAATGCATTCGGTCGAACCACAGCGCTTCTCGCGCCACGTATGCCCAGCCAAAACAAAAAAGCCATTCCTTACGGAATGACTTTTTGTTTTGGTGGAGATAAGCGGGATCGAACCGCTGACCTCATGACTGCCAGCTAAGAATTACTTGTTGCAGCTTGTTTTTACTTGCCGTAACTTATCGCCTGAAACCCTTGCGCCCCAATGGGTTCTGGATTCTATCTGTTGTGACTTGTTGTAACCTGATGTAGCTTCCCGTGTGGGTTTTTCTCATGCCCGTGTGGGTTTTGGTGCGGGTTTTTGCGAGCCGTGCAAATATGCCGCTCGGCTGCTCACGCCTGCTTGCTGTCGTCCTTCTTCGCTTTCAGCGCGTTGCGGAAGATATCACCGGCGGCCTTGATGCTTTCTGCGTTGGCGTGGGTGTACATTTTGAGCGTGATGCCTTTATTGGCATGACCGAGTTTTTCGGAAACCGAAGCAACATCCGCGTGGTTCGTGATGGCGATACTGGCGAATGTGTGGCGCAGCTTATGCGGATGAAAATGATCGATGCCGTACCGTTCGCCGAATTTCTTAAAATATCGCGTCGGCGAGGTCGGGTGCATTGGCTCTGCGCGGCCATCCTGCGAAAAAACATACGGTGAGATGCAGGCACGGCTCTGTTCAATTCGCAGTTGCCGCAGAAGATCGGCCGCATCATCGCTGACGTCAATCACACGGGCGGAAGCGTCTGTTTTGGGCGTGTCCTCGAAAACGCCCTTGCCGCCCTTCTTGGCGGACGTATAGACAAGATTGTTTTCAATCGTGATCGTTTTATCCTTGAAATTGACTGACTGCCAGCGCAGCCCACAGATTTCTCCGCGGCGGCAGCCCGTATCAATTATCAATGTGACATACGCCTGCCATTTGAGCGGTTCATTTTTCAGGCATTCCAAAATATGCTGCATTTCCTCGATGGAAAAGGCTTCGACCTGCGTGGCGTCTTTGGTGTCTGCTTTATTGCGTCTGGGCTTTTTGACCTTCTGCATCGGATTTGAGCGGATAAGTTCGCTGTCCTCCGCAGATTCAAACATCTGCCGCAAGGTGACATAGACTGCCGATATTGTTGACTCGGCTTTTCCACTGTTCAGTTCGCCCAGCAGTAAGGCTTCCAACTCCGCGCGTGTGACCTCCTGCATTTTCCGTTCACCGATGATGGGGTAAATGTGCCTATCCAATGCGTTCTGATAATAGGCACGGCTATTTTCGGCAAGCGCCTTTTCACCGATGGTTCCAGCGAGTTTGCCCGGCATAAAGACCCGCTCGCCGTATTGTTTCACAGTCACGATTTTAGCCGCTTCTGCCGCCTGCCTCGCCGCCTCCTGTGCGGCGATTTCTTTTTTCTCTCTGTGTGAAATAACCAGACCCGCTCTGCACTGACGTTCAAACTCTGCGGCCTGTTTCGCCAATTCCCACTGGATCGCCTTTTCACTCCAACCGGAAGGAACATACCAGCGCGTAGACAATTCAGAGGCTTCCCGGCTGGTACGGTAGCGGATCTCATAATATGCGCGGCCATCTTTAGTTGTCTTCAGTCTCGTCGCTGCCATAGCCTTCGTCAAGCCCCTCACTTTCCAGATAATCTAGCCATTCTTTTTCTTCATTTTCGTATTTTTCCATCAATTCAGCCTCTTGAATTTTGCCTAGCTGCTCATTCATCTGCAAAGCAGATTCGATGGTTTTACGCGCGGCAGTATATATCTGTATTTCTTCGCGCTTTCCCAATATCCGATTATCCATGCAGTTTAGGATTGCTTCGCTTACGTCCAGCCTGGCAACGCGATAGCAATGGTCAATATAGTCAAGTCGATCTTCCGCGTGTTCAAGGTCATCCTCCAGAAAATCATTGGCGCTATATTGCTCATAGTCTCGCAAAGCATTTGCCGCATCCGTTAGATTTGCAATGCTTTCAATAATTTGCAATAGATCATCTGACTCAAACAGAACGTTCATCGCCTGAACAAGCGTCCAATTCCGCTTCTGCGCTCTCGCTGGGAATGGCAACGCCCTCGTCCGAGCTGATTCAACAATGGAGATGAGGTTCTCGGTTGCCTTTGGGGAAATGCCGAGCGTTTTTTGAATGACCTTGACATCTTTACGGATGCTGGGACAGTCCGAGACTCCAAGCAGATAATCGGTTGACACTCCATAATAGTCAGCAAGAGCAGTCAAGCGGGTAATATTCATTCCTTTTACTGCGTCTGGCTTTGAACTGAGTGTTTCAGCCTTTTCATAATTTATGAGCGTCTTTTTGTCGATGTGTACGCCGTAGCGGTCTTCAATCTCATCAGACAATTTATCATGCGATAGCTTTTTTGATTCCCGGAGTCGCTTTAGGCGTATTGATGTTTTCTTGCAATCGAATTTCATATATTCTCCATGTCGATATGGTGAAAATAAATTCACCATATAAACTTTGCAAGTATAAAAATTTTCTTTTTATTCACTTGAAAGCACTTGGTATCACAAGTAAAATATTAAGTGTAATCGTCACACTCATCATAGTGAATTTTATGTCGATTGTCAAGGAGAAAATATGAAAAACACAGCGAATCAGGATTTGAGAAATGCGGCAAGAGATGCGGGTGTTCCACTCTGGGCGATTGCTGACGTTCTTCACATCAGCGAACCCACAATGACCCGGAAACTACGCCGAGAACTGCCGGAGAAAGAAAAACAGCAGATGTTCGGGATCATCGAGCAGCTTGCAAAGGAGGCGGAAACGGACGATGCGGAGCATTGAGCACACCCCATCTGTGAGTCCACCCTTTCAGAAGATCGAGGACGCCGTCAGGACAACCGGGCTTAGCTCGTTTTTCTTGCGGAAGGGCTGCCGGGATGGCTCGATTCCCTGCGTCCGGTCGGGGCGGACGATCTACGTTAATGTTTTGGCTTTTTTGCAGCAGCATGGTGCAGAGGCGGCGCTCGCGGATATGGCCGGGCAGGAGCACATGGAAGGATGGGCATGATGGCGGCGGAGAAAAAGTCCTTTGTTCTGTACCATGATATCAGAACGCCTCTGGAACTGCTGACGGACGAACAGCGTGGAAAGTTGTTTATCGCCCTTCTGGACTATTCCGAGCACGGTGAGCTTCCAGACTTCGACGGGGCGCTGCTAATGGCCTTTGCCTTTATCCGAACGTCACTTGACCGTGATGCGGAGGCGTGGGCAGAAAAGCGGGCAAAGCGTGCAGAGGCAGGGCGAAACGGCGGGCTGGCAAAAGCAGCGAACGCTAGCATTGCTAGCGGCGCTAAGCAAAGCGTAGCAAACTTAGCCGTAAACGTTCCCGTTAACGTACCCGCTCCCGTTCCCGTAAATTTATCTACCACCACAGGTGGTGGTAGAGGGACGGCGGACAAGCCGCCGCGCGCTTCGCGCTTCACCCCGCCCACCGTTGATGAAGTCAAATCTTACTGCACAGAGCGGGAAAACAATGTTGATCCAGCACGGTTCGTTGACTTCTACGCTTCAAAAGGTTGGCTCGTTGGAAAATCGAAAATGCGCGATTGGCGGGCGGCTGTGCGGTCGTGGGAGCGGTCAGATTCACAGCAGAAGGCGCAGGGCAAAGACAGGATTCGCAGCTACGACGCAGACGAATCCTTTGTGTGAGGGGGCAACGATATGAACGTATCAGGAATGGTGAACCGACTTGCAGGGGATGTCCAAAAGATGGACACCCCCGGAGATTACCGGGAGAACGGCATCGTGCATTGTGCCGTTTGCGGTGAGCCGAAGCAGACACGCAAGCAGTTTCCGGACGGCAGCGGCGGTTTCGTTGAACGCCTTGTTCCTATCTCCTGTGCCTGCGTCCGCGCAAAGGACGAATCAGTGAAGCAGAAAGACCGGCGCGAGCAGTTTATGGCATCGATGCAGCAAACCTGGGCAGCGGATCAGCTGCAAATCCCGAATTGCCTGCGGAAGACCTTCGATATTGATGACCGGCACGCGGCAAATGTTTCGGAAGTCTGCCGCCGGTACGCGGCGCAGTGGCCGAAGATGAAGCAAGAAAATATCGGCGTTCTGCTGTTCGGCGCTGTCGGTGCAGGCAAGAGCTTTTATGCGTGCGCGATTGCAAATGCGGTTCTGGCACAGCTTGATTCTGCTGTCATCACGAGCTTTCCCCGGATTTTGAATCTGCTGCAATCCACGCAGGACAAGCAGGCACTGCTTGACCGGATGCAGCGTTATTCTCTGCTGGTGCTGGATGATCTTGGCGCAGAGCGGGATACGGCATACGCTGCGGAACAGATCTTTAACGTCGTTGACGCCCGTGTGCAGACCGGCTTGCCGCTCATCGTGACGACCAATCTGTCGGTCGCCGAAATGCAGCAGGCGGATTCCATGCAGCTAAAGCGCATCTACGACCGCGTGCTGGAACTTTGCCCCGTGCGGATCAAGTTGGAGGGCGAGAGCCGACGCACACAGAATGCGCAGCAGCGGCTTGCGGTTGCAAACGATCTTCTGAAGCCGTCTGCGCGCACATAAAAAACCGCCCTTCCGGGCGGCTCCTGCGGTGAATGAATCAGTTTTGTGTATTCATTTTACCGCAGGAGGACGCAAAAAAACAAGTGTCACAGCATGGGACAGAGACAAGGCGACTGCACGAGTCGTCTAAGGTGAAAAGAAGATATTCAGGTGCTGCGACTGACTTGCCATCAGTATGTGATGCAGCATCCGCTTTATAGGAGTACAGCTCCTGCCTGAATCGCGCGACTAGCACGTCAGTCTCAGAAATTGCGCAGTGCGTGGGAAGCCTTGCAAGATGAAGGGCCGATTAGGGTACAGGAAAAGAAAGTGGTGGAGGAACAAAATGAAAAAAAGCAATCAGTTAATTCGTTGCCCCTGCGGCAATATTCTTGCCGGCTACGACGGGGATACACTGACCATCCGGAAAAAAGGCCGATCCGTCGCCGTGGAATCCTGCCAAGCAAACATCGAAATAACCTGCGAAGACTGTGGGTGCAGAATCGACGTTCTGCTTGATGGACAGGCCATCCATACACGGTCAATGGCAGGAAACTGCTTTGGAGATTAAGACAATCGATAGGGCCGACGAATTTCGTCGGCCGTTCGGAAACATGGATTTCCGGCAACAAAATGATATGGCCCTGCGGCCGGAATAGCACATACGCACTTTCACACAGATTTGAGCAAAAGTCATTTATTTTAGGAGGAATTTGGAATGAGCAACCGCATTTATGAAATCGTTGAGGAAATCGCCACACTTTCAGGGACAGGCCGCTCGAAAAGAAAAGTGAGACGCATCCGCTGGGATAATAGTCCTGATTCCGTGCTGGACATTCGTAAGTGGTTCCAAGAGGTCGATGGGACGGAAACACCCTGCAAAGGCATAAAGCTGGATGCAGCAGAAGAAGCTGCCTTGCGGGAAGCTCTTCGTTTGTAAGCGGAAAACAAGAAAGGAACGTTCTTCCTGAGGCGTTCCTTTTTTATTATATCTATGGGGCGGTGTAACGAATCGTTCCCCCGTCTGACTACAATGAAACCAACGGCCAACGGTCAGGAAATACGATCTTTGCGTTCACTCACTAGCGGTTTGCCAACGAATCCAACTTTGGTCTCGCTGTCTGGATTTCGGACGGCGTTCAAAGGATGAAAACAGCGCGTCCGGATTTCGGACGTGCAGACCAACGCGACGAAAAACGTCTGCTTGGTTATAGGAACAGCAGCCAACGGAAAATTCCGTTCGTTAATTTCATTGAGCGCAATTTTGCGCTGGTTGACGGGTCGCTGAATCCAAATCTGGATTTAATATAATTCCAACTCGGTCAAAAAGGTACGGGTTGAAAGTCGTGCGGCACGGGGCGTGTTACAAACATACCCACCTTACTGTGCTTTGCCGTATAGGGCTAATGGACAAAATTGTCCATTACTCAAAAATGAGTAAAACGCTGGAAAAACCACGAAAGTCTTTCTCGAAGCGTTGGGAACCCGCTCAAAAAAGAGCAGGTTCCGTTTCCCCCACAAGTGGGGGAAATGGTGCTTGGCGGTCCGTCTGTTTTTTGGACAGACCATGGAGGCAGCATTTTACCGACCCCTTTTCGGTCTACTGCGTTTTACCGCAGACGCATACAACCGTCCGAATTTCGGACAGTTGCCCTGTGAGCCTTCCGTGGGCTTCCATACAGAAATATGCCGCTTGCATGACATATTCCTACGCCGAGTGGATAAAAACCGCTCAGAACGGCGCGTAGGCGGCCACAAAGGCATTTGCAGAACATGGCCGGACGCAGAGCACATCCCCCTTCACCTCATTTTCACACGCTTTCCAGCATGAAAGCCCCCCGATATCCATGAATTTGGTAAAAATTAGGCTTATGCTGTCCGGGGCAGATACTGAAAAAACACGCATTTCTGCGTAAAACTCATCAATATCCTTCGATTCGGCGTACTCCGGTCAGATCGTCTGACGGAAACTCTGCAAATTGGGGCGGTTCCAGCTTCTGCCCACGGGCAGCATATTGGCCGGTGCGGGCCGCAGATTTCTGCGGCTTTGCGCCATGCAGGAAGGCAAGCAGCGTTTCTTCGGAAACCATGACCTGCCCGCTGACACTGTTGGACGGGAGTTTTCCGCTCTTGCAGTATCGGTACGCGGTTTTTCGTGAGACATTCAGAACCTCTGCCACCTCGTCGAGATCCAGAAGCGTGACTCTGCTGTTCGGCAGATATGCGATATATGGCACAAAACCATCTCCTTCCTGTGAGTAATTATAATATTTTGCTCTGGTTTATGCAAGAATTCCTGCGTTTTCGGTTTCAAAATGCAGTTTATAAAATTTTTTGGGAAACTCTTTGGGCGATTTGATTTTTTCTACTCAGGTTTGTGAAATGGGGGGTATCCCCAATTTGGGGGACACCCCTGTTCTGGTGAGGTCTATGCAAAATTGTGCAGCCTCACTTCGTACGCCTTTCGTACGAAGACAAAGCAACCGTAAATTGGACAGCAAAAGAGGCGTTTCCTCACTTTTGAGGATACCTCCCCAGAATTGGGGAGATGTGCTCAATTTTGAGCGAAAGTTTTTTCAGATGTGTCCAAAACTGGACAGACCCCTGCGGCGAATCTGACGCACCCTGTTTCACGGCTGAAGATTCAGCCACGAAATTATGACGCAGGCGGGACAAACCCGAAAATGCGGTAGAACAATAGACAGAGAAGAACGTAAAGGAGTTTTTTACATGAACGAACAAGACATTATCAGCCTGATTCTCGGCGAGCCTGAAGACGATTTTCACGGCACAGTCCCCAGCAAGGACAAGCGGCTGCGATTCGACCGGCTGCGCGGCCATGCCGGCGCGCTCATGCACTATACGCACGGAAACCTGGACATTCAGGAGCCGTCGGAAACACGCCGCAGCGCCTGCCTGATACTCGACGTGCCGCTTCCCGTTGTGGTGCTGAACGAATATGTGCGGAAACATTTTTCCATGCTCATGGAACTCAGCGACAGCGTATCACTGTCTAATGCAGGCGGCAGGCTGCGCATCAAGTGTACGGTCTGCGGACTGTGGGAGGAATGATAGGCGGAACATCTACGGCTGGAGATGTGCTCCATAGGGTTCTGAAACTATTTTTTCATTCAGGTTTGTAAAACCACCCCTCGCCTGTTTCTGCGCTGCCTGGCGTTTATGCGCTGACCGGTGACGGGCTGATGCTCTCTGCCTGCGCCGTCTCTGGTAGACAGAAGGACGAAACGGCCGGCAAAAACCACCTGCTATAAAAGAAAAACCGTGAGAAAGCCCATTGCAGGCCTCTCACGGTCTTTTTTATGAATGGAGTTCCAACCCCTGTATCGCATTCTCATACAGAAACGCTTTCAGCGGCTCGGCCTCGGCGGTGTCGTAGTAGTTCAGCAGTGCTTCGTTGAATTGCTCCATGTTTTGATCCCGGATGGTCAGAACGCCCGCTCCGGCTTGCAGCAGGATTTTGTTTGCCAGTGTCAGGCTGGTGCGCTTGTTGCCGTCCCAGAAAAGCTGTCCGCGCGTACCCCAGCAGAAGGTCGTCAGCGCCTTTTCTGTTGCCGAAGTATCGGCAGCAAGGATCGCGGCCAACTCTGCCCGGACAGTCGCTTCCTGCGGCACAGGCGGCGTGTAGTCCGTACCGGAGATGGCCACGCTTCCCGTGCGCAGCTTGCCCCACTCCAGAGCCTCGTTGCGGGCGATGAAGCCGTTGAGCTTGCAGACATACTCCAAGGTCACATCTTCGTCAATCGAGCCAATCAGGAAGCGCCAAGCGTCGCGCATGTTGAGAATGGCCTGAATATCGTCGATCTGTACGCCGGGGACGTTGACGCCTTCCAGAATGGTCTTTGTCTGTGGGAATGTGACGGCGCGGTTTTCCATCTTCATGCCGCAGTAGACGTTTTCATCCCACTTCTTTTTTGCAAGGAAGCGGCTTTGCTCCGGTGTCAGGTGGTATCGGTCAGCGTAGGTCATTCTGCTTCACCGTCCTTTGAGCCTTCGGCGTGAAGAAGATACTGCTGCAATTCCAGCACCCATGCCGGGCGAAGATCGCCAACAAGCAGTAACTCACCGTTCTTGTACTCTGCGACCTCGACAAAGCCGTTGTCGTTGTCAAAAAAATGTGCCTCGTCACAGTATGGCAGCACCTTCGACACAGCCTCCCAGCGGCCCGCAAAACGGCGCAGGACGTCTTCTGTCCCGATGTTATGCCCGCCGCGCTTCACACGGTTCGCGATGCGTGCAAGGCTTTCCTCCGGCGTGTCAAGTCCGACATAGAACAGCCGGACGGTATAGCCGTCCCGCTTGGCTCTGGCTGCTGTCTGCGCCGTGCGGAAGCCTGACAGCGTGGATTCCTGCGTAAAGGAAATACCTTTGTCCAGGCAATCGTCAATACGCCGGATCGCCATCTTGCCGCCCTCAAGCGGGCTGACGCCTGCAAGCGCCGTGATGCGGTCAACGTCCACGATCACACCCAGATCATTGCGCTGCGCCCGCAGAACACCGGTCAGACTGCTCTTGCCTGTGCCGTTTACACCGCCGATGATGGTGTAGACTTTCATATGCCTGCCCCCTTATTCCGTGCCCCCAAGTCAGGCGCGCTTCAGTTCCTTGATTTCCTGACTGTGTTTCCGGACGATTGCCCGGAGCATCTGCACGTCTTCCTTCAGATCTTCGAAGTCGTCTTCCGGGATGCGGGTTTCCATCATGGTCTTTTGATTCTCTGCCAGAAGGTTGAATTTCGGCATAATGGCAGATTCCAAAATCACGTTCATTCTGTGCGCGAAAATTTCATCGATAGCCTGTAAATCTTTTTCATCTAACATCTCGATTCACCTCGTGTTTTCATTATACGGCGTTTCCCGCCGTTGTCAATCCGTTTTCGGCTTCCCGTCCCGCTCCATCGTCTCCGAGATCGCGCGGTTGATAAACCCGTTCGTGCTTTCGCCCTGCGCTTCGGCGTGGGCCTGAATTAAATCTTTCTGACCCTTTGGAACGGTCAAGTTGATGCGGTCATACGCCTTTGCAATCCATTTGTTTTGCGCCTTTTGCTGTGCTTTAGACGTTGCCATACTATTTAACTCTCCTTCTGTTATCGGATAAATCCATTTTTTATCATTCATACTTTAACATACGAGCAAGACATTACGCAGCGATAAAAATGCACAAATATCGTTGCGTAATTATATGCACATTGCTTACCGAATATCGTTGCGCAATGATATATAATGAATACAGTCAAGGGGGAACAAACGAAAACACATGGCCGAGGGTCTGACGGTCCGGGAAATCGCCGCCGCGCTGGGTATGAGCAAATCGGCAGTCCAGCGCCGCATTGACCACATCAGAAATCGCGCCCGCCTTCTGGCAAGCGCATAATAGAAAGGATGAATAATATGGAAAACAAGGAACTGAAAGAATTCAAGGAAATCCTGCACGAGGTCAAAGATCTTGACCGCTTTGAAAAATTCATGCTCTTCTGCATGGAGCGTCTGGAGCGCGGTGAAGAGGTTTCGGACATCTGGAACGCATGGGTGCAATCCGGACTCTGATTTTCAATAGGTACTTTCAAGTAGATGAAAATGGCGAAGACTGCGGGGAAAATTCCCCGCAGCCATTTTTTCGATTCTGGGACAAAAAGCATTTTTGGTGTAGAAACAAAATCAGAACAGAAACCCATACAAAATTAAAAACGGAGGGATTTTATGAACCAGGACATGCATCTTTATATCGAAGCGAATCAGAAGCACGGGCGCGGATATCAGGTGCATATCGTCATTGACGGCATCGTCGATTCCACAATGGCCGATGAGCCGTTCAGCCTGTATGACGCGCTTGGCGGCGCACAGTTCACGCTGGAGGCCGTAAACAAGGAGCGCGGGACAAATTATCTGTTGCCCGATGTGCTGCTGGTGAGCCGCGAGGCGGCGATGGCTGAGCGGCAGACCGATTTTCTGAGTGCGAAGCTTCTGCGGGAGAACAGCAGCAAAACAGGCCCGTGGCTGACGATCCGGGAAAAGCAGCGGCCGGAGGGCTGCATCACGGCCTGCGAGGCGATCTGTCTTGCGTATGCCGCCGCGCGGGAGGATCACAAGCCGAAGGGAAACAATGTCTGCATGGCCTTCTGCCGGCACCTTGCGGCCAAGCGCTACGGCGGCAGTGCGTTAGAACTCTACAATGCCCTCATGCGCCAGCCGACGACCGACATGGGCTACGCATGGATCAGACGGGCATTTCAGGCAGTTGACATTGGAGCGGCAGAGATCCAGCAGTGGTTTGCTGCGGAATGAACCAGAAAAACCAGAGGACGCAGGAAAAGGAGCAAACGCAATGGAGGAATTACAAGTAATCAATCATAACAACGTCGATGTTATAGACAGCCGTGAAGTCGCAGAAATGATCGGCAAGCAACACGCACACCTAATGCGGGATATCAAGGGATACGCAGAAGTCCTCGGAAATTCCACTGAATCCAATTTTGGATTGAGTGATTTCTTCATCCCGAATACCTACATGGACAGCACCGGGCGCACACTCCCGTGCTACCTTCTGACCAAAAAGGGCTGCGACATGGTAGCGAACAAGATGACCGGTGAAAAAGGTGTCCTGTTCACTGCGGCATACGTCACAGCATTCGAGGAAATGCGCGAAAAACTTTCCGCGCCCAAAGCCATGAGCACGGCGCAGCTTTTCGCCATGCAGGTGCAGATCAACTTGGAGCAGGAGCAGCGTATGAAAGCGCTGGAAGAAAAAACGCAGGCCACGCAGGAAACCGTACAGGAAGCATTTTCTGCGCTATCCTACCCTACTGTCAGCCGCGACCATTGGCAGGATGAAACACGCCAGAAAATCCGCCGGGTCTGTTTTGAAAACGGCCTGAATTATCAGCAGTTCACCGCGCAGACCTATGACGAGCTGGAAGCGGACGCGCGTGTAAAGCTCGAAACCCGCGTGAATAACCAGCGCGAGCGCATGAAGGTCGGCGGCGCAAAATACGCAGACCGTCAGGCCGTCAACAAACTCACCGTTATCGCCCACGATCAGCGGCTGCGGGAAATCTTCGCTGGAATCGTCCAGCGCAGATACGCGCAGCTTGTAGCCGATAAAATGCCGAAAAATTAAGGAGGAACAAAATCATGACTATTAAGGAACTTTTTGACGCATCCGAAAACGTGAACCACTGGACGATCTGCTACGACGGCGGCAAGTACCCGACAGATCTGTTCAACACACTCGTCATCAACGCCATCGGGAACTACCGCGTCCGGGCGTTCTACGTCAAGCCTCACGGGAATGAGATGGAAATGGAGCTGAGCCTGGCAACCACCATCGACATTGCGTGAAATCTAATCCGTGCGGCCTCCGTATGGTTATATACTCCATGTCGAAGCGGATGTAAAAAAACATTTGCACCGCTTGCTATGCTGGATGTAGAGGGAAATCCCAAAAGACATGATCGAAGGAGTGTATAATTTGAACAAGTTACAGATCATCAACAAAAACGGCGTGGAAGTCGTAGACAGCCGGGAAGTCGCGGAAATGATCGGCAAGGATCATCGGCATCTTATCAGGGACATTCGAGGATACACTGAAATTCTCAAGAATACCACTGAGCCCAACTTTGGGCTGAGTGATTTCTTCATCGAATCCAACTACAAAGATTCAACAGGCCGAACGCTTCCATGCTATCTTCTAACACGCAAGGGTTGTGATTTTATAGCAAGCCGAATGACCGGAAAAAAGGGCGTCCAGTTTTCTGCCAGATATGTTTGTGCCTTCGATGCCATGCGAAAGCAGACAGACACGGCGCAGGCGGAAATTATGCTTCGCATGGAAAACTGTAAGCTTCAGAAAGCGCAGCTGCTGCGTGAGATGGCACAGCAATATCAGGGTGGGCCGTTTGAGCAGACGCTGAATGCCTGCGCTGCAAAGCTTATCTGCGGCAGCGAGATTATCCCTCCTCCGAAGTCGCCCTATGATCTGTGTACGGCGGGAGAAATCGGCGAGAAAATCGGGATCACATCGAATCTCGTCGGACGGATCGCAAACCAATATGACCTGAAACAGCCTGAATATGGTGAATGGGTGTTGGATGTAGCGGCGCATTCAACAAAGATCGTGAAAACGTTCCGATATTACGAAGCTGTCATTCCGATCCTGAAGGAGAAGCTGCGGAAAGAGGGAAAGCTTTAAGGACCAAGTATGAAATACGAAAATTTGTTTGATGTTCACTGTTTACTTTCTACTGTTTTTGTGGTATAATAAAAATAAGGCGGAACGCCTTTTCAAATCTTTCACTCACCCCCAGCGCCGGACCAGACCGGCTAACAAAGGGTGGGGTGCAGTCAGCAGAATAGAGAAGCATATGCGCTGGTTTGGTGCGATTTCCTTTTGGAGGAGATGTATCAAACCGGCGCTTTTTTTTATGCTTTGTTGGCCGCACCCTGCAACATTTTTTGACGGGAGGAATGTCCTTTGACAGAGACCGAAAAAATACGGGCTGCCCGTGCGGCGTACATGCGGGACTATGCGCGAAAACGCCGCCGAAACAGTCAGGAAATGCGCGAGCGGGAAAAAGAGAGCCGTGACCGCTATTGGCTACGGAAATTCGATCAAATGCAGGCCGCAGCAAGCGGCGGAAAGGAAAATGTAAATGAGAAAACCAGGTGAATCAGTCTATTGTTTGAGCTTCTGGAGAGACAAATTCAAGGGAAAATCCGGTGACGAGCCATACTTTGACGTGGCAGAAGACGGAATCTCTGCGGGGAAGGTCATGCGGATTTATGTGGATGCAAAGCGCTTCCCGACATGGCAAAAATGGAAAGACGAGGCAGACAAGGCGCGGGCCTGCGCTTACATCGGCAACGCGTCGATGTGCGGCTATTTTGTCAAGGGCGGCACCTCTTACCCGCTCAGCGCAAGTCCGGCATTCATGATTGAGCGGCCTGAGCTTCCCGGCCTTGATACGATTCTGTGGATTAACGTCCTCTGCCCGAATGAGACGGAATTTCATTGGGCCGTCGAGGAAGCGGAAAAGACAGCCGAACTCAAACTGAAGAACCTGGCCCCCAGCGAACTCTATGCGCCGTTCAACAATGTCCAGTATAGACACCGGGAGGCCGCAGAGAGCGATATTGACGCATTTCTCCGGCGGAACGGGGTCACGCCTGCAACGGCAGAGAATGACGGCACATATGACGGCACATACGGGCGAAAGATTTACGGGCCTGTCCCAGATGATATCAAAGCGCTGCTCAAGAAAATTGGGCTGGGTGCATCAGAATGCGGAAACACGCTCGGCGAACTTTTTCAAAAATGGGGGGTCCAGTAATGTGGAGGTTCTCCCATCACCGCAGTCGGAAGCTTGCTATAAAAAAGCAGCCGGTCAAGATCGGCGGCATTCCGATTTATCCATATCTGCTGCATGACCGGACCACATTTATGAGTGCGCTTCCTGCGATTGCGCTTCTGCGGCATATCAAGCGGACGAACGCGCCGATCCTGCAAATCTTTTTCGAGACGGACTATGCCTGCGGCGATTCCGGCCAACCGGCAACTGGCCTTTTCCGAAGTTTGGTTCTGATGCTGCTGGGCGGTATGCGCATCGGCGTCGGCGAACCGGACGACCAGCGTATGCGGCACGTTGATCTTGTGGTGAACCACAAGTCACGCAAGCTGATCGGGCTGGTCATTCACACTCCGGAGCGAGACTATTTTGTGACGCCGCAGCTGTTTGAACGGCTGGCTCCGGTTCTGACCGCAGAAAACGGCTTCGAGAAAGCGGAGGTTTCAGATGCTGGTCACGCATGATATGCTGGAAAAATCCACGCCGGTCTGCATTGCGTTCAATCATATGCCATGGGACTACCTTGCCGTTGCCAGACTGGACATCGGCGGGCAAAGAAAACACTTCATTTGGAAGACGAATTTTAAAAAACGGTTTGAATGGGACGGCTCATTCAACGCGCAGGGAGGTGAAATGCTCCGGATCACGCTCAATATGCTGCATGACGCCGGGTATTTGGGCCTTCCGGAAAGCTGGAAGCCCGGAGACGAAGACGACGGACAGCCGCCTGCATGGTTTGAACTGAAACAGGAAGCAGAGCAGCACCGGGCGGAGGTCGCGGCGCAGGCCCGGCAGCAGACTGCAAAAACGGCGATCTACACATTTTCACGGGAAAATGAAGACGGTACACGGACAACGGTTCGGGTACGGGCCGCAAATCAGACGGTGGCACGGGAAGCGCTGAGCCAGACGTTTCTGAACCGCGCAACGCTCTGTACGGTGCAGGACGGGGAACGGTACGAACTCTGAAAGAGCGGGACTCGTATTGAACGAAAAATTCAAATACCCCCGAAAAGTCGGGCGGAAACCGCAGGAGTCCGGCACTGTGCCGGGCTTCTGCTTTTATAAGGAGTTTTTTATGGCAATCGAAGATTTTGTCCGGGATTTTAACCGACGCCTGGACGATGCAATCGGAAGGGCAATGGAAGGCGACGTAGCCGATGCTGTCCGCGCGGCGATTGTATCAGCGGTTGAGTCCGAGGTCTACAGCGAGAAGGTTTATAAGCGCAGTGAAGATCATCCGTATATCCGACGGGATGACACCGGCGAACCCGGCGGCTTGCAGGACTGGAACGTGATGGAAGCAAAATATGACCCGTCAACCATGACGCTGGAGGTGCAGGACAGGAGCCGGGACCGGGACAGCGGACGGCTGATCGCGCCGGTCGTGGAAAGCGGCAAGGGCTATCAATGGAAGAAGTCGGCGATTTACAAAACAAAGCAGGCACGCCCGTTCCATCAGAAAGCGCAGGAACTTGCAATCGGAACCGGGCTTGTGCGGGATGCGCTGGCAAAGTCTCTGACGGAAAGCGGATTCAAGGTGAAGGAGTAATAACAATAGACGCAAAAACAGCGCAGGAGAACAATGTTTTTCCTGCGCTGTTTTTGCCCCGTGTGGGTTTTGGTGCGGGTTTTTCAAAAAATGCAGAAAATCAGCACACTGGGCAGAATGCCTGTTTCGATGATAAAAATTCGCAAAAGCAAAGAAAAAGACTGGAAATCATTCGAATTCCAGTCTTAATCATTTGGTGGAGATAAGCGGGATCGAACCGCTGACCTCATGACTGCCAGCTGCTATCGGTTTGTAATATTAGGCGCTTTTGCGTCTAATGCGTCCGTACTGTCAGTGAAAAGTACGGGATTTGGCGATGCTTTGTCCATTGCGTCCACACGCTTTCGCGCACACTTGGGTCACAATCTGGGTCAGGGTTGGCAAGTGAATTTGGAAGATTTTTGCCGAGGTTGAGATGGATTGTAGCTTGCGCGTTGCGGATAGTCAAGTTAAAAAAGAAATGAGATTGCCAGTATGCTTATGATTAAGTGAGCATGAATGATGTTTTGATGTCTTTGTGGTTGTTGAATTGCAAATCATCCTACAATTTGTTGACTAAACGCGCTTGTAATATTACAATATATGTGAAATCGCAAATGAGATGTGAGAAAAACACTTATTGAATGATCAGGAAAGCTTCGGAAATAATATGGCTTTTGTGCTGGACTTTGCAAGGGGAGCATGAAAATATAATACACAGGCACTCGGTCAAAAAGATAACGGTCTTTATCTGCTGAATGAATGTGCCTGCGGCCGAGAGCGGGAGAACCGGATAAGGGACGAGAGCAGTCCTGTTTCCGCGAAAGTAAGGAATTTGCAGTTAATGTGATGGAGGAGAACGATGGACAAAAAAAGAGTCGGTCAAATCAAAGAGCAGTTCGACCTTGTTATACATAGTGATGAAACCGCTAAAATTGAATTTTGGTATGCTCGCGATTTAATGTCACTTCTTGGCTATGAGCGCTGGGAAAATTTCGATAAAGCCATCGGCCGTGCAATGGAGTCTTGCGAAACCAGCGGCATTGAAGTGTCGGATCATTTTCGTGAGGTCACGAAAATGATCGAGACTGGCAAGGGTGCTCGCAGACCTGTGAAGGACTATATGCTGACGCGATATGCCTGCTACCTGATTGCTCAAAATGGCGATCCGAAAAAAGAAGAGATTGCCTTTGCTCAAAGTTATTTTGCCGTGCAGACCAGAAAACAGGAGTTAATCGAAGAACGAATTTCTTTGATCGAACGCACCGAGGCACGAGGCAGACTTCGGGAATCGGAAAAACGGCTTTCGCAGAATATCTATGAGCGCGGCGTTGACGATGCGGGGTTTGGCCGTATCCGCTCCAAGGGAGATCGTGCGTTGTTTGGCGGCTTTACTACGCAGGAAATGAAAGAGCGGCTCGGCGTAAAAGACAATCGCCCATTGGCCGATTTCTTGCCAACGCTCTCGATTGCTGCAAAGAATCTTGCCGCAGAAATGACGAATTACAACGTGGAAGAAAAAGACCTTCAGGGAGAATCTGCGATTACCGGAGAGCATGTGCAGAATAATCTCTCAGTGCGGGATATGCTGGGTCAGCGTGGGATCAAGCCGGAAGATTTGCCCCCTGCGGAAGATATCAAAAAACTGGAACGGCGAGTAAAATCGCAGGAAAAGAAGCTGGCTGCACAGTCCGGAAAACTTCCGGGCGATATCCCGGAGGATGCGTAATGGATTACAGCTTTTTCATCGAGTATCTTAAGCAAAAGCAATACCTTACCGATTTGGAAAAGGACATTCTGGATACATGGAATGAATTGCAGAAGAATCCGATTGACTGTTCTGCAGCGCAAAGGCAGGTACTGCAAAATGATGCGAAGTATCCTGAGATTTTCTTTGCAATCAAGTCAATGCCGACAACAGTGCTTCGTCCTATTGAGCAGATGACAGAGTCCGACATTCGTTATAATTTAGAGAATCAGCTTGCAGCACTTGCGGCAAAGGAAGGGTGGCAGAAATATGGCCAATAAGCTGGAACTGACATGGTACGGCAAGGACGAACCGATTCGGGTAGAGCCGCGCCTGCTGATTGAAAACGTGGCACTGTCCAACACCGCAGCCGACCCGGACACGCAGAATATGCTGATCCACGGGGATAATCTGTTGGCGTTGAAAGCGTTGGAGAGCAAATTTGCCGGGCAAGTAAAGTGCATCTATATCGATCCGCCGTACAACGCAAATGCCGCAAACATATATGAAGACAATATTGAACATAGTCTTTGGCTCAATCTGATACGCCCGCGCCTACAAATTATGTGGAGGCTTTTGGGTGATACGGGTTCCATATGGATAAGCATTGATGACAATGAACGTGATTATCTGAAGGTTTTGTGCGATGAGGTATTTGGCCGATCATCTTTCCTTGCCTCCATTGTATGGCAAAAACGTTATTCACGCGAGAACCGAGAGGCAATTGGCGACTCACATGAATACATTCTTGTTTATGTAAAAGACAAAGATGCATTTAAAAAGGCTAGAAATTATCTTCCGCTTGCAGAAAAACAACTCAAAGCGTACAAAAATCCGGATAATGACCCTCGAGGCGCGTGGCAATCGGTTTCGTTGCTTGCGCAAGGATACCGGCCCAATCAAATGTACGAAATTGTTGCCCCAAATGGGAAAGTACATACACCGCCACCGGGAAATTGTTGGAAAGTTGTAGAGCCAGAATTTAAGAAAGCGCTTGTGGACGGCCGAGTGACCTTCGGAAGTGACGGAAATGGCGTGCCTCGCAGAAAACAATTTTTATCAGAAGCAAAGGGAATTGTACCGTGGACATGGTGGCCGCAGGACGAAGTCGGCCACACTGGTGAGTCTAAGGACGAAGTAAATGCTTTGTTTGGAAGCGATATTTCGTTTGATACCCCCAAACCCGAGCGTCTAATTCAGCGCATCATCCATATTGCCTCCAATCCCGGCGATTTGGTTCTCGATTCCTTTCTCGGTTCCGGTACTACCGCTGCCGTCGCACAGAAAATGGGGCGGCATTGGATTGGCGTGGAAATGGGCAATCACGCCTATACCCATTGCAAAGTGCGCATGGATAAGGTCATTGCTGGGGAGGACCCCGGCGGCATTACCAAGGCGCAGAACTGGCAAGGCGGTGGTGGTTATCGTTTCTATGAGGTAGCACCCACCCTAATCAACAAAGACCCCTTTGACGAATATGTCATCAACGAGGACTATGATACCAATATGCTGGCAGCAGCGGTGGCCCTGCACGAGGGATTCCGCTATCAGCCGGATGGAGACCTGTTCTGGAAACAGTCCGTAGGCAACGAGAACAGCTACCTCTTTGTGACGACCCGCCACCTGAACAGCCCCTATCTGGACTCCATCAAGGACACCATGGAGGAGGGCGAGTATCTGATCATCGCTTGCCGCTCCTTTGACAGCGGACTGGACAAGGCTTACGATAATATCACAGTGAAGAAGATCCCGCAAATGCTGCTGGAACGCTGCGAGTTCGGCAAAGCGGATTACAACCTGAATATCGTACACCCGCCGGTGTATGATGATTGCGACGAGGAGGAAGAGGATGTCTAACGATTTTCCGCTCTATACCACAGACTATATCAGCGGCGTCATGTCTCTCCGCAAGCCGCAGACGCAATCGTTGAAGATTCTTGAAGAGATCACCAACGCCGTACAGCTCCGTAAAGGTATGAATCTGAAAGCGGCACTGGGCGCTGTCCACGCTATGTATCCGATCTGCTCCGATTTTGAACGTGACTTTATGTCCCTGACTTTTGCTCTGGCGACCGGTGTCGGCAAGACTCGCTTGATGGGAGCCTTTATCGCCTACCTTTACACACAGCACCATATCAGGAACTTTTTCGTGGTTGCTCCCAATACCACGATTTTTGAAAAACTCAAAAAGGATCTCAGTGATAACAACAGCGCCAAGTATGTGTTCAAGGGGCTTGGCTGTTTCAGCACGCCGCCGCAGATCATTACGGATGACGATTACCGTGAAAAAACGCTCTCCCTGTTTGAATCCGATGTTCACATCTTCGTGTATAACATCGACAAATTCAACAAAGAGGGCGCAAATATGAAAAAGGTGAACGAGCTCATTGGGGACTCGTTCTATCAGGCGTTGTCCGACTTGCCGGATCTTGTGCTCATTATGGATGAGTCGCACCATTACCGGGCAGAAAAGGGGGCACAGGCGCTGAACGAGCTGCATCCGCTGCTGGGATTGGAATTGACAGCGACACCATTGGTGACCAAGGGGAACAAGCAGATGCCGTTCAAAAATGTGGTATATGAATACCCTCTGTCCAAGGCAATCGAGGATGGCTATACCCGCACCCCATATGCCGTAACCCGCTCGGACATTGATTTCTATAACTTCGGTGATGAACAGCTGGATAAAATGATGCTGCTGGACGGCATCACCTGCCATGAAAGCACAAAGCGCAAATTGGAAGTCTACGCTGCCAATCACGGCAAGCCTGTGGTGAAGCCGTTTATGCTCGTAGTTTGCAAGGATACAGATCACGCAACCTGGGTGGAGCAATTCGTAAAGTCAGACGAATTCCGTGGTGGCGCATATCGCAACAAAACGATAATCGTCCACTCTAAACAGAAAGGCGCAGAGACCGAAGCGAACACTCGTCTGCTTCTGGATGTGGAAAATCCGGAAAATCCGGTGGAGATCGTGATCCATGTCAATATGCTCAAAGAAGGCTGGGATGTCAACAACCTCTATACCATCGTTCCGCTCCGGACGGCCGCATCCAAAATTCTGCGGGAGCAGATGGTCGGTCGCGGTCTGCGCCTGCCCTATGGAGAGCGCACCGGTGACCGGGATGTGGACGCCGTCATGCTGACTGCACATGATAAATTCAAAGATATTCTGGCGGAGGCACAGAAGGGTGATTCTATTTTCAAGGCTGGAAATGTCATTAAAGCAGAAGAGATCAAGCCCGAAGAAGTGGTCTATACTCAGCTGACAATAGAAACCGATCCGGATGCCGAGCTGGAAAAAGCGTATGCTCATACTCAAATTGAAAAGACGGATACCACAGATGCACTGCTCAAGAAAGCAACGAAGTTGATTCAGACAGAGGTCGAGAACCATATTCAGCATACCCCAGCTCACACGGTTACTCCGACGCAGGCACAACAAATCGTAGAAACGGTCAAGCAGCAGGTATCCGAGGACAAAGACCTTGGTCAAACGTTCAAAGAGAACGAAATGCCACTGGCAGCATGGATGCTCTACCAGACCGAGGAAACGCACAGAGCTGCCGTGAACAAATTTATTCCGATTCCCCGTATCAAGGTAACGGATGCCGGTGTTGAGGAATATGTGTTCGTAGACTTTGATTTGGACATGGCAGATTTTACCCATGTGCCGATCAAGAATGAGCTGCTCGTTCAGAATCTGGAGGATATGCAGGACCGGCAGCGCATCAAGGGCAATGCAATCGATTTTGAGGGCTACAATCCGAAAAAGGTCATTCTGGAACAGCTGCGTGCAAAGCCGGAAATCGATTACGAAAAGTGTTCCAAACTGCTGTTCAAACTGATTACTCAGGTCTGCGACCATTACGAAACCCGATATGGCACAAACGGAATGCAAAACATCATTATGATGTACAAACGGGATATTGGCAATAAAATCTACAAGCAGATGCTCCAGCATTTTTACTGTGAAAACGGATTTTTACAGGAAGAAGTGGTCGGCACAAGAGATTACAACCTGCAGCAGTCTTACAGCTGTGCCGAACGGGTCAATCTTTTCTCCGATGATTATACCGGGAATATCCAGTCTGTGCTGTTTGAGGGAATCAAACGAGGTGTGTTCAGCACCGCTAAATTCGATAGCCGCCCGGAGCTGCTGTTGGCGCGGATTCTGGAAACAGAATCGGCGGATGTACAGAATTGGCTTCGTCCTGCGCCGCAGGAGTTCAATATTACCTATAACCACGGTCATAACTATGAGCCGGACTTTGTGGTGGAAACCGAGGAAACCATTTATCTTGTAGAGGTCAAGGGTGAGGACAAGCTGAATGACCCGGATGTGATTGCAAAGAAAAAGCGCGGCATCCAGTACTGTGAGGTTGCCTCCCGCTGGGGCAAAGCTAACGGCTATAAGCAGTGGCGGTATTTGTTCATCCCGTCAAAGCAGGTTTTGCCGAATTCAAGTTTTATGCAGTTGGCGAAACGGTTTGAAACATAATGCTTGTTTTATAAGTCGCGATGTGACAATCATATAAATGCCACCAAGAAAAGCTATATATGGCAAATAAGATGGGAGGTTCGTATGAAAATAAGCGAGTTGTTTGGAATTACAAAATCTCAACATGAGTTGGATTTTGTGGATGTTGACATCGATTCTGATACCCCATTATTTTTGGATCCTTACTTTATTGCCAAAAATGACTTTCCGCTCGCATACGAGGCACATCTGTCTCTACGGTCATATTTTGAATGTCTGCTTCGAACTTTGAGGGACAACCGAATGGCTGATGCCGAAGAATTGTTTAGCCATTTGGGCGAGTCAAATGAAATCTGCTTGGGTTTTTCGCGAACAAAGCCCCAAGGCAAGGGTATGGGTCCAGCTGACGCATCTAAAATTTTTAGAAGTCTTAAAGACAGTCCCGCATTACGAACAGGCATTATGGAAGATATTGAGGACTTCCGCATTTTTGTTGACAATGTCGATAAAGACAAAATGTCTGATATGACAGCGAATATTATTAAAAAGCAGCTGATTAGATATACTCAGGCGCAATGCGCAGTCTGGGGAATCAGTCTTACCGCAAATGTTCCTTCAGGCTTCTACTGGGATTGTTCTAGCAATGGATGGGAGAACAACTACACAGAAATGCTCATTGCCGACGGACGAAAAATCCTTTTAGTTCCGAAACGATTGGTTTCATTTTCTACTGAATACACACCTCAAAAATATATGCAGCATTTTGTCCTTAATTTTTACCAGAATGAACAGTTGCGTTTTAATGGCCCTTTGGTTCAAAGACGGGGCGATAAAAAAAGAACCCCATATGTGACTAAAAAGTCCATACGAGAGCATTATTTGATTGGAAATGCAAATGACAAAAAATGGCTGGCTGATTTCACTGAAAAGCACCCAGAGGTATTTAGAGATTTTCGCAAACAAACACGATCAAAAATTTCGGCAGTTTCAAATGCGGAGATATCGGCTGAACCGATTCAAATGGTTTGCTCTTTTTTGACCGAACGTCTAAAAGCTATACCGATGGGCACGGATAATGCAACTGCCTATCACAGAACGGTTGTAGGTATTTTGGAATTACTGTTTTATCCCTATCTATGTAACCCTGTTATAGAGCATGAAATCCATGATGGGAGAAAACGAATAGATATTGTTTTTGATAACTGTGCGGAATCTGGATTCTTCTTCCGCTTGTGTAATACACACGGTATACCATCTCGCTTTATCATGGTTGAATGTAAAAACTATTCACGCGATGTTGCAAATCCGGAAATTGATCAAGTTGGGGGAAGATTCAGCGCTAATAGAGGGCAAATTGGAATAATTGCTTGCAGAGCCGTTGATGATATGCCTAAATTGTTAGAACGCTGCAGTGATACTTTCAAGGATTCCCGCGGATTAATAATACCAATGGTGGATAATGACTTTTACGATTTGCTCAATTATAAGTCAGAAAAAAATGAACAGGCAATAGATAATTTTCTGCAGCATCGCTTTCATGCAATTGCGTCCAAATAACGATACAATTCAAAGTCTCCATAGTAAACAATTTTGCTATGGAGACTTTTTCAATTGTTATCTATTAAGACATCTTTGAAATCTGCTGAATTTAGATATCGGCAAGTAAACATCTCAAAATAGTGGATATTTATTCAAAAAACAAGATTGCCTCAAAATGCGAATAACACGAGAATAGCTTCATTAAAGAGTTTGGAAAAACCGCGAAAATCAAAAAACTCGGATTTTCGCGGCACTAATTTGGCTGTATTTCAGAAAGTCTATTTTGAGACAGGACTATTTTATATCTTCACGCTTGACACATTCGGCGTGTTTTAGCTATCCTTACGGGATTAATTTACATTACTGTAGGAATACTCAATACTATTTATTTCGACAACATGTACAGACTCACATTCAAATAAGGTTTCATCAAAAACAGCAATATTTGTTCCACCGGTACCCATTGTACTTGTGTACGAAAATGAAAAAGCATATTTGTACACTGAACTTTAATGCTATTATTTGTGGTTGAATTTCATACATGGTTGTAATACGCCTATTTGGATGCACTATCCACTTTAGAAAATCCAACGCAATAGTCTATGGCCGATTCAATCTATTACGAAGAAAAATACTCAAATGCGATATTGACAAGAGCAAAATCGGATGGTATCCTAGAAAGCACAGCAGAGAGATCTGCCGACAACAGAATATTCCAAAGCGCGCCATGAAAAGTAATGAAGGGGCGCTGCGACCGAGAATGGTCGCAGCGCTCCTTTTGGTGCTCTTTAGGGAAAATATGGGGGTGGGATCATAATCCCAAACAACTGAATAACCAGCAACGCGGACAACACCGCAGGTTGGGAAACGCGCACGGTGCGCGCGAAGACCCGGAAGCGACGAGCTTCCGGCGAGCGAGAAACGCACCGTGGGTAGCCGTGGCAGGCTTCATCATGCCGCCCAATCTGTTTGGACACACAATGTCCGGCCTGCACGTAAGACAGGCTGCCGTGGCTGGGGTTGAAAGCAGTAGAGACCCCTTCCACGAGCTGTGAGAGCTGCCAAGCTCTGTCCGCGCTGTTCCCCATCGCCGGGGTGCGAGCTGCAAATACGGCGTAAGAAAACCATAGCGACTATACTAGCGACTATAAAGGGTGAAAATCCGAATTTCAAATTTTCATAGCGACTATTGTAGCGACTACGGAATCCAACGTGCAGAAAGGCGGAATTTCAGGTCTGGTACGAAAGAAAATTGAAATTTCTTTCTGCATGATTCCGGCGACGGGGAGCACCTCAGGCTTTTCTTGCTGCGCAAGAAAAGCGCAAGCATCGCGTTTTGGTACCAAAACGCGGCTTGTAGGGAGAACCCTGACCCCAATACCGCCTGCGGGCGGAGGACTAACGGGTGAACTACGGCACAAGCCAGAAACGCACGTCGGCGCAGCCGTTTGCTCCGCGGCGTGGGGCGCGTTGTGCCGATGTGTGCGGTTTTATGGGCCGACCGCGCATCCGTGCAGGTCTGCGCTGCACAAACGCCGCGTCCGCCCACCGTGGCGGCGTGAAGAAAACAGGATGAAAAACTTTGATTGGGTAATTCTTTTCGGCCATTCACAAGCCAATTTCGATTCCCAGAATGGGAGAAAGGAAACCAAAATGAACCAGAAACAGTATCACTCGCTGGAAGAATTGCCCTTGATGATGAACATGACAGACGTTGCCGCCGTCCTTGGTATTTCCAGAGCCGGAGCTTACAAACTCGCGCACAGCGCAGACTTTCCGGCATTTCAGATCGGCAAACGGATTGTCGTTTCACGCGAGATATTTCTCGAATGGCTGGACCGGCAGTGTGAGGAACAAAAATGCGCCTGACGGAAAATTGGACTTGCGATTCGGCTGTGCTTGTGGTAATCGTGTGTGCTGACAAAAATCGAAGGAGGTAAACACGATGCCAAAACGACGCGCCAACGGCGAAGGGAATATTCGCAAGCGCAAAGATGGTCGGTGGGAAGGCCGGTACACCGCTGGATACGATGCAAACGGAAAGGCGATTACGAAGAATGTGCTTGGCAGAACGCAGGCAGAGGTCAAGGACAAGCTGCGTACCGCCATCGAGGACAGCAGGAAGCTGGATCCGGTGAAAGCTGGGAGTTATACATTTGAACAGTGGCTGAAGCTGTGGTACTCCGTTTACGTCGAGCCGCAGGTGCGATACTCGACCAAGGAATTTTACCACAACGCCATCGATCACCACATCATTCCGAAACTTGGAAATATAAAGCTGGAAAAGTTGACGATGCTGCAAATTCAGCAGTTTTACAACGAGCTGCTCAAGAGCGGCCGTGTGCAAAAGAAAAACCAGCCGGAATTGAGAGAACATGGACTCAGCCCACGCATGGTGCAGTGCGTTCATGTAGTACTCAACAAAGCGTTAGAACACGCGGTGGAAGAAAAGCTGATTCTGGCGAATCCGGCAAAGAAATGCAAAATTCCGAAAAACACTCGCAAGGAGATGAAAATTCTGCCCGAAGCATTGATCGGCCCATATTTGAGTGCAGCGAAAGAGCATGGCATTCTCGCACCGATGTATCTGGAACTGACCACAGGTTTACGGCGCGGAGAATTGCTGGCCTTACGATGGGAGGACTTGGACGTTCAGAACCGCACGTTGTCCATCAACAAAAGCGTCGCGCGGCAGGACGGAAAGCTGGTCATCAGCACACCGAAAACGCCAAATTCCATCCGAACGGTGTTGCTCCCAGAAGATACAGTAAAACTTCTTGTGGAAGAGCATGAACGCCACCCTGCGAATCCGTATTTGTTCCCGTCACCGCGTACCGGGGAGACATGGGATCCGGACGGATTTCGCAGGCTTCACGACAGGATCATCAAAGAAATCGGCGCGGAGCATGTTAGATTTCATGACATGAGACACACATTTGCAACCTTGTCGCTGAAAAGCGGCGTGGACGTGCGGACGCTGTCTGAAACGCTGGGTCACTTCAGCGCAGGATTCACGCTCAGCACCTACGTTCACTCAACGTCAGGCATGAAACAGAGCGCGGCGGACGCGATCGGAAACACCATCCGCAACGCGATCTGAAGCGTGAAACCGAAGCGGCGGCTGCAACTTGCAGCCGCCGTTCAAACGTTCAAAATATTCTTGAAAACAGAGAAACTTGTGCTGTTTTGTCAAATAAATCTCAATAAATCCACTGCGTTTTCGCGCCCGTTTGGGTCAAATCTGGGTCAGGTCGCATGACTGCAAAAATGCATTCGTTTTTCGAGAAAAGAAAGTGGAACGATAAGCGGGATACTCCGCAAGCTTCGCTTGCTCCGTGCCGATTGCATTTTCTTATGTTTTCTGCATTGCATGCAGAAAAAGCGGCGCTTTTGCGCCGCAAAAATGCATTCGGTCGAACCACAGCGCTTCTCGCGCCACGTATGCCCAGCCAAAACAAAAAAGCCATTCCTTACGGAATGACTTTTTGTTTTGGTGGAGATAAGCGGGATCGAACCGCTGACCTCATGACTGCCAGTCATGCGCTCTCCCAGCTGAGCTATACCCCCATCGGCGGAATTATTCTATCAGATCTTTTCGGAAATTGCAAGTCTTTTTTTCGGATTTTTGAAAAAATCTGCGTGGGCGGGCGGAGGCTATGTACGGTCGGCGTTTTCGAGCAGCTGGAGGACGCGGGCCTCGGCGGAAAACAGGGTGTAGAGATCAGCTTCTGTGTTCTCGGAGCAGACGAGCAGGTGCGCTGTTTCGGACGCGGCGGCGTCCGCCACAGAGACGGGGGAGGACGGCGCGTGGAAGACGCAGTAGCTGTCTGGAGCCTCTGCCTCGGCGGGCAGGAGCGCGAGAAGCGTTTTCTGGCAGGTGAGGGCGCAGAGCGCGTCGTTTGCGCGCGTGAGCGCGTCGGAGAGATCCTCATCGTCTTCTCCTGCTGTGATGCCAATGGAGTGGCCTGCGGCGAGCAGTTCAAAGACCAGCGACGGGTCGGCGAGAATTTCCGCCTCCGTCAGGAAGAACGTTCCGTGCAGCTTGTAGGTTTCCAGTGCAGCCATACTGGCGCGCATGGTCTCGCTGCCGGTGAAGGCGAGGTAGACGGTTGCCGGCTTTTTTTCTGCGGCGGGCGGCTCCTGCGTGCCCTGTGAGCCGCTGTTGGGGCGGTTGGTGGGCCTTTCCGGGGACTGCGAGCCGCTCTGGTTCTGCCGGACGCGGTAGGCAATCAGATTTTCGGCCTTCTCGACAAACAGGGAATCGTCATAGACCTCGCTGCCGTCGGTGAAGCGCAGGATCTGATAGCCGCCTGCGGATTCGAGCATTGTGGTCTTGAGGCCGAAATGCGAGGCGCAGAACGTGAGCGGCAGATAGAGAATGCCGCTGCGGTACAGCACGTTCGCGGTCGAGACGCTGCCGCTTTCGTCGCTGACGGTCCCGGCAGCCAGATCGAAGATCATCTGCCGGGTGCGGCTGAGCAGAACATAGGTCTGCTTGGCCTGATTGTACGACGGCGTAACGCCGCACGGCTGGCTGTCGAAGACCTGATAGGGCACGTAGAGCGTGCCGCCGGAGTAGGTCGGGAAGACGCTCAGCGTCAGGGGAATGGTGTCGTTGACGGCGACGAAGAACAGCTCGCCGTCGGCCAGCGCAGGCGCGCACAGGCACACGGTCAGCACAAGACATAACAGAAAACAGATCCATCTGCGCAGCTTCATTCCCTCGCCGCCTTTCCTCCTGAGATTCCTACACAGTATACCATAAATCGCGGATAAGAGCAAGGATTTCAGTTGCTCCGGAAAAAAGAGTATGATATACTAATCAGAAACCAGAACATTCGGGAGGGACGCGCCATGGAACGGATCGTAAAGGAGAATTATTATCTGGACATCGCCGAGACGGTGCTCGAACGCTCGACGTGCCTGCGCCGGCAATACGGCGCGATCATCGTCCGCAACGACGAGATCGTCGCGACCGGATATAACGGCGCGCCGCGCGGACGAAAAAACTGCTCCGATCTCGGCTATTGCGTGCGCGAACAGATGCGTGTGCCGCGCGGAGAGCGCTATGAGCTGTGCCGCAGCGTCCATGCAGAGGCGAACGCGATCATCTCCGCCTCCCGCAACGAGTGCATCGGAGGGGACATTTATCTCGTCGGCCACGACGCGAAGACAGGGGCGATCTTGTCCGATGCGACCTCCTGCTCGATGTGCAGGCGCATGATCATTAACGCGGGACTGCGGCGTGTGGTCATCCGCAACACAGAGACAGAATTTACGGTCGTTCCGGTACAGGACTGGATCGATCAGGACGATACCTTGGAACTGTAAGCATGAAACTGGGAAATTTGGAAATCACGGGCGATCTGGTGCTTGCGCCGATGGCGGGGGTAACGGATCTGGCGTTCCGCACGATCTGCGCGGAATTGGGCGCGGCGGTGACGGTGACGGAAATGGTTTCGTCCCGTGCGCTGATCTATCAGGATAAAAAGAGCAGAAGTCTGCTGCACAAAACGCCGCTCGGCGTCTGCGGCGCGCAGATCTTCGGCAATGACCCGTCCGTCATGGCGGACGGCGCGGCGCTGGCGCTGGAGGCGTCGGGCGCGGATTTTATCGATATCAACATGGGCTGCCCCATGCCGAAGATCGCGAACAACGGCGACGGGAGCGCGCTGATGAAGGACCCGGAAAAGGCTGCGCGGATCGTCGAGGCCGTTGTGAAAGCCGTGCCGGTGCCGGTCACGGTCAAGATGCGCAAGGGTTGGGACAAGAGCTCATGCAACGCGCCGGAGCTGGCCGCAATGCTCGAGCAGGCGGGCGCGTCGGCGATCGCCGTTCACGGCAGGACGAAGACCATGCTCTATTCCGGCGTTGCCGACTGGGACTGCATCCGCGCGGTCAAGGAGGCCGTGAAGATCCCCGTGATCGCCAACGGCGATATTTTTACGGCGGAGGACGCGGTGAAGTGCAAGGCGCGCACGGGAGCGGATCTGCTCATGCTGGGCCGGACGACGTTCGGCGACCCTTGGGTGTTCGAACAGGCGCAGGCCGCGCTGCGCGGCGAGGCCGTGCCGGAAACGCCGCCTCTATGCGACCGCGTCGATACGGCTCTGCGGCAGTTCCGCCTTGCGGCGCAGGATAAGGGCGAACACATCGCCTGTCTGGAGGCGCGGAAGCATTTCGCATGGTACCTGCGCGGCGTTGCGCACAGCGGCTATTATAAGGAAAAAATTTCGGCGATCTCGACGATGGACGAGATCGAACGGATCGCAGACGGGATCAAGAGAGATTTGGGGTGAAGCTCTTGCAGGATGACAGCCTGATCCGCAGAGCGGCCGCGCAGGACGCGGCTGCGTTTGAGCAGCTGATGCTGCTGCATCAGAAACCGGTCTATAATATTTGCTGGCGCATGGCGGGAAACGCCGAGGACGCGCTCGACCTGTCGCAGGAGGTGTTTCTGAAGCTGTGGCGGACGCTGGCGCAGTATCAGTTTGACGCGGCGTTCTCCACCTGGCTCTACCGGCTGACGCAGAACGTCTGCATCGACTTTCTGCGCAAGCAGAAGCGGCAGCAGCACGTTTCGCTCACGTTTTCCGATGATGAGGACGAGGGGAAGGAGCTGTCCGTTCCAGACCCTGAACCGCTGCCGGAGGAGCGGGTGATCTTCAACGAAAAGCAGGAGGCCATCCGGAATGCCATGAACGCGCTCCCTGTCGATTTCCGCGAAATTCTGGAGCTTCGCGTGGTGCGGCAGCTGCCGTATGAGCAGATCGCGCAGATCATGGATCTTCCGGTCGGAACGGTCAAGTCGCGTCTGGCGCGTGCGCGGCTCCAATTGAAAAAAAGATTGGACGCCGGGAACTTTTTTGAAACCGGCGCGTCTAAATGCACGGAATAAACAGGAGGTGGGCGAGCCATGAACTGTGAAAACGCGCTGGAGCTTATGAACCGGGAGCTGGACGAGGCGCTGACAGCGGAGGAATCGGCGGCGCTGCAGGCCCATCTGGACGCCTGTCCGGACTGCCGGGAAACATGGCGGCAGCTGCACGAGCTGGACGCGCTGCTGCAGGAAAGCGAGCTGGAGCCGCCTGCGGCGCTGCACGACGGCGTGATGCAGGCGATCCGGCAGGAGCAGAAAAGGAAGCCGCGCCGCGCCTGGCTTCCCGCTGCGGCCATTGCGGCGGCCGCAGCGCTCGTGCTGCTGGCGGGCAAGGCGGGGCTGATCGCGCTGCCGGGCTTTGAGCAGACCGACGTGATCTCGGTCAATATCGGCTCGGCGGTCGAGCAGATCTTCGCGCAGACCGGCGCGAAAACGCCGGACGAAGCCGCCGCGCAGCAGGCGGCGGAGCTTGCTGCCGAGACGGGGCTGGATGTGCTGCTGGTGTGGAACAGCGGCGTTCCGGCTGAATTGGAAACAACGCCGTATGAAGCGGCGCAGAACGGCGCGCGGCTGTACCGCGTGACCGGCCAGCTGGCACAGGCAATTCTGGACGGATACATCACGGCAGCCTATTCGCCCGACGACGTATTCTCCGATCTGCCGGAAAAGGAAGCGGCATATGTGCTGGTGCTGCCGTAAGGCTTGACAGAAGCCCGAAAATATGAAAGAATAAACGCAACACAACGAAAGCAGGTGCCTTTGATGGAAGAAATGACGACCGGTCTGTGCCCGAAATGCGGGCATACGCTGCAAATTCCGGCGGAGCTGGAGCGCTTTTCGTGTATGTACTGCGGCGAACGGCTGACGAAGCGGCAGCTCCTTACGCAGCCGGAGGAAGCGTCTTGTTCGGAGGAGGACTGCGCGGTGAGCTTTGACCATGCCGTGTCGAGGCTGGGCTGGTGCGTGCAAAACTTCCGCGGCTACCAGAAAAAGATCCTGCGCGACGCGTTTTTTGAGGCGTTTGAGACATATGAGACTGGCTGTGCCCCGGTCATTCAGGAGCTGAACAGCGGCGTGCGCCCCGAGCGGCAGACAGAGCTGCTTGACCGGGCCGCCGAGGCCATGCTGGACGAGCTTTCCGCCGGATGGGAAAAGAAAAACGATATGGAGGACGAAAAGGTCATTCTGGCGATCTTCTTTGTGCCGATGGTGCGCAAGCTGCAGCTGCCGGTCAGCGAGGAATTTGTGTCGCTGCTGCAGAAAAAATGGGTCGAACGGTATCCCAAATCCCCGTTTTATCTGGGCGATTACGAGTCCATTTCCGGCGGCTTCCGCAAGAAGTTCCTCGGACTGTGCTTCATCACGACCGCCGTTTGTCAGGAGCTCGGTAAGCCGGATGACTGCGCGGAGCTTACCGCTTTCCGCGCCTTCCGCGACGGCTATCTTGCAGCGCAGCCGGACGGCGAAGCGCTTATCCGCGAGTATTATAACATTGCCCCCGGCATCGTGACCTGCATCAACACCTGCTCTGACCGTCATGCGTCCTATGAGCGCATCCGTGAGCAGTATCTGACTCCATGCTACGAAGACCTGCTGGCCGGACGCAATGCAGACTGCAAGACCCGCTACGTGCAGATGGTGCGCGATCTGGAGCGGGAGTATCTGCACTGAAGCAAATACTGCCGCAGCCAAGCCTCCCCTGAAAGGTAATGTCATCAACTTAAGCCCATCATTTCAAAGTGTCAAAAAGCGGGCGTAAATA
>OHFG01000231.1_pt1 | contig 51850 bp, 84 predicted proteins | sample 1567411 | NCBI WGS metagenome assembly OHFG01 (sample SAMEA3879563, study PRJEB24766) | human gut metagenome | biome: human-associated habitat; feature: feces | place: USA | collected 1985/1987
AACGTCGGCTACAGCGTCAGCCGTGGGTTCGCGCCCGCTTTCGTCATTTGAGAAAGTAAAATAACAATTCGGATTGCGGGATTGGAGAATCGTCGCCCCTATTATTCAAGATAGTAGTGGCGACGGTCTCTTTTTGGGCAATATAAGACAAATCTCCTAGAAGAAAATCTATATTATTAGAACGATTCGTGAAAAAGGAGATTTATAACATAATGTCAGTAAAGAAAAAAGATAGACACCTATCTCGTTCCGAGTGTCTGAATAAAGCTAGAAAACTAGTTCAGTAGACTTTAATTTTAACAAGACCTGCTATTACAAACGATGATGGTAGTATCACTAAGGCTGGAATTCTTGGTTCTGGCTAGCCATACTATGCGTTTGGAATAGACTTGTTTAATAGCGCAAAAGCCATCCACGCTAACTGCTATCAAGCAGTAGATATTTATATTAAAGACCAAGAAACTCTAAATTCCCGTAATGAGTTCTTTAAAAAAGCATTAAGCTATTGCGATAGTATTCTTAGATTACTTGACTTATGTATCTTTCAATATGGATAGACTAATAAGAAAAAGATGCGTTCATTTTTATATGTAGCTGAACTTACTAAGTCTATCAAAGATAGTATTTATGAAAGAATGAATCTCGATAACATGATTCTTCAACATATACAAGAGAAGAAAAAGAAGCGAGCCGGTTAAGTTGTAGTTCTGGTAATTCTCTTATATATGATAGGTCAAGTCTTAAATATCCAGCGTTCGCTCAACTACAACAACACGAACAATGCGTGCAATGTCAATAATGATGGTAAGCCGAACAACAACAACTACAACAACAGCAATGGGTTCGCGCCCGATTAGATGGAACTTTCGCGTTGCAAGTCAAGCGGCGTAGCCGCGCAGACGAGCAACAACCTAAAGTAGCCCCAGAGTATATTATATCCATCTAAGTGGCTTATTCTGGATGCATCGTTTTTATAAACGAGAAGGGAAGGATAAGTTAAGACGAAAGAGTAGTTTATGGTGAGTGCCATAAATGAAATATAATATATTACAGGTAGATATGCCTTTTCATCTAAGGAAGGCTTGGCCGTTTTAGCTTAAACAATAGCTAGATCAATCAAGACTGCGGATGGGCGACCCGAGCGGTCAACCTAGAACCGCACGATAAGGAGGAAAAGCTTTGGAGTCACAAAGCTCTTTCGAGCGTTTTTGTAGTTTTGACGCTATGTATGACGCCTCGTATAAGGTTTGCAGAAATGTCCGATGGAAAGATAGCGTAATCAATTTTGAAGAAAATAGGATTGATATTATCTTGCGGACAGAAGAAGACTTACGAAATAGTGAGTATTTATAGTTAGCTTTTAGTTGCTTCTCAGTAATTGAAAGAGGTAAACAACGGGATATAAGAGCGTGTCATATCAACGACAGATTGGTATAGAACTCTCTATGCGAGCAGGTTCTATTACCGTAGTTAACTCCCAAATTTATTTATGATAATTGTGCGACATTGAAAGGTAAAGGTATTGATTTTGCATTAAAACGGGCAAAACAGCATTTACAAGCCGCGCATAGAACCTATGGTCTTGGAAAACCGTTCTATGGAGCGAGAATTGATATTAGTAAATATTTTGATTCTATCGACCATGAATCTTTGCGAAAAACCGCTAGAAAACTGATTAAAGAAGATGACATCTACTAGTTAGTTTCATACTTCATCGGCACGTTTTCTTTCGCCTTAACGAAAGATAAAGCACCTCTGCCAGAGAAAGATTATTATATTACCAAGAATAAGAAATACATAAAGATTCATCCTAGAAGATTTAAACCTAATGTAAAGTATTATGAGTATAATGAAAAGAGTCTCGGATTAGGAAGCCAAACCTCTTAGCTTCTAGCCTTATTAGCTCTTAATGAAATTGACCATTTTATCAAAGAGCAACTACATATTAAATTCTATGGTAGATACATGGATGACCTATATCTCTTACATAATGATTCTTAGTATTTAGCTCATTGTCTTAATGAGATAGAAAAGAAGCTCCAAGAGATTGGTCTTAAAATGAATCGTAAGAAAACAAATATCACTAAAATCGAGCCAATAAAAGCTGATAAAAAGAAAAAAGCTCCCTTTAAATACCTTAAATGGGACTTCTATCTTACTGAAACTAATGCAATTATCTAGATTCCTTTTAAAATAAAACTTGTTAAAGAGCGCCGCAAACTTAGAAAAATGCAGGCGCTATGGCAACCGCCGATATCTAGCAACATTACCAAGGTTGGCGTGCTCATATAGCAAAAGGAACAACATTCTATATCTTACAAGATATGGATAATTACTTCCATTCATTTGTTTAAAGGAGTTGACATTATATGAAGTATATCTTACTTAATCGTCAAAATGTTGTGGTAGACATTATTGAAGAATCTATTAGATATATTAAACTACAATCCTCTAATGGTATTGTCGTTGCCTGCGAGGAAAAAGAGGCAACTGGGGTCATCGGTTCTGACAGTAATACTCATTATACTTTAATCAGAGCTGATGCATAGAATGATGTAAATGCTGTCCGCATTATGTCATTAGAAGAAGTACCATCTGCGGTCGTCGTTGATAAAGCGGTTTACAATACCGAGACTAATGCATTTGAGCCTCGTTATACTTTAGAAGAGACTCAAGCGATGAAGCAGGAGAAAAATAAGCTCGCGTTCGCAGCTTATTTAGCTTCTCACCCTTTGACCTGGGTTGATGGTAAAGAGTATGGCGTTACTGAGCAAGACCAGGCTGAAATTAGTCTTAACTTAAATCAGTACCAAGTGGCTGTCCAAGCAGGTGTAGAAAATCCAATACTAGAGTGGCACGCTAAAAAGGAAGAGTGCCAGCCCTGGACGTTAGAGCAATTGGCAGCTCTAAGTCTTGCTATTTCTAACGCAGTTTACCCTAAGTATCACTTAATGCAGAAGTATAAAACTGCTATCTATGCGGCAACTACCATAGATGAAGTAGATGCTATTGAATTAAATTACAATGAAAGCGAAGCTGAATAAGTTTCTTACCTTATTCACTGTTGGAGGTTCTCTCTATTTTATTATAGAGTTCTTGTTTAAAACTTTCATCAGTGGCGGTATGATACATTGGTCAATGTTTCTCTTAGGCGGACTTTGTTTCGTTCTTATTGGAGAAATAAACGAGGTTATACCTTGGGAAATGTCTATCATTAAACAAGGGGCTATTGGAGCCGCAATAGTTACCTCACTTGAATTTGTATTCGGCGTAATTTTGAATCTAGTCCTAAAGCTAGGAATTTGGGACTATTCAAACTTACCTTTCAATATATTGGGGCAGATTTGTCTTCCTTTCTCATTCGCGTGGTTCGGATTAGCTCTTATAGCTATCTTCCTCGATGACTATCTTCGTTGGAAGTGGTTTAATGAGGAAATTCCGCACTACCATCTTAAAGACAAAGTTTGCCATTAAAACGAAAAATAGGGGAGAACCTTAATTAAAAGGTTCTCCCCTATTTTTTTTATTTATTTTACGTCGATAATGACGATTTCAATATCTCCCTCAATAGCCTTGCTAGCCGTGAAGGTAATACCAGATCCAACAGTTGCTTGTGCGCTATCGATCTTGTTATAATCATCATGATTACTAATCCAGGAAATGATTGGAGATACATTACCATTCTTGCCACACTTCAAATTAGTATTGCTATAAGAATAGGTATAAGTATCTCCAGAATGTACCCAGTTGGCTTGAGCAAGAGTGACTGTATAAGAGACGGTAGTTACTTCATCCATCTTATTGTCTGTCTCGCTCTTACTATACACATCTAAGTTAGCTCTCGCGGCCGCCGCGGTTGTAGCACCGGTACCACCAGCTTTAATAGGTAGAGTACCGAACTTTGGAACACCAGAAACCTCTGCGAATAATGCTCCAGTACCTAACAGACCAGAGACACCATCAGTAGAATTTCCAGTTACAATAGCACCTTCCTCGATAGACACCATCTTAACTGCATCAGTACCATTACCGAGCAGTAAAGCATTAACTGTTAAAGTTTTCTGTCCAGTACCACCCTGTGCAACAGTAGCAGTCATATTAGTAAGAAAGATATCGTCAACGTCAATCTCTTTAGTGTCTTTCTTTAAAATAGAAGCCGCATATGCATTAACTTGAACACGTCCACCAGCAGTATTAGAAATATCAATGAATAGATTGCCTGTATTCTCGCAGAAATAGGCGTATCCCTCATGCATGGGGATTTGAGTGAGAAGCTCTTCCTCGCCTCTATAAATCTTAAATAAAGCCATTATTAAATCCTCCCTTTAATCAAGGCTTTTCTATAAGGTCTTGGAAAGATCCCCATGAAACAAGGCTCTATACCTAATCTTTAGAATAAGCCGTTTTTGATGTATCTCCATCGCCGCCAATCAGCGAGTTAATATAATTGATTGAGTAAGTCTTATTGTCAACATTTTCCTTATAAGACTGTTCGATTAAACTAGAAACACCGCCAGTTAACTGTGCTCTATCCCACTCACCAGTATTAGTCTTATAATACCAATAAGATACGTCTCCACCATTATCAAGCAAGGCCCAAGTAATAGCAAAGATTTTATGAGAATCAATAGTGCCAGAATAATGTTCCTGAATATAAGTGACGCCATTGGCTAAACTAGCCGCGAACTCCGCAGTTTCAGTTAAATGATATTCAGCTTCAATATTAAGAGCATCACCAACAGGACCTTTAATACTTTTCTCACTAGCTTTCCATCCATTGGCGGTTAAAGTATACAAAACACCAGTTTCACTATTGAGATAAATATCTCCGATTCTCGCGCCATCAATAGTAGTAGTTGCTCCATCAGCAGTAATCTCAAGACCTGCAAATAGCTTACTACCAGTTGGAATCTTGAAAGTAAAGGTTATTGTGTCTTCACTAGTAATAGCAGAAGTGACAGATCCTTGCTCTGCCGAACCAACAAAAGTAGAAGAAACTGCGGGCTTCGGAGCCTATGGAAGCTTAAATTCAAGCTGCCATTCGGTACCTTCCGCGTTTGTTAGTGTCCTTTTAACTTGCGGAACCGCAGGTTTAAATCCTTCGTCACCTTCGATATAAGGAGCGATAGCACTAGCGTTGACTACTGGTAGCGGTTGCTGAATGCTTGCTTGATATTCAAAGACACAAGTAGTATCATCTGTCTTACTAGTTACTTTATAAATAAAACCAGTAGCTTCATTGATATAGTAATCTCCAACTCCATAATTGGCGAAAAGTGGATCGGTAAGAGTATATGTTTTATTGGTTCTTTGCCCTAACAAGCTACCATAATAGAACTTAACCGCACGAGGCAATTCAAAATGTAATTTAGGTTCATTGACCGTTCCAACATCAGTTACTTTAGGCTCAAAGTCTGGCGCTCTAGTAATCGTCTCTGGTGCAGCCATTACTTGGCTACGAGGCAGAGAGAATGTCAAGATAGGATGCTTGTGAAGAGTATCTTCTTCGCTATAACCAAAACTTACAGTTGGCTCAGCATTAGCATTTAATACTTCGTGAAGAATGTTACTGTCTAAAAATTCCTGAGCTACAGGTAGTTGGAATTTAAGTACAGGTCGGTTAATATCAGTTAAGTCAAGTCTGACCTTTGGTTCTCCCCCAACACCAATCACATCAACTGTAACCTAATCAATTACTTGAGACTGCGGGATATTGAAATGCAAGGTTGGATTGTCAATATCATCATCGTTATATTCAACACTTGGCTTTTCATCCGCATTTAGAACAGTTGCTTCTTGCGGCATTGATAATACCTATGCTCTTGGCAACTTAAATTGAATAACTGGCATATCTTGGTTAGATAAATCAGTTTCAATGTCTGGCTGTTCATTCGCATGAAGCACGATTGCGGGTTTTGTAATACTAATCTTTGGAGTATTACCGGTGCAAGAAGAAATGAGCTTATAGCTAAGACCGCTTCCCTCTCCCGCAGACTCGTCATATACTTTCTACCATAAAGTAGAGTTTAAGTTTTTCTTGTCACCCGCATTTAAGTCATAATTCATGCGAGTTATGTATGTGGCATCAGATGGTAAACCATAAGACACCATAACAAATTCGCCCACAGAGATAGGAGATGCCCATCCTTTATCTAAGTCAACTTGCGCTCCATCAGGACCGTAATAAGACTCAAATATCTTTTTAATCTCGAAGCTCTGTCCAGCAGGACCTCCGTAGAAAGATTGCATGTCTATACCTCCTTATCCCTAGAGTGGATCGTAAATAAAGTCTACAATCACGTTATCTAACTCGCCAACAACAGTTTTATCTTCCTTGTAAACTCCATTTAGACCTTGATTTAAAATTGCACTACCTTTTTGAAATGCAGCAATGTAAGTCTCATTGGCTTCATTATATCCATTCCAATAGGTTTTATAAGCATCAGAAGTTGGGTCAGTAGGCTCTTCTCCTAATGCAGCGATAGCAGCTTCAAGAGCCACCTTAGCCTCTTTGATAATCTTCTCGCCTTCTTGTTTTTTACTTTCTGATTCTTTCTCGTCTTTGATATAAACTGTAGGACGAACGAACTTCATACTTGTAATAACAATATCTTCATCAAGCTCATAAATACCAGTGCGGCCGATCATGATAGTCTTGCTAGCATTCATGACGACTTGCGCTCCGGGTGGAGCCTGAATACCAACTTTGGTAAACTATTTGGCACTAGAAGCACTTACAATGTCATTGTAAATATCAATTCCAGAGGAAATATAATGTTTTCCATCGCCAGTGCTACTTGTATCCACTACACGATAGTAGATTTGTCCAATAGCAGACATCGCCCTCTCCTCCTTATACTCGTGTTAAAACTTCTGTCGCAGTAATACTCATAGTGCCATTATAAGTGAGAGGTAAAGAATATTGGGTAATCTAATAGTTACCATAGATATTGCTATCTTTATCTTCAATCCTAATTATATTATTAGGCTCTATATAATATTTCGGCAAACAGGTTAAAGAAATAGTAGTATTATAACATAAGTTCTAATACATCATTTCTCGGATTTGGTCAAAGCAACTAGTTCCAGTAGTGCTTATTGAGAACATATCATAGTATTCATTAGTTAGAATAAAGAATCTCTAACCAATTCCTTGATATTTAACAATTAAATCCTAATCTAATCCTTCAATAAATACAACATCGGGAACTTCACTATTATATACGGTTTTTATGTCATTATTATTAACGACTTTAGTCCTACGGCCAATATTCTTAATAGAATACTTACCAAGGGCAGAACTAGTATCTATAAAATCTAGCCAGAAGTTAATAGAACCTGGATCATTAAACACATCAGGATTCCAATGATTTGTAGCATCCCAGTTCTTGTTCATTGGATTATATAGATTGCGCCATTCCGCAATTAACTCTGAATCATAATAATTATCATAAACACTATTAGACACCTAAGCATTAAGAGCACGACGATATAGCTCTTCTCTCCACTCATCGCAGGGAGTACCTACTAAGGTAACTGTATAGTCATCTACACTATAATCATCAAGAGTATTAAAATCATAACGGACAATAAGATTAGATTTTTTATCCTTTACTTCCCACATATTCTACATAGCTAGATCAATATCTGGTTTATCATCAATAGCAAGATGATAACGTATAGATACCTCTACGCCGGTTGAAGTCTTACGCTTGCCCCAAACATAAAAGTCATTCTTCACATTATCATACTTAGGATTGCGGGTAATCGCAGTTGTCGTATCAAGATCGGTAAGCGAGTATAAAAACTTTGCATTATTATACGAACGTACATAATCTTCTGGGCTTAACTCTAATAACGGACTACCGGTATTGAGATAGTTCTTAATCTCTTGGAATACAAACTTACCATCTATATTATAGAAATATTCATAGTTACCGAGAGTGCTAACAATCTTGTCTAATAAAGTTACTACCGTGTCTCCCGCATTTAATACCAACTCTCCTGGATAGGTAAAATCGGTATACTTATATCCAGCATCTTGTCCATAACTAAACATATGCGGATAATCTTCTTGCGCTTCAAAGCTTAAACTCTAGTAGTCATTGGAGAAATATACTGGCTTATCTCCCATATATCTTACTAACATCTTAATCTCTTCATCAATATCAGTAATGATAATATTCTCAATAGCTTCTCCACCCCAGTGATTTACCGCTTCATAAATAATTTGGAAGATAGTAGGATATTGAATCTCTACGTCTCCATTATCAAGCTAAACAAGACTTTCATGGAAGGTTATTGATGCTGGTAAGGTACCACCTGCGGTTCCGTCTAATAGACACATCTTATCTTTACCAGTGATAGAAATATTCCAACCACTAGTAGAGCGGCTAATATTAGCAGAGGATAAAACAAACAAGCCGCAAGGAAACCAAATAATATCTCCATAGTCCTTATAAGACTTTAATGGATTGTCATACCCAATCAAGACTTTAATCTTCTTGTTAATAGAAATCTCATTATCAATATCTTCAAGATTGCTATTATCAATAGAAGCAAGCATAGTAAGGTTAATGGTTCTTCTAATTGCGGAAGAACCATTAACGCTCAAGTTGCCACTCGTGATAGAACCCTAAATCTCTTTAATAGGTTCTTCGTCCTTGAAAGAAAGGAGAATAATTTTTGCATACTGTACTCGCATATGCAACTTATCTAACTAGGTTAGAAAATCCATGTCATTAAGATACTCAAACATGAATATTAACTCCTTTCTTTACTGTACTTCATTGTTGTTTGCGCGGTTAAACATTTGTAGTTAATAACCGCGAATTGAGGTTTCTATAAAGCAATATACTTAATCATACCATCCATCGGGCTAAGAGTATATCGGCCCGTTGGACCAAGCATGACTGGATGTTTATCGCTACCATCTTTCTTTTGACCAATATATAAGATAGTCTGTGGGTCTGCTTCAATATCGAAGGAAGTAATATCAGAGAAAGAATAATAAATAATTCCATTCGTCCATTTACCATCTTCATCTTGCTCAAATCCACCTTGAATATTATAAATAAACTCTACCTGCTTGCGAGTTTCTTCTTCTATAATATCGTATAGGTTGACAGTCTTATAGACATTATAATTTGTATTATCTACTAAGATACGACCTAGCTTATCTTCCTCCACAGTTGAATCGCTATAGATGCGATATGGAGTCTCGCCAGGCCCATAGTAATACTTATAATTCTTCAAAACTTTATCAGTTCCGCTAAAGACGCCAGAGAGCTAACCCCAAATACGAGAAGTATCAATAGATTCTACTTCGCCAACTTCATCGTTTCTTTCTCTTGTTAAAGAGCAGACATAATTCACAATAATAGGATATTTAACAGATTTCATACTTAAAGAGCTAACACCCTCTCTGACGCTATATAACCTATTTGGCGCAACTATAATATCTGTTCCATTAACAGTAAGTTTAACCGCAGAAGATGGAGCATTACTTGCGGCTTCTTTTAGTGCCGCCCAACGAGTAAGTTCAGCTTCTGTCTCTTTAGTATCTTCTCCAGCTTGCTCTTGTTCAGCCTTCTTTGCCTCTAACTCGTAAATCTTACCATCAAAGTTAATAATTGGATATCTCTCAATCCAGAAGGAATCGACGTTAATAAGAGACAACTTATATCGACCATCGCCAACTGCAATCTCTTCCTATTGCTTAATTAAAGTATAAATATCATTTCCTTCAGGACAGCCTGAATAAATACCACTAATCTGACCAAACGCGGATTGTTCTTCGGTAGATACTTCATTACTAAAGACTCCAACATCCGTAATACCAATCTCATTAAGATTTCCAAGCGTATTCTCCAAAACTTCATAAGCAGTAGCAGAGAACTCAAAAATCATGCGCCCTAGAGATGCATTAGGTGTCATTGATACATTCATTAAACCAACAATAATGTTCCCCTCAGTAGGAGATTTATAGAGTTTATAAGTAAAGTCATTAAGGAACTATTCAGCTTTCTCTCTAAACTTACGCTCTACAAAAATATTATCATCGGTAATATTAGTATCAATAGCAAGATAAGAAGGAGCTGTAATCTCTCCTCTCGCCGCAGTAGACATACTAAACTTATCTTTAGGGATTACCAACTCATTATTATAATAATAACCATCTGTCCCTAAAGTAAAGAAGGTCTAGTCTTCATCCATCTAGAAGCTAATTAAACCACTAATTGGAAACTCGGCATAATAAGCATAACCATTCTTCGCTAAATGCGGGAATTGGTCTCCAAGGGTATCTTGCTTGCTTGCTAGTATCGTATGCTTAAAACTACTGAGCTTTTGGTTATACTTTAAGCGCAACTGCACTCCGTCTCTATATAGATAAGAGTATTCAAAGTCAACGCTTCTCGCTGGAATAGGAGAGCCGCTTTCTTGCAAAGGTGCGCTCCGCAATCCTTGAGAGTTTTGATACTAGAAAGCATACTTATATTTGATGCCACTCTCGATAATAAAATCTGTATAAATCAAACTATCATTAAGAGTTTCTTCAAAGTAATTAAAATACTTTAAATCCTCATATACTTGATAATTGCTCTCCTCAGATGCACGAGTAACTACATAACATCCAGTTAATGGATTCTTTGCGGTTAGATAAACTCGCATACAACCGTTTTCACGACAATAGACATCTGTATCATCTACACGCATTGTTACGCCTTCTAATGCTTCTAAATATACTTTAACAGCTTGGAAGTCATAGAATACTCTTGCTTCATATCCGTTGCGCGTTACAATAGAAAAATAAACTTTATAAGACTCGTTATTTGTCAACATAGTCTTAAACCGATAAGAGTTATTCTTACCGCTAACTGCTTGAATCCAATCTGATGACTCGATTAAATCTGTTCCAGTTTCATCATATAGATCAAACTTATATTTCTCCAACGGTTCCTCAGAAGCATTATCAATATAATCTCCTACAAATAATGGAGTTAAACTAGCCTCTGTCTACCTATTAGCAATAACATCTGTTCTTAAAGTACCGGCATTCTCGATATAAATTTCTGGTTGCGCGATAGCTTTAATGATCATGACAGTGGACCACTCAGAGAAAGTCTGATTATTAATCTATTCTTTCTTCCATGCGGCAAAAGAACTTAAGTCAGTAGGAAAACTAGTAGATCCAAAGCGTAACTGAATCTTATAACACACGCCCGGTGACCAAGATTTCCGCAAGTCCGCAGTTAGGATTTTAATTCTATAAGGGCTAGACTCTTTAGTCAAATCCACATTTTTATAGATAATATTATCTGGGTATTTCGAAGTATTTACAATGCTAGAATTTGAGCGCTATTCAACTACTCGAATTTGAATATGTTTAATAGTCTCGGCACTTGTCACCTTCTATAGAGTATATTTGATTTCATAGTCCGGCGTAGTGGCTAAAAATGCAGGCTATGTACTCTATAAAGTAGGCGGATAAATACTAATTGGCATATTCCGCGCCTCCTTTTTCTCTAACTCTATATATTATAAAAATTGCTTTGGTTAAGATAATTAAATCCGTCCAAGCAAAAAGAAAAGAGGAAGAGACTTAAATCTCTTCCTCTATCATAAACTCAAGAGCTTCTGCGATACCAACAGAGATATTCAAGTTCTCAATATCTGACATTTTAACTTTAACAATAGGAACATCAACTTCTGTTTCCGCAATCGCAGTTAACTCCTAATTAACTATATCTATTTGCTATTCAGGAATACTGTATCCACCCTCGACTTCTACTCCATAACTTGCTGCAACTGATTGACGAGCAAAATCAATATCTTCAACAATAGGAGTTAAAAGCTTAATATTCCTAACAATAGCAAATGATACCTTCGCGGGAAGCTTGGTTTCCAGATCGGAAGCCAAGCTTGTTAACCCACGGTACATCGTGACAATATCTTTATTTAACATAGTTATCTCCTTTAGCTCATGCATTAACCGCAGTCTATAATGCAATAAATACGCTAGCAGTAATAAGTGTACCGGTAGTTCTATCTGTGTGCGCTGTCACTTGGCTTACGCCAAGTGCTCTGGCTAAAATATTATATTTAGCGGCTGTTACTAATTCACCAGAACTAACCTCCGCATCACTATAATTAGCTCCGCCAGATTGATTCTCCCAATTTTTTCGCTATTTCACTCTAGCAACTAAGGTATTCCACTTATTAGCTGAAAGCCCACCAGACACCTCAATAATTTTATCAGTAGCTACGCCACTACCCCATGAAAACTCAGCTGGTTTTGTATAAAATACTAAAGTATCAGACGCAGAACCTAAATTCTTACTACTAGCAGAGCTATATGTTGTTCTCGGACCCGATTCATTCCAATCGCTCCACTCTCCATACTTAGTAGTAGTATTTCCTTTATCATCTTTTACTGTTGTTTTAGTACGAGTTCGAGTGCGTGTATAAACTTCTTTTTTTTGTTTTGCACTTCTTGTAGCTGATAGCCTTCCTGTGACACTACCTCTCGATCCTGCTGTCATTCCACCAATGGTGATGGTTCCAGTCTTAACAGAACTAGAACCACCATTGCCACCACTAAAACTCCAATGCCAAGTAGTAGTACAACCAGCAACATCATAAACTACCTAAGTGATGGTTTTCTACTGAACTTGTCTAGTATCAGTGCTTGTTATAGTAGACCATCCAGAACTGTGTTCAGGTTCATTGGCAGGGATATACCACCCACTTCCATCATAACTAATTCGCACACTAGAACGACTTGCACTGACAAAAGTAAGAGAAGCACTCGGCATTATTTATCCCTCCTTAAGCAAATCTTGCATAAATACCAGACTGATTAGCTGCTGGCACTGTGCAAGTAAGTCTATTACCATTTAAGATAATATAATTCGCGGCGCGTAGAGCTACGTTACCATTGCCATCTGTCGCTTGAATAATAACGCTTCCACTACCGCCAGTTGCCTATAATCCAAAGTTATAAGTAGTACCTTGGCTATCTTCTCCTTCGACCAAACCAACTCTACCTAGTCTAGTATAAATGTTACCATCACTTTGTAAAATAGTGCCACTAGCAGAAATTGAATCTTCTCCAATCGTCCACCCACCGATATTACCACCATCACAGTTAAGGTCATCACAAACAATTCGACCACTAGAATATAGATAAGTACTTCCGCCTCGTAGAGAACTACTACTAATAGTCCATCCACCGATCTCACCATTATCACATTCAAGTCTATCTGCGGTAATATTACCACGTACTTCTGCATTCTTACAAGAGAGTTTTCCGCCATTAGTAACATAGAAGTAGGTACCACTATTGCTAAAATCTGGAGTATCACCTGGCTTGCCAGTATTTGCACCAGACCAAAATACATAAGAACCAGAGCTAGCCATACCAATTTTATTGTTATTACTAGAGAGAGATTTACTCTTAAGAGTCCATCCGCCAATATTACCTTCCTTAGCGTAGAGAGAACCTTTTTTAGAAACTGCAAAATAGCTATCTTTTGCAGAAGTTGAACTTGTAGCACCAGCCCAAATAGCAAACTCTTCATCCTTATCACTATTTAGTTCTACTCTTGTTGCTCCACTTCCGCTATATAATTTATTCTTCTCGATAGTCCAACCATCATTGCTATTTCTGCTAGTACAACCAATCTTACCAGACTGAGCAAAAATCTAACCTTCAATAGTCGCAGAGGTTGCTTTTAAAGCACCATTATATGTAACTTCAAAAACTCCCCCACCTATCTTGATTGCAGTAGTATTATTGCCAGGATTAAGATCGGCAAAATTGATAGTCATACCAGTGGAATTATTTCCTCCACCGCCGCCTTTAATAGAACCAGATTTACCGTTAATCTCAATACGGCCGCCTCCACTAGAAGCTCCGAAGAACGCGGTACCATCTTCCATTAAACCGAAAGTATTAACGCCCTCCTGATAGCCATATAAACCTACTTTGTCTTGGCCACTATCTTTACCCATGACTACGCCAGTAAATCTATTTTGGCTATCTTTTGTTCCTGCACCAACCTATGGAGCGAATACATATTCTCCATCGCCAGTATCAAGAGCTGTTCCATCCCAACCGTTGATAGCTTCATTACTATAAGTATCAAGATACATGATAATTGGATGAATTAATCTATCATTACTATTTGGAATAGCAAGATTTAATACACCGATATTGCTCTAATCATTATCCTTAATATTCTCAAAGATAAAGCTAGAAGCTGGTTCTAAATACTTTTTACCATTGTCTGTTTTAATAGTAAGAATATTGGTGTTTAATGAGGTAATGTTACCATTATAAGCTACGTCATTATAATAGAAGTTAATATCGTTACTATAGAAAGATGGGGTTAAACCAGAAGAATTATATTTGATATAAGATGGAATAGTGTCAATATCAATAGCACTTGCCAAGGTAGAACCAACGATAACATCAAGAGGATAAGAAGCGTAGATATCAACCGAACTATTATCATCTTTAATAGTAACTTGAACTCTCACATAGAAAGCTAACTCTGCATTAGGGGTATCCGCGGAAATCGCAGGTATACCGCGCACTAAAACTCGATCAACGAAATCAGTAATCACTTCTTTATTCTCTACTGTAACGTTTGTTCCCTACCACTTATAGGTAATAGAATACTTACTATTGCCGTTAATCAATTCTCCATCTTTATAAACATAACAACGAACTCTAATATCATTAGTCCATCCATTATTATATCTTAAAGGCTGTAGTCCACTTAACTTTACACCCTCTGAATTGCATGGACGAATCGCGGTAATATAAGTAGTACCATTGGTTCCCTAGTCGCCATCTTTCAAACAAAGAATCTCTTTATTAAATAGATAAATAGATTCTGTAATCGTTCTTATTTTTACAATAACTGTATTATTACTGAAATTAACTCTATACTTCTACTTAATATTGTAGTGTAAAATATTATATTTGTCAACCCAAATATTCTCAAGCATGGAGTTATCCGGACTATAAGCAAGCTCTTTAGAGGTGGGAATTTCGTACTCTTTATTATTCGCATCTTTCATTAACCAAGACACGAAGTAAGAGGTTCCGAATCCTTCCTTCCATGCTAAATTAACCTATAGAGTTCTTTCTTTCTCTGCATCTTCAATAGAAATATCGCCATTAGCATCATATCTAAAGGAATCTTCACCGATATAACTAATAGTTACATCGTCTTCGCTTTCGCTATTCACAATAGTATGTTCTAAAGTTCCGATAAACTATCCTGCAGAATTATACACCATGCAATAGAAAGTCACAGAACTGTATTGCAAATAAGAACTTACGACAATCTCGGACTTCTTTTCTCCTTCCGGCACAGAGCTGTAACTATCATCTGGATAAGACAAATACCAATCTCCCACCAAAGACTCACTATCAGTATTATTTCTAATCTGTAGTTTAATATCAGCTCCGTCAGTAACTTGCTCAATAGAATAATCATAACTTGCATTACGATTCCATATAGCGATTTCCGCAGTTAGAGTAATACTATCATTATAAACTACTACTAACTTATACTTCTATTGATATAGAATATCAGTTGCATCAAGAGTAAGAGAACTAGATGTCTGTCCGGTAATCTTTCTCCATCCGAAGCCCGCGGACTTGCTATATTCATCGCTACCAACAACCACGCTTAAATCTCTCTCATACCATTGGCAAACACACTTCTTACTATCCATAATGTCTTCGCCATTATAAATTAAGCGTCCAACTAAATTCAAGCTAGATACTTTATCCGTAAAAGCAATACCTTTAGGAGCAGAGATCGTAAGATAATAAGTCGTATCACTTAAATCTTGCATATCAACATATTGAAGAGAAATATCTTTCACAAAAATATTAGCAACAGTTCTATTCTCTTCATCTGTAACTATGCCATTCTTAACAATTTTATCATAGACAAAGTCTTCTTCAAACAGTCTAATAGATTTAAGTCCCATTAAATAGTTCTTCTGCGCCTTAAGGATAATCTACTGTGGAGAGTAGACTGAGAATCCATAAGGATTGCCATTAAAGTTCTAGAGATCTAATCTATACTTTACACTACTATTATCCTTGGTATAAAACTCAACTTCAATACCATAATTGCCTTGATTATGGATATTATGAAACTAAGTTAAGAAAGAGGCTTTCAAGCGAATATATTCATAATTGTTAGAGTATTGTTGGAATAGACCGTGATACCCATTCTACTCATATTCTTCGCTATTTTGAAAAATATAAGTAGAACTTCCGATCTCTCCAACTGGCGTTCCCGCAATTACTCCGTAACTTTGTGAAGCATCATAAGCTCCATCATACAATGCATCAAAAGTAGGAGACACTTCAAATACAGAGTTAGTTAAATCAGATAACTAAACGTCAGATAAAGACTTCGCCGTTACTAAAGAAGTAATCAATTTCTTGTTAGAAAAATTACCCTCTGGCACCTTGACATAAACCACGTCTTTAATAGAATAGCTTTTACTAGTATCCTCGCTAAATGCGGAAAAGATATTGCCGTTATATCTAACTTTGTATTCTCCAGCATCTACATCTACAATAGAATAAACGGTAGCTTGGATAGTTTTGTCATATTTTAACTATCTTAGCTTTTCTTCCGTAATAATATCCATAGCTTGTAATAATTGCTCAGATATATTATTCATGTTTATCTCCTTTCACTCCTTTAATAAGGAGAGCTAAAAAGCTCTCCTTATTAAGTCTTTCTTCTAGCCCACTGCGCCGCATCATTAGTAAGACTAATAAATGCTTCCTCAATTTCAGTGCGGCTAGTCACGTTCGGGAACTCTACTTTATCAATATGAACAGTTTGCTCAATAGAATCTTGAATTGGTGTAGTAGCGACTGGATTGAGCTTCTGGCCCATAAGAGCCATTGCCGCAATCGCATTACCATCAAGAGATTTCTCAATAGACTTAAACAAATCCGTACCAATAGTTCTTACAGCTTGAACTGCTGCAAGAATATTCTCGGTATCACTTTGATTTAACACCAATTCCTTTTGATGAAGGAAAGCAAGTTTCGCATCATCAAATATACCAGTATATCCACCAGTAGCAAACCCAGGAACACCCAATGCTTGCATTTTTTTCTTCCACTCTTCTTTGCTTCCATATTGACCAACAGAGGTAGAATCTTTATAACGGTTATCTGCTGCATCGCCACGAGTTCCAAAATATTCTTCTGTTAATCCCATATCATCAATTTTATTTTCACGTTGACTTGTTAATTCTTTATATTCTTTACTTCCATATTCTAACCATCCATTGGCAATACCATCCATAATAACACCAGAATAATCGGTATTTGGATCATAACCCTTACTAGAATTACCTTTAGAAGAAGAAGATGCTGCAAATTGAGCTTGTTGAGAAGCAAGAGCACGCAATGCTTCAACGGTATCCCAGATGGATTGCGCTAACTCTAAATAACCATCAGAAGCATTTTGAGCCGCATCAATCATATTCCACAAAGTATCCTTAGCTTCATCGCCGCGCTCTCTTAATTGATCAGTAGCTTCAGAAACCTTATCAGTTTCTTGCGCCAAGTTATCAAGAGTAGTACCAGTTTCAGAAGCGACATTTTGAACTTTATCCTTATAGTTATCAAAATCTCGTTGCGCTTGATCTAATAACTTGCGGAGTTCATCCTCAAAATTCGTTGTATTTTGAGTCATGTCGTCAAGATCTTTGGCATAAGTATTATTGAACTTGTCGATAAGATCGGTGTTGTTGCCCACGATCTCTTTTAGCTGTTCGCTATTCTTCATCAAAATATCAGCAATACTTTCACCAGAATCGGCTACTAATTGCTTCAATTCTTCTGTGGTAATGCCAGTTAAGTCGGTAATAGTATCACCAGTGATAATCGCGTTATCAATCAGATTCTTATTACCTGCTTCTGTCATATCAGCGATTGCGTTTTGTTTCTCCTCTTCGAGGTACTTGATCTTTTCGCTATAATACTTATAGATTTCTTCCGCTCGGTCTGAGCGTTCTTCGTCGGTGAGTGTCATATCAGAATAGATGTCTTTAATCTTATCCTGGCACTCTTTCCAAGTAGAAACAATCTCGCCAGTTACATCAGTTACCTACTGTTTAGCGATATTATACCAATCATTCTCTGCGTCAAGGAGATTTTGCTGAGCATTAGCAATATCATCTTGGTTAGCAGTATATTGGTAGTTCCAGTTACCTTGACTGTCTCTTACTAACTGAATTTGATTCTTAGCATTTTGAGCATCTTCAAGAGCCATCTGAGCCTGTAATACTTGATATTTAGCATTGAGAATATCAAGGTCATACTGAGATAGCTTATTACCTTCTCTGCGTTGATTAATTTCCTCTTGGAGAGCTTTTAATCTTTCCTTGTGCGCAGAATTGGTAGTGTTGTCGATGTCTTGTTGAAGCTTGTTATACCAAGCAGATACTTGATATGCTTCATTTACTTTATCAAAGTAACGTTCATTTTGCTCAATATAATGATCGTACTTATCTTGTAGCAAGTCAAGACCAACACCATTAGATACCGCTTGACCAAATTCATAGACAGCTTTCTCGATTTGCTGGAGATACATATCTTGTGCTGTTTCCATTGCCTCTTGAGCAGAAGATAAATAAGCTTCTTGAGCTTCATTAAACTCTTCTAGATATGCGTCTCTTGCTTTCTTATAAGCATCGTAGCGCAAATCGGTCTCATCTCCACCAAGAGAATCGAGTTTTGCTTGCGCTTCCTCTAATCTCTGAGCAGCCTATTCGTACCAACCTCTTTGCAGTTTAGCGGATGCTAACTAAGCGTTTAGCTTTTCTTGGCTATTCTTTTGGAGACGATTAAATCCTTCCGCGGTCTTATAAGTTACACCTTGTAAAGTATAAAGTTCTTTAATAGTATCTAATACAGAAGTATTATGCTCTAACTGATCAGTAAATGCTGCAAATCTCTCAGAAGCGGCATCAACAGCATCTGGGGCAATATCCTCAATAGAGTTTGCCCATTCTGCAATAGCTTTCGCGGAATCCACAATATTACCTTGCAGGCTCTGGATTTCATCCATGATAGCTCGTCTATCCGCATCATCTGTAGTGCTTTCATAAAGCTTTTTAAGAGAGTCCCATTCCTCTTGGTAGCTAGGCAGTAATGCCGCCTCAGCTTGCGCGCCTCCCGCAGATAATTTAGCACTTTCAAGACCATGGGTTAATGCATCACCAAACATTTCGGAAATTTCTTTAGATAAGTCTCTGACGGCATCTTTCATAGACTTCACGTCTAGAACAATCTCCATCTTAAACTTGATTTCCTCAAGTTTCTTGTCAGCAATAGAACGAGCATTTTCTTGAATATTATCTGTGGTATCACGAACTACATCTAGAGTGCTTTCATATTGCTCAAGTGCTTTCTGGCGCTGTTCAAAGCGTTTCTTCTCTGCATCAAGCTGATTCTTAAGAGCTGTATGCTCTTCTTCGCTTAAAGTCTTACCAGCAACAGCAAGATTATAACGCTCAACTGCGGCATTATAGAGATTAAGATTCTCTCTTAATAGATCCTCATAATTAGTGATTTCGCCATCTGCACCGATTTGCGCGTCCGCAAAATACTTCTTAACTAGGGCAGAATCTTGAACAAGATAATCTTGTGCTTCTTTCAGCTTTTGATTATAGAGTTCTTGTTGCTTTTCAAGAGCTTTGATTTCATTCTCGTAACCATCAAGAGCATCGGCTCCCCAAGCTCTATCCGTAGTGTTACTTAAATCATCAAGCAAGTCATCTTGTCTCTGGATTTCTCGATTGATCTCGTGGTAGCGGTCTTCAACTTCTTGAAGAGTCTTTAAATCCTCTTTGTCATAAGTTTTACCCTTACTGCCACCTTTAGAACCTCTAATATTATCAGAGCCAACTCTATTTGGATCGAGCACTCCATTTGGATCAAAATTTGCAGGCTCTTGACCGTAATCGTAAATACCATTTTGTCCTGAACCAGTACCCTATGAAGATAGATAACTACCGGCTTCAGAAAGGGCACTTACAAAGTTTGAAATTGAACCTCCATTATCTTGACCAGATACTGTTAGACCCAAAGTTGGTAATTCAAAAGGTAGTGTTGCTTTACCCTTTAACCAATCTTCAATCTATAATTTACCCCAAGATTTTACAAAAGGAGTGAAATTTAATTCATAATCAAAATTAGAAATTAAATCTCCTAATGCAGAGATAACGCTGCCGGCTGCCTGAGAGACTGATGTAATTGTACCTGCACTTTCATGCATGGTAGAATTGATAACTGCACTAGCAATATTAGCATCAGTCGACATTGCTTGCATCAAATCGGCAGAACTGGTATTTAATCCATTTGCTAAAGTTATTCCCTAATCTAATACACCTTGTAGAATACGCTTATAAGATTCGTTATTGGTTTGTTCAAGATTGGTTAATTCTGCTCCAATACTAGAACACATATCCTAGAATTGCTGTGTCGTAGTATCAAAATTATTATCAATAGTGAAATCAATAGCACCAAAGCTATCAGCATATTGCACTAAATAATCATAATTATCTACTAAACTATCAACAACTCCGGTCATATCTTCTGCTTGAGCAACTTGCTTCTCCCAAGCATTTAGATTAGCTATATCAGAGATGGCTCGTTCATAATCTTCCGCGGAAACGGTAGTTCTATCGACGCCTTCTTTAAGTTCCCAGGTGCCATCAGCGTTCTTAGTAATGTTTTTATCAAGCTTACTTTGCGCACTAATTAAGGTTTTAGTTGCTGCAATAGTACCTTTATAGTACGCGTCCATGTTAATAGATCCAGACTTAAACTGCTTATTTAGATCTACTAATCCATCAGCTACAGACCCAGTCGCTGCGACAAGAGTAGCTTCATACAAATCAGTTTGATCGATATTATCATCAATCTCTTTATTTAACTCTTGGAAACCAGCGTTAATATTACTAATTCTAGTATTAATAGCAGAGAAATACTCTTCCGCAGAAATCTTTCCATCTCGATAAGCCTATGCATTCTCGCTTAAAGCTTGTGTTCTTTCCTTGAATCTATCAACATCATTTTGATCTGCGAAATTATAATTATCTACCGCATCAGCTTCACTAGCACGGTCAACTAGTTCATCCCACATACTAACATAGTTCTAAACATAGTCAGTATTAACGGCATATTTATCCTTCATAGATTCAATAGTTGCATCAAGAATTTGTTCCTCTTGACGCTCAGAATCTAAGAGAGCTTGTAGAGACTGATTAGTTAACTTATAGGCATCTCCGACCTTAACGATATACTGTGCATAACTTTCATCTGCATTGATTAATTCTTGAACCTAATCCATAGTTAGGTAGCCTTCTTGATCCTTATAAGCCTTTAATGCAGTCTCAAGTGCGCTTTGGCTGGCATTTAAAGTATCAAGCAGATCTTTAAGTTCATCAATACCGCTAACATCGACATTGATATCATTAGTTTTATAATTGTCTAAGAAATCTTTTAATTCTTCAACAGTATCAAAATTATCGAGATTAACAGTAGCTAAGATATTCCAATCTTCGCCAGTTAATTCATCGAAATTAAAATCAGAGAACTTTTCTTCAACGGCGGCCTTAGTTTCATCTACTCTATTATCAAGATAGGTTAAAAACTCATCTACGCTGACACCTGCGAGCATTAACTCATTCTTAATAGAATCAGAAATTAAACTTGTCGCATCTTCGATATCGCCGTTTGCTAATACGTTATAGAGCTAAGTAGATACTTGCTTTACTGCTTGATCATCAAGAATAGGCTCAAGAACAACTTGTTCATACTCACCATCAGAAGAATAGAGATTCTTGCGGATTGCGGATAACTGCTCTTGCATTGCGGCAATTGTATCTGGATTATACTCAATAACCCCGCTAACAATTGCATCAGTATATGCCTTATAGTTATCTTCTGCACTTTGAATAGCTTCCGCATTTTCTGTTACCCATTCAGCAGTAATCTACTCATTATCATCTTTCCACTGTCTATATTCAACTAAATAATCCTAATAAGCATCAGAAGTCTTATCCAAACCTTGAGTAATACTATTGAACCAAGTATCTGCATCTACCCATTCATCTCGATAAGTAGTATATTCAACACCATTGTCATTTCTATTTTCATTCCAAGAACGATATTGCGTCAAATCTGGTCCAGTGGTAATATCACTGGTAGATTTCTTATAATTTTTTGCAATTTCTGTCGCTTGGGTTTTTTGAGCATCTTGAGCAAGCTTTTCTTGCAGTTTAATTTGTCTTTCAAGGGACGCTTCTTGCTGTTTAAGCTTTTCAAGTTCTTCCTGTTCAACAATGGTTAAACTATCTTGGCTGTTTAGTTCATCAATTCTATCCTTAGTAGTCTTTAATTCAGAATTAAGAGACTCCAAAGCTGAAGTTTGTTCTTCATAAGCCTCTGTCGCTTTTTGAATCTTTTCACGAGCTTCATCTGCGCTAACATATAAGGCTTGAATAACTTTAACAACAGCATAGATACCAACTACAACTAACCCAATAATTGGCAGTAGAGTATATAATGCAGCGCTAAAAGTTGCTATTCCCGCCGCCCCAGTTCCCGCGGCCGCACCAGTTGCCAAGAATTGAATAGCATTTTTTACATTCTCAGTTCTGACGACCTTAGACAAATTAGCAACAAGAGGTAATACCATTGATAAAGAAGTTAAAATCTTAGTAAAAGCATCTACTGCATCCACATCACCAGATAAGATTTCATCAAACGTCTGGAATAGAGAATTAATTCCATTTATTCCAATAGAAATCTAAGAAAGTGTAGTTCCAACTTGGACTAATGTTGCCGCCCAGTCTCTTTGTGCTGGAATACCTCGTTGTAAAAGCGCAATGAACTCTTGTACCTTTTGATTATACTGATCTTGCACATCTTCTCCTGCTATTACAGCAGATTGCAATTGAGACAACTGAGCAATATATTGAGTAACTGTGCGTCTATCCGCACCCATTCCAATCAGTAAATTACCTAATTCTCGAATTTCGGCACCAGTATTTAAAGCCTATGTACCTAAACCTCTAAGATAATTTTCTAATTGCTGAGTAGTCATTTGAGCAGTATTTACATTACTATCATAAACAGCAATTAGCTCACGCAAACTTTGAGCATAATTAGTGCTAGAGGAATCAAGTCTTATAAACTGCTCGTTTACTTGCTGTAATTGAGCGCGTCTTTGAGTGAGTTGATCTAATTGTTGCATAATCTCCTGATAGACTCTATCAAGATTAGAATTTGCTCTTACGTTAATATTGATCTAATAACCAGCAGTATGATTTTGATTCCACGCTCTAATTTCATCTCTTAATCTAGTTTGCCAATCATCTGTGCCTATACTTACAGAAATAGCATCTTGCAACTCGTGAGAAGAACTCTATAATTGACTAATACGATCAATTGTAGCTTGAGTTTCTTGCTTTAAGATATCTAATTTGTATTCTTCATTACTAATAACTTGTCTCTAATGATCGTCTAATTGATCATATTGTGCGTTAATTTCACCTTGTAAAGAGACTTCTTGTCTTAGTAAATTCAAACGCATAGTTTCCGCAGTATTAGCAGCATAAGTGCTAGACAAATTATTGATAATACTAACTGCTTCGTTCTACAAAGTTCTTGCTCGTTCAGCTTCTTTGCCAGTAATAATTCCCAGGTTTACTGCCATATCTCTCATACCTTGAGCGATTTTATCTCCATAAACCTTATTCATACCAAGAGCAACAACAGCTAAAACACCTTGTAATCCACCTAATGCATCAATTACATCCGCAGTTCTAGATAGTAATGGAGTCACCATATTATCAACACCGATATAAAAATCTGGATTGATTAAGCTATCATAGATATCCTCTGCGGCAGCCTTAGTTCTATCTCTAGCAGCCTCCCAAGATTCTGCATAAATCTCAGCCTGCTGCTCTAAAGCGCCATCTGCATTTTGTGCCATAGCTAGGTTTTCTTTGAAGAAATCCCAGTTATCCATCAAAGCAATTAGTTGCGTCCATTGACGCACGCCAGCCACTGTCTCAGCTAATGCAATCTTTTGATCTTGAGCAAGAGTACTCCATCTGCTACCAAGATCATCAAGAATTTCATCCATACCTTTAAGCTCTCCATTAGTATCCTTAATTTGGACACCAACAGTCGCTAGAGCCTAAGAATATTTATTTAAAGTAGTTCCATCATCAAGGGTTTCTCCTTGAGTCAAACCTTGAATACGAGAGAATAAGGTTCTAAATGCAGTACCGACAACGCTAGCACTTTCACGTGTTTGGGCAGTAACAGTAGCAAGAGCAGATGCCGCATATTCGTAGCTTAATCCTACTGTGTTAGCTACAGCTGCAAACTTCTCAATACCCTCAGAGATTTCATCAGAACTAGATGCAGTAGCAGCGCCTAATTTAACCATAACGTCTGCATAATGGTCAAGACTCTAACTTCCATCATAGAAGTTATTCCAAATTGCAGTTAATTGCTGGGAGGCAGTTTCAGCGGTCGTGCCAGCTACATTAGCCATCTTAATCGTGGTTTCTGTACGATCAAGTACCTCTTGATCAGTTAAACCTTGCTGATAATAAATCAGAGAAGCATCAGTATAATCAGTAGTAGTTGTACTTAATGCTTTAGCCGCTTTATTTGCCTATTCAGCAAATTTACTCATGTCATCTGCGGATTTTTCGCTTACAATACGAATTTCATTTAACGATCTATTTAGATCTTTAGAGTAACCGTAGGCTTGCTCTAATGCACCCACAAATCCATGTAACACACTAGAAGTAAGTTGCCAACGCATTGTATTTTTCATAGTTACCCATAATTGATCAAATAATTTATTTGTACGTCTTAGTGGTAACTCTGCTTGCGTAATTGCTGTAGCAACTTTCAAGAATGCTTGTTCGCCAGTTGGACCAATACTAATTAAATCATTGGCATAACTTTCAAGAGTACGGCCACTTTCAGACAAGCTTTGGTTAAACGTAACTAAGTCAAATTTTCCAGTCTATTGATTAAATGCTTTATTTAAATGGCCGGAAAGTTCTAATGCAGCTTGTGAAGCGTTTCTTAGATCCGTAGTAAGATTTACCTATGAACCAATTCTATTTAATCTACTAAAGGCATCATTTAGTGATGCCTCTAATTTACTAGTATCAGCATCTACGCCAATCGTATAATTTAGACGCTTTGCCATAGTCCTTTTCCTCCTTTAACACCTATATAAACAAAATAAAGGCTCTTGAGAATTAGTATCCTCAAGAGCCTTTTAATTCTCTACTTAATCTGAGAATTTAATTAGATTACTTAATCTTTTCCAACCACATCTTTGATTACGGCTAGAGTCTCTAGATTCTCACCATTCTTAATCTTGTCTAAAATTTCAGTAATCTGTGAATCTAATCCACCTGCATTTGCTGTCATAGCCTGAATAATGCCTGCCGCAGAAGAATTATATCTAGCAATATCGCTAACTGTATCATTCACGAGTTCCTTCATAAACTCAATTTCATCCTCTGGAATAGTAGAAATAATCTGGTCAATCACGCCATTTTCTTCCAAAAGATCATAAGTCTTAGAAACCTCTGTCATTTGTTTCTCTGTAAAAGTGATATTTGCATACCATTTACATACAGCAATAGAAAAATAAACCTCAATTCTTACTGGACTAAAACAACCAGTCATGTCATCAAGAGCATGATTAACAATGAATTGAATAAACTCCGCTTTTTCATCAACAGGAAGATAATTGCGGATTTCAAGCGTAATATCGTCATTAAGCTGGCAGTTAGTAGTAATTTTCTTAGCCTTTAGTCCCAACTTAGTAAAAGTCATTTTCATAGGTATTAACTCCTTTAACTCATTTATATTTTAATTATACTAGATAATTAATCTTTTGTCAAGTTTATTAAAATAAGGATTTTAATATATTTGAGTTTAAACTAGCAGAAATAGTCAATGTATTAATTACATCTCTAACCATCTGGCTACGTACATTAGCAGCTTCAATATCGGGTGCCCATTCTGGCTTACCGTCCGCAGCGACAAAGCTATTATCTATTTTAGAATCAGAGGTAGAGAAACCACGAATCTCAGTTGATAATCCTTTTAAAGTATTCGCGCAAATTCTATTTACAATACTTACAATAGAATAAATTTTGCCATTATACATTAAAAATTGCGCTCTATCTAAGCTGCCGATAGGAGAGCCTCCCGATACCAGCTATTCTCCAGAACCGCTAATCCATTCATTAAAGAAGGACGCTGCAATAGTAGACCGAATAGCATTATAAGCTTGATAGAATCCACCTTTACGTCCTCCGCCACTTAATCTATGGGCAATAATGTTATATGCATATTGCTATCTATCTGGCGGCTCGTTCTCTAAGAAGGTTCTTAGTGGAGTTCTACTAACAATATGGATATTTTTAGATTTAGCAGATTGCCATTTAATTGAAGCATTAGTAGCAATCTCAATGGTAGCTGTAGTACCATTCTATAGAGTAACCCCAAGATTAAATAATCCATTAGAGATAATATCTACTTTAGCTGTACGACCGGATTGAGCACCAACCGCAGTTCCAGATTGCTTAGTTGTAGGGATAGTACCCCTATCCCAAGTTAATTTTCCACCAGACTATGCAATTAAAGAATCAAATGCCTAATCTGCATTATTTGAAATTTCAAATAATACATTCTTCATCATTCGTTCAGCTAAAGGTTCGCCAATAGCTCTAGAAAAGATATTGGCAATTGTAGAGGCAAAACTTTGAGTAGAGACAGAGCCATTAGCAGATAGATTTTTTGCCGCTGTACTTAAATATCCTATAACCTATGATGCAATACCAATCGTATTTAATGACACTAAAGATACAACATCATTATAAGTAGTTTTGCCCTCAAACACTTTCTATAAAGCTGCAAAAGCTCTCAATTCGCTCTTGTTTGGCGTAGCATTTACAAGATCTAATGCTTGTTTAATATAGTCAAAAAACTTGGAAGCATCATCTACTGGGCCGTTAAGTAGCATAGAATTATACTAGCTAGAAATATTCGTGACAGCTTCTTCATACGAGTCGCCATCTATAACGCTGCTGTACTTCTCCATAAGTAAATTGTTCATGGCGGCGGCAATACTATCAAGAGTCTCTTCCATAAGAGAGCCTTCACTCAAGGCTTTAATAATCTATACGCTAGATTTTGCCGCAGTAGTATCTTGATTCATCTATGCTATTAAAGATTGAGCCTATGCTGTGGATGCAACACTATTAGCTTTCATATCATCAAGAATAAGTTGGGTCTTATATTTATACCAAGCCGCGGCGGGCGCAGCTAAGTGCTATGCTGACTATTGTTTATAGTGGATATAAAAGTGATCGACGTATGCATCAACATCGATCGGCATACTCATGTCACCAAGGTTATGTTTCTTTTGATGCATGGATGCGGATTTTGGTATTCTAGCCATATCTCCTTTACCTCCAGATAAAAAGAAAAAGGGAGGACATTAAGTCCTCCCTTAAACTCAGATTAAGTCCTCGTCTTCATCCTCTACAAAGCTCAGTCGCTTAGCAGCAGATTGGGTTCGGACTGGTTCTGTATTTTTTAACTCCGCGTCATGTCCATCCGGAGTGTTTATTCCCCCACTGCTGCGCAGGGCTGTCTCTTTTCATCAGCCTCGTTTACCTCGTCCATGACTACCTGGATAGCAGCAAGAACTTTCTTAGTAAGATCGAACTTGGTATAACCAGGGAATGCATCAACCACAAAGCTGAAAGTAGAAGGATCGCCACTAGATGCCATAGAGAAGGTGAAATTAGACTGAACCTTACCATTAGGAATTACAAATTCCGCAGGCATATCAAGGCCAGTATTTTCATCACGGAACAGAGTAGAAGCCTCAATATAGAAGTTCTGACCCTTAATTTCTGGGGTGATTTCGATTAGCATTGTGTTAGAAACCTTTTTGATGTAGTAGTCAACAAGAACAACCTTGCCAACCGCAAGATCAGTAGCATGGCCCTCGGTACCATCTGCATAGCAAGTTAAAATAGTCTTACCATTATCGTAAACTACCTTAGCAGGAACGCAAGGTTCAGCATCAACGACACCAGCATCATTTAGTACCATGCAGAAGATATCAGCATTAGCATGCTTATAAGCCGCTGCATCGCCAGTACCAGGAGTGCCAGTTGCAGTACCATTCCAGCAAGCAATCTCTGGAATTTCAATAGTATTCTTAGCAGTTACCTGTGCCTGAGTGGTCATGTGAACATAAACAGGCTTATCGGCAGTTGCGGTAGCTAGACCAGCACCGGAAAGAATGGCCAGGCTTTCTGGACTAATAAGAGCATCTTCCATATTGAAGGTGAGAGTACGCTCGCCTTCCCATGCGATCAAACGAGTATTACCACGTCCACCAGTTGCATAAACTGTGGTAGAAGCGCCCTCAAGGCTAGAAGTCTTTAGAGAGTCGAAATAAATGACAGGCTCATTCTTATAGAAAGTGCGGCCGCCGAGAGTCATCTTAGACTTAGCACGGAATGCTACGTCGCAAATTTCGCGTACGCCAAATCTCATAGTATATTTCCTCCTTATTTATTGGGATGTAATTCTTTCATCCAAGATTCAACTTGTTTATCGGGCTTCCCGCCCGCAAGTCTAACTTTAAGGTCGGTATCCCATTCAACATAACCCGTATATCTCTCCATTAAATCAAATAATTGAAACATATTTAATGCTCCACATTCACTTAATGAAATTACTTTAGCTACTGTTAAAATAGAAATATAACGAGTTAGAACGCTTTCATTACTTGCTCCTTTCTATTCAGCAACCTTGCGGCGATTCCGCATGATTTTATCCGCGATTTCTTTAGCTCGATCATTGGCAGGATTATAAATAACATTCTCGCCCTAAAACAAACTATTTACGCATAAAACCTAGCGTATTACACTCTAGAAAATAGTAAAGTTACTATCATCTATCATTACTGTTTTAGCGGTCTCACCAACGATAGTAAGAATAATGCTATTCTTAGTAATCATTGCTGTATACTCAGGAAAAAGTAACTTAAGCAAAGTAATCAAAGCAATCTTTTTTTCTTTATCCTACGATTGCTCTAATACTTTCATCAATACTTGAAAATTAGTCAAAGACGCTAAAAGAGTTTCGTCCTATACTAATGACTCTTTCTCTAAACAGATATATTGAACAGCCATAAAAAACTGCTACTCACCCATGTAAGCTATATCTTTAATGGTCGGGACATGGACAGTTAATTGTAATTCAGGAATAGGAATATCAATCCCGGCCATTAAAGCTAGTCTATAGTCAGCCATTTACAGGATTTTTCTAGTCCTCATGACCTCTAACAGCTAGATAGGTCAGAGACACTCCCGCAAATTCTTCGTTATATACATAGGGGGTAGCAGATACAAACTCAAGTTCACCGATGCCGGTTAAGTGAGTTTTATCAAGCATGGCATCTATCTCTCCCGCGACCCTATAAGGGCGTAGCTCAAAGTCGCCTAAATCCCAGTTGTCATAGTGACAAATAATATCAATACCAAATGTATTATCTCGATATTCTGGATTCGAAGCGTTTCTAATGACAGTGCCATAAGTCAATCTAATATAGGTTTTTTCTTTACTATCAATCTTAATCTTTGGGACAGATGAAATTTGGTGACTAGTAAATAGTTCCTTAATCTGTTCTCCATTTGGTAAAGGTTGAGATTGCCAGTCTCTTGTTTCATAAACTAATAATCTCAAGAGATTAGGATTTGATAGAATACGGTCGATAATAATTGCCGCGTCTTTAGGCATACCCAATAAACTAGACTTGGGGTATTCATATGAATTATGTTTCATGCGCGATCACCTCAATACAATGATTCAACTACAACGACCTTTTCTCTTACATCATTACCCTTTGTCCATTGTAATGTGAATTGACCACTTGTAGTTTTATTCCAAATCACTGTAGCTGTCTAATTTCCAGTTACCTGTAAACAGGCAGGTACATCTTCAAGTATCTTCCATTCTCCGTCCGCAATATCGACGGAGTAAGTAGCCGCAATTTTCGGCTTTATAAAAGTCTCACCGATAATCTTGCTATCAGGAGTTGGATTAGTAGGTTCAAAGACTAAACCATCCTTCATCTCTTTCTCAAGGTCATCAGTGGTATCATTCCAGTAATTCTCTTCCGCATTAACTTCGATAATATTTTTCATACTAATCGAATCTGGAGCTTCAACTCTCCAGCACTTCCCCGCAAAGATAAATTCTGAATATCTATCAAAAGCATGAAGTGTCTTTTCATTACGCGGCATAAGAATATTTAAACTTAGATTAGGGATATCAATTCTCTATTGATTTTTTTGAATAGAGTTGATTTGTGTCTCTACTGGACCTCGAATGGCTGCATAAGTAGAACACCAATTACCATCCTAATCCTTAAAACGAATCTTATATCTACAGCGTCTTATTTCTCCTCTAAAGTAGGCATCTTCAGTAATCTCTTGAGTATAGATTAACCAGTATGTATTTGTTTTCTTCCATTCAAATACATCACCAGGCTCATAACCATGCTCGTAATCAATAGAAACGATCTTGTCGTCGTAATCCTGCTTTACCTTATCTGGATTGATAAGAGCGCGAATCTCTCCATAAACCCCCATGTCCGCATCTACACCGGAGGGTTCAATCTCAAGCACTTCTGTATTTCTCTAAACCATCTCAATCGAAGCGGCTTGATAAGAATATAACAAAGCTCTATGTAAAGTGCGTTGTTTATCCTTAATCATGCGGTCTTCCTGATGAATACCGCCTTGCCACTCGAATCTCTTCCGCATTAATTCTAAATTAATCATTGCGAATCACCTGAGTTAATAGGTCGATACATCTAAATACAGTCTTTCTATAAATCATAAAATCATTACAAGCATCTGAGGTTAAGCCCTCTAACTTTGATAATAAAATTAATCCTTCTACTTTATCCTTGTAAATATGCACCAAACCAGAAATTTCTTCTAGCATAGTTTTTAGATGTGTCTCCCAATCTTCTCCATTTTCACGCATAGGAATTAACTTCCATAGTTGATTGATAAGTCTCTTCATATCTTGGTCGATAGTACTCATTGGAAAGTTAATATTATACTTATCCATCAAAGGTACTCGTTTCTCTAAGAGTAGACCAGTTAGACTTAATAGAGCCGTTATTATCAATCATCTTTCTGCGTTTATAGAGGCGTTGCATATGATGCGCCTAACGCTCAGCCTCTTTCTTAAGTTCCATTAATTTAGCGAGATGGTTTGCTTGAGAGGTCATTTTGAAATCGCTACCAGAGTATTTCATTCTCGTCTGTTCAACAGACGCCACTTGACGCTGAAGCCAAGTATTATACATTAGTAGCGCAAGAATGTTAATTTCTTCGGAAGTTAAATGGCAATTAAAAGTCTCACCATTCACGTCATAATCATAGAGTGGAAAACGCGGAAATTCAAATCCTGGGATGGCATCAAGTAAGATATTTAGCAAATCTTTCTTGGTGTCTTCCTCAGTCCACTCCATATACATATCGTCGGTAATCTTACCGAAGAAACGATTGTATATATCTTCAAAGGGTGTAGGATCCCCTTGAATTGGATACTTTTCATCCATGGGGATTACCTCCCTTATTCTTTAGCCTCCACGGGCTTTTTAATTGTAGTGGTAGAAGAACGACGTCCGGTTGCCGCAGGAGTGCTGATAACCTTTTCGGCTTTCTTTTCGTTCTCGTCAGGCTTCATATTTTCGATAGCTTTGCTCACATCAAAACCAAGCTGGGCTTTAATAGCCTCTCTCTTATCGTAGTCATTTAATGGTTTGCTAACAGCGTACTGTTTGATAAGATCTTTTGTGCCATTAGGAGCAAAATCAAGAGCATCCTTAAATTCATCAATAGAACAAGATTCCATCCAGCTGGGAATCTGTTCCTCAGTCAGATAATACTCTGGTTCTACATCCTTATTAAGTAAATGACGAAGAATTTCATCATCATTAATAAAGAGATAATTATAGATAAGCTCTTTTCCGCCGCCCATCATAGACAGAGAATCTAACTCATCAACCTTGATATGCTTAGTTTCATGAGGAGCGAACTCTCTGCGGACGCCCAATTCGGGGATATTATAAATAACAAAGCCTGCGCTCTTGTTAGTGACATTACACTGGTCTTTCATAATTAAAAACTCCTTTTTCTCAAATAATGAATTAAAGGGGATAGGGATATATCCCTATCCCCTCGAATAGTTTATTGAATTACGTCAAGCTTGCCCTGAAGCTGAGTATCAACGTAAGAGAAGATGTTGTTAGTCATCATAACGCCAACGCCAACCTTGCGGTAGACCTGGATGTCACGAGACCAGTCATCATTGTCATTACGCTCACGAACGTGAGTAGTACCCTCGAAAGCAACCTTAACAGGCTTCTCGCCAGCGCCAGAAGGAATAACCCAAGCATAGCCAGGATCGATTACCTTACGGCTGTTGGTTTCATCCTCAAGAGTCTGAGGAAGAATTACAACACGAACACCCTTATAGTTAGCAAGATAACCGGTGTTCCAACGCTCGTTACGAATCTCGTCAGAGATCCAGCCCTCAGCAGGAACAATCTTTACTGCGAACTCACGAGTGCAGTAAATAGTAGGAGTGCCATAAGCACTTGCGGTAGTAACAAGACGGTCAAGACCAGTCTCATCGAAACCAGCAGCGCTTACACGGTTAGCCGCGGGAAGCTGATCAATTGCGCCCATAAGAGCCTGAGCGATCTCACGATAAATGAGTTCGTCCATGCCATCCATAATGATCTGAGTGAGTTCAGCGAAGTTCACACGACCGTCAAGGAACTCTTCGAAGCCAATCTGAGCGGCTCCGCCGATAGCACTGGTACCAACTTCGAAGCTCTCAGAACCGAGCTTGAAGGTCTCGTATACGCCGGCAAGACCGACACGAGTGATGAACTGCTTAGCGCGAGTCTTACCAGTTCTACGCTTAAAGACGGGGCGATCACCCTGAGCGAATGTCTGAATCTCAGCAAACTGACCATAAGCGTTGATCAGACGATTAGGAACGATATCGTCCATAGTCTGCTCCATGAGAGAGAATACCAAACGCTTATTCTGCTCATAAAGCTCTTCAGTACCAACGAGAGCGTTGAGTTCACTACGAAGAGTCTCGTTCATAGCGCTGTAAGAGAGATTCTCGTTATTATAAGAGAAGTTAGTAGAAGGAGTAGCGTTAGCTACATTCTTCATTAACTGTAGTAAATTAGCCTTATCCATTATTTTAACCCTCCTTTATCAACCAATGCGCTGAACTTTAACGCCAGGCTGTAAGTCAGGCATGGTGTAAACCTTTACAACCACGAACTTAGGATCTTCGTCTCCGCCTGTTGCGGTTTTACCTTCATCCTTAGTCAGATAACCATCAGTATCAATTTTGAGCTGATCGCCAACACTTAGAGAGCCAGCTTCAGCCTTAATTGTATTAGTAGTCCAAATGTCGCCGTTAGGGACAGCGATAACACGAGGAACCATCTTAGTGCCATCTGGCATTAGCTGAGGATAGTTAAAAGTCTCAACTTCCTTCTTGAAAGCAGCGTTGCTACCCTCGCGGACAGCCTCACCAGTATAATCAAGAACGGTCTTAAGATCAGACTTAGTCTGACCGATTGGGCTATAGACACGAGCATTGTAGCGGTCCTTAATCATAGCGAAATCAGCATCAGTCTCGCGATCCTCATAAATCTTTACTTCATTGAAAACCATGCGCCATGGACCTGCACCATCAAAGTCACAGACACCCTTGGCATAATCGTATTTTACGAACTGGCCATTCTCAAGTAGCTCGATGCTTGCCGCTGCGGGAAGCTGAGCGTACACCTGGCCATTGCGCTTAGCGGACATATGGTTAGGTTCAACCTGGCCATATCCGTAAGTTACAAAAGTAGCGTTACCTAAACGCTTTGCACTCTTAGCCATATTATTTAATCCTCCTTATAGCTTTTTCGCGGTTTCGCGAACTGCCTTAATCCACTCTGGGACATTATCATCAGCGGGATTTTCAAGATTAAACAATCCCTTGGGCTGGTTATCGTCCTGTTCGTTGTTGTTATTAAGGTTAAAGTTGACCTTGTTGCGAACGCAGATAATAGACAGCTTCGCTTCAATGTCATCCAAAGAATAAGTATCAATATGCTCAACAACATCCTTCTTGTCGTCGTCGCTTAGCATATAGAAACCATCAATCATGCTCTGCTTTTCCTTGCGGTCCGCAGTCAGCTTGAACTCTCTGAGAGAAGTTACCTCTGTCTCAAGGTCGCTCTTCTCCTGCTTAAGAGTCTCAAATTCGCCCTGAAGAGTCTCATACTTACCAAGTAACTCAGTATACTCAGTTACTTCATCAAGATTGTACTTCTTCTTAGGCTCTTCCTTGTTATTATCGGCAGGCTTATTGTCGCCGTCCTTTGGCTTGTTATCTTCTGGAGCAGGATTGCCTTCTGGTTTCTTCTTGTTCTCGTCCTCAGGCTGCTTCTTTGCTTCGAAGTTAGGATCCTCGGGGTTGCCGAGAGTCTTTTTATTCTCGTCCATAGTCTCGTGAGAGCCTCCTTTATTCAAAGTTTTCTGTAATTCAGTTAGCATAGAGAACATCGTAGTTCTAAGTTCTTCCATGTTCTCTAGGGAGAATTCAGTCTTGAATTGTGCGCCCTCAAAACATGGCTCAACTGATTCTCCGAGAATACAAAGTTTTTCAATCAATGCTTCATTGTAAATGAAAAATCTACTACCCGAATTATTATCTTTTGTCCAAAAACCTTTTTGAGTTTCTTTATTCAGTTCCATAGACTGATTGTTACCATGCTCGAATAGTCGCTGAGACTCAGGATAAGCGCTCGTCCAAATGTAGCATTCCGTTACAAGATACTCACGCTCAACACCTTCATCATCAAACTTTTGGAACCAAACTTTTGCGTCCGTAGGGACGAAACCATATGGTTTAGTGGTATCAAGTATCTCGATATTTCCGCCACCCCGCAGAGAAATCTCTTTGTTGTGTCCTTCAAAATCGTTTGTTGCTTGATTAAAATAGCCAACAACAGGAGAACCTGGCAGTTTTCTGCCCATCTCTGTTGCAACTTTCTTAGTGATAACAGTTCCGTTTCTGTTGGGATTTTGTCCTACATAGCAGACCTTCACCTAACACTTGCTGATTAAAGGAGATATTTCAGTCGCATTGATGAATTCCAATGTGTTAGCAATAGGAATACTAATATGCAAGTTCTATCCCTCCTTATGACATGCTTTCACGGTTAGCAATCGTCTTATCGCTCTTTTCCTCGTCGGACTTTTCCGGACGACCAGACTATTTCTGTTCCGTTACTTTTGTTGTGCTTGAACTTGTCTACTTATTCTAAGAGTTATTCTAATCATTCTAATCTTTTTTGACCACGCTTCCACTCATTGTGCTACTCATCATGGGCGGAATCATAATCTCAGATAGATGTAGAATCTCATTTTCGAATGTTAAAGTAGCCAGAATACTAGATTGAGAATGACCAAGAGCAATTTGTGGCAACATCTTAGGATAGCCCATTTGCGCGTGTTCTTTATACAACTTAGCTAGCTCTTTATAGTTAAATTGCGTTGTTTCTAGCATGGATACTCTAAACTCGTAATGACCCTTGCGATTAAATTTTTCCACTATCTTATTCAACAAATTAGCAAACTGTAAAGGTAGTTCTCTAATACTGGCTTCATCTGTTAAGATAGCGTTAGTTACAGCTAAATTGCCGTCCGCATTGAATAAGTTACGAGAAATACCAGCATTGTTAAATACTGTACGCTCAACTTTTTCAAGGTCATCTGTCGTAGTATTGGAATTACTATCCTTGGTATCAATCTTCTCAATATCAGCAAAAGTAGTAAGCACATCCACACCAACCGCGCGCTTAAGCATCGCGACCGCGTTATTATGGATGTCTCTTGCTTCATCTACGTCAAAGATTAAGTCACCATTCTTATCAAGCGGTAATTTCTGGATAATAATTTTTAATAGCTGTTGCATTGTCTTCTATCTATCTAACTCTTGAGCTTGGTCAAGGTCAATGATAGAGGGAATAACTCCAACAAGAGGTGGAAAACAACTATCATTCAATCCCAGCTTTACTGAAACTGCGGGGTCGAGAGGATACCAGCAACTTAAGTCTCCTGGATAATCCCCCTTAAGCTTGCCTTGTTTATATAAGACATAGCCTTGCTAAACATCCTTGGGGAATGTTTTTAGAATTGCCATTCTCTATTGAATATTAGAGAAATAGGCGTCAAAGAACTAAAGATTTAGTTCTACGATTGGATCAACTCCAGAGTAGTAGCGATTACGACAATATGAAGCGGGAAGTTTTTGGATACCAAATCTATCCCCGAAATCTACGAAGATGCCATAGTAGACACCATCTTTCATAATATCGAGAGCAATATTTCCGCATAGTCGCTTAACGTCAGATCTATCAAGGTACAGTAGTACCTTTGAGAAGTCACCAAGAATCTTATTTTCTTTTTCCTTAGATACATCTGTAAAGTAAGGAGTTACATACCAGTCATATCTATAAAGAGTAGCTAAGTATTTACACAATCTGTAATAAATACCACTAGACTCAAAGAAATATTCAGAAATCTCTCTTAGTGTCTTGTAATCATGTCGGTAAATAGCATTGAGAACAAAGCCCTTATCGCCGTAGTTTGGGTTGACCTTCTTGTAAGTGCCAAGATTTACGAGTGCATTATCCACGGTACGAATGCCCACCCGCATTTTAGCATAATCACGTGGAGCCATATCTTCTTCGCCCATTAAATTAAAGCCTTTATCTCGTATGTCTTGTTGTCTGCGCTTAAGCAAGGTTTGTCACCTCCTTAATACCCGGCCTTCTGCATTATATAGTCATACGTTAATATATTTTCATCCGTATATGGAATCTCTATTAAAGTAAGACCTTTCAATGCGCAGAATCTTCTCTTTTGATTATCATTATATTTCTATTGATACAATCCTCTATTGCCGCCAAATTTACTGACTGCTTGATAATGCTATTTTCCTTGATACTCAATCAAGAAATCTAGATTGCCATCGTCATCAAAAACGGCAAAGTCAAAACGTAGAGGACGTCCACTAGGAGCTTTCAATCCCGCGAATTCATACTCTTCTTTAAAGTTAATATCATTCGCTTCTAGGATCTCATGTATCTTAATTTCTCCTCTTGATGCTCGCATAGATTAAATCACATCCTCTATCTATTATTAAAAAATTTAATAGGGCTATTATTTAACTATGCCCACTTAACTAATAAACATAAAATCAGCGAAGCGGCCTTTCTTTCTCTTGCGCTTACTATCTTCTTCTTGCTTGATATAATATAGACCGTATTCAAAAGCTGAGAATTTATCTTTTGTAATAGATTTATTAGCTTGCTTCAAGATAATATTAACGCCTTCATTTTCCTCGCGCAAATTCAGCATTTCATCTCGCAGAATAGAAGTATAAGTGAAAGGTTGTAAATATGCCGCTCTCTCTTCTGGTTTCATTGCTTGACCCTTTTTAGTTCCTAACAACTTGTTCTTCGCAATTCTTTCGTCAATTAAGAATTTCACCTTGCCAGCCCGCATTTGCGTCTATGCATTGCTGTGAGCTTCGGTGTTAATTGGCGCATTAGCTTTAATCTCATAAATAGCATCATATTCCGTTCTATCAGTTCTATACTTCTTATACTCTCCATCATCATCATTCTATACGCCAAAATCAGGGAAGAAATCATCTGTCTCAGGGTCAACTTGAGACTTGACCATATAGTCCATTAGACCAGCGCCCAAACCATTACCGTCGATAACAACGGTCTTAGCCTTGAACTAATAATATAACTTTTTAATTTTAATTGCCTAATCTTCGAAGTGCTCGTCGTCCATTGTAAACATATTAACCAATGATTTAATTGCAGGTCCCTAAGACTGTGGTGTAACTTTGAAAACGCAAATTACACTTTGACATTTTTTACGTCCAACGTCCACAGACAAGACATAATAAGCTCTATCAGAAGAGCGACCAGAAGCTTCATACTCTGGTTGTTGTAATTTACGATTACGATCAAATACTTCGCCATTAAAGAACGCATCCTCAACCGTACCGCTCCAGCGAGATTCATACTCTCGATCGAAAGAAGCCTCATTGAAGGTGCCATCCTATTTTAGCTCTTGAACAAAGTTTTTACTTTGCAGACCAACTAATACAGGGATACGCCAAGTACCGCCCATAACAATCGCTTTCTCTGGATCAAGAACCATACGAATCAAAAGCTGAATCAATTTATTATACGGGAAGGTGTTCTTCCAGCCCGCGGTAGTGACATAGATTTGACTCTTATTCAAGGTTTCTGCCTCTTGAACAGTGCCATCCATGCACTCACGGTCAATGTTCATTAAAGGAATAAGGACTTCGTTCAAAATAGTGCCATCGACACCAACACATTCCTCAATTAAGCCTCCATGACGACGTTTACCACGAGAACTTTCTCTAGCGGCAACGTTATCAAAGTAAGAACCATTCTTGAAGATATACTTACAATAGTCTTTACCTTCTTGAGTCTTACCTCTTCGCCAGTCAATCTCTCTTTCAAATGCAGGAATCTTCTAGCAAATTTCCTAAACCTTTTCTTTAGCAATACCAGCGGCCTGCTCTTTACCTCCAGAAGTAACAAACAATTTACTTCTTGGATACAAAATACATCTACACATTAGTACCATGATAGACAAGAAAGACTTAGAATAAGCACGCGGGAATACCATGTATACATATTTATAACGCATAGCCGCGCGCAAGAACACTCTTTGATAGAAGAAGAAATTCAATTCCTTCTTACGAGTAGGATCTCCGCCAGTTTGAAGGAAATCAACGAAAATATCAGGATATTCTCTCCAAAAAGCAATATATTGGCGTGCCGCAGGAATGATTGCCCGCACGCGTTCTTCAGATAAACCAATCTTCTTATTTTTATTGGAGAGGTTTAATAAATCAGCTAATGCCATTTACTCCACCTCCCGCAGATATTCCTTATCCTTCTCAGCTTCCTATTGTTTCATTTCTTCAAATTCTTCATAGTCAGCATCAGTTAATACTTTATCTTCTGGATAATCGTAAATCTCATTATCTTCTTCATCGCCACCATCAACGTCAATCTTAGCTTCTCTTTCCTTATCTTGAGCAATAGCTCTAACAGATGCGTCAATCATGTTACCGAGATTCATTTCTTCTGTAACAAGAGAGTAAGTGTAATGTTGAAGGTCTTGTAAAACTTTATCTACCTTATCCATCGGTCCATCGGTGTAATAACGAGGAATAAATCCTTCACGCTCGCAAATTGTAACTAATTCACCAATAGAATCTACAAATTCGCCAGATTCAGCTTTATTCTGCGCGGCTGTGAGCTTAGCGCTCTTCATCAAGCTATCATACATCTTGATCATCTTCTGCGCGCCATCGACATCGCCGCAATCTAGAAGCTAATTAGATTTCAATGAAGTCTTGCAAATCATGATAAGAGTATCTTTCATGCCAGCCCCTTGAATATCATATGAAGCCATCATATCATTATATAATTGCTCCAACCGCACCCATTCCTCTGGGCGATATCCTCGACCCCACTTAAGTCTCAACATTACTTTATCTTCTTCGGTAAGCTCGTCTGAAAAGTCATCATCAGCCTCTGAAGGATCGTAATATTCAGGAGTACCTACAGCCTCTTGTGGCTCAGTTAAAATTTTTGGCTTAGGAGGAGTTCTATCAGTCGCAAGCTCAGTTTCAATTTCTTCGCCAGTCATACCTTGCGCTTTCATCTAATTAATCTTACGCATACGCTGCTCTTCTTCAAGCGCTTCGGTATCTGCCCAAGAATACTAACTCCACTATTTAAGTTTCATTTTAGATAAGTAACGACCAATAATAGTTAAGCCAGTTACTTTTTTAGGATCTTTGCCATACTTCTCTAGCAAAACATCCCATTCTTCTTTAATATAAGGCACATCAATTTCTTGTAAAATCCATTTATACGTTTCTGGGTCCCAGTTATCGACGTGCATGGTTAAACATTTCTTGCAAATATCCATCTTTCCGTCTGGTGGATATTTCTCTACGTTCTTAGAAGTGTAGAATTCACTATCATTCATAGTCTTTCCGCACTTCTTGCAAAAATGCTGTCCAGCCATACGAATCAACCTCTTTTCTTATTACGACATTTCTTACAAATAGAATACCAATTATCTTTACTTGTCTTATTCTTTGAAAAGAAAAGATTGTTCGCTGGCTTAATCTGTCCACATTTAGAACATTTTTTCATTGGGTAACCGCGTTTAGTGTACTCCCAAATTAAGAAATCTTCTTTAGCCTATTCCGCAATTACCTTCGGAATCTTATTGCGCCACAGACTAGAAATATATTCTACACTATAGGTTTGATGAAATTCTTCATCAAGTAACTTTTGAATCTCGCTATTCGGTTTACCATCAATCTTCCACTCAACAATTCTATCATAAATAGGATAATCAGCAAGAGCCTTAGTACATAAATTATCAAAGTCTTGCATTAAATACCAAGTATCTCCATCAAACTAATCCCAACTATCTTCCTTGAGTTTAGAATAATTACATAAAATAGCAGATACTACTTTAGTATCCATTAATGAAATGCCATCTACAACGATTTCAGAACCATCCAAATAACTCTTATCATCAAGAGGTAGCGATGTCCTAGTAGATCTCGTTAATCGACACGGAATAATTGGCTTCTAATAAGCCTATTTAATAATATATTGATCTTTCCGCATCTCAATTAACGCTTTCTTCATCATAAAAGCAGTCTTACCAGATGCGTGCTTCGCTGCTGCTTCCCAAGCGTTTATAGTATCTCGCAGTTGTTTCAAACAGGGGATTGTCTCTAAATCTTTATCTGTAATCGAAATCTTCGGTTGAAAAATTACATTCTTATTTTCATTAACTAAATTATAAATACCATCTTCGCCGTTCTCTAACTAACTAACAAGACCCTCGAAAGAACATTCTCTCTTGTTTACCGTAGTCATACGGTTATCTGTCAGTATATTGCGTTCTTTTCGCTCTTGCTTTTCCATGCAGAGAACAAGATAATTACCTAAAATTTCAAGATACGCGGGACTAATATCCGGCGTTTCCGCAATTATCTTTTCAACTAGCGCTTTACGCTCTTCTGGAGACTCTAGAGTATAATCTAATTTAATCACACTTGTCATCTCCTTTATGCTTATATAATAACAAAAAAAAACTGGTATGTCAAATCTATTTGACCAAATTAAATTATTTTGTTATAATAATAATAGAAAAATAATAAAGGGAGTATTTCTTATGAACTTTCGCGATAGTCTAGCTGAAGCGTTCCCTGAAGGTGCATAGTTCTATCATAATGTAACCGTAATAGTAATTTCTGTAGCTGAAGATATATGGGACGAAGATTTTGACTCTATTTGGTATCTTGACTAGTTAACCGCACCAGAACCAAAAGCAATCCTATTCCTCAAAGAAGAAAGAGAAATTATCAACGATGCTGACGTAGATGTATTTTATGATTGCGACGATGAACAAGAGTGCGATTGGCTACTAGATTATTATGAGAATTGCATAGTCGAAGTAGATCCAGATGGAACGGTTTCATGGTATGAAGGAGAATTTTAATGAACCAAATTAACATAAAAGAATATTTTAAAACAGAGAAGGAGAAATTGCGGCTGGCCGTTATTGAGCATGATTATGAGCCTCCTTCTCTTACGATTGTAGATGCCACAGACGGCGACGTCGGCAATCAGATTTATATTAAGAAGAAGATTGAGGATTTTGAATCTGTAGGTTGGCCTATAAAGATTGTTAGACCGAAAGATAAATTTGATTTACATTATCTATTAAGCTATGGTCTTGAAACAGATTGTGTAATTGTTCAGATGCCAACGGCAGAAAGATTCAACTTCGACATTGAAGATATTCCATCTTACTTTGACTGTGATGGTTTGACTAAGAATGCTCTTGTTCTCCCTGCTACTGTTCGAGGTATTATTGACTATCTTGATGATTGCGGTTTTAATTATGCAGGCAAAACTGCTGTTGTTCTTGGTAGAAGCGATATTGTTGGCAAACCTATGGCGAAAGCTCTACTGGATAGAGATATGACAGTCTCAATTTGCCATAGTAAAACAAGCTACGGAGATAAAGAGTATCTTCTTCGCAACGCAGACCTAGTAATCTGTGCTACTGGACAGCCGCAGTCTATTCATAGAGAACAGTGCGAGTCTGCTATTGTTGTCGATGTCGGGATTAGCCGACTCAATGGTAAAATTGTTGGAGACTTCGTAGAGGACGAAAATAATATTATCGGAGAAGCTTGGTCTACTCCAGTTCCAGGCGGTGTTGGTTTATTAACAAGATTGGGGTTGATGAAAAATTGTCTAGATCTCAAGGTATTGTAATTGGTAATATAGGAGCAGCTATTTTAGACCTAGAAACAGAATTTGAACGGGCGAGAATTATGAACTATCCTCTTGGTGATTGGTTACATAATAAAATTTCTCGTCAAGAATATAAAGAAAAAATGGCTATTTATCGAGATAAACAGGCTCAATATGTAGCTAAAAGACTCTTTGAAATCTATGGATTTGAAATCGCTCAAAAGTATAAGCCAAATTATGTGCAAGATTTTATTCCCTGCATGGGAGCAGATGGACAATGCAATCTATGTTGCAAGAAGTTTGGAAAATGCTGACAATAAAAGTCTACACACTATATTTGAAAATTAGGGCAGAACGAATATCCAGTTCTGCCCAACATCGTTTCATTTTAAGGAGGCCGCAATAAAAATGGAAAAGCATTTCAAGCAATTGATTATCGCAAGACGTGATTTGAATATGTCACCTGGCAAGTTAGCTGCGCAAGTATCTTCTGCTTTCCTCATTGAGATTCTTGGCCAGAGAAAGCGCAAGGTTTTTATCAAGTAAATTATAGACTGGACGAAGATATTTACGACAACTGGATCAACGACGGAGTAACCAAGGTAGTATGTGGCGCCCGCAATAGAGGAAAATTAGAAAAAGCCATTGAAAAGGCTAAAGAGTTAGGCATGATTGAAGGTGTTGATGCTTGCAGAACTGAGTTGATTCCAGAGTCCCCGCAGGGGACTTTGACCTATGGAGGCAGAGAAGATAGCAAACTAATGATTATTTTTGCCGCGAGCACGATAATTCCCTATTATGACTATGATAAAATTATGACGGAGCTGATTTCTTCGTGTTCCGAAAATAAAAAGTGATTTAGAAATTTTTTAGGCGTGAGGAAAGCGCTTTACTGTATTAAATCGTTAAATTGCCCAAAATACACCCCGGGGTAGTACGTACTTCATCACGCTAAAGCACTACAGTTAAACAGCTACCCCTACTTTAGTTAGCTAAAGCGTCTGTCGCTATTATTATGTATCGCGCGCGCGTAAAGAGGAATTGGTCAATCTGCACAACAGGATCGGCACTCACTTGTGCAAATTGACGAAACGCAGAAAATTGCAAAAAAGTTGTTGACAAGCAAGCAAGGCTATGCAATCACAGGCAAGGGAAAACAGCTTGCCAAGCACACCGAAAAAAAAAATAAAAAAAAGTCTTGACAAGCAAGACAAGGTGTGGTAAACTAAAGACAATCCAAGAGGGAACACAAAAACAGTCAATCAAAAGAAAGTGAGTGTATCAAAATGACAAAAGTAGAAATGGCTCGTACTCTCCAGCGTATCCGCAAAGTGCAGAACGACATGGACGCCCTCAAGCGTGAGTTGGATGAACTCAAAGACACCGTAAAGGCGGAAATGGTAGCGACTGGCGAACACAAGGTAGAGGCTGGCGGCTGTATCGCCACCTATCAGGAAGTCACCAGCAACCGCTTTAATAGCTCTGCGCTAAAGGCAGAGGACAAGGCTACCTATGACAAGTATGTGGTAGCCAGCACCACCGCAAGACTGACCGTGAAGTGAGTAGCAACCACCATAGGATTGCCTGTATAGGCAGGCAGTCCTAACCTTAGAACAAAAAAAAGAGGTATTATTATGGAGTTCATCAAGTATTTCACTAACCCGCAGTTCGATAACGCCAAGTTCGCAGATATGCTGCGCCTGAAAATGAATGTGCGTGCCAAGGCAGTAGAGGATGGTGTCATCCTTGACCGTGATGCTTTTAACGCTATGAGTGCCGCTCTCATGCCTAACTGGGCATGGCTGAATAAGCAGAGTATCAATAGTCCTCTGCATACCAGACCCGCAGACCCGGCGGAATGGCCAGAGCTGGCCCATGCCTATCGCTACTTGCTTGCCATAGTGTTCGATGACAAGGACGCTTGCCAGCTTGAGCAGGCAGACGGGCTTGAGTACATCAGCGAACAGGCAGACATGGTTGCTGGCTATTGGCGTAAAGAGGACGGCTTCTATGGTGTGGCTGTCATTGATAACGACACTGGCGAAATCATGCACATGGCAGACTAAGACATAACGGGCGCTCTGCGGGAGCGTGGAGCGCCCAACCCGCAAACAAAAGAAGGGAGTATTATTATGACTTATAACGAATTTCTGAGCCACTTCTGCGGTTGCCACGAGGATGAGGTAGGCAATCGGCCTTGTGATAACGGCTGTATGTGCGACAAGTGCATGACGCCGGAGCTTGAAAAACTATGGAAAGAGGTGCGGGACAATGCGTAAAGTGGCAAAGGTGACGCTGTACGGCGTATGTCTGGCAGTCCTGTTGTGGTTTTTCCTCTCATGGCTCGATATAGTGGCGGATAACTGCGAACCTACTCCGCACCACAGTCCGTATAATGTCTTTGTCCTTATGACGCAACAAGAGGAAAAGACAGAAGAGCCTACCGCAATAGAGGGAACTTGCGGAAGCCCGCTTACCGATCAGACAAGGCTGGCAACCGCAGTCATAACCAACATTGACGGTAACACGCTTACTCTTGTTACGCTTGAGGATGGCGAGGAATGGACAGTCGAAGTCGGATATGGCGAGAACTTCTCAACAGATGACTACCTGTGCGTATTCTTCGATACCATGGGAACTGATTTAATCTATGATGACGAGGTCGCCAAACTCTGGAAAGAGGTCTGGTAAATATAAGGGTGGAGAAATCCACCCTATATTTTTGTGCATTTTTTATAAAGACATTTTCGCCTTAAGTCGGCGGCGCGCTGGCGACCGCGGCGCGCCGAGTTTTGCGTTTGTGCAAGTTGCACAAATTTGGAAGTGAAATTTTGGTATAGGCAAGTCGCACAATCAATCCCGAAATCTTTGTGCAATTTGACAGTTGACAATCCCTTGTGCCTGTGGTACAATGGTATCATCAAAAGAAAGGAAGTGCGGGAAGGGCGTTCTAAAGCGCCCTTCCCCAAGATGAAAGGAGTTATAAATCATGTATGCTATTGTTAAATTCAAGGGAGCGGAAGATGTGGCCAAGTTTGACCAGGCTATTGCCAGCTTTGCGGGCTGGGAGTTGAAACTCCCTCTTAACTCCAATGTAGAGGGGTGTGTCCGGGTTCTCGACATCGGTGGAACGAAAAATGACAAAGCCCTCTATGAGTATCTGCGGGATTTAGGCGCATTTGAAGAGGTGGGGCTGAAATGAGTATTGAACGATTGCCCCACAAGTATCCGATTGGGTGCACAGTCCGCATTGGACGGCGGATAGGTACAATTCTCTTTCGGATTGGTTTATACCATCTAATTATCTGGGAGAAACAGGGAGAGCTGACTTTCTGAGTCGGCTCTTCTTTTGATTTTTGGAAAAAATTTTGTTATAATAATTATAGAAGAAATGAGAAAGGAGAAATTTCTAATGAGCTAGAAGTGCTGAAAGCACTGGCTGTCATCTTAGAGTTCTGCATGAATCAAGACTCTTGCAAGACTTGCCCGATGGCCCAGTTCTGCGGAAAGATGCCATGTGAATGGTAATCTGATTCTTTTCGGCAAAATGCCGCGGCTAGGTCACTAGAAATTAAAAAGCAAAATGGCTGAATCTACTTATTCTCGCAAACTTGACGCAATGGGACGAATTATGATTCCTGTTCGGCTTCGCAATCAACTCGGTTTAGTGCTGGGTAGAGAATACACTTTCGAGGTACATACAATCAATGGCCGCAATTACATTTGCATTGATTGTGGAATGAATACCGAACTGGAAGAAGCTATGAAACTTGTCCAAAACGCTGGCTTGAAAGTTGTTCAAAATGACGATTGACAAGCCACTCTTTCTGTGGTATACTTAAACCATCAAAAGAAAGAAGGTTGCGTTATGTACGAGTTTGAAGTCTTGTTGAAGAATGGCGAGCACGCTTTCATTTGGGGTTACAGTTTTGACGATGCCAAGCGCCGCAATCCAGAAACCGCAAAGGAAATCGAAACCATTTTATTCCAAGAATACATTGATTAAAGAAATGATCTCCCGAAATCCGGGAGGCTTTTCTATTTGCCCTCGGCTGGCCGTGCGCAAACGCCGCGGCCAGTTTTTCGTGTCAATAGGCAATTTGCACAATTTTCCATACGCATTTTTGGGCGGCGCGTTGTGGGCCACCACGCGCCGAGTTTGCACAAGAGTATTATTACACAAATTTTTCGTTGCATTTTTGTGCAATCTGACGATTGACAGCTTTCCCGAAAAGTGCTATACTGTTTACAGAAGTTAAGAGAAACACTCCTTGAACCTTGAAAAAAAGATTTGAAAAAATCGAAAAAAACTCTTGACAGCAAGCGCAAAGTGTGCTATACTAAGTACAGAAGTTGAGGGAACGGTGGTAAACCTCAATCAATAGAAAGGATTTGACAAGATGGAAAAAATTGATAAGCGCAAGCACTATGTTTTGGTACTTGATACCGAAACTGCCAACACTATCCAAGACGGCGATAGTCTGGATATGTCCAATGTCCTTGTATATGACTGCGGTTGGGCGGTTGTAGATACCAAGGGCAATATCTACGAAACCGCAAGTTATGTCAACCGTGACATTTTCTGCGAGGAACGCGACCTTATGCGGACGGCTTATTATAACTGGAAAATCCCCCGCTATGTCGAGGAACTGCGGGCAGGTAGCCGGAAAATGGCAACTACCTATGAAATCCGCAAGGCTATGCTGGACACTATCGAGAAGTGGGGCATTAAAGAGGTAGCCGCCCATAACGCCCGCTTTGATTATAACGCTTTGAATATAACACAGCGTTACACCACCGCAAGTCGTTTCCGGTACTGGTTCCCATTCGACAGCGTGGAGATCTGGGACACCATGAAAATGGCACAAGATGTTATCTGCAAAATGCCCACCTATAAGGCGTTCTGTCAAGAGAACGGCTATGTGCTGAAAAATGGTGCTTGCCGCAAGACCGCCGAAATCCTGTGGCGCTTTATCTCCGGCAATAACGAGTTTGAAGAAAGCCACACCGGGCTGGAAGATGTGCTGATTGAAGCGGAGATTATGTTCTATTGCTTCCGACAGCATAAGCCCATGCGGAAAGCCCTCTTTGAGAATAAGAGAGAATATCCGCCTATGACAGAGTTTCAGCGAGAGTTTTCCGCAAGTCTGCGAGAAATGCCGGTAATTAGGTTCGGGGAGATTTAATCTCCCCAACCTTGAAAAAGGGGTTGACAAACGAAAAGAAACCTGCTATAATAAATGTATCAAAAGAAAGGAAGCGATAAGATGAAAATGATTTGCTTCGATATGGACGGCACAATTGCTGACCTGTACGCCGTTCCTAACTGGTTAGATAAACTGCGGGCAGAGGACGCAAGTCCCTATGCAGAAGCCGCTCCTATGTGGGATATGAAAGCTCTGCGAGAAGTCCTCTTGAAGCTGATTGATAAGGGATATGAAATCCGCATTATCAGTTGGTTGAGCAAGGACAGCACCGAGGAATATAAAACCGCCGTCCGCAAGGCAAAAAGAGAGTGGCTTGAGAAGTATAATTTCCCTGCTGATAAATGCCACTTTATCGCCTATGGTAGAACTAAGGCTGACTGTATCCGCCGCGTTGCAGATGCTCCCGCAGTTCTGATTGACGATAACAAAAAGGTGCGGGACGGGTGGCATTTAGGCGAGTCAATCGACCCCACAAAGGTAAATCTGCTTGAAGTCCTTTCCGCTCTTGATTGAGCGGAAAGGCAGAAAGGGAAAAAGAATGAAAAAGACAATGGATTTATCTTTTCTGACTTTCGACGCTCAAGAAACTGCAATGGAGTTGATGAAGCGGCTGGGCTGGAAATATTTGGGAGGGCATGAGCGTTGTACTTATGAACTTCCAGATGAAGATGAACACCTGTTCGATTTTATCGAATGTGGGCTGGACTAAGAGGGGCAACGCCCCTCTTTTTTCGTCAAAATGCACAATGCCCTCTTCGACGGCCCGCTGGCGCACGCAGCGGGCCGAATTTTCATTATACACCACCGCCAGCAAAAAGTCAATCGGCAAACTGCACAAAAAATCATACTTCGGATCTCCCGAAATTGTGCAACTTTTCAGCAAAAAGTTCTTGACTTCCGGCGCTTGCGGTGGTATACTGTTTACAGAAGTTAAGAGAAGGACGCCGAAAGGCTTCCAAAAAGATTTTGAAAAAATCGAAAAAACCTCTTGACAAACTCCGCAAGGCATGATATAATAGGTACAGAAGTTAAGGGAAAGCGGTTCTTGAAACGGCGAAAAGCGACAGTCAAGAAACTTCCGAAAAACCTCTTGACAAGCCAAGCGAAAAGTGCTATAATGAAAGCACAAGGAAACCCAATGAACCTTGAAAAGTCAATATCTCACTTCGGTATCAAACTTCCGAAAGTTTGAAAAGAAGTTCAAAAAACCTCTTGACAAACCGCCGAAAGTATGATATAATAAAATCACAAAAGGACAAGGACAGTCCTAAAAACCAGAAAGGATTTGAACATGGAAAAGACCAACAAGACCCGTATCACCAAGGCCATGCGTTTCGAGGACATTAAGGCTATGCTGAACGGTCAGCCCGTGACCTACGGCACGACCACCGAGGACGCCGTGGACTTCATCGAGCATGAGGTGGCTCTGCTCGCCAAGAAGAACAGCGGTGAGAACAAGAAGCAGACCAAGACCCAGCAGGAGAACGAGGGCTATAAGGCGCTCATCCTGGAGTTCCTCGCCACTCTGTCTGATACTTCGGCTGGTGTGACCTGCACTGAGATTATCAAGGGCGTGGCGGAGTTCGAGGGCTTCAGCACTCAGAAGATTTCCCCTCTGGTGCGTCAGCTCATGGCGGCTGATAAGGTCACTAAGACCGAGGTCAAGGGCAAGGCTCTGTTCCGTCTCGCCTAAGCCCCATAGGGGAGAGGGGTAAAACCCTCTCCCCGCCAAAAGAAAGGAAGTGGTTATTATCGCCCAGCGAGTAACAGACGCTGAACGCCTTGAGCGTATCAAGCGAGTGTTTCCAGACGAGAAAGAAGCGCAAGATATTCTCGCCTATGATAAGGCGGTAGAAGCAGGCGAAAAAACGGAATATGACCTGCCGCCGGATAAGCTGAAAGCCGCACAAAAGTATGCCCATGCAGGAACGCGGAAAGCGCCCACGGCATACAAGTTTACCAAGCGAGAACGCAAGCCTAACGCAACCAAGGGGGGCATTATTGCGGAACTTGCGGAGTTCATGGAACACAACAGTAACTTTGATGTTTCTAACCTTGCCATCACGAACAAGGAAAGACAGATTTCCTTTATGGTAGGCGGTGAAACTTTCGAGTTGACGCTTGTGCAAAAGCGCAAGCCGAAAAGCTAATAAGGATAGGGGCGGATAACCCCTATCCGCCCTTCCAGAAAGAGGGGAAAGCATACGGCAAAGCGACCTAAAGAGTTTTTATATGTCGGTCACTATATCGACAAGGACGGCAATTTCATTCTCAAGGTAGGCACGACAAACGACCTTGACCGCCGCCGCAAAGAGCATAACCGCAACTATAAGAAAAGTCCCAACTACACCATGCCGCCGGGCGGTGAGTTCGTCTATGATTTTTCGCTTCCTCTTTCCAAGTATAACACCTTGAGATATGAGGATAAAACCCGCCAAAGATGGCAGGACGAGGGCATAGGCGAGTTTGTCAGAAATGACAGATTTTATTGCAAAAAGAAACCCAAAACCGTCAAAGTGACGATACGCAAAACCTACGAAATCCGGCTCGATTGAGCCGGATTTTTTGTGCATTTTTACCAAAGACATTTTCACCAAAAATCAAACGAAATTTTTGTATAAATTGACTATTGACAACCGGACGGAGATGTGGTATAATGGCGGGCCGGTCGCGGGCGACTCGGCCCGAGTTTTACCGATCGGAAGCATATGCAAAATTTTTGTTCAATCTAGCCGACTTTCATATGCCGCTCGGTTTTCCCGAAAGTTTGGCATTCTAAGCCAAATTTATTTTGTTTCTTCCATCCAATCATTTTTCCATTTCCATTTGGCATATAGCCCACTCCACTTCCGTGTAGCTAACAAATTTTTAGTCGCTCATAGCGAACTCCCTGCGTTGCCGATCGGGTCCAGATCAAAACAAGAGAGAAGATAATAAGAGCGGAGACCCAGTTAATCCGATCGGGCCCGCAATTAGAAGACTCTTTTCTGACTCTATTTCCTCTTGATTTTTATAATAAAATATGTTATTATATTAAAAAAAGATATAAAAACGCCTCGGTTCTAGCTTAAAATTACTAAAAACGAGACAAAATAGCGCAAAAATCTAAGCTTTTTGACTTAAAAATTAAGAAAACGCACTTTAAATCCATCAAGTAATCACATTTCCTACTTCAAATTCTCTGTAGCCAACTACATAAATGCTATTACCTAGCAAAAATCCATACTGGAGAGAAAATTTTTGGACTAATTTCCGATCGGGTTGGCATATATTAAAAAATATTATATAATATATATAGAAATTAAGAAAGGAATTGGTTCTTCCTGTAGAAGAACTATGGTGATAAAGCATGGATTTTGAAGCTATGATTCGAGATGCCCAGAAGAATGGACTGACTATTGATGACATCGCAAAGATGTTCTCTAAGACTCTTAACGCGGTCCAGCAGGAGGATCAAAAGAAGAAGGCAATCGTGGATGCCCGCACTGAACTGATCAAGCATATGAAGGATCAGTTTGAGACCGCTGTTTCTAAGGGTCACCTTGATTGCACTGACGCGGCTGCCCTGTATACTTTTACTATGGCAGAAAAGTATCCCGATTGGACTGCTGAAAATATCAAGGATTATTTCCAGATCATTAAGCTGAACGCGGAGACTACCGCGACTATGGTCGGTAAGGAACCAGATGAGCTCCTCCAGGCTCTCCTGGACAAGGTTGATAATCTCTTTGATGCCGTTCCTAAGAACAAGAGTAAGAGTGACAATGAAAAGATCGCTGATTTCCTGCGGGAGATCGGTCTATAAGAATCAAGAGCAAGAATAAGAGAGGGGTAATACCCTCTCTTTTTTTATATATAAATTGCGGGAGCCAGGGTAGCGATCTCGGTGATGGGGAATTAAGGAAGGGTTACCTAGGCCCGATCTCGGTGACGGGGAATTAAGGAAGGGTTACCTAGGTCCGATCGGCACGCCATCTTCCTAGG
>OHFG01000242.1_pt1 | contig 50468 bp, 29 predicted proteins | sample 1567411 | NCBI WGS metagenome assembly OHFG01 (sample SAMEA3879563, study PRJEB24766) | human gut metagenome | biome: human-associated habitat; feature: feces | place: USA | collected 1985/1987
AACCGGTGAAGTCGATGAATTACCGGCCGACGGAGAATCGTTCAAACTTATCATACAACAACTCGATGAACAGGAGGCTGCTCTCACGGCATTGTTCATGGGGACAACGCAAACCGAGACAATCGTCAAACATTTCGATTATATCCCCGTTGAAGAAGTTACAAACGACATCGTTTTCCGTATTTCGGATTTATATGGAATCGTAAAGCCGGAAAATCTCAGCGGAGCCCCCGTATATTTATCTCTGAAAATCACCGAAGAAGGAGAGCTTCCCATCGATAACAAAGGGAACATAAAAAAAATGCCAAAAAACGCCGTAGCGTATGCTATTCCGGGGAAAGCAGAAGTAATACTTTCCGACGGTAAAAAAACGCTTTTCAAAGAGAATTTACCAATCGCACAATTCGGTGTCGTATTCGGATTGGATCCTTCTATATTCACCGACAAAAAAGCCCCTTCTTGTGCGACATTCTATCCACAAACAGGAGCTATCCGGCAAATCGGCAAATAATTAATATGCTTTTACCATACATGAAAAGCGAGTTGGCAGAAGCCGGTTGCGACGAAGCAGGACGAGGCTGTCTGGCAGGTTCGGTATATGCAGCCGCCGTAATATTACCGCCGCACTTTCGAAACGAATTATTAAACGATTCAAAGCAGTTATCCGAAAAACAACGTTACGAGCTGCGTCCCATTATCGAACAAGAAGCCGTAGCATGGGCCATCGGTATCGTCACCCCCGAAGAAATCGACCGCATCAATATTCTCAATGCTTCGTTTCTGGCCATGCACCGGGCTATCGAACAACTGAATCCGCAACCGCAGCATCTTTTAATCGACGGTAACCGATTCAAACCATACCCCGACATTCCCCATACTTGCGTCGTAAAAGGAGACGGTAAATACGAAGCCATTGCCGCAGCCTCCATTTTAGCGAAAACATATCGAGACGACTATATGAACCGATTGCATGAACAATATCCCATGTATGATTGGAATCGAAACAAAGGATATCCCACAAAAGCCCATCGTGCCGCCATACGCCAATATGGACCTACACCCTACCATCGCATGTCCTTTCAACTGCTTGAAAGGCAACTCTCGATTTTTTAAATACAATCATCTCTATACAAAAACCGCCGATATTAATCGGCGGTTTTCTATTCTCATCTTCAAAAGGGGAAAAATCATCTCTTCATGATTTTTTTCGTCGATACCTTTCCTTGATCGGTCACTACTCTCAAATAATAAATACCAATCGGATAAGAGGACATATCCACTGTAAAAAGATTATCCGAAATATATACTTGACGACCGGTTCCGTCAAATATTTCTATCTTCTGAACATCGACACCCTCCACATACAAAATATCGCTTACGGGATTAGGATAAATACGGACCGACAAATCATCAACAACTTTTGTAATACCCGAACTTGCATCGGTAAACAACATTTTAACATTGGGCCACATGGTACTTCCAGAATACCCAATAGGAACTGCATTCGGATCTAACACCTCACTGTCATCAAAAGCAGAATAAAAGCGCGAACGTTGCGGATCACTGTCATAAGAGCCATACGTACCTTTGAACGATATATCGTATGACGTAGAACCTGGATTACCTTTAAGAATAAGAATAACCAAATTCCCTCCCTTATACGAATAAGGGGTAGTCAGCTGGAATATCCACTCTTCGTCGCCGGGTGTGACAGAAGCGGTTCCATCGAACACCAAAGTCATCTCATCGGCCGGAATAGAAGTCTCGGACAAATCCTCCAACTCGGTCTCACCTACCCATATTTTCACAGGAATATTCGAGTAGCTTGTTCCTACCGAAGAGAATCGATACGATATCATCTGCAAAGTACCGCTTTTCAGTCCTACCTCGTCTTTATAATAAATGGTCTCACCAATCGACTCACCCGTCATGAACGACACCGGGAGGACCGAGATTTCTTCATCATGATCACCTATCGAAATAAATTGGCTGCCCTCTTCAAGTACTGAAACCGATAGCTCCTCGGAACTGTTATTCGTTTTATCATCGTCACCGGCATATTCAATCTCCGCATGAATTTTGATATCACCCGATTCGGAAGGCGTGAATTTCATATCGAATACAATACTCTGCATTGTCCCGATTTCGACTCCGTCCATTTCTGCCAATACCGAGCCTGCGGCATCCAATAATTTTACTTTATAGTCTGTTGCAGCGACTTTGTCCACCCCTTTATTCCTTATCGTGAATGCATAAATCGTTTCAGACTCTGCTCCGGGATACAAATCTCCCTTCAATGATACCGCCATAAGATCGTGCGTTTTTTTCTCAGTTACGGTTACGTCGGCTTCCCAACCTTCGTCCCGACTCATAACATCGGAGTAAAAAACAAAGGTGAGAGCTCCGTCGATACTGGTCGATTCCAAAGAAACCAAAGCAGAAGGAACAGAAGTAGATGTAAATTCTCCAATCAACGGCGCATTGGTGTCAGCCCCATCGAAAATATACAAATAATCGCCATACGTATCCGTCACAAATTGCTTGAACGAGACATGCACCAAACCGTTAGAGTTTTGAGGGCGTATCGTAAGCGTATCGTTCCGAGTGTTCGGATAATAGGCATTCGGTCCAGCAGCATCATAAAAATGATAAGTTTTTCCGCTCTCAACGATAGCCTCGCCGTTTGTCATTACAATCCAGTCAGCCGGTTTCACAATAATCGGAGCGGCAATAGACACAGCTCCATTTCCCATATCGTTTACTGCATAAATCGAATAAGTATAAGTCCCGAATCCCGGAGTATCGGTATAAGACGTAGCCGATGGATCGGATATTTCTATTTCATTCGAAGCAGAACCATTGGAACGAGTGATAACATATTTCGTAATACTACCCGGATCAAACGTCCCGCCATACATGCCTTCTTCGGGAGCTTTCCACGTCAATATAGCCTCGTTATCTCCTTGTTTCACCACAAAATCGACCACTTTTCCCGGTGCATTTTCCCCTACATAAGTAGAAATATCATCGCTATCGACTCCACCATCGCCTTTGGAATTTACGGGAACAAACCGATAACTATATAATCCATCTTGTAGATTCTCATCGGTATATTCCATAGATTGTCCTATCTTGTCGGACGAAACGGTCACGGTTGTCACCAATTCTTCTCCTCGATAAATCTTTATTCCTGTAAGTTCGGTCAAGGCTTTACCTTGTGCATCAAATGAAGGATTCCTCCACGCAAGAATAGCCGAATTGCCCGAAGCTACCACCTTACGGTCCAAAACTCTGTCCGGCGCTCCGACAGGGACATGGATATAAGGAATAAACATACTTGCCATACTGTCATCGCCATTTTTACCCACACCACCGATAACAGTGGCCGCACCAGTTGTTATATCGACCGTATAGAGCTTGTAGTCGCCACAATTCAGCCAATACAAAATTCCTGTATTTCGATCGAAATCCATACTTTGAGTAAAAGCTGCATTCACTCCGGTAGCTCCGATCAATGTACAGGCAGCTGTGGCTTTATCTATACGATAGAGATTATCGTCGGTAGAAATACCATACATCGTCCCATCGACATGGCAAGCCAATGCCAACATATAAACAGACATTGTCGAAGTTTGGAATGCACCTATCTGCTTCGTCTCTCCGGTATTAAGGTCAAGAGTCATCAAATATTCGGCTCCATTTTTAATACCATACATGGTGTTCGTCGTGTAATCATACGTCATTTCTACCAAATGGACTCCATTGGTAGAAATAAGAGTGCGTGTACCATCATTCATGTCAATAGTATATAGACCTTCCAACGACGATTGTGTACCCGGTTTTGTCACCTGCGCATACCATTTATAATTAAAATAAGTACCTGCATAAACAGCCCCCAGAGTAGATTGATCGGCTATGAGTTCTACAACTCCCAGATTATCCGACGAAAATTTCACCGGGCCTTTTTGTACATTGACAGGATTACTTTGTTGCCAATTTCGATAAGCATAAATAGTTGTCTGCGCTTGAAGCGAGCTAACGACGCAAAAACACAGGAAAATTAGGGCGTAAACTTTCTTCATAAATAATAAAATATTAGTTGAACGATTAAAATTATTTTATTCCAACACAAAAATACGGATTAATCCTAATAATTTTAAAGCAATTTTCGTTACATTCTTACATTTTATTATTAGCTATAATTCAATCGATTAAGTAAGATATGCGTTACTCAACGCAACGATAACTACAATTTTATCTCTTGGAAAAGTTCCTCTACGGTAATATACTTATGCATCTTGTCATTGATTCGTTTACGCAAAACTCTAATGGCAGAAACCGAGACACTGCGACAAGCAGCACATTCCTTAGTATTCAATCCAAGAGAACTTAGACAAAAGAAATAAAACTCCTCGTCGGAGAATGAAAAATAAGCAGTAAGAAGTTGATAAAGTAACGCATACTCTTGACGTAAGGATTTAAATAGCCTGTCCCGCAACAATATTGTAAGGAAAACACTCCCCCCTTCGATATATTCGGTTACCTCCTTAAAAAATTCCGATTTCACAAATCGTTTGTTTTTCTGTGCTGTAATCTCTCCTATCCGTTCTACGATCTCCCGTTGCAATGCCTCTGTTCGTTTTTCTATTTCCGTAGAAGTTTCCCGATTATTTTCTTCCTCGATTTCGATGTGTTGTTTATTCGGGATAATTTTCCTTCTAAAAAAATAAAACAGAAAAATACTCACTAAAACGACAACAACAGCTGTACAAACTATACTTAATACGGTTCGGTCATGTATTCTTCGGGAATATTCCACATTCATATTGTTTATCAACTCACCGTAAAATGCCGAATTGACTTTTGCCGGTTTTACCATTCCAGCGATAGAATCACACAGCGAATGATATAACTCGAAATATACACTATCGCCAGTCATAGCATACAAGTTCTCATAGGCCGAAGTCTTCGTATAGATATAATTACTACGAGCTGCCTTTTTCGTGTAATAAATAGCAGAGTCAATATTTCCTTCTCCACAAAAGATACTACCTCTTACCAAACAACTTTTATAGAATAATACTGAATCACGACAAAGAGGTCTGATTTCAGAATTATATTTCATTGCAGAAGCATAATCTCCCGATATCAGAAAATAATAAGAAAGTGCATTTTTAGTTTTATAAAGTTCTTCCTCACTCTCAATTTTGGGAATCAACTCGATTGTTTTTAAAAGAGTTGTATCAATACCTCCCTCCTTATCTACATAGTAACATTTCCATAAGCCACGATAAGACTCAGAAAGCTGGCTTTTATCCGAAAGCATGGAATTGAATGTAATAGCCTTTCGGAACATTTTTTCGGCCTCCTCATTTATATTGCTTTTAAAAAGCAACAAAGCAATCCGATTATAGTAAGCCCCCAAAGCATCAAAGTCTGATATTCGACTGGAATCCAAGCTGCTAATTGCAGACAAATAATAAACGGCCGCCGAATCGAACATATTTTTATCCTCGAAAGCTACCCCCTTCTCAAAATAAGTCGAAGCCTTATCCGCCTCTACTACTCTGCCTGCACAAGAAAACAACAGAATAAAAAGGGGAAATACCGATATGTAATGAATTAGCCTCAACATCTTTTAAGAACCATAAATTACCCTTCTTGCAAATTTAGAGAAAATATCCAACCTTACAAACAGTGATACTTGTCTCACCCTTAATAAAATCACAAAAACACAGGGCTCCCGTTTCCGGGAGCCCTAAATATATCATTTTTATAGAGAAGACAAACCGACTATTCGGCCACTCTCTCCAACCATTTAAGCATACCTAACATTACACCCATCGATATCAAACATACGGCAAAGAACACTGCCCAGCATTGCCAAATGGGCCAAGCGTTGTACATAAGAGGACCAATCCACAACAACAAATTGCCCAATGCAGTCGCTCCTAACCACAAACCCTGACAAAGTCCCAACAAATGTTTGGGAGCCACTTTGGATACAAACGACAAACCGAGAGGCGAGATGAACAACTCGGCTACCGTCAAGAAGAAGTAAGTTACGATAAGTACCCACCAATGTGCTTTCTGAGACATTTGCTCAGCGACCGGGAGAAGTTTGAAATCGTCGGCAGAAGGATAACCTTTTAATGCTGAATAGATCACCAAGAATAAGAATGCCAATCCGGCGATAAACATACCGATAGCAATCTTACGGGGTGTCGATATTTCTTTTCCCCGACGGCTCAACCAAGCGAACAAAGCCATAACAATAGGGGTAAGCGTAATAACGAAGAAAGGATTGATTGCCTGCCAAATCTCCGGAGCGACTGCGCTCGAATCTACAAAATCGCGTGCAAAGAAAGAAAGAGACATACCATTTTGGTGGAACGAGAACCAAAAGAAAATAACGATACCCAAAACGGCGAACAAGGCAGCCATACGTTGTTTGATTTCTTTGGCCATTGCCCGTTTCTCCTCGGCGGTATACGATTGGGACTCCACTTTGGTCTTTTTGCCCGGAGTAGGAAAACGTCTCTGGTAAGCGACAAAAATTATCAAAGAGATAACCATAGCGACAACCGACGCTATAAACGAATAGTGAATACCCTCGTTAAAAATTTGAAGATAGTTTTGACAAGCACTCGTCAGTTCTGCCACGTTACCGCCCGCTGCCGTCATAAGGGCATTAAGGTTATCCAATGCAGCCTGACTCATTTGGGTTCCATTGTTAATGAACTCGTGGCAAAGTGCCGGAAGTTGGGCATTATAGGCCATTCCGTTCGCTCCCAACCACCATTCTCGCAAAAGGGGCGCAATAAAAGGAGCAATCAAACCACCCACATTAATAAATACATAAAAAATTTGGAATCCGCTATCCCGTTTGCTTTTCGCAATCTTCAAAGCCTCAGGACCTTGTTTTGCAGCCTCTGCCTCAAAATCGTCATACAACTGCCCCACAATAGCTTGCAAATTTCCCTTAAACAAACCATTGCCAAAAGCTATCATAAACAATGCAAAACAGGTAAGCGGAAGCAACCAAGCTATATTCGTACTCGTTGCTAAAATCGGAATAGACAACAGCACATAACCCGTTGCCATGATTATCAGCCCGGTTCGAATCGTTCCTTTGTAATTCTGGGTACGGTCGGCGATAGCGCCTCCCACCAAAGCCAACAAATAAATACCCGCATAAAAGAATGAATATATAGTACCCGATGTCTCCTCGCTTAGTCCGAATTTAGAGCAGAGAAACAATACCAATACAGCATTCATAATGTAGTAGCCGAAACGCTCGCCCATGTTCGCAAGAGCTGCCGCTATCAACCCCTTAGGATGTCCTTTAAACATAATAACAGATTTTAAGTATTAAATGAATTAATTGTTTTTCACTTTAAAAGCCAAAGCATACATGCGCATTTGTTTAACCATAGCCACAAGCCCGTTCGAGCGAGTCGGCGATAAATGTTCGTTCAACCCTATTCTGTCGATAAAATAAAGATGAGCATTCAAGATCTCATCGGGAGTATGGCCGGATAAAACCCGTACCAACAACGAAACTATCCCCTTCACGATAATCGCATCGCTCTCCGCTTCAAAATAAACGGAACCCTCTCTATAATCGGCCTGCAACCACACCCGACTCTGGCAACCTTCGATTAAATTTTCGGGAGTCTTATATTTCTCGTCCAAAGGAGGAAGGGCATTGCCCAAATCGATCAGCAATGCATATTTGTCCATCCAATCGTCGAATACCGAAAACTCCTCTATAATCTCGTCTTGTATTTCGTCGATACTTTTCATATTATTCATTTTTCAATCATTCTTCATAAAGAACCGTCAACACGGTCTGGCCTACGGCTTTCAACGTCGACCGATCTATATTTCTCATTGTATCGTCCACCGTATGCCAATAAGGAGGAAATCCCGTCTCTGTATCTCGATGACATGGAATAATATCGATACTGGGTATTCCATAACGGTTTACATACAAATGGTCATCGGTAACATATCCGCCGTCCTCCTCGATAAAATAGTTTCCGTACCCCAATCGCTTCGCCGTATCCCATACTTGCGCCACAATTCCGGAAGCATAATACTTCGAAAATAACTCTCGTCGAAATTGTGCCCCGGCTCCGCCCACCATATCGAGTAAGATCCCGAATCGGGCCCGATATCCCGGCTTATGAGGCCGACGTGTCCAATACTGTGTGCCCAATGCCCATGTGTTTTCGTCACTCGACTCGCTCCAATAGGGAACACCGTAATCCTCGGCATCGAAAAAGGCTATATCGACACCCGTGTCGGGCTGTCTCTTCCCTATCTGACGAGCTATTTCAAGCAATACGCCCACTCCGCTCGCACCGTCGTCGGCCCCGGCGATAGGCTGACGATGTTTACTCTTATCCGGGTCGTTATCGGCGTATGGACGAGAATCCCAATGAGCGAACAACAAAATGCGATTTTTCTTTTCAGGAGAAAACGAACCTATGATATTCCGTATAGAAAGCTCTGTCCCGTCATAAGCCGTAACCGTTCCTTGCTGCACTTCTACGACAGCGCCATGCCGAGCCAGCTCGGAAGATAAATAATCGGCCGTTGCCAAATGTGCCGGAGTATTGGGCACTCTGAAACCGAACTGCACTTGACGTTCGATATAAGCATAAGCACTATCCGTATCAAAAGAAGGAACCTCTATCGACACGCTATCCGCATCCTTTTCCTCGCTATTTTTTACCGACTTTGCAGAACAAGCGACCAACCCGACAATTAAAATTAAATACCCGGCCTTACGGTTTACTGTTTTCATCATGCTCAAAAATAAACATTCTGATAAAAACTCGCAAATATCCCGGCTATTTTATACAAAAAGATAAATCCACCGACCGCTCACCGACAGAAAACACGACATCTGCCCCCTCGATCATCGGCAAATTATCCGAGACATGTCCCACCGGAAAATCGAAACATACCGGATAATCATACTCATCGACCATTTTACGAATCAACTCATACAACGTACCACCCAGACCTTCGTTCTCAGTATACTCGGTAAACCTACCCACGATCAATCCCGACAACGAAGCCAAACGACCGGACAGTTTCAAGTTATAAAGCATGCGTTCTATTTTGTAAGGAGGCTCGGCTATATCTTCTATAAACAAAACCGTTCCGGGCAAGAATATATCATACGGAGTAGAAATCAATCCGCACAAAACCGCCATATTTCCACCCACCAACATTCCCCGTCCCTCGCCGCAACGGTTCAACGGGTGCGGATTCTCCTTGTATTCGGGAATTTCTCCGAATAAAATTTGCCGTAAATAGTGCGTACAACGATTATCCGCCGGCTCGGTAGTCAAATGCTTGCACATGGGAGCATGCAACGACATCACCCCACGGCTCACACAGAGAGCATGCAAAGCCGATATGTCGCTGAATCCGATAATCCACTTCGGATTCCAAGCAATATCATCGGTCAATCCGTCCAACAAATGAACGGCCCCATATCCGCCACGGCTGCACAAGACAGCCTTCACAGCAGGATCGTACAACGCATGGCGAAAATCGTTCATTCGTTCATCTATCGTCCCCGAATAAACGCCCGAATGATCCAGACAGTGAGAAGAAACGGTCACACCGAGCGACCAACTTTCCAAAACGCCGGTCGCCCCTTTCACATAATCGGGATTGATAATACTCGCAGGCGAAACAATGGAAACGCTATCGCCGGGGCATAAAAATTGAGGTCTGTACATCATCAAAAATCCAATATTTTAAATCGTTTCTTATCCGACTCCTGTACATAATGTTGATAATGCCACCATTCATTAGGAAGCGGATAAAGCTCTTGTTCTCGCATGACTGCATACAAAAATCGTCGATTGTGATAAGCCGCCTCGCTTATCCTACCTGTCTTCAATAAATAATCGTCGTCGACCGTATGCGCTTCTTCTCCAAAAAAATCATACGGACTGCCCATATCCAATGCGACGCCATCGCTACCGAGTATCGATAAATCGACAGCCATGCCGTAATTATGGAAGCCTCCCTCATTGTAAGGATTAGCCACATACTGCTCTTGCGGTGTACCTCGCACTCGCTCGAACATTCTGCGCTGTATGCTTAACGGACGGGCGGCATCGTAAATCACCAACCTATATCCCGGCTTTAACTCTTGTAACCGGGCATGTACCCGGGCCAGCCGTGAAATCATATGAGGCAATAGATAGGCTTTTCTCAAATCGGGATATAAAATTTCACCCATAAAATTATCGGCCGTAGCGTATTTCAAATCTACGACCACATCGGGAATGGCAGTTTGAATATCGACCAACCCCACCTGCTCGAAATATTCCTCATAGTTGATCACCATACGGCTGTAAATCCATTATTGGGTAATAAAATCTCATTATTGTTTTCTCCGTGCCTAAACGAGTATCTGTTATGGCCATACGACTCTATCCGATAATTATCGGTAAAACTTACTAAATGAAGCTCTTCCTTAGAGGAAGGTAAAGAAATAGACACATCGGCATGGCGTGTGAGCTCGGGCACTTTAAAGTAGAATTCCCGGCGTAATGTAGGATAAGAACATTTTATCTTAGCATCGAAATATACATACTCTCCATCGATACATAATACTCTGTCGGGAATATCAGAGGTAAGTTTGATACCTATTGTTGCCGAATTTTCCAACTTCACGAGCTCCACTTCTATGTCTCTTACGCAAATTGGAACATTTCCCAAATAAAATTCTACCGAATAGTTCAATAAAGAAACTGCATTTTCAACATTCAACGACTCAATAAAAGAAAGACACGACAATTCTTCTCTCAAAAAGAAAACCTCGCCTTGCTCTTTCTGGAAGAAAGGATTCTCATTAAAAGCAAAAAAGCATGAAAATTTGGTCAACTTATTCTCCGTTCCTTTCTTCAAATATTTCTTATAACGCAAAGATTGCGATATGCAAAATCCAGCATCTTTACATCTCATGTACTGTCCAGCCTCATCGTAGAGTTCGTCTTTTCGATTAGGAATAATTTGAATATCATATACCATATCGTCTCTGTATGACGGGTTCTTTAAGATAGACGAAAATACCCCCTGCATATTCTTCGCTAAAAGACTACCTAGCAATCGCTCGCTACAATTATTCACGACATCAATCACTTCTTTGGAATCATACTTCTGAATAATATCCAATTCAGCGCCCAATGATTTAACAATACTATCATCGACCTCATTTCGAAACTCTTCCTTCACTCGTTGTTGCTGACGATCCAAAAGAGGTTTTATCTCTTCAACTATACTCTGGGCAGAGGTTCTTTTCGTAAGTAACTGATAGGTTAACGTAAACAAGAAAAATGCAATAGTCGTACTTATAATAGACGTTAACAAATCGTACAAAAATCCCTCCTGCATTTTCCATGCCTCACAAATAAAACCTATTACGGCGGCAGCCAATGCGACAGCAATGATAAAAAGGGCATACCAATAACGCTCCATCACATTCCGGAATTTACTTTCTCCCTTATCCTCCATATATAAAAACTTCTAAATAATTAAAATCAAGACTCTACTATTCACAAAAATAGCAATCTTTCAATAGTATTTAAAATATCTGTCCCGAAATCTGTGAGACTTCGGGACAAACGACAAAAGATATAAACAGTTTTATTTTTCTCGCATGAAAATATTGATGGGTGTACCGCTGAAATTCCAATTCTCCCGTATCTTGTTTTCGAGATACCGTTTGTACGGGTCTTTCACCCATTGCGGCAAATTACAAAAGAACACGAACGTGGGGACGTAAGTCTCCCGCAACATGGTCACATATTTTATTTTTACATACTTGCCTTTATGTGCAGGAGGCGGATAATTTTCTATCGCACTCAGCAACACTTCGTTTAATTTCGAAGTAGGTATCTTGGTATGCCGGTTCTTATAAACCTGTACGGCGTTCTCCAAAACTTTATAGATACGTTGCTTAGTCAACGCCGAAGCATAGACAATGGGAAAATCGACAAAAGGAGCGAGACGTGCCCGTATGGCATTTTCGAAAGTTTGAATAGCCTTGTTCGATTTATCTTCGACCAAATCCCACTTGTTGACACAAACCACCACCCCCTTTTTATTTTTCTGTATCAACGAAAAGATATTCAAATCTTGTCCTTCGATACCTCTTGTAGCATCGATCATCAAAATACAGACATCAGAGGCTTCTATAGCTCGTATGGAGCGAATCACCGAATAATATTCGAGATCTTCGGTAACCTTCCCTTTCTTACGAATGCCGGCCGTATCTACCAAATAAAAATTGAATCCGAATTTATCGTATCGGGTATAAATCGAATCGCGAGTCGTACCGGCAATATCGGTAACAATATACCGGTCTTCGCCAATAAACGCATTGATGATAGAAGACTTTCCGGCATTAGGGCGTCCCACCACCGCAAAACGAGGAATGTTTTCCTCTATCTCGGGTTCCGATTTTTTGGTAAAACGTTTCAATATCTCGTCCAACAAATCGCCCGTTCCCGAACCGCTGGCTGCCGACACACAAAAAGGATCGCCCAACCCGAACGAATAAAATTCGGCGGCGTTATACTGCCACTCGTTCGAATCGGCTTTATTAGCTACCAAAATCACCGGTTTATCCGAACGGCGCAATATAGCTGCCACATGGTCGTCGAGGTCTACCGCGCCGGTTTTCACATCGACCATGAACAAAATAACATCGGCTTCCTCAATGGCCAAAGCCACTTGTTTGTTAATCTCTTCCTCAAAAATATCTTCCGAGTTAACAACCCAACCTCCGGTATCGATAACAGAGAATTCCTGACCGCACCACTCGACCTTACCGTATTGTCGATCCCGTGTCGTACCGGCTTCTTCGTTGACAATCGCTTTACGAGTTTGAGTCAGACGATTGAAAAGAGTCGATTTTCCCACATTCGGGCGTCCTACTATCGCTACTATATTTCCCATAATTCCACTTTCTTTTTACGGCTCTCACAGCCTTTATTTCTTAATCTTTTATTCAGGTATATACCCGAAACCTTTCAATTTATTTTCCCGACTACGCCAATCTTTCTCCACTTTTACATACAGTTCGAGAAAAACTTTTTTGTCAAAAAACACTTCGATATCTTTCCGGGCCAAAGTCCCTACCTTCTTCAAAGCCGAACCGCCTTTCCCGATAACAATTCCTTTCTGAGAATCTCGCTCCACATAGATAACAGCCATAATATGAATACGATTCTCTTCTTCATGGAATTGTTCTACCGCCACCTCACAAGCATACGGAATCTCTTTATCGTACGTCTGCAATATTTTCTCACGGATAATTTCCGTTACGAAGAAACGAGCCGGCTTATCGGTCAAAGCATCTTTCTCGAAAAACGGAGGTGACGGAGGTAGTAATTCCTGAATACGCTTCAACAAATAGTCGAGGTTAAATTTATATTGTGCCGAAACCGGTATAATCTCGGCATTCGGCAACAACTGTTTCCACTCCTCTACCAACGTTTCAAGAACGCTCTGCTCTTTCAGCAAATCGACCTTGTTGATAACTACCAATACAGGAGCCGTCTCCCGAGCCACCTTGTCGAGGAACGATTGGTTTTTCGCAGGAGCTTCCACCACATCGGTCACATAAAGCAAAATATCGGCATCGAGTAATGCCGACTGAGAAAAATTCAGCATCGACTCCTGCAACTTATAATTAGGGACAAGAACTCCCGGAGTATCGGAATAGACGATCTGCATATCCTCGGTATTCACTATTCCCATAATTCTATGACGAGTTGTCTGTGCCTTCGACGTAATAATCGAAATTCGTTCTCCGACCAGTGAATTCATCAACGTAGACTTACCTACATTGGGATTCCCGACAATATTTACAAATCCGGCCTTATGCATAATTCTGTTTTATTCGGTTACAAGTCAATAACTTCTGAATACAAAAGTAGTGAAAATATTCTACCCGACGAAACAACCTACAATCGCTTTTGTTCGAAAACAAGAAAAGACGCATCTCTTTCGCCAAAAGATGCGTCTTTCTTATATCTCGACAAATTTATTTTGCGTCGTATCCCCAAACGAGATAAAGAGCTCCCCATGTAAATCCTGCGCCAAAAGCCGTGAGGACAAGTTTATCTCCTTTTTTGAATTTATGCTCAAATTCGGCCATACACAAAGGGATAGACGATGCACTCGTATTCCCGTACTTTTGAATATTGACCAATAATTTTTCTTCCGGCAGCTTTATACGATCGGCAATAGCCTCTATAATACGCAAATTTGCCTGATGAGGAATAAAATAATCGATCGTATCTACGGACAAACCATTGCGAGCCATCACGCTTTCCGAAGAAGTGAGCATATCGGTTACCGCATGCTTATATACCGCCCGACCTTCCTGATAAACAAAATGTTCATCATGATCTACCGTCTCGTGCGAAGCAGGATGAACAGCACCACCGGCTTTCATCAACAAATGAGGCAGTCCCATACCATCGGTATGCAACACGGCATCCTTCACTCCGACTTCCTCGTCGGTAGGTTCTAACATAACGCAAGCCGCAGCATCACCGAACAGTGGACAAGTAGAACGGTCCTTATAGTTAACCATCGACGACATCTTTTCTGCCGCCAAAACAACCACATGCTTATACAGTCCGCTCTTTATATAGGCAGTTCCTGCTTGCAAAGCAACGATAAACCCTGCACAAGCGGCTTGTATATCATACCCATAAGCTGTTTTTATCCCCAATTTTTCCAATACGATCGATGCCGTAGAAGGGAAACGATAATCGGGATTCGACGTAGCACAAATGAGTAAATCCACTTCACTGGGCTTTACTCCTGTTTTTTTCAACAATTCGGCTACTGCTTTTACACCCAAATCGGAAGATCCCGTTCCTTCTCCTTTTAAAATTCTACGTTCTTTAATACCTACACGAGTAGTAATCCACTCGTCGTTGGTATCGACCATATGCGACAACTCGTCGTTTGTCAAAACATAATCGGGAACATACGAGGCAATTCCCGTTATTTTTGCATTCTGCATAATAATAAAATCGGCTTAGTGTGTGAAAAAATGCCCTAAATCGCTTTAGGGCCATACATACTTATCGATAAGAGCTTAAACCGCAGCTTCTTTTTCGATTGCCAATTTTCCTCTGTAATAACCACACTCTCCACATACAGTATGGTATACATGCCAAGCACCACAGTTAGGACAAACTGCCAAAGTTGGAGCCACAGCTTTATCATGAGTTCTTCTTTTGGCTGTTCTCGTTTTCGATTGTTTTCTTTTAGGATGTGCCATTTTTCTATTACTTTAATTATTATCTATTATTTTCTTTAATTCGTCCCATCTCGGGTCAGTTTCCTCCCCTTCGCCGGGCACTTCATCTACAACATCTTCATCATCGTATGATGCGGCATCTTCACTTTCGTCGCTATCGTCCATAGAACGCGCCGCATGTTTACGCAATTTAGCACTCATCGATTTATTGCATTTTCCTGCCTGATGAACATGCTTCAAGGGTATTGTCAGTGCAATGAACTCATATAAAAACCATGCAATATTCAATTCCCCGTCACTTTCAGGAATAACAACCACATTATCGCTCTCCTCGCTGTATTCCGAACCGAATTTCACATAGAGCGTTTCTTGGGTTTTTACCTCATGGTCCATATCGTCCAAACAGCGATCGCACGGAATTTGAATGACTCCTTCCAAATCAAAATCCAGTTCGAAAGAAGCCGCCGTCCGCTTCACTGTCAATTTCACCTTCACCTTTCCTTTTTGAACATCTTCACCTTCGATATTCTTAAAGAACTCATTATCCAATACATACTCAAAATCCTGAGTACCTATCGGCATACTTTTGAGCGGTAATTTATAAGCACTAAATCGTCCCAATGCTATTTGTCGTTAAAACTCCGCAAAGGTATAAAAAATAATCGTTACAAGTCAATCTTTTCGGTAGTTTTTATTTCACATTCACAATTTTTCAAATGGAGAGCCATAATCGATTAGCCTCGACAACATTCAAAAAAAGAAAGATTTTCCAGCCCGACTAAACGACTCGCTTCAATTCGATTCTGAATGTCGTACCTTTTCCTACTTCCGAATCTTTCACATAAATGCGTCCGGCATGATAATCCTCTATAATACGTTTTGCCAAAGTAAGTCCAAGTCCCCAACCTCGTTTCTTGGTCGTGTACCCCGGATTAAAAACCGTTTTGAAATTTTTCCGTGCAATCCCCTTGCCCGTATCTTTTATATCGATATAAATCTGTTGCTTCTCCGACGTCATATAAACATCTATACGCCCTTCTCCATTCATCGCATCGACTGCATTCTTGCACAAATTCTCTATGACCCATTCAAATAAAGAAAGACACACCATCGCACCCTCGGCATCAGAAGGAAGATGAGTCGTAATCAATACTTTATCGGAAACTCTGCGACGCATATATTCTGTTGCATTTTCAAGCACTTCGTTGACATATATCAATTCCATTTCTGGCTTCGAGCCTATTTTAGAAAAGCGTTCGGCTATGACAGACAGACGGTTCACATCTTTATTCATATCCGACAGTAACGAGGGATCCACACCCGACGATTCCAAAAAATCCATCCATGCCATCAACGACGAAATAGGAGTTCCCAATTGGTGAGCAGTCTCCTTCGATAGTCCCACCCACACCTTATTCTGCTCGGCCTTTTTCGTACTAATCAATGCAAAGTAAACGATTAAAACGAACAGGACCATAACGCCCAACTGCACGTACGGATAAAGAGATAGCCGCTTCAACAAAATAGAATCGTCATAATAGAGATACTGTTTCTCCCCGTCTCCCAAATTGATCTCTATCAAATTGGATTTACTTTTTAATTGTTCCAGTTTCTCTTGTAAATATTTCTCCGTATCCGTTTCGGGCAAATTCAAATTAAGGTACTGATTTATTTCGCCGGTATCATCGACGATAATCGCCGGTATGGAGGTATTGCTCTGTATCACTTTCAATATCAACTCCATGCTCATTTCAGTCTTGTCACTGGCCAATTCACGCGTCGCTTCGGCCCATATTTCCATTTTCTTTCGCTCCTCGATAGACAAGTCTTCTACAAGGTCATTCGAGACATAAAGTACCCCGCCAACCAGCAAGACAGAAATCAACAAAAAAATCAGTTTCCCTTTTTGTCGGGCATCATAGATATTTTGCATAATATACACTCAGTATTACATATTATATAAACGGTTCCACGACTCGAATATTATTCAACGGCTTCTTAATGTAAAAAAGAGGAGCCTTTCGTTATTCAAAAGCTCCTCTCTTCTCATACTTTTACCAGCAGTGTGCTGACTAACGGACTTGAACCCGGATTGTTCGATTATCTACCTTCACAAGATAAACGCCTCTTTCCATTGGAATTTTCTCTGTATCACTTTCTGACTCTATATAAAAGAGCGTACGACCATCAATGCCATAAACAGATATTTTTCTTCCTGTCACCCCCTCAGCCATAATGCAACCGTTCATACCATAAACCCTGATGTCATTTCGGTTCAACTCATCTACTGCCGATGTTCCCAAACGAACGGTATTCGAGCGGAACGATTCTCCTTTATCATAAACAACAGTGACATGATAAGCTCCATATTCAATAGACGGAGTAGAATAATTCGTCTCAACGATAGGAGTTTGAGTCAGTTTCTGTCCATTGCAATAAACATGATACCCTACAACCGATAAATCTTTTACCGCCGATACCGGAACATACGACAAATCATCAACTAATAAAGCGAACTTATTCGAACTGATATAATGAATTGCAAAATAACGGGCATTCTCTGGTAACTGATAAGAATATTCTTTCCAACCTACATTAAGAACCGATTCCGTAGCAAGCAATTCAAAGGCATCTACATCGGTCGTTGTCGTCGAATAAAGCACTTCAAACGTCTCCGGCGTATATTCCGTTGTAGGAATCGTAGCATAGAACGACACGTTTGTTCCTCCTATAATTTCAGGAGAAATCAAGTAGTCGTCATTTTGAGGCGTCAGACCGTCATAACTCAAACCAGCCCAAGAAACCAAACATTTTTCACCAGAATGAGGCTTCCAGTTATTCGAAGTCACATCAACACCCTCGGCCAGAGGTTCCCAGACTTGAAACGCCATCGGTGTACCCATATTCGGAAATTCTACGAATAAAATACCGGCAGAGGTCAAGCCATCTCCATCTACCACCGTATAATCACCTATATTCTCATAAATAAACGATTCGTAACCTTCGAAATCATCTACCATCGGCTCGGGGGTCAATGTAGGCTTTGTCCAAGACAATTCATGAGCCTTCTCTGTTTTCTCCCCGACTAGGTCGGTAATAACAGGCAACTCTGATTGAGAAGCGATTATTATTGCCTCCAATATATTATTTTCTGGGATCTCATCAGACTCTTTTGCTATAACCTCTGCTTTAATAGGAGTTTCTTTACCTATCATTTCAGCCGTAGGAGTAACCGTAAATAAATGATCGGCTGTTTCTCCCTGCGCCAAAGCCTCCGTCCGAGAAAGAGTTTGAACCAGAGTCTCATCTACATAAAGATTCACATCATAAGTTATCGACTGCTTCCCGTTATTTTTAACGACAACCGTATAATTTTCAGATTCACCCACAACAGGACGACGAACACCTTTGATACTTTCGAGTTTCGCATCAAATTCCGACTCATTAGCAACCGCTATATTATCGATGATTACATAATCACTGCCATTAGAAACAGCTCCATCAAACACAATTGCAATCCACGGATAATCTTTATATTGAGCCAAATTTACTTTACATACGGTCCAACCCGGAAGAAAAGAGGCTGTATTGGCGCTATAAACCTCGGTATATGCTTTATCATCGGCAGTCACTTTCACCGATAATTTTCCGGCAGCATTCTGGTAACGATATAATAAAAATGTCAATGTAGGAGCATTAAAACCACCCAAATTTAATTTGGGGACTTGTAAACGAGCTTCTCCCTTACCCGATTGAGAATGGCAAACGAACATTCCTCCATCTTCCGGCTCCAAACCGAGACTGCGGATATAATTCGTCAATCCCCACTCGGCTTGTCCGCTCAATGCCCCCATAATCCAAGGATAAGTCGTTGTCATATTATTCACACCGTTTTCCTCGAAAGGCATCGTATAAGGGATTCCCAATACGACATTATCTAACGCAGCCTCGCCTTCGCCCCCGATAGTAGTAGCAGAGACAAGGAAAGTATAAGAATCGAGTTTAGAAGAGGACGGAGTAGCCGTATAAGAAAGGGCTGTGGTAGTTCCCACTTCTCTATAACTCGTACCCACATACTCATAAATCTTATACGTAATATCAGATGGCTGGAAATAACCATTATGCACACCAACCGTAGGAACACTCCACGATAACTCGGCCTTCAAATTATCGGAAGAGGGTAAAGCTGTAAAGTTCGACACAATGCTTGGAACATCGATACCGCAATAACACGTTACCGTAGCTGTTCCTCCTTCACTGAACTCATTCTTGGCCACCACAGTATAAACGTTATTTCCCTGAACCGCATTCTCATCATTACAAGAAAGAACTTCGCCTGGTTGTTTACCCGTAAATTCAGCGACCACAGACCCGTCGACACGCTTCACGGTCACATCGACCGTACCAGTCAGCTCTTCACCGTTCAAGCTTTGAGTAGGCAACCGGAAACTCAGCGTTGCCGAAAGCCCCCCTTGTGCAGCGGGAGTAGCCTTTAATTCTGTAACAGCGGCCGGAGCTTTCATCAACGCACCGTTACGCACCTCTATATTTTTTATATTCAAGGTAAATTGATCTGGATCGGAAATTGCATGGAATCCGACATAATAACGGCCATGCTCTGTAACTTCAAAGGTAGCTGTAAAAGTTTGATATTCCTTGTTTGTCAAATCAAATGTCTGAGCCTTTTGTTGATCTTCCGGCTTATCCGATTTACCATAAGTCACTTCCAATTTCTCAGAACCCATTACACCGGCCTTAGCGTCAAACACGACCTCTATCATATGGGCGGTTCCCAATTCGATGGCTGGCGTTACGACATAATCATCGGCCGAATTCGAACAATAAGCATACTTCAACGAACCGTCGCTTATATCGTAGTACCAAGTATTATCATCGTTATTATTATCCTTGATCGTAAACAAAGAAAACTCCTGTTGAGTCGGTGCTACCATATAAGGTAAAGAATAAATACCGCAGAATACCGTTTGTTCCACTTTTACACCGGCATTTTCTCCACTATAAGCTACAACACTATATGTGTTAAACCCAAAGTCCGAATGTTCGTCTTCATACGTTAATGTCGCTCCCAAAACCGGATTTTCAAACGTTTTGATTAACTTCCCATTACGCAAGATTTCAATTTTAGAAACAGACGAAAGAGGTTCTCCTTGATAATTTTCTTTCGGAACGACAAAACTCATTGTAGCTTTCTGTAATCCTGTTTGATCTGCCGTCACCACAAAATCGGTTACGCCCTTCGGAGCATAAATACTTCCGAATTCTTCCACACGAATATTATCTACATTAACTCCAAAACGATCGGCAACGCTTGTACAATGAATTGCAAAATTTCCTTGCCCGTTCGCTTCTGGCACGTAGGTAAGTACAATATGTCTCGGAGAAGACGCATCCGCCATAATTTCCGTCGGTTCCATAACAATCGTAGATAACGATTCTACGGAAGGCTCCGCTCCCACTTTAACACCAATAATTTCTGCATTATACCCCGAGCCTGAACAAATATCGAACGAAAGCTGATAAACATTATAAGCTTTAAAAGTCATTTTAGGCAATACCAAATAATCATCAGCAGCATTATCGGCAGAGAAAGTATAACCCGCACTAAATTGACCCGTATCGAATTGCCAAGTCACACCATCGCCATTATTATCGATTATGTTCAACAAATCGAATGACGATGCATCTTCGAAAGTTTGTTCATAAGGAAGCGAAACGGCTTTCCCAAAAACGACCGAATTACTCTCGACCGACCCACACTCTTCTCCGCCGAACTTCACGATTACAGTATACTTGTAAGACTTTAACTCATTCTCGGGAAGATTATCGATATAAGTTGTCTCTTTTATGTCGGTCGATAACGACTCTCCATTACGAAGAATGTCATACGAAACTTTTGTCAAGTTTACCCAACCTCCATTAATACCGGCTTCGGGTAATGTCCAAGAAAGGGTTACCTTCCCAGATTCTTCGGCAACAGCGGTCACTTCGGTTGGAATTTGGGGCATATCTTCTCCGGTAAAAGTTTTTATCGAAGCTGCAACCCCCTCTCCGCCACTATTCAAACAAATTACTTTCAATACATGTAATCCATTCGTTAATACAAGAGATATAGAAAATTCCGCACCGGGACTTTGGTTTTCCTTTATCTGGACAGTATCGCCATCGACTACTATGGCGACATTTACCAATCCTTTCAGTTCATTACCACCGGCAGTCTTTGTAGGAAGATCGCACGAAATTCGGGCTGTCGTCACACCCGGAGTCGCATAGGATATACTCAAATTTTCAGCAGCAGCCGGAGCAGAAGGATCAGAAAAAGGATCTGTCGTGTACAAGCCAATCCACTCCTCTCCATTGTCAAAAGTCAATTGCGTATAAAACTCTTTCGAGACCGGATCTATTACAATCAACTCGCTTTCACTCCAATTACAAGCAGCCCAATAGATTTTACGATCGAGAGGGCTCCAACAACACGATTGAGAATATTCAGGGAAAAAACCTGTACTCACTACTTTCTCCCCCTGTACGGCAGACTCTTTATCAAACTTATATACATCGCCATAATCATCGATTACATACATTTGCCCTTCTCCATCGATACACATTCCCCGATAAGAATTTTCCATTGGAGCGACAACTGTAAAATCCAATGTTTGGAGATCCAATTTACTCAACGTATAAGCCTCCCCGGCCTCATCATAATTAATTGAATAAACAACATCATTGACCGGATCATAGGTCATATTCACCGCAGCATTAGGATATTCCGCCTCTTTTTCTATAACTTGTTTATCACCTGTCACGACATCTACGACTACTAATTTTGCAGAATTGATACCCGACCAGTAAAACTCGTCAAAAACCGATAAATAGAATTTTCCATTAGCGTAAGTTCCACCGCCTTCGCCTTCACCATATTCCTCTACCTCATACAGCTTAGAATAATCTCCGGTATTAGGATTAATCGAGTAGATACCATAATCCCTCTCTTCATAACTATTAGTAGCTGCCAAAAAGCCGAACAAATTCGCTGGTGAATTTTGTGCATTAATTTTGGCAACACGAGTACGAGCCGGCAACTTAGAGATATTAATAATTCCCACTGGATTTCGAGACGAGCGCTTTCTATATTTACGAACCTGCGCTTTACCTGATTTAAGAGGTACACTCCGTTCTGTAAATTGATAATTTTCACGTTCTTTCGGAATAGATTCCGACCCTAAAACTTTGGAAGAAAAAGCCATTATACACATAAGCACAACGATCCAACCTCCAAAAACCTTTAATTTAGTACTTGATAACTTCATAAAAACATTACTTAATTATATATTTCGATTCCAAAATAAACAGCTCTTACAAATGCTACACAATAAATGATTAGCCTATAAATAGTTCCACAAAATTTTATGCAAAATTAAATATAATATATATACTATATAATACCCATATTTAGGTATTATGTAATATAATTTTACAAAATAAAGCAACACAAATATTTTAAATTATAAAAAAATTTCATTGTAAATCGGTCATCAATCATAAAAATAATAAACGAAAAAACACTTCATATCTTCCATCTATACCCATTAATTCTATTTAGAACATATACAATACTATTTTGAAAATCAAATATTACTTCATCATTAAGCAATAAACTATTCAAAAAAATATCACCCTTTAACTCAATTATATCATAATATTTCAAATACCCATTCTAATTTTGCATAAAAAACATACAAACGATAAAACAAAAACTTAATACTACCTATCATGAAAGTGAACATATTTAAATGCCTAACATTATCTCTATTACTATGCAGTATCCAATTACTATACGCAGGACGCATATATGACGAATTCGAAGATACCTATAAAATAACTTGGATTGGTAACTCAAAATTGATTTCTGGAACGACCGACGATTGGGCACAACGAGCCGGAGACATCTATCGATTGAAAATCGACGATCCATCAAACTACTCATTCTTAGTTTATGAACTGCCCGAAAATGAAATTGCTCATGAAATAATTGTCGATTACTATTCTCCGACCGGACTACGTCCCACTTTGGCCGTAAAAAATTCGGCCGGAGAAGAAACCAAATATGTGGAAGGTTGGGACAACGGTTATCCAGAAATAACGGATAAAGGGCATGGACTATATCGATGCACTTTAAAAGACAACTTGATACCGGAAGATGCGACTCAGGTCGTTATCTATTTAGATGCCCAATCCGACATAGAATTATTAAGAAATATAGTATATTATGGAGATGGCTATCAAGCGAAGAATTACAACGAAAAAACGAACTATTACCGGGTTCAAAAGCTATTGGAAAAAGCTGAAAGCGGCAATGACATTACCATCGGTGTCATAGGTGGTTCGATGACTGCCGGAGCCAACGCCGAACCGATGGAGACCAATTGTTACGGAGCCCGATTAAAGGCTTGGTTCGAATCGACTTTTGAAATCGACGTCAATTTCATCAATATCGGTATCGGTTCTACGAATTCCTATTTCGGGTGTATTCGTGCCGAAGAGAAACTATTACGATTCAACCCCGATTTGATTATAATCGAATATGCTTGCAACGACCAACTCGAAGATATTTATCTGGATTCTTACGAAAGCCTGATACGGAAATGTTGGAAAAACCCGGGTGAGCCAGCCGTTATATCGCTAATGCTATGCACGCAAGCTGGGATTTCAAAAATCGAACGTCAATATCCCATCGCTCAACATTGTCAAATTCCGATCGTCAGTTACAACGATGCCATAAAAGACGAAATAATCAAAGGAGAAAAAACATGGCTGGACTATTACCAAACCTCTACACTCATCGGCGGTGATGGCATACACCCCAATACAACCGCACATCAAAAAATCGCCGACCTAATAGCGACCGAACTACTTGAAGGGAAAAAAGCATCGAACATCGATCGAATGGCATCACTACCAGCTCCGCTATATAGCAACATTTTAGAAGATGCATTTTATTTGAGCGAAACCGATATAACCCCGGTCCAAACAGGTGTCTGGACGGCGGGAGGTTCTATTTGGGATTTCGGCACAGGAAAAGGTTGGAGAAGCGAAATTGCAAACAGTGAACTTCAATTTAAAATTAACGGAGACGTTGCTGCCGTCACATATTGGAAACGCCCGGCAAACGAAAATTTCGGAACGGCCCAAATTTGGGTAGACGACAATCCGGCCGTAGTCATTGACGGCTCTAACGGAGAACACATCGACCAAATCGTATTGACCGATTTGGGAATCGGAGAACATATACTCCACATCAAACTGTTGGAAAACAAAAAATTCGAAATTGTATGTATTGCCGTTTCGGGGGAAAGAAGCTATTGGAACGGACGATACTATTTGGAAAACGTTGCCAACAATCTTAGGTTAACGATCAGCAACAATGACATTACGATGAATCCGAACGGTACAGGTTTTAATGTTTCTCATACCGACGACGGATATATCGCCTTCAACGAAAACAATTCATATCTATCGGTCAATGCTGCTACCGGCGCTTTGGAACTTTCATCGAATCTCGACACCTCCTCAAAATTTCTCTACATAGACAAAGGTGAAAAAGCTGCAATACGGGCTTTGGCTAACGGAAAATATTTGTCTCAAAAAGACAACATTATAACGGCCTCTACCTCCGATATAGCCGACAACGAATATTTTCTATTCAAAAACGAAGGCGATCCCACAACTATTAACGAATTAAGAAACAACGAAATCGACTGTTCCGTTGTATCCAATCAAATCATAATCAAAAATGCAATCGGAGAGCAAGTCAATATTTTCGATCTATCCGGTAAACTACTATATCGACAAAACATCTCGACCAATAATGAGAATATCTATTTCAACAATGGCAATTATTTAATACAAATCGGCGACAAGACATTTAAATGTAATATATAACTACCCATTCCGCTATGATGACAGCCAAAGAAAATGTAATACGAACCCTTCGACATGACAATCCGGAATGGATTCCGGTAAACCTGTGGCAACTGCCCGCCGCAAAACTAAAATACGGACAAGCGCTTGACGACATCATCAATCGCTGCGAAATCGATATTCTCTCCGCTCCGTTCGACGACCCCACCGAAGACGCACGTCACTACCAAATCGGCAGTTATACCGATTGCTGGGGATCGACTTGGGTAAATCACCAAGCAGGTATTATCGGAGAAGTAAAAGAATATCCTTTTGCCGATTTCAATAAAGTTTGGAACTATGAAAGTCCCAAAAAATTATTTTTATCAGGCATCTCTGGATTTGAAAAGACAAAAGCATTCATTGACACTCATAAAGACAAATTTATCTTAGGCGGTTGGATTAGCTTATTCGAACGTATGCAATACCTTCGTGGTACAGAAAACCTTTTCATGGATACGTTGATTGAATCTCCGGAATATTTCAAACTAATGGAAATTGTCGAAGATTTTTATAACACCTATTTAGACGAATGGCTCAAATTAGAAGTCGACGGAATAATTTTCGGAGACGACTGGGGCTCACAACGCTCTTTATTAATCTCGCCTGAAACATGGAGAAAACAATATAAACCTTTATACAAACGGTTTTTTGACAAAGTCCATACTGCCGGTAAATTCGTTTTTATGCATAGCGACGGCTACATTTTGGAACTATACGACGACTTGATCGAGATAGGAGTAGATGCCATCAATAGTCAAGTGTGGTGCATGGGATTAGACAAAGTCGCCGAAAAATGCAACGGACGTATTACAAACTGGGGCGAAATATGTCGTCAGCACATACTCCCCGAAGGAAGTGTCGAAGATGTAATCGACGCCGTACACAAAATGAAAGAAGCTCTATGGGTAAATGGTGGCCTCATCGGGCAATTCGAAGCCGGACCCGATATGCCACTGGAAAATATCAAAGCCGGTTTAATCCATTGGAACGACTAAAAATTCTCTCAAAACATGGAACAGTTTCAGCCGAATGCAAACAACATTCTCGATGTCCTTTATAACAAAAAGCCAAAGTATCTCCCTCTATATGAACATCACATCGATATCGAATTTATAGAGAAATTTACAGGAGAAGAACTTATCGGTTACCGCGAAACAGAACCAGAATACTTTTTCAAAAAAGTAACGGAGTTTTGGAAAAATAATACCTACGATGCCTTTGACTTCGAAGCTCCAATCTGCGACGTTTTCCCGGAGCACGGTGCAATTATGGGAGGAAAATTAGGCCCCATTCAAACCCGATCAGATTTTGAGCGCTATCCCTTCGACGAAATACCCCATTTGTTTTGGGAAGCGAACAAACCCAAACTCGACGCTATCAGAAAAGTCTTGCCAACAGGAATGAAAGCATATGGAGGATGCGGGTATGGCATTTTCGAATCCGCCCAAGATTTGGTAGGTTACGAGAATCTGTGTATCATGCAATACATAGACCCCGATTTGTTCCGCGACCTTTTTATTCGTATCGGTGACTTATACGTCGAATTATGGTCCAAAATGATACAAGAATACAGCGACATCTTCATTTTTTTCCGTATGGGCGACGACTTGGGACACCGCACATCAACTATGCTCGAACCGACAACCATCATCAACCACATACTTCCTCAAACCAAGCGTATAATAGACTTGGTACATCATGCAGAAAAAAAATTTCTTCTGCACAGTTGCGGTAACATATTCGAAATAATGCCCGACATCATAACTTTGGGAATCGACGCAAAGCATAGCAACGAAGACCAGATCGCTCCTTTCGACGAATGGATAAAACGATATAACGGTCAAATAGGACTTTTTGGAGGCTTCGATGTAAATCTGCTTTCGTTGGGAACCTATCAATCCGTATATGACGAAGTATTGAGAAAAGGCACAGAATACCGGCGCATTTGCAAGGGTTACGGATTAGGTTCGGGTAATTCCATCGCTTCTTATGTCTCTGTCGATGGATTCAGAGGAATGATCGATGCCGTCAAACAAATTCGAAGAAAAGAAAAATAACAAAAAGGATTTATCTATATCGCGGTTGGGAGCCATTATCCCAGTTCCTCCGACTCAAAATTTTAATTCATCACAACAAGATAAGTCACGCAAATATTTGAAGCACACGTTTTCTAAATTATAACACTTTTGATAACATGAAACGAAAATTTATTTTACTTACCCTTGTAATTACAACATTGATTGTCCCTGCGAATTTACAAGCATTCGAATCAACTGTTGAGGAAGAATTACAAACACCGTGGGAAGGTTTCGGGTACAATCAATGGGGATTCGCCCGCGAAAGCGACGGTAACACCTTTAAGCCGTGGTCCGATGATTTATGGAAAACCACGACAGAACGGATCCTTGCCATCAAACCTTCGTTAGTCCGCTTACCGGTAATCCGCGATTGGTTCAACAAAGACGATGATGGGAATAATCTGCCCATCGGAACTTATAATTGGGATAGCAAATACATGCAGGCCTATTTCAAAATTATGGACCTTTATAAGGAACACGACATTAAAGTTATGAGTGGTTTCTGGGGTGTCGGATATAACGGAGAGGATTATAAACAATTTTACACGACCGACGAATGTGCCCAACTGCAAGCCGACCTCATCGAGTATCTTTTTAGAACAAAAGGTTACGACAAAATCATTACCAGTTATGCGCCCTCGAACGAGCCTTTGGGAGTAGGTATCTCTTACGAAGATTGGAGTACCATGATAAAAAAACTTTACGCCGAATTGGAGAAACGTGGCTTACCCACAAATTTTCTGTCGGGAGCCGATTCATGGAGCGACTGGATATGGAAACCTGCACAATACAACGCAGATCAACTGTCAGTCTATGATTTCCATAACTACCTGAACGATACACCCGACGATACTTACAACCAATTATATAATCGCACCATTGAAACGACTTTTGCAAACTATCTCGCAAATGTCTATAAATACGACAATTCCAACAAACCCGTCCATGTGTCGGAAATGGCTCCCATCGGAGTCCCTTTTATCGACTGGCCTGTTGCCGATGCTCCGGCTCATTGTCGAATCGACACCTACGAATATGCATTAGGTTTTTGGGACTACGGCATACAACTTGCCCGTTCGGGCATGGCATCGGGATTGGCTTGGGCTCTCGACGGGCTGGAACAGAATAAAAATGCCGGCATGTGGAACAATGCCGGAACTTATGGCGGTATGACTTTACGTCCCTGGTACTACACATGGCAACTGATGTGCCGTTACTTTCCCCGTGGGGCAAAAATTCTCAAAATGACCGAACTGGAAGGGCGCAAAGATATTCGTATACTCGGAGCCCGTATCGGCTCCGAAGATTACTCGTTTGTCGCAGTCAATCGACGTATGGATGCTCAAAGCAAAACACAATCCATTACCTTTAAGGTCGATTGTACCAAACCTCTTTACATTTATCGGTTCAACCGCAACAGCTGTGGAGATGGCGCTGCGTTGTCTCTTCCGTATGAAAAAATAACCGATCAAAATCTTTCTACCGGAATCACGGTGGAAGTTCCTATGGAAGAAGGTATATTCATCACTACCTTAGAACCGTTGGAGACAAATACGTCCGAAACACAGGCTACTCTAACCATCGACTTTGAATCGCAAGACGGGTATATGCTTCTCGGCGACTATAACAAAGGGATTAGAACCTATGTAGGTTCTAATCCCCGCAAACGAGCCCCTAATACCAGCGACAATGCCGGATACTCCGAAATTCTAATTAACGACGAATACAATCCCCGAGATTGTTTCAGTACTATATTTCCGCTCAATAAAATCCTAATCAGTGAAGATTTTCCACTGCTCAATATTCAGTTGTACAGGAGTAGACCGGCAAAAATCGCCATTGCCTTACATGTTCAAAATGAAGACAGGCTATTGGGTTACGAATTCGAAATTCCTCACAGAGAATGGAGGGAATTACAACTGAACCTAACGCCTCTAATCGGTAAAACACTGGATTACATCATCATATATCCTTATAGAGATTCAGCGACGACTTCCACTCTCGACACCGAATCTTTGATTTTTGACAACATCTTTCTATCCAATACAGAAAATTCCCCTATCGATTTACAAGAAATTACAACAAACAACGACCAACAATACCGACAAATTCTGGACATCGACTTCGAATATTTGAATTCTTTTGTAAAAGTTATTCCGGTCAATTCCTCCATAATGTCTTCCATTGCTTCGAATCCCAAAATACAAGAAAACAATCCCAGCGATAAAGCCTGCCAAATAAATATATTAACAAACGATGCCGGCCAAGACTTGTCCGCACAATTAAATTTATATCCATTTGTACAAGTTCCCGAAAGTAACCACAACCTGTTCTTCTCATATTACCGCCCGACAGGACAATCCGAAATCAAGATAGTCGTCAATTTCCTTTCGGGAGAAAAAGCCGTCGGACACTTTTCCTGTAACGAAAAAAGAGAATGGTTTAGGTACGGTCTGAACTTGTCGAATCATGTCGGTCAAATCATTACAAGCATCGACATCTATCCCAATCTAAATTATTCAGACCAGCTGAACGTTCTCGACACTTCTTTCTTCGACAATTTTATATTTAGCACCGAAGAAGTTTCGGGAATCGAATATATAACAAACAACGACATCTCGGTAACCGCCGAAAACGGATATATTTATATTGAAGGCGTTAAAAACATGCCTGTCTATCTTTTCTCTGTCGACGGTAAATTACTGCACTTTGCAGAAAACGTAAACGGGAGTTACTCCATTCCGGCAGAGAATGGAGTACATCTCATTAAAATAGGCAATACATCTTATAAAATAATCAACTTCTAATAATCCAGCGAAAATGGCAAAACTTTCAGATTTACATAATGCAATCGTAAAAGGGAATCTCGAACTGGCAGTCAGTACAACCCAAGAAGCGCTTCAAGAAAATATCGACCCGCAAACATTGATCAGCGATTATTTGATTAAAGGAATGGAAGAAATCGGGACTCAATTCGAAGCCGGAAAAGCCTATGTTCCCAACCTGTTGATGAGTGCCCGGGCTATGAAAGGAGCTTTGGAACTTCTTAAACCTTACATGGAAAATGACAAAAATACAATCTCTCTCGGGAAAGTTGTCATTGGAACGGTTAAAGGCGATCTGCACGACATCGGGAAAAACCTCGTAAGCTCTATGTTGGAAGGCTGTGGGTTCGAAGTAATTAATCTCGGTGTCGATGTTTCCGATGAAAAATTCGTCGAAGCCGCCAAAGAACACAAAGCGAACATTGTCTGTATGTCGGCACTTCTGACTACCACAATGGTTTATATGAAAGAAGTTATCAAAGCTTTTGAAAAAGCCGGAATCAGAAACGATGTCAAAATCATGATTGGAGGCGCTCCACTCAGTGAGAAATTTGCCGAAGAAATCGGAGCCGACGGATATAGCGACAATGCCAATGCCGCTGTAACTCTCGCCCGAAAATTATTGAACAAATAAGAGAAATGGAACATTCACTGCGGTTCGAAGAACTAAACTTGACAAAAGAAACCGTATATATAGAAATGGGGTATGGAGCAGTATCTCCCGACAAAAATGTTCGGGATTTAGTCGACAACCTGTTCCTCGTTGCAAACAACATAGTAAGACCTCGTTTTTACTTTCGAATGTTCGACGGGTATGTAAACAAGGATTGTATATGCTGTAATCAAAAAATATTTCACGTTAACCAGACTATCGCCACACTGTTGAAAAACTCCGAAAGATTCGTTTTTTTCGCTGCGACTGCCGGTATGGAATATCAAGATTTTCACAATAAACTATCGAATGCAGACGATGCATTGCTACTATTCATCTGGGATACCCTCGGTAGTTGTATTGCCGAAGCGACAGGAGACATTATGGAAAAGTTCGTGGAAACAGAATTGCCGGGAATACCCCATACTAACCGTTTTAGTCCGGGTTATTGCGGGTGGCATGTGAATGAACAGAAATTACTCTTCTCACTCTTACCCGATAATGTATGCGGAATCACTCTCAATAGCAGTGCCCTGATGTATCCTATAAAATCTATCAGCGGAGTGATAGGCTCTGGACTTCATGTCGATACCCGCAAATACGGTTGTCAATTCTGCGAACTGGACAACTGTTATAAGAAACGAATCAAAAAATCATTTAATCATGAAACTCAATCTCAATCGGAATAAACGATATGCTATTCCCATTATGACACACCCGGGAATCGAGCTCATCGAGAAAACTGTAAAAGCCGCCGTTACCGACGGCCAGACACATGCCGATGCCATTATCGCCTTGTCAGAAAATACTCCTTCCGATGCGGCGACAGTCATCATGGACCTTACCGTCGAAGCAGAAGCTTTCGGGGCAAAACTTCATTTCTCCGAAAACGATGTTCCCAGTGTTGCCGAAAGGTTGCTTCACGACAGGAACGAAGTGGAAAATCTCCGCATTCCCGATACCGATACCGCCCGTATTCTCGAATATCTGAAAGCAAACAGACTTGCGGCAGAACGAATCAATGACCGCCCGGTCTTTGCAGGTTGTATCGGACCTTATTCTTTGGCAGGTCGACTTTACGATATGTCAGAAATGATGATGGCTATTTACGTCGAACCCGATTTAGCAAAAATACTACTCTCAAAATGTTCAGAATTTATTCTCAAATACATTCGGGCTCTGAAAGAAACAGGAGTCGATGGTATCATCATGGCCGAGCCTGCCGCCGGGTTACTCAGCAACGACGATGCCACAATATTCTCGACTAATTATATAAAACCGATCGTCGAGGCCGTACAAGATGAAAACTTCCTTTTCGTATTGCACAACTGCGGAAACACAGGGCACTGTACGCAATCCATGATCGACTCAGGAGCAAGGGCTCTCCACTTCGGTAATCAATGCGACATCGTCTCCGCCCTTCAACAAGTACCGTCCGATCGCATTGTTATGGGGAATCTTGATCCGGTCGGCATTTTCAAATCGTCATCTCCGAAACAAGTCTACGACGAAACGGAGAGACTGCTGCATGCTACTGCCGATTTCGACAACTTTATTATCTCAACGGGTTGCGATGTTCCTCCGGGTGTCTCCCTTGAAAACATAAATGCATTCTATCGAGCTGTCGAGATTTTTCGTAACCGACATTAAAAGTAAACATCTGCACTTTTTACTTTGTATCTGATGAAAGACAGAACCTTTTCATTATAACAAAGCGATTGTAATAACAGAAAGAGGGCATACTCACAATGAGTATGCCCTCTTTATATTCCGTACTAACATTTCACCGTTTTTCTATTTTCACTTCACGAATACGAGTATTAGAGAAATAACCGTTCGGCAGCATTTCAATCTTTAAATAATTGCAATTATCGAGTTCTGTTTTCGGTGTTATGGTCGAATGGACAAAACGCCAAACAGACATTTCGGGTTCGGTAAACGACAATTCGACCTCTCTCCACTCGCAATTATCCGGCGAGACGTACACTTTGAAACGGTCGGTTATGGTCTCCACTCCCGACACCTTGATTTCAAAATGATTAAATCCGTCGAACTTATAAGTTATATAAGCATGTTCTTCATTGGTCGAAGGGTGAATAGTTCCGCAATCTTCCAAAACTTTGAAGAACTGGAAATCGGGAGCAGCAGTGTTACATTCGTCATAGAATTTAGGAAAACCGTTTAATCCCAAATTGTCGGAATGATCATACATACGTTGGACACCCTCCATCGGATCCATCATATATTTATCATTTTTTACAATCTCCGGTTTGCTACCTCCAATCGTAGTCAACAGAACAAAACCTTTCGCGGGGAAATCGATAACTATCCCCTTTTGAAGATCGACATCTTTCAAGACTTCTTTCACAACTGGAAAGCCTGCTGTATCGACCGGATAATCGTCCTCGAAATACACATATTTATTGATTATCGGATCGTTCACAACGGTAGGAATCTGTACAGTTACACGCTGCGCAAAATCGGCTGTATTTGTAACCGCAAATGTCAAATCTCCTGTCGGAGTCAATGCGGCCACACCATTCAAATTCTGAGTTCTATAAGAATTGGAATACAAAATTTTCGACCCTTTCGGGATATTACGCGACATCAACGACCACGTATAGAACCACGGACGTATATTCGCTTCTTCCGGTTTATTTTTCTGTTCTGCAATCGAATTCCAAAATCCCCAACGTTTCTGTTCATCGAGGTCGTCCTTGTAATGCATGGCATCATCCATACCCCATGCCGCAGCAGCCGACCAGCCGGAGCGCAAAGTTTGAATCAAGGCATCGGCAACGAACGTTCCATACCACCACTGGTGAATCAACGTATGCTGGTCAAACACCTCATTATGTCCGTCACGAATACCCATTTCGCCCCAAATATTCACTTTGCTGCTGTCCTGCATTTGTGTAAAGAAACGAAACATTCGTGTCTCATCTTCCACACGATTCGTAAAAGTCCAATCTTTATTGATATACCAATGATAATCGATGACAGGAACCACACTATCCAATTCGGTCAATGTCTTATTGAACCAAACATCAGTCCCCCAATAACCTCCGTCCGGTCCCACGATCTCAATATCATTCAATCCCCGTTTATCCAGTTCCGAGCGTAGATTAAGAATGGATTTCTTCCATTTTTTCCATGAATAACCGTTTCGAGGATCATTGGCCACCAAATTTACTTCATTCCCCAAGTTAAATTGCTTGATACAAGTCATACCCTTCTCTTTAACCAAATATTCAACCAATTCAGCTACTTGAACGGCATATCGGGAATCGTCCAATTCTATCGTATACTTAGGCATATCGACGGGGACAGCCTGTTTCCAATTCGGATTCATCGGCTTCCACCACTCTCCAAGCAACACATCGATGTCGTTATCCTTACAAAATTGAAGCTGACGATACAAGTCGTTCATGAATCGACGAGAATTAGCATACCAACGGGCATCGACTTTCGTCGAATCCATGTCCCAAAGCAATATAGGGTCGTTCCCGTCATAACCGAAACAGTAGAAATAGGGCATTATGCAACAACGAATATACCCCAGTTTCATAAATTCGACTCGTCTAAACAAACGGTCCCACTGCTCCTCCGTCATCGAATCCCGGTCATTGGGTTCCCATTGCATCGCCCCTCCATAATAGTTTTCCTGCAACACAAAATCGGTATCCACAACTATCGGATTCTGAACCTCCTGTTGTTCTGTCTTGCAACCGGACAATCCGAACAAGAGTAAAATCAAATATATCAATCTTTTCATATACAATTATCTACTTTCTTAATTATCAAATATTTACTCTCCCTAAAAAAAGACGATTTAATATCCGGGATTTTGAACCAATGCACCTCGGCTTAAATCTATATCATTTTGAGGAATGGGGAAAAGTTCTCTTTCCTTTGTATAATAACGTCCCTTATCGACATCTTCTGTCGCATAGCCGTTACTATATACAGCCGTCATAATTTCTCCATAACGTTCCTGTTGCATCAAATCCATACGGCGGATTCCCTCACAAGCGAACTCAAAGCGACGCTCGTTCCAAATAGCCAATCGCACTTCCGCCACATTATCGGAAGTTATATCCGGTAACGACGTTGGCTTTGTGTCGGGCACATACTTTTGAATGACTCGTTTCGCATCCAACGGACTGGATTCGCGAGCTCGTTTTCTCACTTGATTCAAATACTTTCTCGCACCCACGATATCTCCTTTTTCCAAACAAGCCTCGGCATACATCAACAAAACATCGGCATAACGAATGACATAAACTGTCATTTCTACATCTTGTGGATAGACCGGAGACGCCGCATTCAAAGTCTCGCTCATGGGGACAAAATGCTTGCGGTCAAAAAAACGACTGGGATAATTCGCATCTCCTGTCACAAAATCATTCCCGACGAATTGGTCGCCTTGACGAACAAATGTCCAAGTAATTCGCGGATCCTCTGGATCAAAAGCATCCAACAAATGTTGAGTCGGTAAATGAAACCCATAACCGCCATCGCTACTGGGAATAAACCAAACTCCGTTCCACCCCGTCGATGCATCCCAATTCTTTCCATTAGTGACATATTGTATCTCAAAAATCGACTCTCTCAAATTGGAGTTTGGGTTTAACCATTGAGTCGCAAAATCTGGATCCAATTCATACTCTCCTTTTTGTTCGCCTTCAACCAGAACATAGAGCATTTTATAAGCATTCTCAAAATCACGATTATACCAGTATGTCCTCCCCAACATGGCATAAGCCGCGCCGCTCGTAACGCGCCCGGTATCTTCCTCGGAATACTCGCTCCGTTTCGGCAAAGCCGTAGCCGCAGTAAAATCGGCTATAACCTGTTCCCAAATCTGGGCCACCGGTGTCCGGGGTTTATATATATCCGCAGGCTGTTCGGCATGCAAAAACAAAGGAACATCACCCCACAAATAAGCCAGATTAAAATACCAAACGCCTCGTAACCAACGCGCCTCATTTTCATAACGCGTAAGCAACGTCTTATCGTCTTCCGTTAAATCCGTATTCGCAGAACGAAATATTTCGCTTTTGTCTAATAGTGTATTTATTTGGTAAATAGCCCTATATGCCATATTCCAAAACTGGCTCACTTTACTGTTCGTCGTAAATATATTGAATGTTTCCAACTGATAAATATCCCCTTCGTTAGTAAGGCCACTACCTCCTTTCTCGCAATCGTCGGATGCACAATCGTTGATAAACATCAACTCCAAGCTCATATCGTTCCAACTATCCTTCATATAGAAATAGCAGGCCGTCAATGCTTGATTGATCTCTTCGAGATTATTGTAAAATTCCGTGTCTTCTCGACCTCCGTACATAGTCGTATCCAAATCCTCATCTGTACATGAAGGAAGAAGGAACAACGAGCCTAACAATATATATAGTATTCTCCACCTTAGTTTCATAACTGTAATCGTTTAAAATTGAACATTGACCCCTACTGTAAATGTGCGAGGATTAGGATACCCCAAATTCTCTATACCCATATTCAAAGCATTGCCATTTGGGACTTCCGGGTCCATATATTTGAATTTTGTAAATGTAAACAGATTCTCTCCGCTCACATATAATCGCAAAGAACTAAACACCTTCGTAGCTTCGACTATTTTCTTCGGGAATGTATAGCCAATCTGTACAGTTTTTATTTTACAGAAGCTACCGTTCTGCACATACCATGACGAATTTCTATAATTATCATTATCATCTTTTCTGGTAATTCCGAATACATCGGTTTTATCACCGGGATTCCGCCACGCATCTGTGTAAGTTTCGGCTAATAAATTCGTTATACTCGTCTGCCTAAGAAGAGCTTTTGTCCCTACCCAAATATCATTACCGGCAACACCTTGAAAATAAAGAGCAAAATCGATTCCTTTATATCCCAATTCGATATTTCCTCCATAAATCACATCGGGGTTGGGGTTTCCTATATAATCCCGGTCATTGCTATCCAGCGTATTATCGCCATTAAGATTCCTGAAACGAGCATCGCCGGGCTCTGCAAGAGGTTGAAGCAAAGTCTTTCCATCGGCTCCTACATGGGCGAGAACCTCTTCTTTCGACTGAAAAATGCCATCATAAACATATCCATAAAAGCGTCCGAATTCTTCTCCGATTTCGTTCTTCGAGACAGTACCCCAAATCGGATCGTTCGTTCCGGTTTCAACCAATTTATTTTTTTGGAAAGTAAAGTTTGCACTCACAGAATAACGGAAGTCGCCGACCTTCCCTTGATACCCGATCAAAAATTCCAAACCCCGGTTTTCTACGGAACCGGCATTTACCCACGGGGTTGTAGGATAACCGGCCATTCCCGGTAACGGATTCTGCATTAACATATCCCGTGTCGTCTTAATGTAAGCATCTGCCGACAATGTCAATGAGTTTTTAAAGAAGCCCAAGTCGACTCCTATATTACCTTGTTCCACCGTTTCCCACTTAATATCTTTATTTCCCTTAGATGTAGAGGCATAAGCCTTCAACAGATTCAAACCGCTGTTAAACCCATACACCCATGTATCATAAGTAGAAACGACATCGGCATAAGCGAACGAAGGAATGTTTTGATTCCCGATTTGTCCCCAACCACCACGCAGTTTAACCGCACTCAATACATTCTGATTCCAATCTTTATAAAACTCCTCCTGATCTATACGCCAACCCAAAGAAAAAGATGGAAATGTCCCCCAACGGTTGCCCGGTGCAAATTTCGAGGAACCGTCGGCTCTGACACTGACAGTCGCCAAATAGCGGTCTGCATAATTGTAATTTATACGCCCAAGATAAGAAATCAAATAGTTTTCATAACGGCTACCCGTAGAAGTTCCCTCTTTCGTCCCGGCTCCCACGATTTGGAAAGCATCGGAATTACTCGGCGTATTCAACCGCTCTGCCGTAAAAGAACGACCGGTATAGGCTTCCCACGTGAAACCTGCCACCGCCGAAATAGAATGTTTCCCAAATTGATTATTATAACTCAACGTATTTTGAAATGTATAATTCAGTTCCGTAGAACTCGTATTGGCGACACTGTTTTCCAACAAAAATTTACTCTCCACATTCGTACACATATTATATGGAGTATCATTCGGCCTCAAATCAAAAAACGGGTTAAACTCGGTATAGGTATATTCCGGTAACTCAAAACCCAACATAGTCTTAAAGTCCAGACCCTTTAATCCCAAATTGATATTTAAGTAGGCCGTACCGTCGATATTACGATTCAAATGTTCCTTTTTCTGTCGGTTCAATTTTGCAACAGGATTCGAATAATAGCTGTATTGAGATCCCATATATTTATTAAATTCATAATTAGGATCCTGCTTATCTGCATTTTTGGCATAAATCGGTGAAAACGGATCCGGTAACAATATTTCATTAATCGGAGTGTTCAAATCATGACTTTTGACATAGGCTGCACCTAAGGTCTGACCGATCGTTATCCATTTATTAAACTTGTATTCGTTGTTCACACGCAATGTAATACGCTCATAATCCGATGTCATTACAATACCCTCTTGATTCAAATAACCTATGCTGAAATGGCTGGTCAATTTATCCGTACCGCCACTGACCGATAAGTTATAGCTGTGTTTAAACGCTGTTTGAGTGGTTTCATTCCACCAATCGGTATCATAGACATTTATATCCGTCGGCTCGCCATATTCGTCGACAGGGCCCAAGCCTTCTCCATCGAGATGATAAAGTCGGGTAATATTTCTAGGCATCCGCATTCCGTCATTTTCATACGCCTCTTCCAAAAAGCCATACAACTGATCGCTATTCATCATATGCACTCGATTAATTGCATTTGACCAACCGAATGACGCATCAAACGTGATACTGGTTTTACCGGATTTACCTTTCTTCGTAGTAATTAAAATAACGCCATTGGCTCCACGAGAACCATAAATGGCAGTGGCCGAAGCATCTTTCAATACCTCAACATTTTCAATATCGATAGGATTAATAGTATTCACACTGCTCTCTTCCATAGGTTGCCCGTCCACGACATACAACGGGGTTAAATCGGTTGAAATAGAACCATAACCACGAATACGAATCGTAGCTCCTGCCCCCGGAGTTCCAGAATTGGACGTGACATAAACTCCCGGAGCTTTACCTTGTAGAGACTGGGTAATATTCGTGTCGCCTGTTTTTACGATATCTTCTCCCTTTACAGAAGAGAGAGAACCGGTTAAATCGCTTTTTTTCTGTGTACCGTACCCGATAACTACAACATCATCTAAGATAACTTGATTTTCCGACATCGTAACCGACATCGTTTTACCATTCACGGTCACCACTTTGGTGTCATAACCGATATAACGAAATTCCAGACTTTGTCCGTCCTCTGCCTTTACAGAAAAACGTCCATCTGCATCGGTCATCGTTCCTATATTTGTTCCTTTGACAAAGACGCTCACTCCCACGAGTGGTTCTTGTCCTGAATTAAAAACACTACCGGAAACAATACCACTATTATTTTGACCCGATATTTCCAAAGGAGATATCGACAATATCAAAATAACAGATAAAAATTGCCATAATTTCATCATTCCTTGATTTTAAATTTATATGGGGATAAAGGCATCTTGAATTCTTTAATATCCCACACCCGAAAACAATATAATAACTTTAATATGCCAAATTCTTCAAGACTGTATCACCGACTTTACAAGCTACAAAACAGTATATCTGCCAGCCTCTCCAAGAAAATTCATCGACATTATCCTCTAATTTGCATGGTTTTAAAACATCGACTACAAGTAATGTCGAATATACAGATATTATCCAAACAAACAGTATCTATCACATAGTACCATTTATTCTCATTCCATAAAAATAAAATAGCCTATAACTCCCTCCAAGCCAAAAACTACCGCCGATTTTTATATTATCTTAAAGGAAAGGTGTACCAAAAAGAATTTTTTGGTACACCTTTCAAAATTCATCAATAGACTACAATTTTAGACGTAGTATCGCCGATCTTTACCAAATAAATACCCCGTTCGATATCTATTTGCAAAAACCCATTCAACGCATATTTCCCTATTTCCATTCCAGAAACCGAATATACACTCATTTCACCGGCTTCGCCTTCCACATAGAGCGCACCTTTACCACCCCAGACTTTCGATGTCGAAACGACATTGTCGGCTATGCCAGAAGATGTAGCGACATCGGAGATATAGATATTATCGAGGTATGTAGTTTCTGCTACCGCAACATTGTCGGTTCCGAATTTTTCATTCGGAGAGAAATAGAATTGCTTGAAAGTAGACCCAATATATTCTTCTAAATCGATCACTACTTCCTGCCAATTTTCCGATCCGGTAAATGGAATTTCTTGATTCTTATATGAACATGTACCACCCCAAGTTTCCATTCCGAATACAGAATTCTCATTTCTCAAAATACTGAAATGCAAATAACGACCGTCGGTCTCGGTAATCTCGGTCAATTGCTCTTCTTCGCCAGACAACAAACCGATGGCTACACCAAACCAATCGGCGTTGTCCCACCCCCAATTCGGGTCGGTTGGGTCTTGTACAATCTTCAACACCTTGTCGCTACCATTGACCGCATCTTTTTTAGGATTATCTACCACTTCGATCGTAGAAGATGCATTTTGGGAACCCGCCATATCGATGCTATAATTCTCGGTTTCAAAGTCGACAGAAAACTCGGTCGGCACAATCATTAAATAAGGAGGTTTGACATATTCATACGAGTCTCCGCCTTCATAAAAAATTTCTGTACGACGATAGCACGGAATCCAGTTAGCCACTTCTTCATTGGCAACCATCGTCACTTTAATCTCTTTTACTCCCTCAGGCAAAGCACCTTGATACCAAACATCGATCCAATAGTTATTTCCTAAAACTGCATCATAAGATTTTTCAACCTTCATGTCGGGGACCTCTTGATAATTCAGCTCATCGGTTGAATACTCGATTTTAATAAACTGGTCGAAATCCATACGATCATTGGGGACCAGCACATTGACTATGAATCCGGTTAAATTTTTATTTCCCCAAATGTCTCTATTAAATATAAATGCAGTAGGAGTAGAAGCCGATGACTTTTGTACATAACTACCATCTCCATAATAGGCATCCGCTGCATCATTGAACAAAGCACTACCACCTTCGATATAACAATCACGCTCCACATCGGCCTGTGTCATTTCATTCACATAGGTCTGCGCATTAACATTCACTGATGCTAATACCATTCCCACAGCAACTAAATTGAAAATTTTTTTCATGATAATTTATTTTTACGGGTTAATAATTTTTCTTAGAAAAACCACCAATACTCTAATAATGCAATTATAATCAAAGCAATACTGATGTATCTAAAATTTTTATACCAGGGAACTGTTTTCAATTCCCTCGTATCGTCTTGCCAAACGGATTTATTCCATGTATAAGTTTCGACATCGGTCTCTTTATTCCTATCGCACTTGCTCACGATAATATTCACAAGGACACTCAAAATCAACAAAATGGGAACCCACAACAAAAAGTGAAACGGTACGACGCCTCCGAATCCGAATTTATAAGTCATGATTAATGCCGACATAGCCAATCCCGACATTAAACCGGCAAATGCACCGTTGCGAGTAGAACCCTTCCAAAACAGGCCGACTAAAAACGTCCCGACAATTGGAGGAGCCAGATAAGAAGAGAACTCTTGATAATAGGCGACTAACGATGCAAACTTACCGATCAACGGGGCCCACAATACAGCTACGACCAAAGCAATAAAAGAAGTCCACTGACCTACGCGCACCAAATGCCGGGGGCTGGATTCCGGCCTCCACGACTTATAAAAGTCCATTGTAAACAAAGTAGATACAGAGCTTAATGTCGCACTCAGAGTCGATGTCAGAGCAGAAACCATACAGGCAATCATCACACCAATCAAACCGACAGGCAACAACTTCAAAATCAATCGAGGATATACTTCATTCGTATCGATTCCATATTGAGCCCGCAATGTATTTCCATCTATAATTTCATTGGGCAACGTATCACCCACACCGAACAGATCGATCATTCTGCCCACCATTCCCGGAGCTATGAAAATAAACAAAGTAAACACGTACAAAAAAGCCACGAATAAAAAGCCCAATCGACCCTCATTTACAGTCTTGGCCGACATAACTCGCTGTACTATGACTTGATTATTTCCCCAAAAATAAAATCCCAAAATAGGAATAGACAAAAAAATGGAAAACCAGGGAACCGTAGTATCCGAATTCGGACGAATCAAATTTAACCAAACTCCATCATGGAAATGTTCTACAAAATTTTCCCAGCCTCCGACCGAATTAAAACAAAATATCGACAGCAACACCGACCCTACAATCAATATTATGGATTGTATCATATCGGCATTGATGGCAGAAGACAATCCCCCTATAATTGTATAAGTACCCGCCATCAAAGCCATTCCTATAATAATCCACATCATATCTATCTCGGGAAAAATAATTTTCAGAATCAAAGCCCCTGTATACAAAGCAGCTCCGGCATCCAAAAACACATTGCCGATAATAGTGATGAACGAAAAATACTTCCGTGAACGATTATCAAAACGCCTTCCCAAATACTCGGGTATCGTATATATACCCGATTTAATATAAAACGGAAGGAAGAATAACGACACAAAAATTATTACGAATATAGCCCCGACATTATAATTAAATACCGCAATACCACTTATAAAACCCTCGCCAGAGTGCCCCATAAGTGTCGAGCTGCTCACACTAGCGGCAAACAAAGAGGACCCAACAACAAACCAATTTTGAGATTTTCCGGCTAAAAAATACTCACTGGCATTTTCATTCTTCCTGTTTTTAAGAGCCCACCAAATGATTCCCACTACAAAAAGAAGTATGACAACTATATCGATATTTGATATATTCAGTTCCATGGGGTATCTTATTTTTTTCTGCTATTCGATTTCACGAAATCGATCAATTCTTGAAAATCACACGTAGCCAAGTTCACCCATTGATCAGAAGCACCATAATAGACATACAAAATATTATCCTTAACTACGGCCCCTGTCGGAAAAACTACCCCCCAACGATATAAACCCTGCGTCTCTTCATACGTTTCCGGTTCAAGAATAAAATCTTTTGTTCTATACAATACCCTTGTCGGATCATTCAAATCGAGAAGAGCGGCGCCAACGCGATAGGTAAAGTTCGCATCTACTCCATGATAAAGCAAAAACCACCCGTCGTCAGTCTTAATAGGAGGAGTATTCCCCCCGATTTTAACCTCCCAATCCTCTTCACCCTTCATCAATAATTTACTCTCGGTATTCCACATCATCAAATCGTCTGAACTCTTTATCCAGATAGAAGGATAATCTGTTCCATAATTACCGTTTGCATTCACATAATCTTTCGGGCGATGAAGCATCCAATATTTCCCGTTTATTTTCTCCGGGAACAAAATCACATCACGATCATCCAACGAAGGCTCTGTCAAACGCCCCACTTTCTTAAAATGGAGCATATCTCGCGATACGGCGAGCGCCGTATTACTGATATTCTCCCTCAAACACTTCGGAGCATTCGGATCATGTTCCGGCGCTTCCACCTGATCATAATCATTCTTCCAATATTGACTAGCAAAATACGGGCGAAAAGCATATGTTACGAAAAACTCACTCCCCATTTTCACGATACGTGGATCCTCGTTTGAACCAGCATCAAACGAATCTTTACCCGGTGAAAAAACCGGCTCTTTCGAAACACGCTTAAAATGGATACCGTCTGTACTTTCTGCCTTGCCTATATATACAAGATGTTCTATATCATTTCCGGCCGCCCTATAAAGCATGTGAAAAACGCCATTATCATATATTACCCCCGGATTACACACAACTAAACTTTCCCAATAATTCTCAGGATTAGGCGACAATATCGGATTACCCTCGTATTTCTTTAATTTCATAATATTTTATATATTTATTTCATCGACAAAATTAAGCGAAATTTCACATCACACTTAATACATTTTAGTCAAATACCTATATTATATTGAATAATATTATGCAATTTTTTATCATAATACATCAAAATACTATTATATAAAACAATATATTTCTATAAATCAAATAATTACAAAATTAAACTATAAATAATAATCATATATATTATTGACAACACCTAAATTATTTTATATATTTGTACTATATATTAAATTGCTCCGATTATGAAAAATATACAACACGAAATCACCCCGATTAATGAAGACGATCTCTTCATTATACTCAATCACCCAAAAGCCGATTTTGATTATCCCATACATTTCCATTCCGATTTCGAACTAAACTTAGTCCTATGGGATTTTGGACGCCGCATTGTAGGAGATTCCATCGAACCTTTCGAAGAGGTCGATTTAGTACTGACTGGTCCCAATGTTCCACACAAATGGGAAGGCAACAATGTCGAGAGCAACCATGTCATCACTATACAATTTCACGAACAGCTCCTAACATTCCCCATTCTTCAAAAACGCATGTTCTCCTCGATAAAAGATATGTTGGAAAAATCGAAAAGAGGAATCCAATTCACAGAAAACAAAAATTCCGATATTGTCAAAAGAATAATCGCCATGACTCAAATGACGGGATTCAACGTTTGTCTCGAATTCTTTGCCCTACTCTATGACCTATCGACCAATCCGCGCCAAAGAATTTTAGCCAGTGGAACCTTCGACAACGATAGCATACTCAGAGATTCAAAAAGCCGGCGAATCGCGAAAATCAACGAGTACATAAACAACAACTACATGAATCCCATCAAATTATGCGATATAGCCCAATTAGTCTCTATGAGTGATTCCGCTCTAAGCCACTTTTTCAAGAAAAGGACAAATCGAAATATTGTAGATTACATTAATGACATACGAATCAGTAATGCCACAAAAATGTTATTCGAGACGACAAATTCCATTAGCGAAATCGCATTCCTATGCGGGTTCAACAACATCTCAAACTTCAACCGTATCTTTAAAAAAAATAAAGGAAAAACGCCCTCGGAATACAGGGAATCGATACAAAAGATTATGATTAAATATTAATAACATCGATCTATAACATTCTTAATCAAAAAAGTCTATACAAATACACAACTTATGAATTCTAAAAAAGATAAGTATAAAAAGAGAATCAGAATAGTGAGATATTCACGGCATTAAATATTATTTCCGAAAGGCTAGCACAAACATTCATTAAAATATTTAATGTCTATATACGAATAATCTCCACTTGAAGAAAGATATAAGATAGATCAAAAGGCAATAAAAAAGTCTCACAAATATTAGACTTGTGAGACTTTCTACTTATTTTAGTATTTAGCGGAGAGAGAGGGATTCGAACCCCCGGAACCTCTCAGTTCAACGGTTTTCAAGACCGCCGCAATCGACCACTCTGCCATCTCTCCATAGTCGACTTCTCTATTTGAGCGGTGCAAAGATACGACTTATATTCGAAAAATAAAAAAGATTTCATATTTTTTCTATCGACACCTCACTCTTAACAGTACACTTCTCTCATAAATACTCAAAATAGCTCCTATTTCAATAAATGTGTCACCCTTCTCTGCTCATCTAGTACGATAGAGAAGGTGGCACACAGAGACGAAGTGATTAGAAAATACCAACAATTACTATTACGTTCCTACGTTTTACATCGCAGACGAAAAGGAGCACGAGGGCGGTATCTATCCCAACGAAGTCGAAGCTATCTTCAAAAAGGCTTTGGTACAAGAATAAGGTTCAATCGAAATCACCATCAAAGGTAATTTGTTATATCTTCGATATGATTTAATTGGATAAAGTTCCTGTATTCTACCTTTCCCTCATATTGCTCGTATGCCCAAGTGACATGATGGGGTACATGAGCGGCATAACCTCCGAGTTCCAATACAGGAATGATATCGGATTTTATTGAATTTCCTATCATGAGAAATTTCTCAGGGGAACATTCCAATTTACCAAGTAGCTTTTTATAGTCTGCCTTTTTCTTATCGCTCATTATTTCTATATGGGTAAAATATTCTTGCAACCCGGAATTTGCAATTTTTCTTTGTTGGTCAAACAGGTCTCCCTTAGTCGCTAACACCAATTTATATTTCCCTTGAAATGCCGATAAAACCTCTTTTACTCCATTCAGCAATGTAACCGGCCTTTGCAAAAGCTCTCGACCTAATTCAATGATTTTGTTTACAAGACCGATATTTCCTTCTCCTTCCGTCACTTTACAAATTGTCTCAATCATACTAAGCATCATGCTTTTCAATCCATAGCCATACATATGGAGATTTTTCATTTCCACTTTAAATAAATCTTCCGATATAGATGACGACATCTGATAGGGACTGAGGAGATTACAAAATTCCTTTTCAAATTCTTGAAAATACAATTCATTCTCCCAAAGCGTGTCGTCGGCATCGAAAGCTATGTATTCGATCGTTTTTTTCATAGGTCATTTTCTTAATCGTAATAATCGGATAATTTTCCCACCGTTTCATCTGCCCCTCCGACTTTTGGATAGGACTGGGGTTGTGAGGCCTATATACAAAAAGAGAGAAAGCCGAAGGGGTTCTCCCTCTCCGGCTCTCTCTCCTATAAGTTGGCGGCTACCTACTCTCCCACTTGCGCAGTACCATCGGCGTGGCGGGGCTTAACTTCTCTGTTCGGAATGGGTAGAGGTGGATCCCCCGCGCTGTAACCGCCTGAATGTCGCGATCCTTGACGAAAAAAAAGAGTCTCTCTCGAACTCACTGACTACCTTATCTACCCTCGACGTCTCGCACTTCCGAAAGTTTCGGGCTATTAGTACCGCTCGGCTGTGACATTGCTGCCTGTACACCTGCGGCCTATCTACGTCATCGTCTTTGACGTCCCTATATGGAAATCTTATCTTGGAGTGGGCTTCGCACTTAGATGCTTTCAGCGCTTATCCCTTCCAGACTTAGCTACTCGGCTGTGCTCCTGGCGGAACAACCGATGCACCAGGGGTCTGTCCAACACGGTCCTCTCGTACTAGTGTCGGATCTCCGCAAATTTCCTGCGCCCACAACAGATAGAGACCGAACTGTCTCACGACGTTCTGAACCCAGCTCGCGTGCCACTTTAATGGGCGAACAGCCCAACCCTTGGGACCTTCTCCAGCCCCAGGATGTGACGAGCCGACATCGAGGTGCCAAACCCCTCCGTCGATATGAGCTCTTGGGAGGGATCAGCCTGTTATCCCCGGAGTACCTTTTATCCTTTGAGCGATGGCCCTTCCATGCGGAACCACCGGATCACTATGCTCTAGTTTCCTACCTGATCGACTTGTGGGTCTCTCAGTCAAGCACCCTTGTGCCATTACACTCTCCGACCGGTTACCAATCGGTCTGAGGGTACCTTTAGAAGCCTCCGTTACGCTTTTGGAGGCGACCACCCCAGTCAAACTACCCACCAAACAGTGTCCTCGCTCCTGCGAGTTAGCGCTCAAACATTCGAAGGTCCGTATTTCAACAGCGGCTCCTCGACGACTGGCGTCGCCGACTCGTAGCCTCCGGACTATCCTACACATCAAATGCCCAAACGCAATGCTAAGTTGCAGTAAAGGTTCACGGGGTCTTTTCGTCCCGTTGCGGGTAATCGGCATCTTCACCGATACTACAATTTCACCGAAGTCACGGTTGAGACAGTGTCCAGATCATTACACCATTCGTGCAGGTCGGAACTTACCCGACAAGGAATTTCGCTACCTTAGGACCGTTATAGTTACGGCCGCCGTTTACCGGGGCTTCAATTCAAGCCTTCTCTTGCGATAAGCTCTCCTCTTAACCTTCCGGCACCGGGCAGGTGTCAGGCTGTATACTTCATCTTGAAATTTTGCACAGCCCTGTGTTTTTGTTAAACAGTTGCCTGGACCTATTCTCTGCGCCCCATCTTACTGGGGACCCTTTTTCCCGAGGTTACAGGGTCAATTTGCCTAGTTCCTTAACCGTGAGTCTTTCGAGCGCCTTGGTATATTCTACCCGACTACGTGTGTCCGTTTGGGGTACGGGTGAATATAGAATATGCTTAGCGGATTTTCTTGGGAGCCTGATTACCACCGCTATTCGATTGCCCGGGGGCTCTCGATACTGTCAGCTTCGGCACGCCAGGCGGATTTGCCTACCCGGCGTTTACCTACTTCCTTTAACCTGCGCTTCCGTCGGCAGGCGGGTGTGTCACTTCTCCGTCTCCACATCGCTCCTATATCCAGTAACGGAATCTTTACCGTTTCTTCCATCGGCTACGCCGTTCGGCTGCGCCTTAGGGCCCGACTTACCCTGATCCGATTAGCGTTGATCAGGAATCCTTAGTCTTATGGCGAGGGGGTTTCGCGCCCCCTTTATCGTTACTTATACCTACATTTGCTTTTCCGAAAGCTCCAGTCGTCCTCGAGGACGGCCTTCGTCGCCGCCGGAATGCTCCCCTACCATGTCTTACGACATCCACAGCTTCGGTAAAGGGCTTATGCCCGATTATTATCCATGCAAAACTCCTCGACTAGTGAGCTGTTACGCACTCTTTAAATGAATGGCTGCTTCCAAGCCAACATCCTAGCTGTCTTTGCAGTTTTACTTCGTTTATTCAACTTAGCCCTTATTTCGGGACCTTAGCTGGTGGTCTGAGTTGTTCCTCTTTCGGACATGGACCTTAGCACCCATGCCCTCACTCCCAAAGATCAAGTGATAGTATTCGGAGTTTGTCAAGACTTGATAGGCGGTGAAGCCCTCGCATCTTATCAGTCGCTCTACCTCTATCACTCTGCTTCGAGGCTGCACCTAAATGCATTTCGGGGAGTACGAGCTATCTCCAAGTTTGATTGGCCTTTCACTCCTACCCTCAGTTCATCCGTAAGCTTTTCAACGCTTATCGGTGCGGTCCTCCAGTTGGTGTTACCCAACCTTCAACCTGACCAAGGGTAGATCACTTGGTTTCGCGTCTACTCCCGCTGACTGTACGCCTTGTTCGGACTTGCTTTCGCTTCGGCTGCGCGACTGAACCGCTTAACCTTGCCAGCGAGAGTAACTCGTAGGTTCATTATGCAAAAGGCACGCCGTCACATTTTAACATGCTCCGACCGCTTGTAGGCGCATGGTTTCAGGGTCTATTTCACTCCTCTGTTCGAGGTTCTTTTCACCTTTCCTTCACAGTACTGGTTCGCTATCGGTCTCTCGGGAGTATTTAGCCTTACGGGATGGGCCCCGCTAATTCGCCCCGGATTTCTCGTGTCCTGGGTTACTCAGGTGTCCACTGGGCTTCTGTCCGTTTTCGCGTACCGGGCTGTCACCGTCTTTGGCTACGATTTCCATCGTATTCTGCTAACTTATTTCTTGCCGTGGCGTGGATCCTTCTACCCCACTCGTGCCGTAACACGAGTGGTTTGGGCTGTTCCGCGTTCGCTCGCCACTACTTGCGGAATCATGGTTATTTTCTTTTCCTGCGGGTACTTAGATGTTTCAGTTCCCCGCGTTGGCTTACCGCTTGGCGGTATGGCCATTGCTGGCCGGGTTGCCCCATTCGGATATTTACGGGTCTAGGGCTATTTGCGCCTTACCGTAACTTTTCGCAGCTTATCACGTCCTTCTTCGCCTCCGAGAGCCTAGGCATCCTCCATGCGCCCTTGTTTACTTTCTTCCGCGTCTTCCGTCTCTGATTAGAGACGGCGACGTTAGGGGTTGATATGGGTTTGCTTTGCTCGTTTACTCTTCTTTTTTCATCATGTCAAGGATCTTTCGTGGAGAATAACGGATTCGAACCGTTGACCCCCTGCTTGCAAAGCAGGTGCTCTAGCCAGCTGAGCTAATCCCCCCTTTTACTACCTGACCTCCGGCCTGGTAGTCCCAGGCAGATTTGAACTGCCGACCTCTACATTATCAGTGTAGCGCTCTAACCTACTGAGCTATAGGACTATTCTTCAAATCGTGCCTGCGGCGGGTTGTTTTCCTTCTTTTTTATATTGAACGAAGCGTGTAGTACCAAGAGAGAGCTTGGTCTTTTCCAGTCTTATTGCAGGTTTTGCTTCTCCAGAAAGGAGGTGTTCCAGCCGCACCTTCCGGTACGGCTACCTTGTTACGACTTAGCCCCAGTCACCAGTTTTACCCTAGGACGATCCTTGCGGTTACGTACTTCAGGTACCCCCGGCTCCCATGGCTTGACGGGCGGTGTGTACAAGGCCCGGGAACGTATTCACCGCGCCATGGCTGATGCGCGATTACTAGCGAATCCAGCTTCATGGAGTCGGGTTGCAGACTCCAATCCGAACTGAGACAGGTTTTCGGGATTCGCGCGTCATTGCTGACTGGCTGCCTTCTGTACCTGCCATTGTAACACGTGTGTCGCCCCGGACGTAAGGGCCGTGCTGATTTGACGTCATCCCCACCTTCCTCGCGGCTTGCGCCGGCAGTCTCGACAGAGTCCTCGGCTTCACCCGTTAGTAACTGTCGATAGGGGTTGCGCTCGTTATGGCACTTAAGCCGACACCTCACGGCACGAGCTGACGACA
>OHFG01000249.1_pt1 | contig 49533 bp, 45 predicted proteins | sample 1567411 | NCBI WGS metagenome assembly OHFG01 (sample SAMEA3879563, study PRJEB24766) | human gut metagenome | biome: human-associated habitat; feature: feces | place: USA | collected 1985/1987
ATGACGGTAATCTCATTTCTGATAGCAACGAACGGATACGAAATGCAAAAGTCTGCCGCGCTCTAACCAAAGAGTATAAACTTTACTTTGCTCCTAAAAACAGCAAAGCGAGAAATAAAAGTCGTTTGCGCCCTCATCAATTACGTAAGTATAATCTTCGTTCCTCAACTCTTGATGCTTTAGCAGCATCTCGCTCATGGCATGACTTTTTCCGTATGCTCAAAGAAAAGGGAATAGATGTACGTTTTAATCGTGCAGAAAACTCTGATAATATTCGTGGTATATCCTTTTGTATGGATGAATTTAGCATTGCCGGTTCTAAACTTGATTCAGATCTAAGCATTAACCGTCTTTGTGCGACATTGGGTAATGTGGCAACAGAACTTATAGTGCAACCCCATCAAGCAATTGTTCCTAGTGCAGGCGGAGGAACCAGTAACGAACAGGGATGGCGGGATGATAAGAACAAGGATAACCAAAGAAACGAACCTTTTTATAAAACCTCAAAACGTAGAAGATAATGAAAGAAGATGTAGTAGCTGCAAATCTCGCAAATTTGCGTCAAAGTATCAATGAATTAAAGGAATGCGTTAATAGGCAGAATGTAACTCCAAACCAAACGGAGCAACATATAAAGGTGGATTTGGATGAAAAGACCATTTATAATGGAGTTGCCAAAAGCTTCTGTACTTGCTGGAACGATGCACTGTCAGTAGTGAAGAAACATGTTTGGAAACAACAACCTGATACATTGCCATTTTCACTATGGTTTCCCAAAATTGTTGACATATTCAAGCAAAAATCAAGGTTACTTGAATATATATATACCCACATTTGTGATTACAATCTCAATCGCCTTAATATTGAGATTAATACGGAGAACATATTAAGACGGCAGGATGAGATACTTTCAAAAATCAACGAACTGAAACATCCAATAACCATTATTCCACCCTATATAAATGGACTGTTTATACGGGGACATCATATAAAACTTCGATATGTTGTGGCTATTGTAGCCATTATTTTGATGTGGGCTGTTGCTGCTTCTGTTAGCAGTCTGAAATATAAGGAAGAATCTTTTGCGCATTATTGTATGTATCGGGCGGTGAAGAAACAGTGTGAAAGAGTGATTGGACAATAAAACGAATTTCTCAGGATATGATTAGATTTAGTAGGTCAATAACATTATTACCTACTAAATCTATCTGTTTAACGCACGAACATTGCATTTTAGTAAATAGCATTCTTATTGCTCTTAGATAAAAGAGTTTTTTTGAATAACGAATAAATTACTTGTATTATTTATTCATCATTTATTTGAATGCTTTTCGCATCTTTATCTTTGAAAAATCATCAAAATTTCAAAGGTTGTATGACCAATGAATATTCTATAAATGGTACTACTCTTAAGTAAGGTATAAAAGCTATACCTTCCACAAAAAGAACTTCTTAAATATCATAACATTTACTTTTTTCTTATTTCGCAGTCTATTATTTCTTGGCATATTATAGTAGCTTTAAGCTGATCCTTTTCAGATAGCAATCCTTTCCTGCTATGTGCAATTGGATTTCTTATATCTTCAGCAATAAAAGACAAAGCATTCAACCAATAAAACAAATCTTTTCCATATATAGTTGACAAGTATTGTTCCCAAAAAAGTTTAAAGAAAATATGAAAGTCTTTTGGATATAATTGATTAATTATGTTAGGGGAACTTGAGGTGCCATACTTTGCTTTTTCAGCATACATTTGTCCTTTCCATACGTTTAATCGATCTTTTGGAATCTCATTCATGAGAGATAAACCAACAGTCCAGGTGGCATAATCTGTTGAATTGAAATGCTTAGCAAGTGCATTTGATATACTTCTTTTTAGTGCTCTCTCTGCTTGAGGCCATACATCTGCAAATGGGACATTTTTATATCTGGACTTTAAATAGTCTTCAAAAATTGAAGAGAAAGGAATGTAAGTTCCATTTTTATCATTAATAAAAATACCATATCTATTATATATGTAGTCTCTCTGCTGCTCTGTAACACCTTCTGTATAACCACAATATAATCTATCTACTTTATCATCGAGACCATCTTTCTTTAATACGTAAAAAAGGTCCTCATAATATTTATAGATGGTTTGCTTTGATTGAAAGATAGCTTTGTTAATATCTCTTATAGTCCAATATTTTTCAAGTAATATTGAATTTATAAATGGATGTCCACCAGTCATAGACCATAATTCATCGATATCCTTGTCATTAATAAAAGGAATTTTTTTGCATTGTATTTCATGTTCTTCTCTAGTAAAAGGCTTTAAATATATATTTTCAAATAGCATGAATAAGTTTGATCCTCCTCCAGAATAATGTTCAATATCGTATATAGATCTGCGAGAAGTTGTTACCAATGCTACACGATAACTGGGTACATAAGATAATTCACGCAAAAGCTGATATTCAGCCTCTTGCAGATAATCTTTTGCATAATCAAATTCATCTAGGCATGCTATTATTCGAATATTATTGTCAACAATAGTTTCAAAGAAATCTTTCAGGTTTGCTTCAAATTCAAACCATCGAATATTCTTCTCTATTAAAATATTCATGTATTCAGTCAGGTCATCTATAAACTCATCATTAGGACACAATTTCTTTAATTTGCTATATGCCTGACTTGCTATAGACAAAAATAAATCAAGCCGATGATTGCTATCATTCTTATTTGACTTTTTTAGTGTGTGCCATATGACAAGGTTACGTTTTTCTGTCCAAAGTTCTTTTCTCTTAGCATAAAGCGTATTCATCAAACTTGATTTGCCAATATGAGGAATACCTACTATAGAGACATTGTCAAAGTTTTTATCAAAGATATATGAATTCAATTCATTTATTTGTTCATTTCTACCAATAAACATATCACCTTCGACAATTGTCTTACATCCTTTAAAAGGGTTGTTATTAATTTGCATGGTTAAATATCCATTCTTTAAAAAGTTCAACTTGAATTTTAACAAGAGTTCTTTCTCCCATATTTGATTTGCGTATCAATACTTTTCTTCTCAACATTTCTTTAATGACTTGAGCTACACTCTTGTCATTTTCGTATCCGGGTACATCTTTGACATCAATATATTCGACATTATGAGATACTATAGAAATATCTCTAAGTACCTTATACGATAGTGTTGGTGGCACAACATCCAATTTGGCATCGCCACATGTTATTAAGTTATCAAAATCCATTCTTGTAAACGATCCTCTATCATTTATATTTATGTCGGTAACATATCGTACGTCAAATAAAGTAATAGGCAATCTTTTTTGACTATTAGCATAGTTTACCATATCTGAGCATATATGTTGGATATAGAAGGGACTACAAGCAGTTAATCTGATAATTTCATTAACAGCATCTTCTGAAAATCGACTCTTATCATTTTCCGTGTCCCATATAGGTTTTTCTATTAACTCTTTTGCTGCATCTACGCTGATATAGGTCAATTCTTTCGTTTTCATTATTGCAAAATCATTTGCGTATTCTTCCATAAATCTAGGCATTGCATCTTGCCCAGCCCAAACCATAGAAAAATATCCACCTTCAATTAAAGCCTTCCACAGATGCATGATGTTTGGCGATAGCTGTCCTTGAAGTATTAAATAATACAAATATGTAAACTCATCTATAACTAATACAATATGGTCACTTTTGAAGCCGAGATCATAATGTATGATGTCTCTATAAATCTCTAAATAGAACCTAAAAATTTCATCACACTCATCTAAAATATCGTTGAATCTCAGTAATTTTCCAATTTTTTGTTTAAAAACATCTTTATTTATTCTTTTAATTTTATTTTCAATCTGCTTCAATATAGTGAAATAAAGATTAGCTTTCATCATTCTATCATCATCAAGATTGTCAGCCATCTGCTCACCCAAAGAAAAATATACAGAAAATATGTTTCCTTTATCTTGCAATTTTTTTGCAACATGCCATAATATTGAAGATTTACCAGAGCGTTTTTGGCCATACAATATATAACCTCTTCTTGGCACTTGAACATATTCGCATATTTCAGCAATTTCCTGTTCGCGTCCTTTAAATAAATTCTCATCTTCTACAATGGCAGCAGCTGCATACGGATTCCTGAAGGCAATAAAAGATGAGTCAAATTCTTGGATATTAAAAGAAACTTTTTTAGACTGTGATCTCTCTTTTTTATCTATATCTATGTAGATTAAGGAACAATCTACAACAATCTGTGTAGCATCTTTTGAAATAAGTGAGTTTGAAATAGCAAATTCAAATGGTAGGGTTCTACCTCCTGATATTGAGTCTGAAAATAATTGAACAAGATTATCTGAAAGAAGCTGTCCATTAACTGCATTAATACACAATTCTCCCGAAAGAACTTTGCTACAATTTTCTTCATTGTGTACTCCTATTTGAAGATAGTACTCTTCATTTTTTAGCACAGCTAAGCCAAGGCTTTGTATCGTAATAACAGGAATAGACTCTTGTTTTAATTTTTTGAGTTTCTCTTCCATAGAATACTCTATTTTTTGTAGAATTGGAATAAAATATTTTCTACCTAACTTGGTGGGGCTTTCATCTATTTCTGATATTGATTCCCTACAACGATCAATCAAAATTTGGCTTTGATCGAATTTGTCATCATATGAATGCTTTCTTAAAAAATCGATTTCAACATCCACAGTCTTGCGCAATTTATATAAGACTGTTTTGTCTGTTTCTGAAAGAAGTCCACTGTCCATTTGGTGGAGAAGTTGTTTTCTTGTTTCTATTTCATCGGTATATAGAATCTTGGAAAGAACAGATTCTATTTTATTATCTTTTTCTAATTCATCATCTGATAATGCTTGTAAGGCATTGATTATTATATTTGGATCTCCATATTCAATTTCCAGTTCTTTGCATGCATCATCCCAATACTGTAAAAGGAATGGCTTAACCATCTTCCGTCCTTTAGTAGTAAGTGTACAAATGCGTGCAAAATGTGTTAGGAATTCATAGGTAATATTTATTTTTATGTTTTTAAAGAAATCTTCGTAACTAGTATTATTATTTAATGCAATTTTAAAAAAATCATCATTTTCAAAGCAGAACGTAGCTATATATAGGAGGTAGCAGTTTGTGTCATCAGTATTTTTTATCCCTTCTAATAAATAATCTCTAGCTGAAATTTTCTTAGATGAAATAAAAAAAACTAAAGCCTTGGTTCTGCAATAGCCTATATATGATTCTCTGAACATAGCAGAATTCATATTTCCATTATCAAATAACAATCTGAGTTGAAGTAGATATAATAAAGGCAAATCTGAATATTGTTTGGTCTGTTTTATTTGAATTTTAAGGAAATCGTATTTCTCGTCTAAATTATTACTGTCCGGAAATATGTAATTGTCTAATTTACATATTTCAATATCCCTTGAAATTATTGGAGAATTCAAGAGTATGGAATTGTTTGATTTTGTTACAATGTTTTTATTTCTGAGGCGTTCGATTCTTTTCTTAATAACCTTCATTTGCTTGGGATTATCTGTATTAATCTCTTGCATTTTGAAAAGAAGAGCTAGTTGTTTCTCTCTATCCCCCGCATAAAGTGAGTATAAAATATTACACGCTTTAACTTGGTTCTGAAGTTTATTCATATTATTCTCCAAAACTGTAATAGCTTTTTCTTTGTTTAATATTTTTTCATAAACATTTGCAAGTTCAACTACTACCGCATCTAGATTGTATTCTTGTTGAATAAGTTTCTCATATATACTTATAGCAACATCATATTTTTGAATATTGCGAGCACGATTTGCAGATAGATATAGCACTAAAGGGTCATCTTCATCTATTTGAAATCCTAGGGCCGTAATATATGCTGTAATTGCATTTGCAAGCTCCGAGCGACCTTCATCTTTTAATCTGTTAATTGTTGTTTTAAAATCAGAAATAGTTCCTGGACGACAAACAAAATTAGCATAAGCCTTGCCATGAGATAATTTTACATCACATACTACGGGGATAGTAGAAGCATCTTTCCCCCAATATGATGTTGAAATAATTTCATCTTTCAATTCCGCAGACACTATACAGTCATCTGTAAAGCGAATTTCTTGAAAATCATTATTTTTAGCAGCACCATTATTATGTATAACAAAATACTTAAACACCTCTGCTGTAGCAGGTATAAAATTACTACTAATATCAAATGATTCATCTTTAAGAACATTATACGCATCTTGTCTTTCTATTTGTGTAACTATCCCCATGCTTTCTCGTAGATCTTTGACAAAAGGTTTAGTTACATTTATATTGAATTCATTTCTTATTTTAGTACGGAGCTCTAAATCGCTGTATGGTGTAGCCTTATTTTCATTCTCAACTATATTTTTTAGAAAGTTCTTTATTTCAGAAACCACATCCATAGGAATGTCTGATATTGACGAAAGAAGTACATCTCCGTTGTTTGCGCGCTCCAAAGCAGATGGTATTCCTAAAGAATTTCTCAATTCTTTTACAAAAAGTTTTGTTATGTTTATTCCTAACTTCCTGCGTAGTTGAGTTCGTAATTGTCTATCGCTTAAGGGGGTATTCTTATCTTCATCTTTGATTGATGAAATCACAAGCATTTTTGCTTCATCAAGTTGGTCTGGATTTATTATCTGAGTCATAGACACAACATTAGTCTTTGAAGTAGGAAGCTTCTTGCACTCTTCAATTGTATTAAAGGAAATGATACATGGCGCACCACCTTCTGTTCTAATAACAATCGCATCATCAGCAATTTCTAAAAGAACGCCTTTAGAAATTTTCCCATGGATTATTTCAATATAATCACCGACCGATATATATTTTTCTAAAATATCTTTGCTGATCATAATATTATAAATATTCAATTAATTTTCTATCATTTGTAAATGTCTCATTTGATTCACCAGTCTCAACGCAGAAGAATTCTATATGAAAGTATCCATTGGAATCAAGAGTCGCCTTAGTTTTAAAATGAAGTTCTCCTTTTTTCTTTGAAGGGACATCCATTGTTAGAGAAACTAGTTTTGAATTATTTAATATGGAATCTTTTATTTCACCATAATATATCTCACATGGCATACTTGTAATATAATCTGCATTACTCCATGCATCTGCTATTACAGAGACAGGCAATTCAGTTCCTTTCTCAATAAGCATTTTCATTCCATTAGAAGACCCATTTGTGTATGCATGAAAACCAATATTATATTTTGAAAAGGCAGTCTTTTTATTTCTATTTTTCTGTACTAAGATATTAGATGCAGATGGTAAAACAGAATTATTTATATATAGATTTTTTTCTGCCTCAAAATCAGCAAAACATCCGTTATAATTATCTTTATTTATTGAAGATGAAGGAATACGGTTATAATCTTTTATACATTCCCTATTAAATAATATTTTTTGGAAATATTCTTTGTACAAAAGAACAACATATTGATCGTCTGAAATGATAATGTTTTCATCATTCCGATATTCTGCATAATTTGTCCAGTTATAAGAACCTGTAATAATAATCTTAGAATCAATGATACAAAATTTATGATGAAGAAATTTGTCAGATATTGAGGACAAATAAAAATTTCCTCCGTTATTAATAAAGGAGACAAAATCTAACCCATAAATGTCATTTCTGTTGATTTCATCATCTAAGATAATAAGATTAACCATAACATTTTCTTTTAGCTTTGAATTCAAAGCATCAAGTAAATCTTGATTTGTAAACCATGCCATAGCTATATTTATTTCTTCCTTAGCGGAAGATATTTGATTTAATATTTCGTTTCTAATATCATTGAAAAATGCTATATTCATATCATTATCAGTAATTAATTGGATTTATCTTTTTATTAATAGTGATTCTATAAATTTTCCTTTTCTCTTCTCTCTTTTACCCTTTCCTGTCCCGGCATCTTTTTAGCCAATACACTTTCTCCAGCAGGGAAATAGAGAGGAAATACTTTATATAGGAAACTTACAATATCATTACGTTTCTTACCCATGTTAAAAAAAGCAGAACAAACAAAATACATAAGGTCTTGTTGACTACACGTATCTTTTTGCTGAATAGATATTGATGGAGTGATTATCAAGTCATGTTCTGCAAATGCGCAGGCACAGGCAAGAATAGCTTTCTGCTCTTCCTCAGTAAATACTTTGATTTTTTCTGTTAACCATTCAAGTTCTCCTTTGAGAAGTGTTTTTTGCTTTTCATTTTGATGCTTTAATAGAGCATCTACATTTTTTTGTTGCTTTTCTGTCAAGGCATTTTCTAATGCTTGATTTTTTTGTTTAAGAAGATTGAATTTCAGCAAACCGGCAATGTACATACAAAAATATCCCACCGCAATATCGAATATTAAAATAAGCAGGTATTCTTCACTTGAAATTTGCGTAAACTTAATCAAATATTCATTGATAGGAATAACGGCAAATAGCATGATTATAGCTATTACATAAAGCACTATATACCGAGTTTTATATTTTACTTGCTGTAAAGAAGCAAACAAAAAGGCGATTACCAAAATGGCAACTATAACACTGAGTGGTATAAGATATATTCCCATAGGTCTATTCTTCTGCTTTAGTATTAATTACAATACGCCAATAGCCACCGTGATCAGCTCCCTCTCTGACAAGCAATCCTTTGGCTTTTAGATTTGCAATCTGCATTTCAATGGCTCGTTTACTAACTCCTATTTTTTCCGCCATCTTATCTTGAGATATAGAACCGTCTGATATTACAAGGTCAAGAATGCTTTGTGCAGTCCGTCCCAATCTCTTTCCTTTCACCGAAGATTTTTGCAAATCACCGAACGTTTTCACCGAAGATTTCTGTAAATCACCGAACGTTTTCACCGAAGATTCTTCATCCAAATAGTAGCTTTTACGGCTACTATTTACCCTGTTGGCCACTTCCTCTATAGGTATACTTCCGTTCTCTCCCCAATTCAAATTATAGAATATGGTATAGAAAGAAATTGCTTCTGTTTGATATTGTGGTTCTTTGCCCGGCAGGAAATTAGGCAGTTTCTCCGTAAGTTCCCTCATTTTTCTTAAACCCGAACCACGTTTCTCCATATAGTCCAATTGGGTAAACATATCCGCAATGACAGGGTTACGGCGCATAGACGGCACTTTGTATATGTCCCTGTCTTGAATTTGTGTGCCATCAAGCATTGCTCCTGGTGATACCAATTCTACTCGGTCATCATAGATATCAATATGTACTTCACCGCCCATTACTGTGTAATCTCTATGGATAAGATGGTTTACCAACCCTTCAAAGATTGCACGATCGGAATAGTCTGGGAGATTCAGGCGATAGTTCGGCATCTTCACCCATCCGCTCATGGTATAGTTCTTGATGAAATCCATGCCATATTTCAAAAGCAATACAAGATTTGCCCGATGCTCTACGGAACTGATAGCATCGTCTTTATAAAGTCCTGTCCAGCGGGTACAGAAAATTCGTGATTGGAATACAGTACAATTGTCTACAAACAGCAATCCGGCATTGGTCAGCTTACCGTCAGATGTGACAAGTCCGAATGACTCCAAATACTTATCATTCCATTCCTGATGGGTTTGCTCACGGAAAGTGTTGGCAAGGATAACGAAAGAATGTTTGTTGGCATCTACTTGTGTAGGTAGCGAATCCCAAGTCATGTGCGTACCCTTTAATACTAATGAAAGAAGTTGTTGCGAATTGCATTCCACACTTTCATTACCGACTCGTGTATAAGCTGTACGTGTTCCGTCTTGATAATAATAGTATGGTGTCAGCGTTCCTGCCTTTACTCTTACTTCAAGCAGGTTACGTCCTTCATGTTCAATCGGAATAAGTTGTACCTCTGGTACAGGGTCAAGTCTTGCTTTTATCATTTCACTGATAAAGTCGGCATCTGCTTGCGGATTCTCCAAACCTACAATCACTCCGTCATCGTTTACTCCATAGAACAAACTGCCACCGTCCGTATTGGCAAAAGCCGACACGGATTTAAGCCATGACTTCACTTTCTTACGTTCCAGCATTTCCTTAAAATCGTAAGACGAGCATTCCGCTATTAATGTATTGTTATGAATTTGCATCGTTTTCTTTTTGTTGTTTGGGGATAAAGCCCAAGTTCTATATACAAAGGTAAGGATAAAAGTGGGGAATATGCTAAACTATAACGATATTCTTAATATCTATGGGGTTATGTGCAATACTCACTCCAACAGATTTCTATATCTCTAAAATATCTCATTTTGTGGTTGATAATATCCCTGTAACAAAGGCTTTTGTTGCGCACCATAAATCATCTTCAATTTTCAAAACTAGTATAGTTAAAAGTCGTAAGAAAACCAAATATGCGATATGATGTTTCTCAGTATCTTCTTCAGAAATAATGCAACCATGAGCATAGAGGTTTCGATATGCAAATCCATTGGTGAACTCCCCATTATCCATGTAGTAGCTAAAGTATCGTTTCTCCTCTTTCGTCAATAAATTGTCATTTTTTATAAGCCAACCTTTATTTAACATCTCATCAAGGTACCTCATTCCTTTTTCAGAATAATGCCAATAAGAACAAGCTCGATATTCCCATAGTGATTTTAGTATAATTTTAAAATCATTATCTGGCATAGATAGCTGTCCGTCTTTACTTTTTTTTATGACATCATGCGATAAAAGGAAATCTATGTTAGTTTTTTGATACTCTTCATAGAATTCATAATATACTTCTTCGTTATTTAATAAATCAAAAAGATTATGGTAATGCTTTTCCTTAAAGGGCTTAACATAACCAAGTAGAGTGTTAGAACCAAAAATGCAGTTTAGTATTACACGAATTTCTGAAGAGTCTTCATTAATTTCATAATACTTGTTAAGTAAAAGACTTTTGCCTTCTGTCATTTTCAAAGGCTTGCTTAACCTAATGATATCTTTGTCTATCTCATCATACTGAACATAGGTGTTATATTGTTTGACAACAGAATCTAGTTCAGGGAATAATATTCGGCATTTATTTAACCAACTATCTTCAATATTAGGGTAGTTCAATTTCAATGCAGGATAGCTATATTTGTTGAAAAGATGTACTTCGTAAAATTCTTTTAGCGTTTGCTCAAGAGACATGTTTAATTGAGCTAATACTTTGTTGTACCCACATATTTGATATAATGCCAAGTCGTTCTTTTGATGGAAATAGCTGTAATCTGGATAGGCATTTTTACTTTTATCCATAAAAGCAATCTCTAGTCCATCTATTTCGCTACTTTTATTGATGAGTTCCAATAGTCCGTGACGATTTATCCAATAGAATAAGGTTTTGCAATTCTCCACCAGATCTATAGAATTGCAGGAACGAATATACTTTATGCTGTATAAATAAGTAGGATAACCTCCTTCGACTCTATAGTCTGTTGGTGTTATATTGTTTTCATTAGAAAATGCAACAGCTAATTTATGCGAAATTTTAACAGTACGACTGTCGGACATAAACTCATCATTTAACTTTTGAGCTAGACGTTCTGCTTTTACTTTCGTTTGGGGATCTAATACTAGTCCATTTTTGTCATCCTTATTCTGACAAATTAGACGGACATAATTTAAATTAGGATCCTTGCTATCTAAATATGAGTTTATTATTTTAACCTTGTCGTCCATTGATAGATTTGAAGGAAGGTGAATTTTTCTATCAGTTTTATTGTCATGTTTGGCGATATAATGATTTATGAGAATCTGAGCCGTATTACTGTCTTCAAGCATTATCTGCCTTAGTTCTATTTTGAATTTTTCCACGACATTCCTGCAATGAAGTATTTCTGTCAAGTCATTTTGTTTGCCTTTTGCTGTATTTTTTACAAAATTATTATCTATAACATTAAATAATTTGAATTGGTCAATAATATCCCAAAATGCTTGTCTGTAATCCCAAGCTAATGCATCATAGCAGTTCTCCAAAGAGTTTCTATTTAGCTTGGCAAAGTGTTTTGCAATAATATCATTATAATCTTTTATATCTTCTTTGATTTGATTAAACATGACGTCTGACCAGCATTTCAATCGACAATCGTTATCTATGAGTTTCTTGATGTGGAATAACTCTATCACGTCTGTTAACGTAGAAGCTGGCTCAGATTTATACTTTATAATTGCTTTTTCTGCAAGTTCAAGATTATAACCGATGCTTAAATCATTCGGAGAATAAAAACATACTCGATTTTCCATCATAAATAAAAAAAGTAGTATTGAAATGAATGAAAATGCGTTTCTACAATCACGTGTCCATTCCCAGACTTATCTTCGTACATAAAAGCCGATATGGATTTAAGCCATGACTTTACTTTCTTACGCTCCAGCATTTCCTTGAAATCGTAAGACGAGCATTCCGCTATCAATGTATTGTTATGAATTTGCATCGTTTTCTTTTTGTTGTTTGGGGATAAAGCCCAAGTTCTATATACAAAGGTAAGGATAAAACCGGATATTATGTTAAAATCACCCCATCGATTTGATTATTATGTGTTTATATCACGATATTTATCAAATAAATCTGTACTTTTGCAGTAAAGAGCTGTGGTTGCTTATGGATGCTTATTTTCGGGTTTCCGCTATATTTGCAACACGTTCACGCAAGTTGCTCATACAGAGATACTGTTGATTTTGAGGAAGTGAAGTAAGTTGCAATAGGTGATTTTATAGAAAAAAAGAGGCGTGCAATCCATTAAGTTGCACGCCTCTTGTGTTTTTGAATTTCAAGTCAATCTTATATACTTATTTTTCAGTTTGAGGATTAATGACAATGCGCCAATAGCCACCAAAGTCCGCACCTTCACGAGATAAGATACCCATAGACCGCAATTTTGCAATTTGTTTTTCTACGGCACGAGAACTTATACCAATCTTGTAAGCCATAGTTTCGGCTGACATAGAAGAATCGGAAATGACGAAATCGATAATTTTCTGTGCTGTCTTTCCTGTGTTTTTAGGGGCATCTGTGCCCTCTCCGAACCTTGTCTCCGAACTTTTGTCGTTTACACCGAACATTTTAGCATTTACACCGAACTTTTCGACCGAACTTTCTTCGTTTGCAGGATACTTTTTGAGGGGACTGTTTACCCTTTCGACCACTTCTTCTACGGGTATTCTTTCGTTCTTTCCCCAATTCAGATTATAGAATGTAGTGAAGAAAGAAGATGCTTCCGTATTGGCAAAAGCCGACACGGATTTAAGCCATGACTTCACTTTCTTACGTCCCAACATTTCCTTGAAATCATAAGCTGAACATTCCGTTATCAATGTATTGTTGCGTATCTGCATCGTTTTCTTTTTGTTGTTCGGGTATAACTCTCTAATATAGTTTACAAAGGTAAGGATAAAACCGAGGAATTGGTTAACCCCCTCGTTCCCTTTTGATCTTCATGCATTTACATTACGTAGTTTATAACAGTTATTTTATCTTTTCTTTATAACACTATTCACTACCCGTATAGAGGAAACCAGTTTATTGGTGGAAGTAAATACGTCCACATTCCACACATGGGATGAACGCCCTTTATGAACGATGGTTGCCACTGCCCTTACGGTATCTCCTTCGTGTGCAGAAGAAATATGATTTCCGCTGACTTGCATTCCCACGACAATCTCATCAGATTCGCAGATAATCATGGAGCCGAGCCCGGCAACGGTTTCTGCCAAGGCAAGGGTGGCACCGCCATGCAGAATGCCGAAGGGTTGGCGGGTACGGTAGTCGACCGGCATGGTTGCTTCTACGCGCTCATCCGAAGCGTATGTGTATTGAATGCCCAAGTTTCCCATCAATGCGTGTCGTGCCCGTTCGTTCAGTAAATCAAGAGGCACCTCTGCTGCACGCACTTCTGCCAATATTAGTTTTTCTACGGCCAGGGCCACTCCATCTTCTTCATTCGATGCAGTCACATAGTCTGCACAGACCTTTACAGAATCTTGTGAATGTCCCATAGCTACCCCCATGCCGGCCAATTGGAGCATGGTCACATCGCATACGCCATCTCCAACGGCAATGACTTCTTCCCGTGTTACTCCCAAATGCTCTAATAGGGCGCCTAACGTATTCGCTTTATTGACTCCGCAGGGCACCACCTCTAAAAAGTAAGGCTCGGAACGGAAAGCATCCAGAGTACCTGCCAGGCGTTTTTCCCAATGTTGTTCCAGCCCTATCAGAGCTTTTTCCTTATCACTCACCAGCATGCACTTGCAAGGCGCGAAGTCTATGGCAGTAGAGAATTCATCTTCCCTGATTATCTTCAAATTGTTTAGCAGGGCTTCATTCTTTATATATTCATTGTCCGGACTATCCGTAATGAGGGTATCATCGTGGTAGGTGAAGATGGCAAAGCCGTTCTTGCGGGCTTTCTTTTCCAGATAAGGCAGCATTTCCGGATTGATGCGTCGTTCAAACAATATTTCTCCGTTCTGTGCTTTTATTATCTGGCAACCATTATAGGAGAGAACAAACCCTCCATAATTGCCGAGTTCGAGGGTTTTGGCCAGTGGCATCAGTCCATAAGTCGGCCTACCGGATGCCAAAACTATGCGCACTCCCATTTGCTGGACCTTTAGCAGAGCAGCTAATGTCCTTTTACTAATTTCTCTTTCATCATTGAGTAGCGTTCCATCTACATCAAGAACCAATAACTTATATTTCATGGCAACTCGATTTTGGGGTTATTATGTTACAAAGTTAAAAAAATGACTGTTAAAACGGTAATATTCGTTTTATTGTTTACTGAAACTTCTTTTATTTATCCTATCTTTGTCCACGTTTTGTTCCGCGTTCTCTATCCGGAGAAGCGGATGAAAAGGGAATCGGGTGAAAGTCCCGAACAGTCCCGCTGCTGTGAGTTCCATGCTCGGTGTATCATACTTGTGCCACTGTTCTTCGGAAAGAACGGGAAGGCGATGTACCGGGAACGAGTCAGAAGACCTGCAAAACAAAGTCGAAAAATTGTCCATTCGAGGAAAGTGGCAGTGCGCAAATGGTTTAAGATAATCTTCATTTATTCTATGTCAGGAAGGACTAAGGTATTACTGGTCTGTGCTGTTTCATTGGGTGCAAGTATACTCCGGCTCTCTGCCCAGGAGGTGGGGGGAGATACGATTACGGGGAAAGTGCATCAGATAGAGAAAGTGACAGTGACAGCACGCAGGTCGCCCAATAAAGTGACTTCTGCCGTACCCATACAGACAATGTCACGGCAGGATATCAGCCAGCTGGGAATACAGAATATGGCAGATGCTGTACGCCGTTTTGCCGGAGCCAATGTAAAGGACTATGGAGGCATTGGAGGACTGAAAACGGTTTCCATACGCAATATGGGAGCAGCCCATACAGCTGTCAGTTATGACGGGGTGGCGGTGAGCAATTGTCAGGCAGGGCAGATAGATATCGGGCGTTTTTCGCTGGACAATGTTTCCATGCTTTCGCTCGCCATCGGGCAGTCGGAGGACTTGTTACAGTCCGCCCGCTTGTATGCGTCGGCCGGTGTGCTGGGCATAGAGACGGAAAAACCTCATTTTGATGACGGGCGCAATGCCGCTTTTCAGGCACGGGTGCGCGGAGGGTCGTTCGGCATGGTCAGCCCCTCGCTGCGCTGGTGGCAGAAACTGGGCTGCCGTACACGCGTGGCGGTAGATGCCGGTTATATGAGGGCGGACGGTAATTACCCTTTCACGCTGGTCAATGGGAAATACGTGACGGAAGAGAAACGTAACAACTCCGGCATCTATTCCTGGCAGGGCGAAGCTACCTTTTATCATACTTTCAAGGATGACAGCGAACTGGATGTGAAGGGTTACTACTTCTATTCCCGCCGGGGACTTCCAGGGGCGGTTACGCTCTATAATCCCCTTTCCGATGAAACGCTTTGGGATGAGAATACTTTTGTGCAGGCACGTTATAGGAAGCATTTTTCGCCCCGGTGGAGTTTGCAGGCACAGGCAAAGTATAATCATGGCTGGAACAAATATAAGGATGAGGGCAAGGAATATACCGACGGATATTATCGGGAAAATCACCGGCAAGACGAATATTATATTTCCGCGACCGTTCTCTACCGTCCTTTGGAAGCTTTGACCCTTTCGTTGGCGCAGGATGGGGTGATAAACAAGTTGCGCAACAGTTTGCCGGAATGTCCTTTCCCTACAAGATATACTTCCATCAGTGCCTTCAATGCACGCTACCGGCAAGGATGGCTCACGGCCACGGCTTCGCTGGTGCATACTGCCACTTCGGAGCATGCCGAGAAAGGTACGGTCCCCGATGACTTCCATCGCTTTGCCCCCTCTTTATCAGTCAGTATGCAGCCTTGGCAGGACGAGTCGCTGTATTTCCGGTTGATGTATAAGAGTACGTTCCGTCTGCCCACTTTCAACGACCTCTATTACTACCGGCTGGGCAACCGTAATCTGCGACCCGAGAAGGCAGACGAATATAATGTCGGTATCACATGGAGCAAATCCGGATTGTCTGTGTTCGACTATATCTCCGTTACGCTCGACGGTTACTATAATGATGTGACGGATAAGATTGTGGCTTTTCCCACCACCTATGCGTGGAAGATGGCGAACTACGGCAAGGTGCATGCCGCAGGTGTGGATGCCATTTTGGCGGCAACCGTTCCATTGACGGAGAAAATAAGACTGATTATGTCGGGCGGATATACATGGCAAAAGGCCATTGACCTGACCGATTCCGACGCGAAGAACTATAAGGACCAATTGCCTTATACTCCTCTTCATAGCGGAAACGCGTCCGCCATTGTAGAAACGCCGTGGGTGAATGTAGGCTACTCGGCGGTAGGAGTGGGAAAGCGTTACTATTTGTCGCAGAACATTCCGGAGAATGAGATTGAGGGCTATCTGGAGCATACGATGAGCCTCTCTCATGAGTTTGCTTTGGGCGGTTGCCGGCTTCTGTTGCAGGCCGAGATTATAAATCTGACCGATGAACAGTATGACGTGATAAAATATTATCCTATGCCGGGTCGTTCGTGGCGGTTGACGGGTACTTTCAAGTTTTGAATAATCTATTTATGAACAACAAAAACTAATTATAAACAATAACAACTGTAATTATGAAAGTAAGAAGTTTATTATTCGGTATGCTCTGCATGCTTGCTTTGGGTGCCTCTTTGGCATCTTGTAGTGACGACGATGACGATTCTCTGGATGACGGCGGGTCGAAGGTGACACTGCCGCAGGCGCGTGTCTATATTCTGAACGAGGGTGGTTGGGGAGCTAATAACGCAAGACTTGCCTTTTATGCACCCAATAAGGATGCGGATTTCATCAGTGATATTTACCAGACTCAAAACAACGCCAAGTTGGGTGACCTTGGTCAGAGTATGATTGAGTATGAAGATGAAATATATATAGCTGTAAGTGGTTCCAATTATCTGACTAAGCTGAATGCTGCGGGTGTGGAGTTGAAACGTGTTTCGTTTGTAGACGACAACAACCTCAGTGCAGGCATTCGTTATATCGATGCTGAGGATGGATATATCTATGCTTCCTTCTACGGAGGAGCTGTAGCTAAAATCAATGCGAAAACGTTGGAGGTAGTGGATAAATTGACCGGACTTGGCGACAATCTGGAAGGTGTGGCAATCTGCGAGGATATGCTTTATGTGGCGAATAGCTGTACTGCTGATTGGAGCACTTATCACAATGACGTAAAGGTGATAGATTTGCGTACTTTCAAGTTGAAAGAGACGTTGACGGTAGGTTTGAACCCCAATGCTTTGGTTGAAGAGGATGATAAGGTTTTTTTGATTTCATGGGGTAATTATGTTGATATTGGCTATTCATTACAGATGATAGACCCTGCTGCCAACAATAAGGTGACGGAATTAGGCAGTGCCACCCGTATGTGTGCTACTGATGATATTCTCTATTTGACTTATTCAAATTACACCAATCCTACCGCTTCTTTTTTTACTTATAATATAAAGACTGGAAAGATGGATGAAGCTTCTTTCTTGAAGGATATACCGGAAAAGTTGAAAACTTCTACGATTTATATGTTGGAAGTAAATGATAATAACGGTGATTTCTATATTGGTACTTCTGAATATACCACGAACGGCACCATTTATCGTTTCAAGAAAGACGGTACCTTTATAGAGCAGTTCGATGCAGGAGGTATGAATCCTAATTCTGCTATCTTCTTCAATTAATATCAATGAAAAGAAATAGTTTACTTATCTGTCTGTTCGCAGTCTTGTTTCTTTCCTCCTGTGGGGGAAGGAGCAAGACTGCCTCTGCTTTGGCCAACGGTGACACCATTCCCTTACGTTATGCAGAGAATCTTACCTTAATGTCCTATCCCGGCTATACCCTTGCCACCTTGCGCAATCCTTGGGATACGTTGCACACGCTACATACCTATATACTGGTCCCGAAAGACCGCGAACTCCCGGCACATCTTCCGGCAGGTACTGTGGTACGTACCCCACTCTCCAAATCAGTCATCTACTCTTCCGTCCACTGCGGACTGATGGATAATCTGGGTGTGTTTGGTAGCATCGGCGGTGTCTGTGACTTGAAGTACATCAAACTACCCGCCGTGCACGAAGCCTGCCGCCGGGGTGCCATCGCCGATTGTGGCGACGGTATGAATCCCGATATGGAGCGCATCATCGACCTGCATCCCGATGCCATCCTTCTGTCTCCGTTCGAGAACAGTGGCGGTTATGGCCGTATCGAGAAACTGGATATTCCCATCATCGAATGTGCCGACTACATGGAAACCTCCGCTTTGGGACGTGCCGAGTGGATGCGTTTCTACGGACTGCTCTTCGGGGTTGCGCCACAAGCCGACAACCTTTTTGCTGAAGTGGACAGTTGTTACCAACGCCTCAAGATGCGTGCGCAACTTTCATCCACCTCGTTCTCCGTTGTCAGTGAGTTGAAAAGCGGCTCGGCATGGTACGTGCCGGGAGGGCGTAGCACCATAGGAAGGCTTTTTCAGGATGCTTGCGGGCGTTACGCTTTTGCCGACGATACCCACAGCGGCTCTGTTCCTCTGGCTTTCGAGACCGTTTTCGACAAGGCGGGCGATGCCGACGTCTGGCTGGTGAAGTACAACCGTGACCGCGACATGAGCTATGCTGATTTGGAGGCGGATTATATCGGCTACACCGGTTTCAAGGCTTTCAAGACCCGGAATGTCTATGGTTGTAATACGGCGAAAGTTCCTTTCTACGAGGAGACTCCGTTCCGTCCCGATTATTTGTTATCCGACCTGATACAGATTCTGCATCCCGAAATAGGAGATTTGGGAGGCTTGCGCTATTTTTGCAGACTGAAGGAGTGATGAACACAGAGATACGGAACTTTTGTGAAAGTAATAGAAAACTCTGTGCCTCCGTGTCTCTGTGTGCTAAATAATGTAACTATGAGTAAAGGCTGGAAATATGGTATCGGGTTGGGAGTAGTAATCTTATTGCTTTTTGCGGGCAATCTGCTGGTAGGGTCGGTTTCGATTCCGCCTGCCGATGTTTTCCGTATCCTGCTCGGTGGAGAGGGGGAGAAGGCAAGCTGGAGCTTCATCCTTTGGGAATCCCGTTTGCCCCAAGCGCTGACGGCGCTGCTTTGCGGTGGCGCATTGGCTGTCTGCGGACTGATGTTGCAGACGGCTTTCAAGAATCCGCTGGCAGGACCATCCATTCTGGGCATCAACGCCGGGGCAAGTCTGGGAGTGGCCTTCGTCATGCTGCTGTTTGGCGGTAGCATCACGGCAGGGGCGTTCAGTCTGTCCGGCTTCTTCTCCGTGCTGCTTGGCGCATTTATCGGAGCCATGCTGATTATGGTACTTATCCTTTTCTTTTCCACGCTGATAAAGAGCAATATCATGCTGCTGATAACGGGTATCATGATAGGCTACATCGCTTCTTCGGCCATTGCCCTGCTGAACTTCTTTGCTACGGCAGAGGGGGTGCAGTCCTATATGATATGGGGGCTGGGCAACTTCGGTGGAGTTTCCCTACAGCAGATGCCGGCCTTTGCGCTGGTCACCATTGTGGGACTGTTCGGCTCATTATTGTTGATAAAGCCCCTGAACGCCTTGTTGCTGGGAGAGCGCTATGCCGAAAATCTAGGTGTCAATATCCGCCGTGTGCGCAACTGGCTTTTGATTATCACCGGGCTCTTGACGGCTGTCACCACCGCTTTCTGTGGTCCGGTCGCCTTTATTGGCCTGGCCGTGCCGCATGTGGCCCGCATGATATTGGGGACAACCAATCACAATTCCCTATTGCCGGTCACCATCCTGAGTGGCGGTGCAGTGGCACTGCTTTGCAATCTGATTTGCGTCTTGCCCGGCGAAGCGGGTATTATTCCCTTGAATGCCGTCACGCCCATTATCGGTGCGCCGGTCATCATCTACGTTATTCTGAGCCAGCGGAAGCCCCAACAATTCAACTAAGCTATTGCCGACAGCTTGACAAGTTTTTGCCTTACTATTGGCAAGACTTTGCCACCGCGTTGGCAAACTTTTGCCATAGGCATGGCAAAGTTTTGCCAAACCTATGGCAATGTCTTGGCAAAATTTCTCTCTGATTATCAACGTGCTACTTTTTTTGTATTTTTCTCTCCATTCTATAGGGTTTTATCTTCCTCACCGCTCTTATTAATAGAAACCCCTTAAAAACATGCCTTATGAAAAACTTTGTAGGATTTACACTTGGGTGTTTGTTTGCATTCTTATCTTCGGGTATCACCCCGTTGATGGCGCAGGACGCGGCAGTGAACGAGCTCGTCATCACCGGTACGGTCAAGAACAAGGACAGCAGGAAGAAACTCGAAAACGTGAACGTCTCTGTTGTCGGCAACAATATCGGAACGGTGACCAATGCCGACGGCACATTCTCCTTGAAAGTAGCGGAAGCGGAAGCTTTCCGTGGACTGGAAGTCTCCCATATCGGCTATCTCACTACACACCTCTCTCTGGAAGAACTTGAAAAAACGGGCGAGCTGACCATCTGGATGATACCGGCCCCCAATCTTTTGAGCGAGATTGTGGTCTATGGCAATAATCCCCGCGTCATAGTGGAAGAGGCCATCAAGAAAATTCCAGTAAATTATTCTGGCAATGACAACATGCTGACCGCCTTCTATCGGGAAACCGTGCAGAAGCGCCGCCGCTATATCAGCGTGTCCGAGGCAGTGATGGATGTCTATAAGACGGATTATAACTCCCGCGATGTAGACCGCGACAAGGTGCAGCTGCTGAAAGGCCGCCGCCTGCTGAGCCAAAAGCAGAGTGACACGCTGGCTGTGAAAGTGGTGGGAGGTCCCAATTTGTCCCTTTATCTGGACATTGTGAAGAATGGCGATGCGCTGTTGAGCACGGACAATCTGGACTATTATGAATTCCGTATGGAGGACCCCGTCAATTTGGATAACCGCATGCAGTATGTGGTCAGCTTCCGTCCGCGGGTCAGCCTGATGTATGCCTTGTTCATCGGGAAACTGTATATAGACTACGAACGGCTTTCCTTTACACGTGCCGAGTTTGGCCTGGACATGGCAAATCGGGTGAAGGCAGTGGAGGCCATTCTGCATAAGAAGCCCGTCGGCTTACGGTTCCGCCCGCAGGAAGTCACCTATCTGGTGACCTACAAGCAGCAGGGGGCCAAGACTTACCTGAACTATATACGGAATGTCATCCGCTTTAAATGCGACTGGAAAAAAAGGCTGTTCTCCTCCAGCTACACCGCTTTCTCTGAAATGGTGGTGACCGACAGGACGGAAAGCCCTCTCTCCGGCATCTCCAACAAGAACACCTTCAAACGGAAGCAGGTATTCTACGACCTGGTGGATGAGTACTGGAACGAAGACTTCTGGAGGAACTACAATATCATAGAACCTACGGAATCCCTGGAGAATGCAGTCTGCAAATTGCGGAAGCAATCCAATTGATTATCTGATAGTTTTCTTTATCTTTGTAGAAGATAAGCTGTACCTCAACATAGTATGCTGAATGAACTGATGATACTGGCCAGAATAAAGGAGGGCGATATAAAGGCGTTCGAAGGAATCTTCCGCCGGTATTATTCCCCCCTTTGCTGGTATGCTGCGGGCATCACGGGTGATACGGCGTCCGCCGAGGAAATTGTGGAGGAGCTGTTCTACGTGCTGTGGAAGAATCGGGAGCGGTTACAAGTATTCCAGTCCGTGAAAAGCTATCTCTACCGTTCTGTGAGGAATGAAGCCGTGCAGTTTTGTGAGCATCAGGAGGTCAAGGAGCGCTATCGGGCATCTGTCCGTACGGAGTCCGGGCCGGGCTATTCGTCCGACCCCCACGCGCATTTGGAGTACGAGGAACTCCAGACCCTCATCCGGCATACGCTCGACAAGCAGCCCCGGCGCCGGCAGCAGATTTTCAGGATGCACCGCATGGAGGGGAAGAAATATGCAGAGATTGCCTTGTCGCTTTCGTTGTCCGTCAAGACGGTGGAAGCGGAAATGACCAAGGTACTCCGAACCTTACGAAATGAAATTGATAATTATATCCGGACACAATGATGGAAGTAGATAAAAAGAAGACAAGGACCGACGAGGCATGGGTACGGCTTTATGCCCGCTTCGAAACGGACTGCCTGCTGCCGGCAGATGCGGAACACGCTTCGGCAACGCACCGCAGGCTTTACCTCAAGTGGGGGAGCGTTTCGGCAGCCGTGATTGCCGGAATCGTATGTTTTGCCGCATGGTGGGCCGTACCGGAACAAGGTGGGGACAGTCGTAGCTTGCTGACGGAGGAGAACCGGGAGAAGCCCACACTGGTCAAGACCCTTGAAGACGGTTCGGTGGTATATCTGGCGCAGGAAAGCACGCTGAAGTATCCCGAACATTTTGCGGAAGACAAGCGGGAAGTGAACCTGCAGGGCGAAGCCTTCTTTGATGTGGCAAAGAAACCCGAGCAGGCTTTTACGATTGAGACGGCGAGAGTGCGTGTGGAGGTACTGGGCACGGCTTTCAATGTCAGGAGCAATGAAGGGGTCCCCTTCAGCTTGTCCGTGAAGCGCGGGAAGGTGAAGGTGCTGCTGAAACAAGAGGAACAGACGGTCTTTGTAGAGGCGGGAGAAACGGTTATCTTGCAGGGGGGCAGTCTGCTCGTCAGCGAGACGGAGAATCCGGAGCTCTTTGACCGCTACACCAGCAACATCCGTTTCAAGGACGAGTGCCTGGAGGATGTGCTGCGTGCCATCAATAAGGAGTCTGCCGGCTGGCAGATAGAAGCCGCGTCGCCAACCCTGGGCAAACGGCGGCTGACGGTCGAATTTTCGAATAACTCCCCGGAGTCTGTGGCCGAGCTGATATGCTGGACGTTCGACTTGAAGTGTACACGTCAGGGCAATAGACTGATATTGTCGGAACAATGAATTCAATGAAATGCTTCATTCTCCATTTGCCACTCTTCATTTTCTTCCTGGCAGGCAGTGCAAGAGCGGACGGAGGCGATGTGCTGGACCGCATCGTCCGGCTGCCTGGAATGAAGGGAACGGTTTATGCGCTGTTGGGGAAAGTCTCGGAGCAGTCCGGCTATCTGTTTATCTATGATAGTAAGGTCATCCATAACGACTCAGTGGTGAGGGTCAGGAAGCAGGAGTGTTCCGTGAGGCAGGCCATTCATAGGATAACCGGCAGCCGGAACCTCGAATTGAAGGTATTAGGCAACCATATATTGATAACACGGGCGGCAGAAAGGAAGAGTATGGAAGAAACGGTACCCCTGCCGCCCCGACCGGCATATTCCACCATTGCCGGAATCCTGCTGGACAAGGAGACGGGAGAGCCCGTCGTCAGTGCGTCGGTCATCGCACAAGGAACCTCACTGGGTAACATTACCAACCAGAACGGTGAATTCCGGCTCAACCTGCCCGACTCGTTGAGGCGCTGCATGCTCTCCTTCTCCCATCTGGGTTATGTGGGGCAAACGGTGGAAGCCTCTGCTTTGGAAGGACGCAGCAATGTCCTGAGCCTTGAGCCGAAAGTCATTTCCTTGCAAGAAGTGCTTATCCGCTTGGTGGAGCCTAAAAAGCTGCTTCGCGAGATGATAGAGCACCGGGATAGGAACTGCTCCACTTCTCCGGTCTATCTGACCACCTTCTACCGGGAAGGCGTACAATTGAAGAATAAGTTCCAGAGCCTGACGGAGGCCGTTTTCAAGGTCTACAAATCACCGACGATGGAACCCGGACAGAAAGACCAGGTGAAACTGCTCAAGATGAGCAAGATAGATAACCGGGAGCAGACGGACAGTGTGCTTGCCAAAATCAGCTCCGGGGTGGAAGCATGTCTGCAGTTGGACATCATGAAGAATCTTCCAGACTTCCTCTTGCTGGAATCCGGCGAGGAACTTTATACCTATACTTCGGGCGACATCGTATCGGTGGACGACCGTACTGCCAACGTCGTCTATTTTGAGCAGAAACGTGGGGTAAAGGAGCCTTTGTTCTGCGGAGAACTCTATATAGACTCGGAGAACAGCGCCTTGCTGCGTGCCCGCTTCGAGATTCATCCCCGGTATGTGAAGGCCGCCACACGGCTTTTCGTGATACGCCAGGCTCCGAAAATCAGGCTGACAACGGAGAAACTTGTCTATACCGTCTCATACAAACCCTGGAACGGTACCTATTATGTCCACCACATCCGTGGCGACCTTTACTTCAAGATGAAGAGAAAACGCATGCTCTTCAGTAATCCCACTCTGTATACCTGGTTCGAGATGGTGACCTGCCGGATTGACGGGGAGAACGTGACGCGCTTCCCGCGTGCGGAACGGCTGCCGGTGCATACCGTCTTCTCTGAAACCGACTTCAAGTATGATGCCGATTTCTGGGGCGACTTTAATGTGATTCCGCTGGAAGAGGAGCTTGGCAAGATTATCGAGAAGGTCTCCCTGAAGATAGAGCAGACGGAAGCTCCGTAAACATGGCCCTCAATCGTTTGCGGCGGGTAGGTTGTATATTCCACACTAAAATTATCTCTATTTTGTTTTTTTATTGTAATTTTGTCCCCGGTATTAGTTTAAATTTAAAGATTGTAACTATGAGATTACCTGAGGACCCGGTGATGCTGTACAGCTTCATCAACATGAAACTGCGTGATTTCTATCCTTCGCTGGACGCGCTCTGCGAGGATATGAACGTAGAGAAAGAGGACATTGTACGAAAATTGAAGCTCGTGGGATTTGAGTATAATCCTGCAAAGAACAGATTTTGGTAAATAATGTTTCTGTATAAAACAACTCCCGTTGCTTGTTGTTGTAAAGCGCAAGTTAACGGGAGTTGTTTTGTTATGGAACTATGGGATAAGGCAGAACGTCTTTGGACGAGGGTCAAGAACTGGAAAACAGTACGCGGCTGGCACATCTGGAAGTTGAAGCTGGTGGATGCCCGGCTGTATTTCGTCAGCATGTTCGTCGGTTTGCTGACGGGACTGGTCGCTGTGCCCTATCACTATCTTCTCTATTATCTGTTCCACCTCCGCAGTGGTTTCTTCGCTTCGCATCCGGCCTGGTACTGGCACATTCCACTCTTTCTGTTTTCTTGGGGCATTCTCGTCTTCGTCATGTGGCTCGTGGGGAAAATGCCGCTTATCGGCGGGGGAGGTATTCCGCAGACACGCGGCGTGATTAACGGGCGCATCACTTACCGGCATCCTTTCATCGAGATGGTATCCAAGTTTGTAGGGGGCATTCTGTCCTTCTCGGCGGGGTTGTCTTTGGGGCGCGAAGGGCCTTCCGTGCAGATAGGCTCTTATGTGGGTAGCCTGGTATCCCGCTGGACTCATATCCTGAAAGGCGAACAGAAACAGTTGCTGGCAGCCGGGGCGGGAGCGGGGCTCGCTGCGGCTTTTGCAGCGCCACTGGCTTCCTCGCTCATTGTAATAGAATCCATTGAACGCTTCGATGCCCCTAAGACGGCCATCACTACCTTGCTGGCGGGTGTTGTGGCAGGAGCCGTGGCAAGCATGGTCTTTCCTGTGAATCCTTACCATCTGATAGAAGTAACGGAACCGGTTTTCGCCTTCTTTGTCCAGATGAAGTATTTTTTGATATTGGCGGTGATTGTCTCCGTATGCGGGAAGTTCTACTCCTCCACCATGAATGCTTTCAGGCATGTGTATGCCAAAGTCAATTCTCCGGCGTATGTCAAGATGTTCTATCTGGTGCTGGTGGCCTACATCATTTCGCTGATGCAGGTCAATCTGACTGGAGGCGGGGAGCAGTTTCTGCTGGCCCAGGCACAGAACGGCAGTACGCAGATTATGTGGGTGACGGCTGTCATGTTGCTGCATTTCGTCTTTTCCGTTTTCTCTGTCTCTTCCGGATTGCCGGGCGGCAGTTTCATTCCGACGCTGGTTACGGGAGGGTTGTTGGGACAGATTGTCGGTCTGGTAGGAGTGAGGTACGGTGTCATCGGGCAAGAGAATGTCAGTTATATCATGCTTGTTTCCATGTCGGCTTTTCTGGTGGCCGTGGTCCGTACACCGCTCACGGCCATTGTGCTGATTACGGAGATTACGGGGCATTTTGAGGTCTTTTACCCTTCGGTGGTTGTTGGTGGGTTGACCTACTATTTTACGGAACTTCTGCAAATGAAGCCTTCCAACGTCTCCCTCTATGAAGATATGATTCATGCTCCCGATTTTAAAGAAGAGAAACGCTATACGCTTTCAGTGGAGATTATGACGGATTCTTATCTGGACGGGAAACTGGTGGACGAACTGTCCCTGCCGGAGCGTTGCGTCATTATCAATGTACATCGGGATGGAAAAAATCTGGTCCCCGCAGGAACTCGTTTGATTCCGGGGGACCAGGTACAGATTGAGATGGACTCGCAGGACATAGAGAAACTCTATGAACCGCTTGTCAGTATGGCGAATATCTATTAAGCCAGATTGCCTATCTCGTCCAGATTCTTCTGGATGTCGGCATCCGTCAGCTCGTAATTCACTAAATCGCCGGACAAATACTTGTCGTAGGATGCCATGTCGATAAGTCCGTGACCGGAAAGGTTGAACAGAATCACCTTCTCTTCACCCGTTTCCTTGCATTTGTTTGCTTCGCGGATGGTGGCGGCAATGGCATGGCAGGACTCGGGGGCGGGGATGATGCCCTCTGCTTGCGCAAACAGACAACCGGCGTCGAATGATTCGAGCTGCTTGATGTCCACCGCTTCCATATAACCGTCTTTCAGCAGTTGTGATACGATGACACCTGCACCGTGATAGCGTAGGCCGCCGGCATGGATATTGGCAGGGGCAAAGTTGTGTCCCAGTGTAAACATGGGCAGCAACGGAGTGTATCCGGCCTCGTCTCCGAAGTCGTATTGGAATTTGCCGCGTGTCAGCTTCGGACATGAAGCAGGTTCGGCGGCGACAAAGCGTGTTTTCTTTCCTTCGAGGATGTTGTGGCGCATGAAGGGGAAGGCGATACCGCCAAAGTTGGAACCTCCTCCGAAGCAGGCGATGACGGTGTCGGGATATTCACCCGCCATTTCCATCTGCTTTTCGGCTTCCAGTCCGATGACGGTCTGGTGCAGGGCCACGTGGCTCAATACGGAGCCGAGGGTATATTTGCAGTTGGGAGTGGTCTGTGCCAGCTCTATGGCTTCGGAAATGGCTGTTCCCAGCGAGCCCTGATAGTTGGGATGGGCGGTCAGTATATCTTTTCCGGCGCGGGTAGACATGGAGGGAGACGGGGTAACCTGCGCACCGAATGTCTGCATGATGCTGCGGCGGTAGGGCTTTTGCTCGTAACTGATTTTTACCTGATAGACAGCGGCTTCCAGTCCGAAGAGGCGGGCGGCATATGCCAGGGAAGCTCCCCATTGTCCGGCACCGGTTTCGGTGGTCACGTTAGTCACTCCCTCCTGCTTGCAATAGTATGCCTGTGGGATGGCGGAGTTCAGCTTGTGCGAGCCCATCGGGCTGACGCTCTCGTTCTTGAAGTAGATATGTGCCGGTGTGCCGAGCGCTTTCTCCAATCCATAAGCGCGCACCAGCGGAGTGCTGCGGTAGTATTTGTACATTTCGCGGACCTCTTCGGGGATTTCAATCCACGTGTCAGTCTGATTCAGTTCCTGGCGGCAGAGTTCCTCGGCAAAGATGGGATACAAGTCTTCTGCTTTCAGCGGTTGCTTGGTGCCGGGGTGAAGCGGTGGCATGGGCTTGTTCACCATATCGGCTTGTATGTTATACCAGTACTGTGGGATTGCCTCTTCCGGGAGAATGAATCTTTTCTTTTTGTTGCTCATAGTGGTTAAAATTATTAATAATTCAATGCCCAAATGTAGCTATTATTTTTGAACCAATTTCTTTTTCCTTTTGTTTTTTGTATATCAAGGTATATTTGTCTAAGTTTGCCGCGTTTCATTAATCGATGCATTTATGAAGATTTATCATAAATTCCTTTTGTATCAAAATAAATGGATTCACCCTTACGTACGGATGACAGTGGGAGTAATGACTTCCATCACTTATTTGGCCTCCATCCTGCTGATTGTCGGCGTGGTCTATGAGCATGGCTTTACGATTTCAGAGGTCGAGGCGCATCAGCTCCAACGCTTGTACCATGGGGTGTGGATTGTTTTTCTGGTAGATGTCACCCTTCGCATCTTGCTGGAATACAAGGATACCCGGCGCACCTTCAGTAAGCTCACCTGGATACTGACCATTCTGCTCTATCTGACTCTTATCCCGGTCATTTTCCATCGTCCGGAGGAGGAGGGTGCCATCTTGCAGTTCTGGGAATTTCTGCATGGCAAGGCCTATCATCTTGTCCTGCTGCTGGTGTTTTCCTTTTTCAGCCTTTCCAACGGGCTGGTACGGTTGCTGGGGCGGCGTACGAACCCTTCGCTTATTCTGGCTGCAAGTTTCCTGATAATCATAATGATAGGTACGGGGTTGTTGATGTTGCCGCGCTGCACGGTGAACGGCATATCGTGGGTCGACTCGCTGTTCATATCCACCAGTGCGGTGTGCGTCACGGGGCTGACGTCTGTCGATGTGGCGTCCACTTTTACCCCGACCGGTTTTGTGGTAATCATTCTGCTGATTCAGATAGGCGGTCTGGGAGTGATGACACTGACGAGCTTCTTTGCCATGTTCTTCATGGGTAATACCTCGTTGTACAATCAGTTGGTGGTGCGCGACATGGTGAGTTCCAATTCCTTGAATTCCCTGCTCTCCACCCTGGTCTATATTCTGGCCTTTACGCTGGTGATTGAAGGAATAGGGATGCTTGCTATCTGGGGAGACATCCACGGGACGATGGGGATGGACCTTCAGGAAGAGCTGGCTTTTTCCGCTTTTCATGCCATTTCCGCTTTCTGCAATGCGGGATTCTCCACGTTGCCCGGAAATTTGGGCAATCCGTTGGTGATGACGGGGCACAACCCGTTCTTCATCTATATATCTCTGCTGATTATTCTGGGGGGGTATCGGTTTCCCCATACTGGTGAATTTCAAGGATATTATTCTTTACCATCTGCGTCGTCTGTGGCATTTTCTGCGTACGTGGCATTGGGACGGCAAGCGTTTTTACCATCTGTACAACCTGAATACAAAGATTGTACTGATAGTCACCTTCCTGCTGCTGGTACTGGGCACGGTGGGCATTGCTGTCTTTGAGTGGAATGCCGCCTTCGCCGGCATGTCGGTGGCCGACAAGTGGACGCAGGCGTTTTTCAATGCCACGTGTCCCCGTACGGCAGGCTTTACCAGTGTGGACTTGGCAGGCTTGGGGGTACAGACATTGCTTATATATCTGTTCCTGATGTGGGTGGGAGGCGGTTCACAGTCTACGGCAGGCGGTATCAAGGTAAATGCCTTTGCGGTAGTGGTGCTGAATCTGGTGGCTGTGTTGCGCGGCACGGAACGGGTAGAGGTGTTTGGCCGTGAGCTGTCACATGATTCCATCCGTCGTTCCAATGCCACGGTGGTGATGTCGTTCGGCGTCTTGTTGCTGTTTGTTTTCATCATCAGTATGCTGGAGCCGGGTACGTCGCTTTTGGCCATTACCTTCGAGTGTGTGTCGGCATTGAGCACGGTGGGGTCCAGTTTGAACCTTACCCCGCGGTTGGGAGACGACAGTAAGCTGCTGGTGGCACTGCTGATGTTTGTGGGGCGTGTGGGACTGATTACGCTGATGCTTGGCATCATCAAGCAGAAGAAGCATACGAAGTATCAGTATCCGAGTGGTCAGATTATTATCAATTAAATGAGATGAAGTATATTATTATCGGTTTAGGGAATTATGGTCACGTGCTGGCAGAAGAGCTTTCTGCACTGGGGCACGAAGTGATAGGTGCGGACGTGAGCGTCGGCCGGGTGGATAGTCTGAAGGAAAAGATTGCCACAGCCTTTGTCATCGACGCTACGGACGAGCAGGCCTTGTCCGTATTGCCGCTGAACAGTGTGGATGTGGTGATTGTTGCCATCGGCGAGAATTTCGGTGCATCCATCCGTGTAGTGGCTTTGCTGAAGCAGAAGAAGGTGCAGCATATCTATGCCCGTGCCATTGACACTGTCCACCGTTCCGTGCTCGAGGCTTTTGAGCTGGAACGCATTCTTACTCCCGAGGAGGATGCCGCACGCGGACTGGTACAGTTGCTGGAATTCGGTGCCGATATGGAGACATTCCGCGTGGCACCGGATTATTATGTAGTCAAGTTCACCGTTCCGGACAAGTTCATTGGCTATTATGCCAATGAATTGAATCTCGATAAGGAGTTTGGCCTGAAGATGCTCGCCTTGAAACGTGCCGAGACTTTGAAGAATTGCCTGGGCGTCTCGTATGTGGAACACAATGTACTGAACGAACTGCCGGAAAATGACCAGATACAAGCCGGCGACCAGTTAGTGTGCTACGGACGGTATAAGGATTTCCAGAAGTTCTGGAAAGCACTATGACAATTGGTAATTGAAAATGGAAAGTTGAAAATTTTCCATTTTCAACTAATCGAAGTCCTTCTCCCGACACCGATAATGGAAATAATCAGTCAGGAAGTGTGCATTCTTGCGTATGAACTCTTGTCCGTATTCTTTTCCTTGCAAACTGTTCAGATAAGCATCTGGAAGCATGCCTTCGTCTTGCAGGATGCAACTCAGTTGGTAAGGGATAACGTCGGGGTTGACGATGAACATAATGGCGTTTTTCTCTGCTTCCTCTTTATTATAATAGGGGTTGTCCGGAGATTTGATGCATTCGCACAGCTTGAATTGGATATGTAGGCCGGTGTGCGGGTCGGCCATCAGCATGGCTCCGTTTTCCGTATTTATGCGTGGTATGTCCAGGCCTTCTTTCAAATTGTAGTCCATCTTGTTCAGCAGAAAATCAGAGATTTCCTCTTGCGATTGGCAGAATACAAAAGATTTCTCGCCGGATGCTTTTATGAAATCATGGAATGCAGCCTTTTCATTCGTCTTTTCTTTCTGTTTCGTCAAGTCGTCCACATATTCCGCCATTTTCTGGTTGTACTTGTTCTCGAGAAGCATGCCGCACTGCCACCATGCGTTGCCAAAATAAATCAGTTCGCAGATAAGGGTGCTTTTCCCTACCTCTCGGCTACGGATGGCCGAAAGGTTCAAGGACTTCTTGGTTATCTTGAATTCGCCTTTGTCTTCACTGCACAAATCTTTGACGTACAGATACCTGTCATCTTCTTTCTCCAGCAGATAACAACTGTTTTCCCGTACCTTCACCTTGCCCCAAAGCTGATGTTCGGGGTGGGCATTGCCGATGAGAGCCAGCCATTCCGGTGAGGTCAGCGACAGCAGGTTGCGGCGCCCTTTGAAAGTCAGTGAGGTGCGTGTGGCATATATGAGGGTCTCTGCCATTTCGGGAGTAATCTTTTCATCATCCTGCAACCGTTCAGCTTCGTCCCGGCATTGGGCGACATTTTCGATGTTGAAGTAGCATTGGTAGTGAAACCAATCCAGTATCTCCCGGTAGTGGAAGAAGTCTTCTTCTCCCATGGCAGAGTGGTATAGAAATTCCTGCATCCTTTCATTTTCGGGAGCGGTTTCGTATTCCTCTGCAAGCAGTCCGTATATCTCTTGTGCAGTCTGCTCTATTCCGGGATTCTCGGGGTTGATGGCGCTTATTCCCCGGCACAGATATTGTATATGGTGCCAAAGCAGAAAGCGTATGTCCTCCAGATTGATTTCATCCGGAAAATAATCGCCTTTGATGGGGTAGAAGGGCAGATAGGCTCCGTATCGCTTCCGGCACTCGGCAGTGAATGCCTGCCAGATGCCGGTCTGGGAGATGACGTCCTCAAACCATGCGGCGAGGCAGAGGCTTGTATAGCGTATGTTTTCCTCTTCTTCGAAGGCGTCGGCTATCGTTGAAGAGTAAAGTCTTTTGTGGATTTCGTTTGCAATGCCGACGTAGTACTGGTCAACGCTGTTTGTCTGCTTGTACGGATGCAGTTCCAACCATTTTTTGGGATATATTTTCTTCATGACTCTAAAGTGAGTTTGGTGTGTATTTTTTATATGTTTCATTTCCAGCGTAAAGATATGTTTTTTATGGGAATTTTCTTGTTTTTCCTCCTTTCGATTAGTATATTTGTATGCTACTATTAAATCGTTCCATCGTGTGGAAAAAATCGTTCTACCATGGTGGAACGATTTTTCTTCCGTGGTGGAATGATATTTTCTCCATGGTGGAATGATTAAAGAATAGCATTTCTTCTCCTTAATGCCGTGGAAGAAGAAATGACGGAATTGCAGGACCATTTAGAAACAGAATATATATGAGTGCGTATTACGACCTTTTCGAGAAACCCGACGTCCGCCAGACCGGCGAGCAACAATCCCTTTATGCCCGCTTTGTCCCCAAGGGCACCATCGACCGCAAGGAATTTATCGAGCGTGTACATCTTTTCACCGGCCTCAGCCGCAGCCTGCTGGAAGGAGCGATGGCAGGCTTTATGGACGAGTTGCGCGACTGCCTTGCCAATGGCTGGACGGTGGAGCTGGGCGAACTGGGTTACTTCACCCCCTCTTTGAGTTGTACCCGCCAGGCGACGGACAAGAAAGAGCTTCGTGCTGCCTCCATCGCTTTGCGTGGGTTGAATTTCCGTCTGGGCAGGGAGTTCTATAAGGATTTGAAAGGTAAGATGCAGTTGGAGCGTTGTCCGCAATCGGCATCGGCGCCTGCTTCGTCTGCCGATGAGGCGTTGGTCGTAGGCGTGCCGTCCTATTCAGGAAGAGTGCCCGACACGTGCCATTGCGTCGGAGAACCCCATAAAGACAGATGAAGGTCAATGTATTTCATGTGGAAGGTGCATTGCCCTATGTCCTGTCGGCTCACGAAACTACCACTATCCATTTTTGGGAAAAAAGAGTTTGGAGTTTGCAAGCGCAAATTCAGAGAGAAAAGAACTTGAACTTTTTTACGCTGTCAATTAAAGATGCCGTAAAGGATAAAAACAATGTATGATTAAGGAATAAAATTTCTTAGTCATTGTCTATCAGTTCCTTTCTTTTTCTCCAATATCCTTTTTTATCCTACGAAAACCTCCTTAAACCTCCGTTAAAGCACCACCCCGTTTTCTGCCCGTTGTATCTTTGCATCGTGGTCACAAAGAAACTGGTTTTGCAGACTGACGAGCGAACAAGACCGACTTTTATTAATCAACTTAAAATTAAAAAACTATGGCTTTGAATTATGAAGTAAAAAAGAGAGTATTCGGTTTTGACGAGACAAAAACGGAAAAGTACGTGGCGCAGATGAAAACTTTGGGTGTGGTAGGTTTTAAGGATTTATGCGACGAGGTTTCCAAGATAGGCATGGCGCCTCGCGGTGTGGTGAAGTTGGTGCTGGACGGATTGATCGACACCTTGAATATGGATATCAACAAGGGATTTTCGGTACAGCTGGGTGAGTTCGGCTGTTTCCGTCCCGGCATCAACGCTAAGAGCCAGGACAAACTGGAAGACGTGACGGCAAGCACGATTTATCGCCGCAAGATTATCTTCACCCCGGGCTTCTACTTTAAGGACATGCTGACCCGCGCCAGCGTAGAGAAGATGGATTGGTCGGGCAACGGCACCGTTTCTGGCGGGGGTAGCTCCAAACCAAATCCGGATGGCGGCGGTTCCGATGGCGACCAGGGAGAAAATCCGTTAGGATAAACATTCTGTAAATAAGGAGAATATGAACTTTCTCAGAAAAAGGTTCATATTCTCCTTGAAATACTTGACTTCGCCTTTTGAATATCGTATCTTTACATCAATCATTTAAAAATCAGACAAACTGCTATGGAAACAGAAAATGGCTTTCGTATCACGACTTATAAAAAGAAAGATTTGGCATGCCTCTATTGCCCCAATGCTACTGCACGTTGCGCCATCCGCACCCTGACGCGGTGGATAAAACGGAATCATGAACTGTATGAAGCCTTGGCGCATACCGGGTACAATGTAAGGACACGGACATTCATGCCGAAGCAGGTGAGTCTTATCGTACAGTATCTGGACGAACCTTAATATTCTTTTCAACCTCATTTATTATGTTAAAGCGGGAAGTTGCGGTTAAACTTCCCGCTTTTGTTTTTGTCATAGATACGTTGCAACACAATAGGTATAACTAACATAAGGTATTAATTAAAAAAAGAGAAAAATGATGAAAAGAATAGTTCTGATATGGATGGCCGCCTTCCTGATGGGTGGCATGGCAATGGCACAACATGCCCGCCACAGTGATAAAATGCCCGAACCGAAAGTCCGTGCCGAGCGCATGACGGAACGGATGGTGAAAGAGTACTCCTTGAACGATACGCAGAAACAACAACTGCTGGAGGCAAATCTGGCATTGGTTGAGAAAATGGGAGATATGCCGATGCATCGTGCCAAAGCATACAAGCATCATAAGAGAGATGGCAAGCGCCATCAATTGACGGATGAGCAACGCGCGCAGAAAAAAGCGGAGATGGAAAAGAAGCGTGAAGAGATGAAGACTGCCCGTATTGCTTATGATTCACAACTCCAGAAGATTATGACGGAAGAACAATATGCTGCATACAGCAAGAAAGTGCAGGATAGAAAAGCAAAAATGGAATCTAAAAGAAAATAAATTTTCTATTGCATTCAATTTGTACTATTTTTGTCCGGTCAACTACTAAAAAACAGAACGATGAAGAATATAGTCTATATTTTAGTGTGTGCATCGGTCATTTTCTTCACTGCTTGTTCGTCGCAAGACAAGAATAAGAAAGACGGTACGCAGGTATTGATGCAGGATAGTACAGAAATTGCCGGCCCACAGCGCATGCAGGTGTCTGATGTAAAAACATCCTTTACGTATAAGGGAAAAGAGTATCAGTCTTCTGTAGTGCGCCGGCCGGATGAATCTCTGCCGATAGTGAAAAACGAGCAGGGGGAGAAATTTGTGGATAACCGTATCACCTTGCGCATCACGTGCGGCGGGAAGCAGGTGGTGGATAAAGTGTTCACCAAAGATAATTTTGCTTCGTTGGTGGATGCCAAGTTCATGAAGTACTCCATTCTTGAGGGGCTGGTCTATGACAAGACCACTCCGCAAGGAATCATATACGCGGCGAGCGTCTGCTATCCGCAATCCGACCTTTATGTTCCCATCAGACTGACCATTACGGCTGACGGGAAAATCTCCATGGCAAAAGAAGAACTGATGGAGGACTATCAGACAGACAGCATTGATTAGTGGATAGTTTTCCAGATTGTTTCCAGTTTTGCAGACCATCTTTGCCGGTATGAAAATCCTGATTGTAGAAGATGAGCAAGATTTGCGGGAAACCATCCGCACTTCGCTCTTGAAAGAAAAGTTTGTTGTAGAGACCGCTGCCGACTATTTTTCGGCATTGGATAAAATCAATGACTACGATTACGACTGCATTTTGCTGGATATCATGTTGCCTGGCGGGAGCGGTCTGGACTTGCTGCGTGAGCTGAAACGGCTGCACCGCAGTGACAGTGTGCTTATTATCTCGGCCAAAGACTCGCTGGACGACAAGGTGGACGGGCTGGAACTGGGAGCCGACGATTACCTTACAAAGCCTTTCCATCTGGCGGAACTCAATGCACGTGTCAAGTCATTGATACGTCGGCGGCAGGCGAAGGGAGATGTGACCGTCACCCTTGGAAACCTTTTGCTCTACCCCGACAAACGGCAGGTAGAGATAAACGGAAAACCCTTGCAGCTGAACCGCAAGGAGTTCGACCTGCTTTATTATTTTGTAGTCAACCCCGGCCGGGTCATCAATAAAATGAGCCTTGCCGAGTCGGTGTGGGGAGACAATATAGACCAGGCGGATTCGTTGGATTTTATCTACTCGCAAGTGAAGAATCTGCGTAAGAAATTGAAACAAGCTGAGGCTACCATAGAATTAAAGGCTGTCTATGGATTCGGCTACAAACTCTCCGAACTATGAAGCTGCTGAGCTACACCTACCGCAAACTTGCATTGCTGCTGTTTCTGTTGATGGCGGTGTGGGGTGTGCTGTTCTATTACGCAATCATTGACGAGGTGGTGGATGAGACGGACGATACGTTGGAGAATTACGGTGAGATATTGATGGAGAGTGCGCTTCACGACCCCTCGATACTCGAAACGGAAGGCTCGTTGATGTCTTTCTATAAGTTCACCCCTATATCCGAAGAGGAAGGGCGGCATTACAGACAAGTGTTCTATGATGCTACGGTTTATATCGAACTGGAGGATGAAGACGAACCGGTACGTGTCATGTGTACCGCTTTCCGTATGCCCGACGGGCAATATTATGAGTTGAAACTGATGATTTCCATTTTGGAGCGGGATGACATGGTGGAGGCTATGCTTTGGTATCTGGGAGCGCTGTTCCTGTTGTTTCTCATCTGTACTTCCATCGGCATCCAGTTGGTGCTGAAGGGAGTGTTCCGTCCGTTACATAGGTTGCTTGACTGGCTGCACTGCATTCAGCCCGGCAAGGAGGTGCCTCCATTGGACAACCCGACGAAGATACGGGAGTTCCGCCAGCTGAGCGATGCTGCATTGGATATGGGTAACCGCAGCTACAAGGCATACGAGGAGCAGAAGCAGTTCATCGAGAATGCCTCGCATGAGTTGCAGACACCGCTTGCCATCGTGAGGGGAAAAGTGGAACTGCTGGCTGAGAGTGAAGGGATGACGGAACAGCAAATGGAGCAGCTGGACGAGATATATGCCACGCTGGGGCGTGCCGTAAAACTGAACAAGTCCCTGCTGTTGCTTTCCCGTATAGAGAACGGGCAGTATACCGAGATGGAGGATGTCTCGGTGGATGAGATATTGGATGAACTCTTGCCCGACTTGATGGATATCTATGAACATAAGCAGGTGAGACTGATACGAAAACGGGAGGAGCAGCCTTTTATTATCCGTTGCAACCATTCGCTGGCGCAAATACTGGTTTCCAATCTGGTGAAGAATTCGTTGCTGCACAATAGGGAAGAGGGAGAGTTGCAGGTACTTACCACTCCAACTTCGCTGGTCATAAAGAATACGGGTGATGTTCCTTTGGATGGAGAGAAGTTGTTCCGGCGTTTCTATCATGGCATGGATGGCAAGAAGGACTCCACCGGACTGGGGCTTGCCATAGCGCGTTCCATTGCGTTGTCGTCTTCATTGAAGCTCACGTATGAATGGCAGGACGGTATGCATACCTTCCGTCTGGTTAAAGAAAGTAAAATTTACTGTTAACTGCGGTTATTCCCAAATCTTTCCTAATTCTCTACCGTTATTTGCAGTGTGAATAATATGAAATTTATTAGTAACATTAAAAAATAACGATTATGAAGAAAGTATTGTCTATTCTTGTGTTGGCTCTTGTAGCTGTTCAGTTTGCCTTTGCCGGTGATGTCATCACTCAGGATACCAAGCAGCTTCCGCTGACGGCACGCAACTTTATCAACCAGTATTTCTCGAAACCGCACATTTCACACATCAAGATTGAAAGTGAAATATTGCAGACTAAAAAATATGAAGTGCTGTTGACAGACCGTACGGAAATAGACTTCGACAAGAAAGGAAATTGGTTGGAAGTGGATTGCAAGAAGTCCGCTGTTCCCGAAGCATTGATTCCGGTTCCCGTAAAGGAGTATGTGAAGGCTAACTTCCCGAGAGAGATTATTACTAAAATCGAGCGCGGACGTACCGGCGTGGAAATTGAACTGGGTAATGACTACTCTTTGAAGTTCAACAAAAAGGGAAAGTTCGTCAGCATGGACGATTGATTCTCCAGTAACTATTAACCTAAACTTTATAGAGAAATGATGAGAATGAAGATTCAAATGTTGGCGATGATGTTCATCGCCGCCTTGGCACTTGGTGCATGCAGTGATGATGACGACAAGGATGATGTCAAAGTGCCCGAAGCAATGTCACAAGCATTGAAGTCCAAATACCCTTCCGCAATCCATGTGGAATGGGAACAGAAAGGGGGCTATTTCGTTGCAGATTGTAAAGTGGATGGGCAGGAAAAGGATGTATGGTTCAATAATCAGGCGGAATGGCAACTGACGGAAACCGAATTGCTTTGGAATAATCTTCCGGGAACAGTACAGACCTCTTTCAGCGCCAGTGAGTATGCCGGTTGGAAGATAGAGGAGATTGTTCTTTTGGAGTATCCGGTAGTGCCTATGCAGTTTGTCATTGAAGTTGAAAAGGGAAATGCAGAGTATCAATTGTTCTATTCGGAAGAAGGCGGCTTGCTACAGACAAAAGATGTGAGCGGTAATAGGGATGATACGCATTGGCCGGTAAAACTTGATTAGAGAAGAGTTAAGGATAAGGGATTAAGGACATTAGTGTTGTGCAATCATATTGAAAACTTAATCCCTTAATCCTTAATCCCTTATCCTTAACTACATCGGCTTATAATCCTTCGCCAGTCCTCCTTCGCTGGTTTCTTTGTAGAGGGAGGGCAGGTCGTTTCCGGTTTCTTTCATGACTTCCACCACTTTGTCGAATGACACGCGGTGCATGCCGTCGGTGAAGGAGGAGTAAAGGTTGGCATCCAAGGCGCGTGCGGCGGCGTAGGCATTACGTTCGATGCACGGGATTTGTACCAGTCCGCAAACTGGGTCGCAGGTCATACCCAAATGATGCTCCAATCCCATTTCGGCGGCATATTCTATTTGTGCCGGACTGCCTCCAAACAATTGGTTGGCTGCGGCTGATGCCATGGAACATGCTACACCTACCTCTGCCTGGCATCCGGCTTCCGCTCCCGAAATGGAAGCGTTGGTCTTCACGATGTTTCCTATCAGTCCAGCTGTGGCAAGGGCACGAAGTATGCGTGTGTCGCTGAACTCCCGGCTTTTTTGCAGATGATAGAGCACTGCCGGTACAATGCCACACGAACCGCAGGTAGGTGCAGTGACAATGACCCCACCTGACGCATTTTCTTCACTTACTGCCAAGGCATAGGCAAATACCAGTCCGCGCGACTGGAGGGAAGCCTTGTAGCCACTGGCACGTATATAATAGGTAGAAGCCTTTCGGCGCAGATTCAGAGGGCCGGGCAAGACTCCTTCACTATCCAATCCCCGTTTTACGGCAGCCTGCATGGTTTTCCATACCTCCTGCAGGTAATCCCAAATGTCGCTTTCCTCGCATTCCTTGACGTACTCCCAGTAACTTTTTCCGGTACGTTCACACCATTGTAGTATTTCGGTCATACTGTTCATTTCGTATACATCCGGGGTGTTTACGGATGATGCTCCATCATTCTCTTCTGCCAGGGCACCGCCGCCGACGCTGAATACGGTCCATTGGTCGGTCTCCTTGCCTTCGCTGTCCAAAGAGACGAATTTCATACCGTTGGGATGGAAGGGCAGGAATATTTTGGGCTCCCAGATTATTTCTACCGGTGCTGCGGGTTGCAGTGTCTCGGTGATGGCAACATTGGTCATGTGCCCCTTGCCGGTAGCGGCGAGGCTTCCGTATAGGGTTACTTGGAAGGCGGCTGCTTCGGGATGCCTTTCCAGGAATATCTGAGCTGCCTTGCGCGGCCCCATAGTGTGGCTACTGGATGGACCGGTACCGATACGGTAGAGTTCTTTGATTGATTTCATATATTTCAGATTTATGATTTCAGATTTATGATTTAATTATCAACTGTCAATTATCCATTAACTCAAGTCTACTACGGTAATGCCTGCTCCGCCGAACTGTATATGTTCGTCGGCAAAGTGGCGCACTCCGGGAACGGTTTCCAGATATTGGCGGATAAGCGTGCGCAGGATACCCGTTCCTGTTCCGTGAAGGATACGCACACGCGACATGCCGACGAGGATAGCATCATCAATGAAATAGGTGACGGCTTGCAGCGCTTCGTCGCCACGCATGCCACGGACATCAATGTCTTGCTTGAAATGTAGTTTCTTCTCATACATGCTGTCTTGGGTCTGGACGCTGATGAAAGTGCTTTTGGCGGACACGTCAGCTTGTTTGGGCTGCGCGTTGGTGCGTTCCAGCCTGTCCAGCTTGACGGTAGTCTTGATGCTGCCGAACGCGATAATCGCATTCTTGCCGTTCACTTCCATTACCTCGCCCACAGAGGTCTGTCCCTTTATTCTGACGTTGCAGCCGGGGACGATTGCCGCGAGGCGTTCCGCTTCTTTCCGCGCCTGCTGTTCTGCCAAAGCCTGGGCAGACGGTCCGTTCTCTTTTCCATTGCCTGCTTTCTTTTCCTTTTTCCGGTTCTGCTTTTCTTTCAGCTTTTCCATCTTGCGGGCAATTTTTTCTTCCAGTTCCTTGTTGGCAAGCGCTTCCATTGATTCGCGGAAGTCCGTCAACTCCTGGCGGGCCTGGCGTGTCTTTTCTTTTTCTGCCTGGGCTTCTTTGATGGAGCGTATGGTGTTCTCGATGCGTGCATTGGCTTCCTGCATCAGTTGCTCCACCTCTTCTTTCGCTTTGCGCAGAATATCCTTCCGGGATTTCTGCAAATCTTCGATTTCGGTCTGATAACGCTCGATGGTCTCTTCCATGTGCTTTTCACGCTGGCGTATTGTCTGGCGTTTGCCTTCCCAATAGCGTTTGTCGCGCACAATGTCCTGCAGGTACTTATCGGCGTTGATGTATTCGCTGCCCACAATTTCCGAGGCATCGGCGATGACATCTTCCGGCAGACCTATCTTGCGGGCAATCTCCACAGCGAACGAACTGCCCGGATTGCCTATCTGTAGTTGGAACAGTGCCTGCATCAGATGGCGGTCGTAGAGCATGGCGCCATTCACTACACCTTCGTGGTCTTCGGCAAAATGCTTCAGGTTCTGGTAGTGTGTGGTGATGACACCGAACGTCTGTTTCTGGTTGAAACGCTTCAATACGGCTTCGGCAATGGCACCTCCTATCTGGGGTTCTGTTCCGCCCCCGAATTCATCAATCAGGATGAGGCTCCGTTCGTTGCAGCTTTTCATCATGATTTTCATGTTCGTAAGGTGGGAGGAGTAGGTGCTCAAATCATCTTCAATGGACTGCTCGTCACCGATGTCGATGAATATACTGCTGAATATTCCGGCATGACTGCGTTCGTGCATCGGGATGAGTAGTCCGGATTGCAGCATGTATTGTAATAAGCCTACTGTCTTTAAGCAGACGGACTTGCCGCCTGCGTTCGGACCGGAGATGATGAGGATACGTTGCTTCTCATTCAGTTCGATGTCAAGCGGTACGACTTTTTTGCCATGTTTGGCGAGAGAAAGTTGCAAGAGTGGGTGTACCGCCATTGTCCAGTCCAGCAGTTGCTTGTTTTCGAGAGCCGGTTTCAGTCCGGATATTTGCTCGGCAAACAATGCTTTGGCACGTATGAAGTCTATTTCGGCAAGGAACTCGTATGATAGCAGTACGTCGGGGATGGAGGGACGCAACTGGTTGGAGAAGCCCGTCAGGATGCGGATAATTTCTCTGCGTTCGTCACCTTCAAGTTCTCGTATGCGATTGTTGGCTTCCACTACTTCGGCAGGCTCGATGAATACGGTTTTACCACTGGCCGACTCGTCGTGTACAATACCGCGTATTTTCCGTTTCAGTGCCGGTGCAACGGGAATGACCAGACGGCCGTCACGCATGGTGGGTGTTACGTCTTTGTCCACAACGCCCTCGGACTGGGCATTTCGTAGAATACTGTTCAGTGAGCGGGAGATGCTTCCCATGGTACTTGCCAGTTCCCGACGGATGCGTGCCAGTTCTGCGGAGGCGTTGTCCTTGATTTTTCCGTAAGGAGAGAGGATGCCGTTTATTTTCGCTATGAGCTGCGGGAAGACGGTGATGTCTCTCGCCAGCTTTTTCAGGCAAGGGTAGGGGGAAGCGCTTTCTTCCTCATCATCGTCGCTTTTCTGTAGGAAGCGTACTATATCGCGTATGGTTTCCAGCGAACGGCGCAGGTCGAAAAGTTCTGGCTCGTCCAGATACATGCCTTCCACGCGTATGCGTTTCAGTGACGGACGTACATCAAAAAAGTATTGTGCCGGGAAGTTGTCTTCTTCTTGGAGTATGCGTACAAATTCGGTGACTTGGTCCAGACGCTCCTCCACCTCTCCAAAGTGGTCGGAGAATGCCATGTCCATCACCCGTTCTTCACCAAGTGTACTGAGGCATTTTTCTTTCAGCAATCGGCGTATTTGGTCGAAACCTATTTTCTGTTCAAAGTTCTGCGGATATATCATGGTGCAAAAGTACTATTAATTCATGAAAAAAGAGAAAGGAAGTTTGCAGAATTAAAAATGATTTGTACCTTTGCATCGCTTTAAGAAAAAAGCACTTCCCGAAAAGGAAGTTTTTAGGAGAGGTGGCAGAGTGGTCGATTGCGGCGGTCTTGAAAACCGTTGTACTGCGAGGTACCGGGGGTTCGAATCCCTCCCTCTCCGCTGAACACTAAAGACAAATGGTGGAAAAGCTAAGACAAGTCCCGTAAAATCAAGGTTTTACGGGACTTTTTTCGTTTTGTCGACAGACAAGAAAAGGACAAGAAAATGCCCCGTTTGGACAAAGTAGTGTTACTAAATCGTTACTGAAAATTGAGCGAAATAAAATAGTAACGATTTTAATGCTAAGTTGCTGATTTGTCGCTCGTTGTCTCTTAGATGTCCGTTCATAAACTAATTGTTAATCGTTCCTTTGCAATGGGAAGTTATAACCCCATTGTTACGGACATAAAAAACAAAGTATATGAGCAAAAGTACATTTAAGATTCTCTTCTACATTAGAAAGAATCAAGTAAACAAGGATGGAACAGTCTGTATTATGGTCAGACTGACGGTAAGTGGTGATGTCACACAATTCAGTTCAAAATTGAATGTGGATCCAAAGGCATGGGACGTGAGACTGGGAAAAGTGGCTGGCAATTCTGTAAAAGCACGTCAATTAAATGATTTGTTGGAAGATATACGTACCTCTCTAAAAAATCACTATCGTGATATTGAAGTACATGAGTCGTTTGTTACAGCGGAGAAAGTGAGAAATGCGTTCTTGGGTTTTACTGCCAAGCAACGGACTCTTTTGGAACTATTTAAGAAGCATAATGAGGATGCACAAAAGCTGGTAGGTATCAGTAAAACGCCTGCAATTATGGCGAAGTATGACCGATGCTATAGAAGGATAGAAGAATTTATGAAAGCAAAGTATAATATCACGGATATTGCTTTGAAGGAAATCAATCATATGTTCATTACAGATTTTGAAACGTATCTGCGTACCGTCAGTTTATGTAATGAGAATACAACCGCGAAATTTATGCAGACTTTCCGAATGATTGTTATTATGGCAAAGAATAACGGCTGGATTTATACTGATCCGTTCATGAATTATAAGATTCGATTGAAACGGGTGGATAGAGGCTATCTGACCGAACAGGAGATACAGAAAATATTGAAGAAAAAGTTCCCAACGAAACGTTTGGAACAGGTGCGGGATGTATTTATTTTTTCTTGTTTTACTGGGCTCAGTTACATTGATATAAAGACGCTGAAAGCAAGTGAAATCTGTACCTCGTTTGATGGTAAGCTATGGATTATGAGGCATCGCCAAAAAACAGATACCCCGGTGAATGTTCCACTTCTGAAAATTCCATTGGCTATACTGAAGAAGTATGATGGACAATTACCTAAAGGTGAATTATTGCCCGTATTAAGCAATCAAAAGTTAAATTCTTATCTGAAAGAGATTGCTGATTTGTGCGGAATTAATAAAAATATTACTTTTCACGGATTAAGACATACATTTTCAACGACTGTCACGCTTGCTAAAGGTGTTCCCATTGAAACAGTCAGCAAAATGTTAGGACATACGAATATAGAAACGACACAGATTTATGCCCGCATCACGAATGATAAGATACGTAATGATATGCAGCAATTATCTGGAAAATTAGATGAATTCGAATCAATAGCGTTAAACTCATAATGATAATAGAATATAGAGTATGGACGAAGGAAAAGTAATTATAGAAGCAAAGGATTCCGGCGGTGTTCGTATTGCTCTCAGACCTGCGGAGGATGGGAGCATCTGGATGAATATACGGGAGATCGCCGATATATTCAATGTTGGCGGAGCATCTGTTGAACGACAAATCAAAAAGATTTTTGCTGAAGGTGAATTACATGAGTATGCGGTGAGAAAAGATATGCCGATAGAATATGCTCCCGGTAAGCATGGATGGTTGGATTATTATAATCTTAATATGATTATTATGCTTGCTTTCCGTATGAAGAGTGCGTTTTGCGCCATGTTCAGGGAATGGATTACGGAACAACTTGTACGAAGGGTCAGTGAACAACAAATCCCTATTGTACTGCAAATAAGTAAAAAGCAAAGTGTAAACTAATAGACTTTCATAAAATTGAACGGCTTTTCCTGCTTTTATAGGTGGGAGAAAGCCGTTTCTTTGTTTATAATCGGTGCGTTTACTCCTTTGTGGTAAAAGAAGCTAAAAGAATAATGAATGATGTTTCCCTTCGGATGTCAAGATGGTATATTTGCATAAAATATTGAAATAGAATATAGTGCTTATGGTTGAAGACTTTAATATGCTTTTTGAATATGATTCTGGCTATGTAGTAGATGGGTATAAAGTTCCAATGGGCTATGAGTTGGGAAGTTGTGAGGAATTTTTCTATCTGCACCGACAACCACAGGGTGAATTTGTAATTGTACTGAAAGAAGGAGGTCTTTTCTATTTCTTATCTGATAGCTTTAGCGACTTTACGGGACTTTGTAAGGATTATGACTGGTATGTCATTTCGCATCAGTCGTTCAATACACAACTTGAAATAGGCATTGGGCTGATGAATACCGGAGGGGCGGTTGGTTGGATCGGGCGGGCGGAATCTTCGGAAAGATTGAGTATGTATAAGGATATATTGGTTTTCTCTTATGATTGTGGAGTGGAAACAGAGTTTTATCCTTATGATACAGCTTTCACCGGAAGTTGTGAGATTGACGGGAGTACTTGCCACTATGTGCATGATTATTATCCTACACGTATCCAAAAAATAGATGTACATCAAAAGCGTATCAGTAATTTGATTTTCCGATTCAAAGAGGGAGGACATTGCGGGATGCTGGTGGCTAAGATTGTATCTCTCTGCATGAAGAATATTTCTTATTATAATTCTCCTGAAAAGACGATACTAATTCCTATTCCTGCTTCTACAAGGGAACGGCAACGGAAAAGATTTCCTGTTCTCTGCTATCATTTATCGAAGTGGTTGAATGTGCGTGATGGCTTCCAGACCATCTGGATTGAAGAGGAACGGGAGCAGATGAAAGGTACTTCGCATAAGGATGTGGTGTCTAATCTGAGTATCAAAAGGAGAGATATAAATGGGATGCACGTAATATTATTCGATGATATATTAACCACCGGACAGAGTTTTAAACAGTTGAAGCGAAGAATGATAGACTTGGGCGCTAAGTCTGTGACCGGGATATTTCTTGGAAAAACAGTTTGGCTAAATGATTGAGAATCTGTTTTGGCTTTTATGTTTTCCGATGCAGAGAAATGAGTTTTAAATAATGTAGTTGCTGAATATAGATGAAATATTATTTGTAATTTTTAGTTATGGAAGTAAAGAGTGATATTATGAAAATAAAGGAAGAACCGTTGGTAGATAAGGAATATCTACTTGAAAAATTCCCGGGAAAGGGTGGGTGGACTTACGCTCTGATCCCTAAAATTTTACAGGATAAACACTCACATTTTGGTTGGGTAATCGTAAACGGCAGTATTGACGGTTATGAAATCAAGAAGTTCCATTTAATGCCGTCGGGTAACGGGCAACTGCTTCTTTCCGTGAAAGCGGAAATACGGAAAAAGATAAAGAAACAAGCGGGAGATTATGTTCATGTCATTTTATATCCGGACAATGAACCACTGGAAATTCCTGAGGAACTGCTTTTATGCCTACAAGAAGATCAGGATGCACAACAATTCTTTCATTCATTGAACGAAAACGAACAACACAATTATGTCAAGTGGATTTATTCCGCCAAGACAGATGAAACAAGGGTAGAAAGAATAGCTAAAACTCTTGTCAGACTATCTAAGCATCAAAAAAACAAAAACAATCAATAAGACATTTTTTCTTTCACTAACCAATGGGGCGTTTGGAGTTAATCAGTATGCCTGTATTTTAGTAAATTCATAAGAAATGGCAGTTGGAAAATACGAAATGTTTATCTGTAAAAACTATTCTTTTGAGTTGTTTGTCTTTCGTGATTTCTTACGTTCATATTTTAGATGATTCATTTCTTTTTGCGTATATCTGATGTATTTACATTCGTCAATTTTATATCTTTCAAAAACTTTCTTCAAGTGAAGTTTCTCATCTACGATAGAGAATCTACCACCTCTAACCTTCTCTGCTCCGTACTCGTTGAAGTATTTCTCAACAATAGGGTCAAGTTCCTCAATAATCTCCAAATGATCTTTAGGACAAATTACGGGAATAATTTCCAATAGCTTAACAGGAGTGTGGAGTTTGCACCATTCGCAATATTTACCTTTCTCATATTTCTGCATAAGTGCTGTCAAATTACTACTGTAGCTTACATGGTAATAACCATCCTCTAATGCCAGCACATAAACAACCATAATGCGCTCGTTATCATTAAGTGGCAAATCATAATCTATCTCAGGATTATTTTTCTCATAATCTTCTAAGAGTTTGCTGTAATTACTAAAGTTAGTGACATTCACACCTTTCCCTTTTTTCTGTAAGAATGATTGTATAGCTCCTAAATGCTGTTCCGGCTCCAATAAATTAAAACTCCCTCCACGGACATTCTCATACCCGTATTCAGCACCGCATTGAAGCACCCACTCATTAACCATATTCATATCAGGAATACCATTTTCAAATACTGCTTCCTGATATTTCAATAACCGTATGGGTTTATTGATGTAAGTCCAATTTGAAGCAGTACCTTTTTCCTGTCTTTTAAGGGCGGATTTCAAGGAACGGGAGTAGCCGACATAATATTTGTTATTTTCCAATTCAAGAAGATATATGTAATACTCTCTTTTACTAAATGAAATATCCTTAATATCTATATCTAAAAAATATCCGCAATGTTGTAGGTACTTTATGGTTTCGATTTCACCCACATTACACCAATAGCCACCTCTGACCATTTGCCAGCCTTTGGCTTTCATCATTTTTATAGTTTGGTGGTTTTCCCAACGGTCCTCTTCTTCGAGAGAAGAAACGAGAAAAGATTCTTTTTCAATTACACTAACAGGGGGGTGTAATTTAGTCCATACAGCTCCTTTATCGCTAAAGTGTTCATTAAATCTTCTGTCAGGATCAATGGTCTTTCCTACATAATAATAACCATCTTTCAGTGCTAACGTATAGATATATATCTGATAAGTCATTGCTTTTCAATGCGTTTATTGGTTTTATGTACATTGCCTCTCTCGTGAACGGGGGTGTATATTTGCACATCCAGCGCAAATATAAGCAAAGAATTAATGTGACCTAATGATTTGGCATTACAGATTTTTATTATAACTCTGATATAGCTTAAATTCCAGAGAAATCTTACATAGGTAGTTACCTACCTGTGGATTCTCCCTCTTTTATCTTTTCAATTTTGCGCCATAATCAAAAAGCGTAAAAGAATGGAAATAATTACTCTGGATCATCAGGTATATCAAGATTTGGTGACTCGAATTAATCGGATTTCCGATTATGTATTCAAAAAAGCAGCAGTGCCTACAGCAGAGCCTGAAATATGGCTGACAAGTGAGGAACTGGCTGAACTTCTTAAAATTAGTACGAGAACTCTTCAGCGTATGAGGAAAGAACGAACCATCCCTTATTGTATGATACGGAGTAAATGCCTGTATCGTTTTTCCGATGTGGAAAAATGTATTGCACAACGTATTGTCAGCTGTAATCCGCAGACGCTGGATGAGTTTAGAGAAAGTTATAGAACTACTCACGAATCTACTTCCCGATGAATACTCCACTAGATACAACCACTTTTGAAAATTGGATGCGCCAAATTATGGAACGCTTCGACCGGAACGAACAGCTTATCGCCTCCCTTACGAGCAAGGAACTCAGGGAGGTGAAATACCTCGACGGGGAACAGCTGCTCGACAATCAGGACTTATGCGAGTTGCTCAACACGAGCAAACGCTCCATCCAGCGTTACCGCAGTTCGGGGACACTGAAATACCAGATGCTTTGGCACAAGGTGTATTACAAGGAATCGGACGTGCAGGAGTTCCTGAAAACCCATTTCAAAGAGTTTGAAGGGAAAAACATGGCGAAAAGGGAAAAGGCATGACGCCACAAACTTCCAGACGGAAGCCACAAGCTGCCACACGGTTCTTCCCCCATTGCGGGACGGTTGATAGCCGCTACTTTCGTGGGCGAAACAATTTCATTTTTAATTTAAAGCAATAAAGTATGGAACAAAAAAAGAATCAAAAGGACGTGCTGATTGTCCGGGACGAGAAGACGGGCGAAATCAGCGTCGTCGCCGGGCTTAAAAAGGACGGCACGCCGAAAACGACTGCCGCTTCGGGAGCCAACCAGAAGGATTTTCTGTTGTTCGACAAGAACAGCAACCCGCTGGACAGCTTTCTGGACAACTTTTTCCGGCAATGCAAGGAGCCGAAACGCTTCGGCTTCTACCGGGTGGCGGCGGAGAACATCGAGCATGTGATAGACGTCCTCAAAGACCTGCTTAAAAATCCCGAAAAGAACCGTGACCTGCTGGAACCGCACCACGTGGATACGTCCAAGTACGAACAGCAGGCGCAAACTGTACCCGAAGAAGTCAAACCTACTTCCGATGCGCCCAATGATCTCAACCCTTTTTGGCAATCAGTTGAAGAGCATTGGTTTCCTGAAGAAAAAGAGTCCGAAAAACCGAATGTAGCTAACACTTGAAAAGGGACCCGGAACAACATTTAAAAAGTGCCCCACCC
>OHFG01000278.1_pt1 | contig 45808 bp, 40 predicted proteins | sample 1567411 | NCBI WGS metagenome assembly OHFG01 (sample SAMEA3879563, study PRJEB24766) | human gut metagenome | biome: human-associated habitat; feature: feces | place: USA | collected 1985/1987
TTTCTCCCCTCCCACCGCATCCGCCGCCCACACGACGTCCGCTTTTCCTCGTCCCCCCTCCCACCAAAAAACGGCCCCACAAGGAACCGTTTTTTCTCATCTTATAATACATTCTTCAACAGCATCAGCACCGGATTATTCTCCCGAATCCATGCCAGCGCCATATCGCCCTGGATCTGCTTCATGCATACATTCCCCCAGTGTGTCGCCTGAAAGCAGTACACCACCGCAAAGAAAATCCAGATCCACAGCACCGCACGCACGACACCAAGTCCTGCTCCTCCCATGCGGTTCAAAAAGCTGATCCCCGGAATCTCCGCAATCAATTCCACAATTTTCACCGCAATCGTCACGAAACCAACGGCCAGCACCAGTGTCAGAAAGAAAGCGATTCCTTTCATAATCTTTTCCGATACCGCCTTCGCCGCATAGGATGCCAGACTGTGCAGCTGTTCCTCCTGGTACTCCTGCACCGCGCCGCTTCCGAGAATCTGGTTCACCAGCTCCTCCGGCACGCCCATGCTCTCCAGCCATTTCTTCTGCACATCCTGGTTTTCCCCCGACAGAAATTCATTGTTTTCAAATGTCTCTAAACATTTCTTCTCCACATACTGCGGCAGCTCCGTTCGCTCATTCAGCACATCCGTCACATACGGATTCATCCAGATCGCCAGTCCTGTCACCAGAATCAGGGACACCATGGACAGCACTGTCCGGACCAGCCCCTTTCGATATCCAGCCAGCGCGGAAAGAATGCACACCGCAAGTAATACGTATCTCAGCCAATTCATGTTTTTCTTCTCCTATTTCAGCCGGATCATCGAAACGCCGTCCTCCTCCGCGAGCAGATACCGGTTCTGCCCCATGCCGAGGATCTCGTGAATCTGTGTTTCGCTGACCACGCCGCTGTACTTCTTTCTTCCATTTAAGGTATATACACACAGCTCCTGCCGGTTCGTCAGCAGAATCTGTTTTTCTTCTATCTGAAGGTTCTGGTAATAGAAATCCAGATTTTCATCCGCAAGCTGCTTTCCTTTCAGATTGTAGATTTTCATCCGGTAAGGATGATCATCGCTCTCCCCGCGCAGAATCAGAACCACGCGGTCGTCCGCATACGCGCAGCTTAAAATTTCTCCATCTTCCGATACGCTCACCGTTTCCTTCGGCTTGTTTGTTCCTTCATAAACGCGGAAGCCGTTGTCAAAGAAGGCAACCCATGAGGATGTTCCCGCGGTTTCGATCTGCGGGCACAGCATATCGGTGTAGCTCGATGAGCTTGCAAGATTGTCCACCAGATCCTCGCCCCTGCTTCCGAAATTGTAGAAAGCGACCTGTGATTTCATCTTGCCGCCGTCTTCGTAAGCGTAGGAAACCGCCATCCAGAGTCCGTCCGCGGAAAGTGAGAGATCCATCGGATAGCCCGGGCTGTCCATGTTCGGGTGAGAGGAGGCGATCTCCGTTCCATCGGTATTATAGTATTTGATCCAGCTCTCCCCGTTGTTTTCCAGAATCGCCGCAACGACGCCCTGGCCTGCAACGGATGCTTTCACGATCGGATACGACGCGGTAATTTCGCCGGCCTTTCCATCGGCATCGTATACAACAATTTTGGTTCCGTTTTTATCGTAAATGGCAATTGCATCGCCGCAGGATATCATCTGCGGATTTTCCATGGTATAATGATCGCTCCAGAGGGTCTGATTTTCCCGGTCGCGCAGTTCGATGCCGTCGATACCGTAGCGCACGATCTTATTTCCGGATTTCTGAAACATATACGTATCGGTGTCCTCGGTCTCTGTTGCCTGTACTGTGTCGTATCCCTGAAAAGTACGCAGCTGAAGCCATACCCCTGTACCAATTCCGGCCGCGAGAATGGCTCCTGCAAGGATTCCAACGGTGATCCGGCGTCTGCGTTTTCTTTTTCTGTTTTCTGCTTTATACTCCTCAAGATCCCGGACTTTTGCTCCGTTCTCCTGTTCTTCTCTGTTTTTTCCGTCCATTTTCATTCCCCTTATGTTCTTTTCGGACTTATTTTCTGCCGCCCTTTCGGCCGCAGTTTGATTCCGCTCTAGTGTACCATATTTTTCTCTATTTTGGGAGGTATATTTTCTGCCCCGCATATATGAGATCTTCCACCGCGATCTGGTTCAGTTCGCAGATATCTTTCACTCTGCTCATCGTTCCGTAATATCTCTCACTGATTTTCGAGAGGCTGTCCCCCTTCTGTACGGTGTACTCCTGCCAGACCTGCGCGGCGGTTTCTGCCGTCTCACTGCCGGAAGCAGTTCCCGGGGCGGACGATGGCTCTGCTCCCGGTGCTGGATCTGTCTGCACCGTACCGGTATTGTTCTCCGCTGCACCAGTCTGCTCCCCGCCGGATGTGCTTTGCTCTCCGCTGCCTGCCGGATCCGTTCCGGATAAATTCTGCTCCTCACTTACCGCCGCGCTCCCGCTCTCATTTTCCGTTTCCAGTTCCGTTCCTGTGCTTTCCGGTGTCGAAGTATTTTCCCCTGTGTTTCCCTCTTCCGCCGCTGATGCTTCCGCTGCACTCTCCGCCGTCTGTGTCTTCTCTCCCTGTACGTTTCCCGCCACTGCTACCGTCTGCTCCTTTGTTTTCCCCGGAAACGGCAGCGCATCTCCGTATTTCTGCGTCACCGTCACAAGAAGCGCCGCAGCCGCGCATGCTGTCATCGCATAGAGGATCGGCTTTCTGTGATCGTGTTCCGGCTCCTCCCCGCTCTTCTCCTCAATCATCTTCCGAAAATCGCTGACAGCGCGGTCGGGCACGCTCTCTCCGTTTTCGATCGACCGGTTCTGATTCTGATCAATCAGATACGACTGCATCGGCTCATTCTTTTCATAATAAATGTAAAAGCCTCCCGTGCTCCGCAGGGTGCCGCCCTCGTACGTATAGAAGGTTTCCTCTTTTTCCTGTCCGTTGACGCGGAACAGCGTCTTGTCATTTCCGCCGAAGTGGTTCAGATGCGCTCGGATGATCTGTTCATTCAGATCCTCCCCGTATCCCGGAAGAGAAAGTGCCCAGCCGAGGATCTGCTGGTTTTTGAAATATTTTTCCATCACATCGTGGACCTCCGTCCATACTGCATCATCGAAGACCAGGTGATCCGGCGCCGGCTCCATCGTATGAATCGCGGCCGCGCTGCGGATAAAAAAGTAGGAAATTCCGTCCGCCCACTTAAATTCACCGAACAGCATGGCGGCACGTCCCTCTGGTGCGGAAAAATATTTTTTCAGAAAGGTTCCGACATAATCTTCCAGATAAATCCGCTCCCTGCCGTTCGTATCACCGACCTGGCGGATATTTTTCGGCAGATGAAAGTATCCCTCGTTGCCGTTCGCCTGCTCTTTGTTTTCTTTATAGACAATCTCAATCATGCTTTTCACCCCTTTTTGCCTACTTTATCACGGATGTTCCGCGAAAAAGATCGTTTTGGGGCAGGGCTGTCACGGTTTTTTCCGACTGTTTTCCCGTTTTTCTGCACCGGAGGGCATGTCATGTTTTTTTCATTGCAGGAATAGTTTATACCATATACGGTTAAACTGTGGATGATTCTTCTGAAAGGCAGGTACCGGTCATGTTTCGAAAAAAAGACGCCGAAGTTTACTACATCAATGAGCGAAGCCGCAGCGCCAGCGAAGAGCTGGCGTCGCTGTTTTCTTACTGCATTCAAAAGGACGGACGCATGTTCCGTGAACTGGTATTTCTCTGCATCGGAAGCGACCGGATCACTGGGGATTCCTTAGGACCGCTGATCGGGTACCAGCTTTCGCCGTACTGCAGCCGCATTTTTCATGTCTATGGAACGCTGGATGACCCGGTGCACGCCCTGAATCTACCGGACCGGATTTCGTACATCCATTCCCGCCACCCGGAGGCACTGCTCGTTGCGATTGATGCTTCGCTTGGTTCGCGGCGTCATCAGGGATACATCACGATCGGAAACGGGGCGATCCGGCCGGGCGCGGGGGCAGGGAAGACGCTGCCCGAGGTCGGGGATATTTTTATCACAGGCATTGTGAATGTATCGGGCAGTTTTGAACAGCTTCTTCTGCAGACAACCCGGCTTGCCACGATTTTCCATATGGCGGAATCCATCTCGCAGGGAATCCTGCTCGCCTGCCGGGAACTTGAGGCGGCCGGGACAAGCGAACTTCTGCTTTAAGAAAAACTGCAGACAGCAAAACAGGCAGAGACTGCACCATTTTCCGGTGTGGCCTCTGCCTGTTTTCTTTTGTCATTTATTTCGAAAAATCTTATTTACAGAACTCTTTTACCTGCTCGTAAACGCCCTCGCCGTCGAGTTTGTATTTTGCAAGAAGAGCGGCTGCCGGGCCGGACTCTCCGAAGACGTCCTGTACACCGATTTTTTTCACCGGAACCGGGCATTTCTCTGCCAGTGCATCGCAGACTGCGCTTCCAAGTCCTCCGATCACCGAGTGCTCTTCTACGGTTACGACTTTGCCAGTCTCTTTTGCTGCTGCAACGATCAGCTCCTCATCCAGCGGTTTGATGGTGTGGATGTTGATGATCTTGGCATCAATGCCGTCTGCGGCAAGTTTCTCTGCTGCTTCCAGAGCGGAGCTTACGCAAAGGCCTGTTGCAACGATGGTGACATCCTTGCCTTCACGGAGAACAACGCCTTTTCCGAGCTCAAATTTGTAATCCGGTCTGTCGTTGATCACCGGCACTGCCAGACGTCCGAAACGAAGGTAAACCGGTCCGTTGTATTCATAAGCTGCTTTCACGCAGGCTTTTGCCTCTACATCATCTGCCGGGTTCAGGATGACCATGCCCGGGATGGTTCTCATCAGGGCGATATCCTCGTTGCACTGATGTGTTGCGCCGTCTTCTCCTACGGAAATTCCGGCATGGGTAGCACCGATTTTTACGTTCAGATGCGGGTATCCGATGGAGTTGCGCACCTGCTCAAACGCACGGCCTGCGGCAAACATCGCGAAGGTGCTTGCGAACGGAACGATGCCTGTGGTGGAAAGACCGGCAGCGATTCCCATCATATTACATTCTGCGATACCACAGTCGATGTGGCGGTCCGGATATGCTTTTTTGAACACACCGGTCTTGGTTGCTGCTGCAAGGTCAGCGTCGAGTACGATCAGATTGTCATGCTCTGCGCCAAGCTCAACCAGTGCATTACCGTAACTTTCTCTTGTTGCGATTTTCTTTACTTCTGACATAACGCTTCACCTGCCTTTTCCAGTTCTGCCATAGCAATTGCGTACTCTTCATCGTTCGGAGCTTTTCCGTGCCAGCCTACCTGGTTCTCCATGAAGGAAACGCCTTTTCCTTTTACGGTCTTTGTGATGATGGCGGTCGGCATGCCTGTTACGGTGCGCGCCTCATCAAATGCAGCTTTCAGCTGATCGAAATCGTTGCCGTCCGCTACGTTGATTACGTGGAAGTTGAATGCCTCGAATTTTTTGTCGATCGGGTACGGGCTGTTGACATCTGCTACGTTTCCGTCGATCTGAAGTCCGTTGTTGTCTACGATCACAACGAGGTTGTCCAGATGTTTTGCTCCGGCAAACATGGCTGCCTCCCAGACCTGTCCTTCCTGGATTTCACCATCGCCAAGAAGTGTATAAACACGAAATGCTTTGTTCTGCAGTTTTGCACCGAGTGCCATTCCGACTGCTGCGGAGATTCCCTGTCCGAGGGAACCGCTTGACATATCAACGCCCGGGATATGTTTCATATCCGGATGTCCCTGCAGGTAAGAGCCAAGGTGACGAAGGGTCAGCAGGTCTTCTTTCGGGAAGTAACCTTTTTCAGCCAGTGCTGCGTAGAGTCCCGGCGCTGTGTGGCCTTTCGAAAGTACAAAACGATCGCGGTCCGGATCTTTTGGATTTTTCGGGTCCACGTTCATTTCTTCAAAATACAGATACGTGAAAATATCGGCTGCAGACAGAGATCCGCCCGGATGGCCGGCCTTTGCTGCATGAACGCCGCTGACGATCCCTTTGCGGATCTCATTGGCCGTCTTCTGAAGTTCTAACTTGTTCATGTCTTTTCTCCTTGTTTAGTTGGATCGGAATCAAAAGCTGGAAATATCGCTATTGTTCACTTCGTTCACAATACCATATTTCCAGCTTTTATGCAATCATGTTTAGGTCTTATTCGCCGAATACAGCTTTGTAGTCAGCCTGGAATTTTGCAATTCCGGCGTCGGTCAGAGGATGTTTGGTCATCTGTACGATTACGTTGTATGGAACAGTTGCAATGTCTGCACCAGCCAGTGCGCAGTCGGTTACGTGGATCGGGTTGCGGACGCTTGCTGCGATGATCTCGGTGTCGATGCCGGCTACGTCGAAGATCTCAACGATTTCACGGATCAGATCAACGCCGCGGGTGCTGATGTCATCGAGTCTTCCAAGGAATGGGGAAACATAAGTTGCACCTGCTCTTGCAGCCAGAAGTGCCTGGTTTGCGGAGAAGATCAGGGTTACGTTTGTCTTGATGCCCTCTGCGCTCAGAACTTTAACAGCTTTGAGTCCTTCTACGGTCATCGGGATTTTAACAACCATGTTTGGATGGATGGCTGCGATCTCACGGCCTTCTTTGATCATGCCTTCTGCATCTGTTGTGGTAGCTTTTACCTCGCCGCTGATTGGTCCGTCTACGATCTTGGTGATCTCTTTGATGACCTCTTTGAAGTCACGTCCTTCTTTTGCGATCAGGGACGGGTTGGTGGTAACGCCGCAGATAACGCCCATGTCGTTTGCTTTTTTAATGTCCTCTACTTTTGCTGTGTCGATGAAAAATCTCATGTTGTTTTTCCTCCCATATTCATACTTTCGTACGGTTTCGGGGCCTGTTGTTTTCCGCAGAACGGCTCCGTTTTTCTGTTATCTCCAGTATAGATATGTTTGGTTTTTCCGTCAAGTCGGCCTCATTTTTATTAATTAATTTTATTATTTATAAATACTATTTTATAAATTACTCCGGCGGATTTTTTCTCATTTTTTCCGGTTTTTCCTTTTCTTTGTGTTTTCCCGGTTTGCGCCGGAGCTGTTTTATTCAAAATTATTAATAATAATTTCAGCCGTCCTATTTATTTTTTAATTTTTCGGTTCTTGCATACGAAGTGCTGCGCCGCACGATCAGTTTCGGCTCATACTCGACATGATACGTGCTTAATGGTTCATTGCCGTCCTGGCTTTCCCGAAGAGACTGGATTTTCCGCAGGATGATATCGCACGCATCGCGGCCCTTCAATGGCACATAGTGGTCGATCGTCGTCAGGGAAATTGAGCGGAAGCTGGAATAGACGGTGTTGTCACATCCCACTACGGAAATATCCGCCGGAATGCGCAGTTTGCTCTCGAGCACGGCGTCCATGATCCCGAACGCGATCATATCATTCATGCCGACGATTGCCGTAAGGTTCTTGTCCTCCCGCAGCAGTTCCTTCGTCAGATAATAGCCCATCTTGTACTCAGAATCCATGCTCGGGATCACCTCGTCGAGGTCCTCATCCGCCGATTTGACGATCACGCCGTCGCCGTATCCTGCCTCTTCAAACTCGCGCACAAAGCCCTCCACGCGTTTCAGGCGCTGGCCCTGTTTGGAAGTCAGCGGAGGTGAAACAAACGCCACATGCCGGTGTCCCAGTTCCAGCAGGTGGCGTGCCATCAGCCTGCCGGGTTTTGCATTGTTCAGCTCGACCGCATCAATTTCCAGCAGCTCTTCTCGGTTGTTGATGATGACAAGCGGAATCTCCGCGGCCAGCTCCTCCACTTTTTCCTTGCAGCTTCTGCTCGGATTGCAGGTATAGATAATGCCGCGCGGGCGCACACTCTTCATCATCCGAAGATAATTCTCTTCGATTTTCAGATCCCTCTGCGTATTGCAGACAAAGACCCCGTAATTCTTCTCTTTTGCAACTTCTTCGATGCCGTGCAGCAACATCACATAGTAAGGATTCGTCAGCGTCGGACAGAAGACGACGATCAGCTTGTTGCCGTTCGACTCTCTTCTCATCTTCCGCCGGGGAATCTGGTAGCCCAGCTCTTTTGCCGCCGCCTCCACTTTTTCTACTGTTTCCCGCGAGAACGAAACGTTTTCCCGCCGGTTCAGGATCATGGAGACCGTCGCCTGGGATACGCCTGAGGCTGCTGCGACATCACTGGATGTCACTTTTTTTCTGCCCATAATTACAGCTCCGTTCTGCCCTCTAACGCACGCAGAAGGGTGACTTCGTCAATATTTTCCAGATCGCCGCCCACCGGAACGCCGCTTGCAATCCGCGTCACCTTGATTCCGGTCGGCTTGATCAGCTTGCTGATGTACATGGCCGTTGTCTCGCCCTCCAGGCTGGAGTTCGTGGCAACGATAACCTCCGAGACATCGCCCTGGAGACGCTGCATCAGCTCTTTCAACCGGATGTCGTCCGGCCCGATTCCCAGCATTGGGGAGATTGCCCCGTGCAGGACGTGGTAAACACCGTCGTATTTTCCGGTTTTCTCGTACGCCGCAAGGTCCTGCGTCGTCTCCACCACCATGATCACGCTGTGATCGCGCTTGACATTGGCACAGATCGGGCACAGTTCTTTGTCGGTCAGCGTCTGGCAGCACTTGCAGTACTGAACGTGGGATTTTGCTTCTGTGATCGAATCGGCCAGCCGTTTTGCCTGGTCGGCCGGCATATTCATGATATGAAATGCCAGCCTCTGTGCGGTTTTCACACCGATTCCAGGCAGATGGGACAGCTGCTCGATCAACTGATTGATGTATCCGCTGTAGTAATCCATCAGAACGGGAATCCTCCGCCCATGCTGCCGAGTCCGCCGGCGAGTTTGCCCATAGCTTTGGCTGCCTCGTCCTCAACTTTGCGCAGTGCTTCGTTGGTTGCTGCCATGATCAGATCCTCGAGCATTTCTACGTCGTCCGGATCTACGGCATCTTCGCTGATTTTAACTTTGGTTACTTCTTTTTTACCGGAAATGGTTACTTCTACGGCTCCGCCGCCTGCTGTCGCAGTGAATTCTTTCTCCTCGAGCGCTTTCTGGTTCTCTTCCATCTGCTTCTGCATTTTCTGCGCCTGCTTCATCAGATTGTTCATGTTGCCCGGCATTCCTCCCGGGAATCCTCCTCTTTTTGCCATGGGTAATATCCTCCTGAAAAATTTGTTTTTAATCTATTCTTCCCCGTCGTCGAAGTCGCTCTCGTCGTCCTCCTCGACCGGGATTCCATGAATCGCCTGCGTCAGTGCATCATCCACGGAAATCGTGGAGAGCGCGGCGTTTGCATGCTGGTCTGCTAAAATGAGCTGGACCTCTACGGTTTTTCCAGTCATCTGTTCAATAATGGTGCGGATCTCATCGGCTGCCTCCGGCCGCTCAACGTAAATGGATGCGAGCTGGTCTGCAAACTCAACAAACAGTTTGGCGTCGCCCGTCTCGCTGTTGTATTTCGGAACGGCGCTCTGCAGAAACTGGCGGAACATGCCGCTTGTCTGGCCGACAATTGCCTTCCAGGACGCGCTGATGCGCTGTAAATCCGCCGGTGCGGCTTTCACTGGTGCCGGTGCACTCTGCGATGTTTCTGCCGCCGCATAGCCGTTTCCGGCCGCTCCGGAGCCTCCTGCACTGCCGTTTCCTGCTCCCGGTGCATTTGTCACCATCATCGGGATTCCGCGCTCCATTTTTTCTTCGAGAATCCTAAGCCGCTCCAGCACGGATTCGAGGTTCTGCTCCATCTGCGGTTTGCAGAGTTTGACGAGCGCCACCTCAACGAGCACGCGCTTCTGCGCCGCATAGCGGAGCTGGCCGGAGAGCTCGGATAAAACGCGGATATAGTGGATCAGCGTCTCATCATCTACCATCGTGCTCTCTTCTTTTAAGAGCTTCAGGTTTTCTGTAGAGACGTCGAGCAGTTCTTCGGTTTCATCTGCGCTTTTTACCAACAGCAGATTCCGCAGATACCACGTAAAGTCGGTAACGAACTGTCCCAGCTCTTTTCCGCGGTTTAAAAGGGTTTCCAGCGTGCGGATGCTTCCCGTTACATCCCCGGCGAGGATCGTGCGGAGCATCTGGCTGAAGATTTCGGTATCAACAGTTCCGAGAACTTCAAGGACTTTATCGTACGTCAGCTTCTGCCCGAGGTAGAAGGCGATGCACTGGTCCAGGAGGCTTAACGCGTCTCGCATGGAGCCGTCGCCCGCCTTTGCGACGTAGCGGATGGCTTTTTCTTCGACGTCCACGCCCTCTTTTTCCATCAGTTCACTAAGACGCGCCGCGATGGTATCGATCGTGATGCGGCGGAAATCGTACCGCTGGCATCTGGAAAGGATCGTCACCGGGATTTTGTTTGCCTCTGTGGTCGCCAGAATGAAGATGACATAGGACGGCGGCTCCTCCAGGGTTTTTAAGAGTGCATTGAACGCTCCGGTAGAAAGCATATGCACCTCGTCGATGATATAGACTTTATACCGTCCCTGTGTCGGCCGGTAGGCTACCTCCTCACGGATTTCACGGATGTTGTCGACACCGTTGTTCGATGCCGCGTCGATCTCGATGACGTTCGTGGAAACGCCCGCCAGAATCGCCTTACACGTCGGACATTCGTTGCACGGGCTTCCGTCCACGGGATGTTCGCAGTTGACCGAGCGGGCAAGAATCTTGGCGATCGTCGTTTTTCCTGTTCCGCGGGTTCCGCAGAACAGGTACGCATGACCGATGCGGTCCGCGCGGATCTGATTTTTTAATGTTGTTACAATGTGATCCTGTCCTTTTACATCCTCAAAGGTGGAAGGACGGAATTTTCGGTACAGAGCAGTATAGCTCATAAAATTTTTCTCCTTTTATTGCATCGGCATGGAAGCCTGCCGCCGGCAGTTTCTTTTGGACAGCAGTGCAACAGAAGAACGGAGACCTTGTTCTTCTTGCTTTAAGGCCTCCGTTCTTTTTCCTTGCCTTTTTTCGGGAACGCATCAATCGCCGAAGCTGATTCCCATCCGTTTTGCCTGCAGGACTTCCTGTGCATTCGGATCTACGGTCTTTAATTTTCCGGCGCACTCGCCCAGCGGAATTTTCTTTACTTTTCCGTTGACCATTCCGACCATGTAGCCGTACTGTTTGTCCAGAATAAGCTGTGCTGCCTCGGATCCGAGTCTTGTGGAAAGGACACGGTCATACGGACACGGGCTGCCGCCTCGCTGCATGTGGCCCGGTACGGTGACGCGGATTTCCATGCCTGTCTTTGCCTCGATCTCTTCTGCGATCTTGTAGGATACGGACGGGTATTTCTTTGCAATTTCTTCCTGACGTTTTTTCAGCTCTTTCTTCGGAAGTGCTGCGTCTTCTTTTGCAATTGCACCCTCGGCAACGGCAAGAATGGTGAATCCGCTTCCGCGCTCTTTTCGTCTGTTGATGGCCTCGCATACTTTTTCAATATCGTATGGAATTTCCGGAATCAGGATAACGTCTGCGCCGCTTGCGATTCCGGCGTACAGAGTCAGCCAGCCTACTTTATGACCCATAACCTCTACGATAAAAACTCTCTGGTGAGAGGAGGCTGTTGTATGGATGCAGTCGATCGCATCGGATGCAATATTGACGGCACTGTAGAAACCGAAGGTCATATCCGTTCCGTAGATATCATTATCGATGGTTTTCGGAAGATGGATAATATTCAGTCCTTCCTCTCTCAAGAGGTTTGCTGTTTTCTGGGTTCCGTTTCCGCCAAGAATGACAAGGCAGTCCAGAAGGAGCTTGTGGTAGGTATGCTTCATTGCTTCCACTTTGTCCAGACCGTTTGCATCCGGGGTACGCATCAGCTTAAACGGCTGACGTGAGGTTCCGAGAATAGTTCCTCCCTGTGTTAATATACCGGAAAAATCTTTTGCACTGAGCATGCGGTAATCGCTGTAGATGAGGCCTTTATAGCCGTTCATGAATCCGTATACTTCGAGATCTTTTACATTGTTTGCAAGGCCTTTTACGACTCCGCGCATGGTCGCATTTAATGCCTGGCAGTCTCCGCCGCTTGTTAACAGACCAATTCTTAACATATGACTTTTCCCATCCTGTTCTTTATTAGATTTTCACGACTGCTTCTTGTTTCTTGGCAGTATTATGGAATGTTTACATTATACCCTATTTTTTTCGTTCTCACAATAGTTCGGGGGAAGAAAGCGCGGGAGTTTCTATTTTTTGTACGAAAAAAGGAAGTCTGGGGTTCAGGCTTCCTTGGATTTTCTTTTTTATGCGCGCCGCACTTCGAACTCTCACCACGAACGTTACTCCTACAGCCTACTCGGCCCAGGCACCCTCACGGCACACAGGAGATTCCACTTAGTGCTGCTGCATTCCTGCCCTGACACGGTTCATGGAGTCCTGTTGCGTAAGACCCAGACGTCAACGTCACTTATAGAAGGCAGCTTCGCAATGAAAGAGCCCTCGGATTGGCATCACCCCCGCTGTAGCGGATTGCGGGTACAGGGCACCGCTATCTCCCCGGCTGCGCATTGTTTAGTATACGGGATTTCGGAGGGGATGTCAAGGAATTTGTGAATTGAAATATTGGTATAGCACGAGTATAATTTATAGTAAGGCCAGAAAATAACGCAAAAATTCAGTACCGCAGAGTGTGAACGACTGCTTTTTTCATTATTTTCAAAATTTGCTATCGATAACTTTTTGAAAATGATATATTTTTTTCTTATAGAAGGAGGGTGGACGAATGATACGAGTTACGGTCTGGAATGAGTTTCAGCATGAGCGAACACAGGAGAAAGTGAAAGAGATTTATCCGGACGGGATTCATGCCTGTATTGCAAAGTTTCTGGGACAAGAGGAGGAGCTTTCGGTTCGGACGGCTGTGTTTGACGAGAAGGAGCATGGGCTGACGGAAGAAGTGCTGGCAAATACCGATGTGCTGGTGTTCTGGAATCATATGCTGCAGGAGGAGTTCTCGGACGATGTGGCCGAGCGGGTTCGGCGTCATGTGCTGGCCGGAATGGGGCTGGTAGTTCTGCATTCAGGGCATTATTCCAAGATTATGCGGAAGCTTCTCGGAACAAGTATGACGCTTCGGTGGCGGCATGGGGATCGTGAGAGACTGTTCTGTACGTGTCCGACCCATCCGATCGCGCAGGGAATTCCGGCATGGGTGGATATTCCGGAGGAAGAGATGTACGGGGAGTTTTTTGATATTCCCAAACCGGATGATGTGGTATTTACGGGATGGTTTGCAGGCGGTGAGGTGTTCCGCAGCGGATGCACCTTTACACGTGGGCTGGGCAAAATTTTCTATTTTCAGCCGGGACACGAGGAATACCCCATTTACCATATGCCGGTGATTCAGAAGATTATCAAAAACGGGGTGCGCTGGTGCGTTCCTGTAGTACGAAGACCGGCACCACTGGATAATGCATGGGTGAATCCATCTACAGAGGAAGTGTATCTTTCTTCACACGAAAAATAGCAACTGCAGTTTACCGATATCTGTATCCCGTTTGATTTTTTCAAAACAGGGGTCTGATTTCACGATCAAAAATGTTCTGCAATACGCGGATGGAATCTGCGTACACATTGCATAAATCAGGAGGAAATGTTATATGAGAAAGCTTTCCGTTTTTTACGAACACATTCTACAGGCGTGTGAGCAATCCGGTAAGACGATTCCGGAAGTGCTCGCGTTCTGCAGGGATCAGGGAATTTCGGCTGTTGAGATGAACTACAGTCTGTTTGCATCAGAAAAAGAGGTCATTGCCCCGATGCTTTCCGATGCGGGGCTGGTGATCAGCTGTATGCATGAAACCTTTGATTTTTCCCATGATACGGATCTTGGCAGAGCACAGCAGATGCTCGATACTGCGGCATCGCAGCAGGTTTCGCGTGTCCTGTTTGTTGCAGGCGCGCTTGAAACTGCCGAAGCGGCAGAGCTTGCAGCCTGCAGCAGCACCTATGAGGCAACGAGTACTTTTATGGCCGAAAACAAATCGATTCAAAATATGGTACATGCGCTTTCCTCACTCGCCGAATATGCGGCTTTGCGTGGCGTTACGATTACCTTAGAGGACTTTGACGGTTTTTTACAGCCGTTTGCACGCACATATCCGCTGCTCTGGTTTATGGAGCACGTGCCGGGGCTGCGGTATACGCTTGATATCGGAAATTTTGCTTTCAGTGATGAGGATGTTTCGTATGCTGCCTGGCTTCTGAAGGATTATATTGTCCATGTTCACTGTAAGGATCGTGCCGAAAGCCCGCTCGTTCACGGACGTTTCTGCCGCGGCCTTGGCCAGACACCGGCCGGAACGGGATATCTGCCGATGGCAAAGCTTCTTACAGATTTAGAAGCGTGCGATTACGACGGTTATCTCGCCATCGAGCATTTCGATGCGCCGGATCAGTTATCGTTCATCGAACAGTCCGCAGCGTTTCTGCGCCAGTGGGTTTCCGAATAATTCCGCCTCTTTCATAAGCGCTCTGATTTTCGGAAAAATTCGTATTTCCGGGGAGAATTTCAGCAAAAAAATTATGTCGAAAAAATTCTTTACTATCTTTGGTTTTTTCGTATCTTTTCCTTGCTTTCCATGGAAAACATGGTAAACTAAATTTGAAGCTTTTTGAGAAGGCGTGATTCGAAAAGCAAATCTAAAACAAGAGGGTTTTAAAGTAATGGGAGAAATTATTATTCCGCAGGGTTACAAATCTGCATTAAACCTCCACGATACACAGGTGGCGATTAAAACAGTAAAGGATTATTTCCAGCACGAGCTGACACATCGTCTGCATCTGCTCCGTGTAACAGCTCCGCTTTTTGTACAGCCGGAAACCGGCTTGAATGACAATCTGAATGGCGTAGAACACCCGGTTTCTTTTGAGTTAAAGGATCAGGGTACCAAGAAAACCGCTGAAATTGTTCAGTCTCTGGCAAAATGGAAACGGTACGCGCTTCACAAATACGGCTTCTCTGAGGGAGAAGGCATCTACACCGATATGAACGCCATCCGCCAGGACGAGGTGACCGACAACATTCACTCCGTTTACGTGGATCAGTGGGACTGGGAAAAAATCATGTCCCCGGAAGAACGCAATCTTGATTTCTTAAAGAGTACCGTAAAAGATATCTATGAGGCACTGAAAAACACGGAAAAACATATGGCAGACCAGTACGACTACATCGAAACCATTCTGCCGGATGAAATTTTCTTTATCACTTCCCAGGAACTTGAGGATCGCTATCCGGATCTGACTCCAAAGGAAAGAGAGTATACAATCACCAAAGAAAAAGGTGCTGTCTTTATTATGCAGATCGGCGGCGTGCTTGCTTCCGGAGAGCGTCAGGACGGACGTTCCCCGGACTACGACGACTGGTCCTTAAACGGCGATCTGATCGTTTATTATCCAGTGCTTGACATCGCCCTTGAGCTCTCCTCCATGGGTATCCGCGTCAACGCAGATGCTCTCCGCGCCCAGTTAAAGGAGTGCGGATGCCAGTCCCGCGCGAAGCTTCCCTTCCAGAAATCTATTCTGAACGGCACTCTCCCGCAGACAATCGGCGGCGGTATCGGACAGTCCCGTATCTGTATGTTTTTCCTGCGCAAAGCGCACATCGGAGAGGTACAGTGCTCGGTATGGCCGATGGAGACACGAGAGGTGATGGATGTGATGAATATTCAGCTTCTGTAAGATTGGTTTTGAATAGACTATTACTGTAAAAGGGATACGTTTCCTGTCCGCCCGTTTTCAGGGTATGACAGAAACGTATCCCTTTTATATTTTCCTGCATTGCTGCTGCATTTCGTCCTTACATCAAATCTTTTTCTGCTTTTTGCGGTTTCAGAACCGTTCTTCCAAAAGCTCAAGCAGTTCCTCTCTCTGAAAGGATGCTGTCTTAATTTCATCACCGGAAAGGATCTCTTCCGCCAGCTCTTTTTTCCTCTGCTGAAGCTTGATGATTTTTTCCTCGATGGTTCCTTTTGCAATCAATTTGTATACCGTCACAACATTTTTCTGCCCAATACGATGTGCACGGTCTGTCGCCTGATTTTCAACTGCAACATTCCACCATGGATCGTAATGGATGACGATATCCGCGCCGGTCAGGTTCAGGCCGGTTCCGCCTGCTTTTAGGGAAATACAGAATACAGACGTGTCATCCCGGTTGAACTGTTCCACCATTTGTGCACGCTGCTCTTTTTTCGTGCTTCCCTGCAGGACAAAGTAGCTGATGCTTTCTTCCTGCAGACGCGCGGTCAGGATCTCGATCATCGAAGTGAACTGGGAGAACAGCAGGATTTTGTGGCCGGATTCCACGGCACTCTGAATCAGCTCGATGCAGAGATCGAGTTTTGCCGAACCGCCTTCGTAATTTTCGTAAACAAGCGCAGGATCACAGCAGAGCTGACGCAGCCGCGTCAGTTCAGAGAGCACCTGGAACCTGGAATCGGCAAATTCTTCCTCTGTCTGGTTCTGCAGCATAAGCGCCAGCCGCTGGGCATGTGCATGATACAGCTCCTTCTGCTTCTGTTCCATGCAGGCAGCCATATTTTTCTCAATTTTATCCGGCAGATCCTTCAGCACTTCCTTCTTCAGACGGCGCAGAATAAACGGACGGATCATCTTTTGCAGACGTTCTAATCTTTCTTCGTCGCCGTTTCGCACAATCGGAAGTTCAAACTGCTCGCGGAATTTCTGATATCCATAGAGGAATCCCGGCATCAGATAATCAAAGATGCTCCATAGTTCACTTAACTGGTTTTCTACCGGTGTTCCGGTTAATGCCAGGCGGAACGATGCATGGATCGTTTTCACAGCTTTTGCTCCCTGCGTTGCGTGATTTTTGATGAACTGCGCCTCATCAATGATCTCGCAGAAGAACGGGAGATCCTGATACAGTTCGATATCGCGGCGGAGCAAATCGTACGAGGTAATCAAAATATCCTGCATACCGGCATTTTGGATCATCTCTTTCCTCTGTTCCTGTGTGCCGGCGACGAGTCTCGTCTGCAGCTCCGGAGCAAAGCGGGCACATTCGCTCTCCCAGTTATAGACGAGAGATGCCGGTGCAACGATCAAAGAACGACGATTTGCATCTTCGGGTGCTTCCTGCATTTCAGATAAGAGAAAGGCGATGGTCTGCAGCGTCTTTCCAAGTCCCATATCATCCGCCAGAATACCGCCAAAGCCGTTCTGGCATAAGGTTTTCAGCCACCAGAATCCTGTTTTCTGATATTCACGGAGCTGTGCCTGCAGATTGTCCGGAAGTTCAAAATCGTTCTCCTCTGCAGTTTTCATATTTCGGATCAGCATACGGAACTCGCGGTTTTTCTCAACCTGAAGATCATCCTGCTCTTTTAAACGGGTATCGAGGTAGAGTGCTCGGTATTTCGGAATTGTGATCTCGCCGCTCTTCAGCTTTGCCTCGGAGATCTGCAGATTTTCCCGCAGTTCCGAGAGAACGCGGATACCGTCCTCGTCCATATCCATAAATTCACCGGTCCTCAGGCGGTAAAATTTCTTTTTCCGGTCATATTTTGAAAGAATCTCTGCCAGTTCCTCCATACCAAAATTGCCCGGATTCAAATGAAGTTCCAGTACATTTTCTGCGAGGGATACACCGACAGAAACTTTCGGGGACGGGATGACACGGATCGCTTTTAACCGGTCAGAAACAAAAATTTCGCCCAGTTTCTGCAGATCTTCCATACCGCTGCTTAAAAACTCATACATCTCATCGGCTCCCTGGAGAAGCATCTGATGTTTCCGCGCATCATAGGCACTGAAACAAGATCGAACGAGCTGGTTTGCCGCCGCTTCTTTCCGTACATCACGGCCATGGGAAAGCTGATGGATATCGTTTGCATCTGCAAAAACATTGTATTTTTTCTCGCCATAGACAGCCAGAAGTTCGCAGGTAATCATATCATGCTGCGGCGCATCCAGATAAATCTGAAATTCCACCTGCGGCGGAAGATACTGCTGTAATTCCAGCTTTTCTTCTTTTTTTACCTTAAAATGTTCCTCCAACACCGGAAGAAGTCCCTGGCAGAAGGTCGGGATATCTTCTTTTGCAATTTCACAGACTCCGTCCGGACATCGCTCCATATATTCCAGGAAGTCGCAGACTTCTGCTATCTCTTCCCTTGGGACTCGGTAAATTGTATTTTTTTCTGAAAGAAAATACAAATATTTTCTGCCATAAAAAATGGGATCCGCGTACATCTGTACCTTTAGGCCATCTGCTTTCCGTAAAAGCTTCATTTCATACTGCGGCATCCCCTCCTGGCAGTGCCACAGTTTTTCTTCTCTCCAGTTCGTACGACAAAAGAACTCCTGGCTGCCAACAGCCTCAAAAAATTCATCCATATTCTGCACAGAAATCATCACATAACGGTCATCAAAACAGGACGCATAGCTGCCGGTACCTATCTGATAGCATGAGCCGCATTCCATGGTATATGCGCTCAGAAATTCTACCATCGGACGGCTTTCTTCTTCAAAAGCATCCATACAGTGCAAAAAAGAAAGCTGCGCACCGTAGCTGACCGTTTCCATATTTTTTACAGCTGCTGTCATTTTGGAAACACTTTTTAATACATACATCCTTTTGCTTCCGATTTTAAATTCTGCCCGAAAGGAATCGTCAAACTGGCTCTCCAGATGAATTTCCAGTTTAACCTGACCTGCTTTTGCTTTCGGCAGAAAAGCAACCTGATCCCGCATCACATAATGTGAAAGCAGTTCAGAAAAACCGGGGCTTGTCTCTGCTTTTGGTGTTGGTTTTACTACTTTTCTGACAATTTTATGTTCTCCCTGGAATTCTTCCATTCCTTTTTTCACGCCGACAGCACGAAGAAGCTGCTCCAGTTCCTGATGTTCTTCGTCATTTCTCACTTTTTCTTCCAGTTTTTTTCTCTCTTTTTTCCGCCATTCAAGATAGTACAGCAAAACAGCGACACAATGTTTGCACAATCCCCAGTACTGCTCATGTGCCGGACAATCACAATCATCTTCCATAATTTCAGACATTTCTTCATCTACAGAAACGCTGACACAATACATATTTTTTCCGCTTCCGTCTACGACAGCTGTAATTTTATGCAGTTGATATCCGAAAATATCTTTCATTTCCTGTACCTGAAAAGCATGCACTTTCTGTTCTTCATAAATCTTTTTTCCACGGTTATATGATACGGAATTCGTCTCCTGTTTGATGTCCGCCTTTGTAATCATGCTGGTAAAATCCTTTCTGTTCTATCTTTTCCCATCATTCACAATTCGTATTTTACAGATTCTGGTTTTGATCACATCCGACAAGCTTCTCGGAAAGCTCTTTTAAAATATTTTCCTGATATCCCGCTTTTCCTGTTTTCCTTACCAGTTCCGCCGTTTCTCTTAATAACGGGTGCCAAATGTGTTCCAGCTTTTTTCTGCCATTTTCTCCAAATACTTCTTTTGAAAGACTGTTCCGGTAATCCTCTGGTGACATTCCAAAGAATTGGATTCTGTTTCCGAACCGCTGCCAGAGTCTGTCGGCAATTCCGATCCCATCCGGCTCAAGATCTCCACTGTAGTAAATGGGAATCCCACTCTGTACGATCAACGAAATCAGTTTTAATGCTGCATACCGCGGCTGTCCCGACGTACACAGCAGCGACACATACTTTCCCTGCACCTGTTCCATAAGATAGCTGAATACCATTTCGTTTTCCACAATGTATACACACGTTCCGACAGGCTGTACTTCTGTAATACCCTTCAGATTTTCCATGGTAAGCACATACGGTTCCCCGCATCGGCAAAAGGCTTCATATGCTGGATGCCATATCTCCTGTTTTTTCAAACGAATTCCAAACGCATGTACCATGGAAGAAATATTATCCGGCACAACTCCCACGCACTGCAGCAGTTCTCTCCATTGCATTCGGTACTGATAAATAAGAGGTTTCATCAATTGCCTCCAAGTAGTCCATCCTTTTTTCCTTTCTTATTCTCTTTTATTTCAACTAATAAAAATTATATCATATCCTGCTATATATGATAAGTTTCTTTTGGTTAAAAACAGAAAAACCCCGGCCGCCTTACGGCGCCGGGGTCTCTTACGTTTGAGCACAAGTATCTTTCGATACAATTATATTTTATTTCCCGCAGTGCTTTCCTCGATTTCGCTTCGCTCCATCTCGGTCGGGCTGTCGCCCTATAAATTCTCCGACTAATGCCCTTGTGTGAGCAAGCTCCCACCGGTCATTACTCTCCGAATTTGCACTGCTCATAGATAACCGAAATTAGTCGATCAGAGTAGCAACACGGCCTGATCCAACGGTACGGCCACCCTCACGTTTGTGAGGTTCTTAAAATTCCATTATTTTCTGTGATTTCCGTGTCCATATTTTCTTGTGTTGTGGATTTTCCAGGCTATATTTCTATTCTCTGCATTTTTTAGTATCAAAATGGTATCACAGCGACTTCATTTCTCACTATAATATCTCTTATCTATTTGGTAAGTATCAATGCTCCTAAGAAAACAGCAATACTTAAAATAAAATCCTTTTTCACCAGAAAATTTTTATATTTCACTTCTAGCCAGAGATTCAGGACTGTCGCACATATAAGTATTGCACACCCTAACAGTATTTGCGCTATACTGCTGTTTACAACAAAAGCCATTATAATTCCTTCGCCACAAACAATTGTAATTGGTATCACCATAAACTGTTTCACAATTCGATTTTCCGATATAGGAATAAATAGACCATCTGTGGCTTTTTCAAGAATACTATCCAACTGTTGAACCATACTCCGTAAAGTCAATCGAAAAACGGCAAATATACTGCCTAACAACAACATATAACGTATTTCTTCTTGCTGTAAAAATGGCAGCGTCCAATAAAAAGGCATTTTATAAATTCCTAGACATATCGTAAACAAAATCATTCCCATTATTATCCAATTTCTGCCTAATCTATAAATAGATATTTGAGCTTTCCATATCAATGGAAAGTAGTATAAAAAATTGGATACTTTATTTTTTCTCTGTAAATATCTCACCATTTTTTCTTTTGCATATTGATCTAACAATACAGTATTATTAAAATTTTGAGCAATACGTACTTTTTCCAAAAATTGCATCTCATCTTCATACTTTAAAGCATTTATTTCCAAAACACCAAAATCATAAACTAGCATATACATCCATATTCCTATATCTATAATAATACACATAAAAAAATATTTAAGCGATATTACCAAGATTATACTAAATAACATCCATATTCCAATATCTCTTCTTTGATTTGCATGATATATTTTCCATCTCATTAAATTAGTTGTATTTAATAACAAAAATATTATGAGTAATATAAATAGAAAATTTCTATTCAAATGGATTCCATTAATACAAGCTGAAAGAATGATTGAAAATATAATGTCCTTTAAGGTTAACCCTATATATTTTATTGATATCATTTGTCTTATCCTTTTCTCTTGAATGAAAAACAATGATGCCGGTTTTATTATAATTGCCGGTTTAACATTAATAAAACAAACGCCAAACGAGTATAATATCAAAAATCCAAATACCAGATAACATATTCGAAGATTACATGCATTTATTTTCCGAATTATTGGAAAAAAATTAATCACAATTTGATATCCAACAACAGCTGCCGCAACTACCAAAGCCAATATAGGTATCAGCATATTTTCTATTAATCTTTTAGTTTCTCTAATCTTATTCACACATAACAGTTTTCTGTACTCCTGCATAATGCTCTCCCTCACCAATTAAGGACATATATATTTGTTCCAACGAAGTTTCCTTATTCATCTGCTGCTTTTGTAATATTTCTGTCTTTGTTCCTTGTTCGACTATTCTTCCATCATATAAAAAAATATATCTGTCACAAAAATCTTCAGCCAAACTTAGTAAATGTGTAGATATGAGTATCGTTTTATCTTGTTTCTTCAAATTTTTTAAAGTATTTTTGAATTTATATGTTTGTGCTGGATCCAACCCATTAAACGGTTCATCTGCCAGCAGCACATCGTATTGCCGCAACAATGCAAGTGCAATCATAAGTTTCTGCAACGTTCCTTTTGAAAGTGCTGATGGAATTTTGTTAAGGTGCTGATTAAGATTAAATTCTCGAATTAATGAATCAACTGTCACTGAGTTCTCAGGGTACAGTGCTTTAATAAACTGAAGATGCTCCCAAACAGTCAACTCTTCATAGTACACTGGAATATCTGGAATGAACGTCACAGGATTATTCTCTCTTTTAATAGAAAATATATCATTATCACCAATAATAATTTTACCATTATTAGGTTTCATTTTTTTTATCATGAGTTTTAGCATTGTTGATTTTCCTGCGCCATTAGGACCAATTAAACCTGTTATCTCTCCCTTATTCATTCCAAAATTAATATCATGTAATATTGGCTTCTTATCATAAGCAAAATTTACATTTTCTACATTTACATACATATCTCTCGCCTCCCTGTTTTTCTTATATATACACCTTAAAGGAAGTTTAAGGTCAAGAAAAAAAGAGAACATTTTCTATTTGTCCTCTTTTTCTCAAAAATATCTTCGCATTCTTATTTTGTTTCATTACACACTATAATCCGTAATATTGAAACAACCAAAATCAAACCCAAAACAAAAGTTATTACTTTAAACGGAGCACTCATATATGTATTACATAATTCCAAATATAATTGCACGCACATAATGACAGCAATTACTCCCCCTACAATACAAACAATTAATTTAGAAATATCGAAAATTTTTTGTATCCTGTCCTGCCGTTTTATTCTCTCCAATTGGTAAATATATTCCTCTTTTCCTGATATCATTTTATCTAACATCTCTTCTGATAAATCAGTCACACTCATATCCATTTTTATCAACTCTTCGCATAAAAAATAATTCTGCCTAAGTCTATTTTCTTCTTCTTTAATTTTAAGCAAATGTGTATTTAAAACACTGGTTAATGCTTCCTTTTCATATAAAATTTTTCTAATATCTGAAACCGGAATATCTAACATCCTTAACATTTTTATACGATTTAACAAAAGAATATCTTCCTCTGTATATTCACGATATCCATTTACAGGATTTCTTTTCGGAATTAATAAATTTTCTTTCTCATAAAATCTGATATTATAACTTGTAATTCCAGTTCGTTTTTCAACATCTTTTATCTTCATTACAGCCTCTTTTATGTTTCGTATTTTTTTATTGCATACAATGTCCCTGACTGCTATAATTTACATCATGGGTGCTATCATAACGGTAGGCGGTTAGTCCTTCAGCAGAGGGACTGTGACCCTCTGATTACATAGAAACTCGAAAGAGAATCCACTGGAAAGGAGGGCTAAGCCATGAGTATTGTTGATTTTATAGCAGTAGTGAGCTTCGGCTTAACCTGCTTTGGTCTTGGATATACCTTTGGCAAGGATAATAATAAACCACAAAAATAGCCGCCCTGGTCTGGTAAACTAAGCGGCAATTTTTGTCAAAACATATATCGGACTAACCGTCTATCGGTAGCACTCTTTTTCTATAATCATATTAGCACGCATGTGTGAAAATGTCAAAAATTTTTTATTCTATATAGCCCAAAACAAGCTAGCCCGTTACTGTTCGACTGTTGTATCTTCACTTTCCGTTTTTATAATGGCCTCTAGTTTTTTTATAAAATTTTGTGTATGCCCAGCCGCAATATTCTTGCCTTTTTCTTTATATTCCTGCATTACAGAATTCAAATCATCTCTTAACTTTTTGAGTGATACCGTTGTGCCTTGCCCCTCAATCTCTGGTGAATTACTGTACTGTCCCCAAATCCCAACAAACCACCCTGAAAAATGATTTTTATCCATATTATCAGCATTCTTAAATGCATTAATTGTTGCTGCTTCCATCTCAAGAGAAAATTTATTGTATCTTTTATTACTCAGCTCTCTAAATGCAACATTCAAGTCTGAACTAATCAAAGCAATATAGAGCTTTTGATTTTTTTCATAAATCCACACATTATTATCTCTAAATTCTTTTATAATCTGGTATGCTGACCATTCATCTTCTGTGAAATGTTCTTTACTGTCATCCCCAATCATTCTGTGAGAATGGCTGTCTTTTTCATCAGATTCAACTAAATATTTTATTTGCTTTCTAATACCCTCTCTCACTTTTTCCCAATCGATCGTAGGTAAATCAAAGTCATACATTCTAGAATAACAACAATTATAAAGGAAAAGGATATACTCATCTAAAGATAAATTTCCTGCATATACTTCTATTAATAAATCTTTAAATCCTTCATCAATTATTTCTTCATCAACTTCAGGTAAATTATATGTTCTAAGAATTTCAAGTGGGGTAGCCGCTTTCTCTTTTTTCAAAAACAACTGTATCTCTTTCGAAATAACATCCTCATTCCACTCCCCTTGAATAACCCACTTTGAGAATCCATCCACTATAAAATTATCGTCAAACAATTCGGGATAAAGTTTTTCTACATTAGGATACCAAAACAAATGTCCGTATCTTGTAATTTCCTGAAGCAATCCTGCTTTATTCGTCATCATAAGACATGTAAAGGAAAGAAGCCAATTACTACAGTCTTGAATGTCCTCTTTGACCAACTTATTATATACACGTTCAAAGTCTTGAATAGCACATTTAAAACTTCGTATATTATGTGGTCTTTGTGCTAACAGTTTTCGAAGTTCTTCCTCTTCTTTTTGACATTCTTCTCTTTCCTTGTTACTACCAAGTTTGTAATTTTTAGCCTTATACTGTTCAATGATTGCGTTATCATTAAAATCACCTGACAAAATTTTAACTAATAATTTCTCATTTTTTCTGAGAAGCCCTTTATATTCTATACCACAAGACATTAATTCTATAGAATTAGAAACTACTTCTTCATAGTCAGGAACAAATGGAATAACTCTTTGCACTATTTTTTCTTTAATTTCACGATATGATAATTCATTATCTGATCTATCTTTTATTTTTTCTTCATTTGCAACAATAATCGTATTAAAGCCCTGATTTTCACAATAATCATTAATGCATCCCAGAAGATCTGTACAAGAAATATTAGTTCTCTCTAAATCATCAAAAACAAGTATAACTTTTTTTTCAAACATTCTATTACTTATAGGCATAAAATTAATCAAGTCCATAATAGAAGAAACTACTTCTCCTTTTTTTTGCCAATTTTCAGGCAACCTATCCTTGATTGTGTCAAATATTCTTCTACAAGAATCTGCTACTCTTGAAACCTTTGTTCCATTCAGACTATCAAATTCGCTTGCTTTCTCCAACCATTTTTTCTTTACCTCAACTCTTAATTTATCTAAAGAGTCTATACCAAATAAACTAATACATACAAAAACATATGTATCTTTCACTGATGGGATAAATTTGGTTTTAATAAGATATGTTTTACCACATCCCCACTCTCCAGACAACATTAGTGCACCAACCGGATTATTTATATCACAATAATTTTTTAATTCTTCAATAAGATTCATTCTTTCCTCCGAATACCAAAATGTTTCTTAATTATCATATTATCTAAACAAATTCATTCTATTGAAAATTTTTCATCCCCACATTGTTAATAAATATTACCCTATACCAAACTCTTTAATTTTACCAGTCTATATCCCAAATTTCGAACTTGCCTTCACCTTATTTTACCATAGTGCTTTCTAAAGTGCTATTCTAATAGATACAAAAGTGTAAATGAGCGATCTTATCGACCGCCCTTCACAACTTACACATATACCATATTTTTCAATACAATTTCTTCTGCACTGGCTTTTATATTATTCATTAACCTAACCCACTTCATCTGATCCTGTACCTTTAATTCCTCAGTTACACCTTGTCTTTCTACCATCTGTCCCATAAGCATTTCCATCTGTTTTCTGGATTCTTGATCAATCTGATTCAGATGTTCATTCAGCTTTCCAGTCAATAACAAATACTGATACCTTGCTGATCTGTGTTCTTTTAAGAACTGCTTTCGTAACATTCCATATTTTCCATATGTCGGTTCTTCTTCTCTTAAAACCAGATCCGGCAAATAGTAATCTCCATGCAACGTATAGCTCATTCCATTTTTCTCATCATAAATTTGTTTTTTCATAGTCTAAATCTCCAATCCTTTGTATTTTGTTTTATTTTTCTTACGTTGTTGGTTTTCAATCTGACTCTTTTGAGTCGCCCATTCCAACTGTTTCAGAACGCTTCCCTTTGGCATTTGCTCCATTCGCCGTTTTTCTTCCAGTGCCCTTTGTTCTTTAATGTCCTGCTGCACCACATCCTCTACAGTTTCCATTCCCAGAATACGCACCACTCTGTCATATCTGTCCGAAGTCTCCTGTAAACGTTGATTATCATTTGATAATTTTCCATTTTCCTTACGTACATCGTCTAACTGTTTCTGGATATTATCACATTCCTCAACAGATTTTTGATATTTATTTTTCCAGCTTTCTACCATTTTGTTAAGTTCTACAACCTTTCCAGCTAATGCAGCAATCTGATTCTTCATCTTGATAAACAATGGCTTGATTTTATTCTCCCTGTAAGGTACTGCACGTTCAAATGTTCCTGCCTCCGGTAAAAACGTCTTAATCATTCCATATTCTTTTATTTCCTTACTGGCATTATCCATGATTGGTTGTAGCACATTCCGACGATCTTCCAGACTTTTTAGTTCTTTTTCTGCGTCCTCTGCCCTTTGTTCTGCTTCTTGCTTCTCCCTAATTGCCTGTTCCTTATCGTCTTTTAAAATCTGAATATCTGCTCTGGATTCCGCAATTTGTGCTGTCAGTTCTTCGTTTTCTGCAGTTAGATACTCTTTCTCCTGCTCTAATTTCTGTACTTCCTTTTTCCGTTCTTTTTTCTTGAAGTTATAGACATCCAGATGTTCCTCATGACTGCCTTTCTGTTCCCATTCAATACCATGCTCTTTTGCAATCCCTGCCAGAACTTCTTTTTCATGGTTCATCCACTGGTTTAACTCAGTATCATGCTTATTCCCACCTTGAAATCCAAGACTTTTTAATGCCTGTTTCAGCGAAACTCTGGTGTCCATTCCTTTTCCTTTCCAATCAGTTATATAAGGAATAAAATCAATATGTAGATGTGGCGTAGCTTCATCCTGATGTAGATAACAACCAAATACCCGTAGCGTTGGATTCCGTTTCTGGAAGTCCTTTACATACTCATCCAGTACTTTTACAGCCTGACCTCCTTCTGCTGTTCCGACAGCCATATCTTCTCGATTTCCAATCTGGAAAATCACTTCATGGAACAATTTTTCCTGTTTGCCCTGCCGGATTTTTTCATAGTAATTTGTAATCTGTCGATCTTTTCTTTTCCCGATATTATATCGTTCTACAGCTTCATCAAACAGTTCTTTATAAACTTCTTTTAAATTCTCATTCTGATAGCAAATATTTAATTGTACTCTGTCTGGATCAACATTTTCTGCTATAAATTCCCGTCTATTATGAGCCAGTGAGCCAGTTCCGATCATACCGCTGATTGTTCGTTTTATCATCATGTTTCTCACCCCGCTTTCTAAAACCAATGCCGGATACGGCGGTTTTGTTACTTTTGTCAAAAGTAACGCAAAAGCACTTTCGACAGCCGTTCCGTCCATCAAAAGTACCCTTGCGCCCTGCCGGGGGCTATTTTATTCCTCCCGTTAGTCGGTTGGCTTCTGCGTTACTCTCTTCACTAAATTATTCCGGTATTCTTGCCTGAACATATTCCAGATCTCCACAGTACGGCGTCCCTACCAGATACCATTCTCTTGCTGGATTCATCTCCATTCTTGTCCGTACCCACTCATCATCAACCAGAACTTCCAGACCTTCTCCGCAGTGAAATCCTGTATCAAGCCATAAGTCTGATGATAATAAGCCATATCTGTCATTACTGCTGTTATATCCTAATCTTCCCTGTTTCATTGTATCTTTCTCCTTTCACAACTATCAACTTCCAGTTAAATTCTCAGTCCAACCAGAATCTTCCGTCTGCACCTTACCAACATTCTCCTTGTTTGCTTCTCACAGGGGCGTGACACGCTCCTGTAAAAAGATAGTCAACAAGAACTGCTACCATCGAAAGCTCTCTTGCATTCCTTTTCTGTCCAGATACTCCTGCCGGAACTTTTCCCGTTCTTCTTTTGTTGGTGCAGTTTTGGATTTACTGTATACCTCACGATTTACCATTGCATCCAGTTTTTTCTCCAGACCTTTTCTTATATCATCTGCTTCCTGTTCCTGATCCAGTAAATGATATTTTATAATCTTTCCAAATAACTCCTCTGGAATCATAACGTTTTTCAAGTTCTCACCTTCTTACAATTTATGTAAGGACGCAACACTGCAATGTCTTTACAGATTGCAACCTTGCATTTTAATTCCGCATTTTCTATATACTCTGCAATGTTGCACCCTTAATTTATTCCGGCTTAACTTTATCTAAATCCCAATACCATGAATTACCGATTCGTCTTGCCTTAATTCCAAGTTCCTTTTTTGCATTTTCCAGTGTTCTTTTAGAAATATTCAAATCTTCTGCCATATCAAAGATTTCACTGCTTTGCACAGAAGTTGATGTTTCTGCCAGTTCCCTCAGCATCTTTTTTGCCTGTTCCAGTTTATTTGCCTTTGGAGCAATTCCACCAAGCACCTCATCTGCTGTGATTTCATAGTCACCTATCCACTCAAATCCGGTTTCTGTCAGGCGAAATGCTTTGGAATGTCCAAATGCAGCCAGATTATTTTTAATCTGAACCACTGCTCTTAAGTCCGGTTCTCCCTCTATTCTTCCTACCAGTAATACGCTTCTGGCTACTGCAAAAAAGTCAATCGAACCCATTCCTCTATATGCAGCTTTATTTCCACCAGCTTTATTCATATGTCCGATTAATAAAATTGCACATTTATACTTTTCTGCCAGCAAGCTCAATCTTTTTGTCATATCCCTTGCTTCATTTGCCCGGTTCATATCCATTGTTCCTCCAAGGTATGCCTGAATCGGATCTAAAATAAGCACTCTCGCACCAGTCCGTTTGATAGCAGTTTCCAGTCTCTCATCTATCATGGAAAGGGATTTCTCTGTTTCATCTATAACCATGATTCTTTCACAGACCGCTTTTGCCAGCTCCAGTCTGGGTTTTACCGTATCTGCCAGCCCATCTTCCGCTGTCTGATAAATAATATTTACTGGTTCTGTTACTTTCATATCGTTATCCAGTCCTTCTCCTTTAGACAATCTTGCAGCAATGTTTAATACTAACGTAGTTTTCCCATCACCCGGATCACCCTGAATAATCGTTAATTTTCCATAAGGGATAAACGGATACCAGAGCCAGTCCACTGTCTGAGACTGGACATCTGACATCTTTATCATTTTCAATTTTGTTTTATTCTCATTTCTCTGTTCCATAAGTTCCTCCATTTTTCCAACTGTTCTCGCCAATTCTCTGTTGTTCTCTTGAAGAATCCCTGCTATAATCAACTTGTCTAGGGTTGACATTTGTGGATTCGTCCCCATTTGTCACATTGCTCCGGTTGTTCGTACTTCCGGAGCTTTTTATATTTTCATCATCCAGCATATCTGCCACCACTTTCTGCTGATCTGGATATAAGTGCCCATAAGTATTCAATGTAATGCGAATGTCCGTATGTCCAAACCTTTCTTTAATCATCAATGGTTGCACTCCCTTATTAATCAGAAATGCCGCATGACTGTGACGAATGTCGTGTACTCTTATCTTTTTTACTCCGGTCTTTTGAACCACCTGTTTTAACTTATGCTGTACCGCTTCATGAACCATTGGAAAAATCCGTTCATCTTCGGGCAACTCATACAGTCTGCTAATATAGTCCTGAATCTCTTTTTTCAGAAATTCCGGTATGGAAATCGTACGGTTCGATTCTTCTGTTTTGGGAGATGTAATCACGTCCTCTCCATGCATACGGTAGTAAGTTTTATTGATATGAAGTAGATTCCTTTCAAAATCAATGTCAGCAGGTGTAATGCTGAGTGCTTCGCCTTCTCTCGCTCCTGTCCAGAATAATAATTCAAACAGCACATAATATTTGCTTCCCGGTTCTATTCCGGTCATAAACTGCCGATATTCTTCAATTGTCCAAAACTTCATTTTCTTTTTTGAAGTCTTTCCCATACGTTTTACTTTGTCACAGGGATTATCTGCCAGATTGTAAATATTCTTCGCATGATTAAACAATGCCGTCATCTGATTCTGTATTGTTTTCAGATAATCATCTGAATATCCTTTTTCAATAATCGTATTCTGCCACTGGATAATCTCTGCTGGTGTGATACTGTTCATCGGTCTGTCCTTAAAATACGGTAACAGTTGAGCATTCATCGTATCTCTTTTGTTCTTGATACTCCTGTCCTTCAATGACTGAGACTTGTCTCGGAAGTAGACTTCTACAAACTCTCCCATTGTCATATCCATGTCTGCTTTCGCTGTTCTTTTATACTCCGCTTCAAAATTTAATGCTTCTTTCTTAGTGCGGAATCCTCTTTTTACTTTTCGCTTTTTGGCTCCTGTCCAGTCCTCATAATAAAATGAGACATACCAGGTTCCTCTTTCTTCATCTTTGTATGCTGCCATACTTTCTCACCCCCTTTACATTGCAATCTGGGAATATCCATAAAATTTCTTTTCCCAGAATGCTCTCGGTATCTTGCCCGCAACGGTCACATATCCCTGATCTGCAAGCTCTTTGTTCAGTTTGCGAAGTAGCTTGTAAGCATATCCAAGTGAAATCCCCATGCTCTCTGCAACTTCTTCCGCTGTAATCATATAGTTTTGTCTCTGCATATCATTTCCTCCTTGTCTATAATTATCATTTTCACTGATACTATATCATTTTAAATAATCATTGTCAATGGTTTTTTTCTGTGTGAATGATATTTTTCTATATTGTTGATTTTTATCATTTGTGATATACTAATCATAGCTTTTAAGGAGGTGGATAATATGCAGGAATCATCTATTTCAGAAAAAATAAAAGAGCTACGAACTGATCTGAAGATGAATCAAAAAAACTTTTCCGCAGCTATTGGTATACGTCAGTCAACTTTATCCAGTTATGAAAATGGTGTGGTTACTCCCTCCAATGATGTGTTATTGACTATTGCTCAGAAATTTCATGTCTCACTGGACTGGTTATTTGGATTATCTGAAAATAAAGTACAGATTTCTACTCTCAGCGATATTCTTTGGGTTTTACTGCAGATGAATGAATCCAATGAACTCCGGTACGAACTGGATATAAATAATAAACTTCCCGGTGATATAGAAACAGAAACACAGAAATGGTATGCCGGACTTCGCTTTTATGGAAATGATCCGGAACATTCTTTAAACGCAGATATGTGTAATTTTCTTGCTGATCTGCAGGAGAACAGAGAAAGCCTGGAATCTTATTTCACAGGCAAAGATATGTTTGATATGTGGAAAAAGCAGACGTTGGAATACTACACTTCCAAACCTGTCACCCATAAAGAAATTGAAGAACTGGATTTTGAGACACGAATCCGTAAACGAGATGAACTTTTAACACAGAAATTTTCCAATAACGAACAGAAATAGTATCATAACAGTATCACAGGCAGATATGCGAAGGTTTTCATTTTCTTCCCATACCTGCCTGTTTTTAATTTATTCGCTATTCTTTACAGCCTTATTTTAAACTTTTACACAACAGAAAAACCCCGGAAACCTTACGGTTCCGGGGTATCTTACGTTTGGACACAATGTACCTTGCGGTACTCAATATATATTAAATTAGGATGTTATACTAATTAACGATTACTCGATAACTGTAGCAACACGTCCTGATCCTACAGTACGTCCACCCTCGCGATATCAGACCGGTGTATTGCGGTATACGAATAGTGATTTTTTATGTGATTTGTATGGAAAAATCCGGATTTTCCGTTGTGTCCGTGTGGTTTTCCGGAATTTTTGTTATCATAGTGTTATCACTGTATTTTTAGTTTTTCTGGCATATTTTTTCTTACATTCGTAATCTCTTTATTTAAATCTTTTATATATTCTTTACACACATCTATATATAATCCTGTTTTATATTCTGGTTTTTCCAAAAACTGTAATTCAATTGGATACTTTGTAATCTCCGTAAGTAACTTTACAAATATACTTTTCAAATTATTTTGACTCTCATCATCATTAAGACATACTTCTGCAACTTCTTCAAAGCCAAATACTAAATAATCTTTATTTTCTCTTTTCTCCAAATGTACATTAATCACTTTACTTTCCTGATTCATAAATATCCTTCCTATCATAAAATGCATTTTTACCGCCCTCAAGAGTATGCATACTTTCTTGAGTCCAGTTTTTAGTGTCTGTTTCATCATTTATATTTCTAAGTTCATCATAAAAAGGATTACCAATATACGTTTTATATACTCCATTCTCATGAGTTCTTAGTATACTAATATACGGAAGTGTGCCAACTGCAATATTAGCATTATGTGTTGCTATAATTACTGTTTTTCTCCGTTTTGCAAGATCAGTTAAGTGTTTGCTGTTTACACTTCGGACAGTAGAGTGGAAAGTTCTTTAATTCGGTATCTTCTTGCATTATCGTTCGGGTTTTATTTCCACAGATAGGACATAGAACCCATTTTATAGTTTCCATATTTTTCTCAATCCTTACTTCTAAATATTATCCTACTAAATTTATAAAATTTATCGCAACGGTTTTTAAGTTTTTGCTTCTTGATTACTTAACGGCGGAAAAAGAATGTTTTCACATAGAGCTGTTGTTTACATGTCATTTTTTTGTTTTTTTAATTCTATACCCACCAGTACAACAGATAGCATAAACGCTGAAAAATCAGCAACAGGTCCCGCAAGCAATACTCCCATAATTCCGAAACGAAGCGGGAGCAGCAGGGTAAGCGGAATCAAGAAAAAGGTCTGCCTTGTTAATGCCAACAGAGCACCTTTTAACGATTTTCCTATTGCGGTAAAAAAGCTGGAAGAAAGCAACTGCACACCATTTACCAACACCATGAAAAGATAGGTACGCATGAACAAAACAGCAAATTCAAAATACAGCTCGTCCCCGTCTCCGAATAGTGAAATGATAGATTGCGGGAAAAATTGAAATGCGATAAAAGCAATAGTGGAAACAACAAGATTCCACTTTATTGCAAGCATGTAAGCCTCCCGTACCCGATGATATTGCCTTGCTCCATAGTTGAAACCGATAATCGGCTGTGTCCCTTGCGAGATTCCTACAACAATCGCAAGGATTATGGCATTTGTTTTCATAACAATTCCGCAAGCTGCCAAGGGAATATCCGTTCCATATTTTGTTAATGCGCCGTAATAAGTCAACGAATTGTACTGAATGATTTGAATCACGGTAACTGCAATCTGGTTTGAGCTGCTGCTTATCCCCATGCTGCAAATTTTCAGGCTTTCTTTAATGTCCAATAAAAACGACTCTTTTTCAAAATGGATTGTTTGGAAACGCCATAGATAACGGAGTGCGAGTATGAAAGAAAAAATTTGCCCAATAACCGTTGCCCAAGCTGCGCCGGCAATTCCCCAATCGAAAACAAAAATAAAAATGGGGTCAAGAATGGTATTGATAATAGCTCCCACAACCATGCAGACCATTGAATACTTTGGTTTTCCATCTGCTCGAATCAAATTGCTCATACCATTCGTTACAATGAGAAACGGCATTCCAATCAATGTTATGCTGGCATACTGCTTTGCATATGGAAATACATCTGTCGTTGCCCCAAATGCCTTTAGGAGCAAAGACAGAAAAGTTTCTCCAACCAGCAAATAAATAATTCCGAAAATTCCCATCAGAACAATACCATTTCCCGCTGCTTTGGCGGCAGCTTTCGGCTCTTTGCGTCCAAGACAGAGGGAAACACGGGAAGCACTGCCAATTCCGACCAGTAGTGCAATGGCAAGGCAGATGGTAGAAAACGGGTAGGCAACATTGGTTGCTGCATTTCCCAAATAACCGACCCCTTGACCAATAAAAATCTGATCCACAATATTGTAGATTGAGCCGACAAGAGACGCCACAATACTGGGAACAGCAAAATTTTTCAACAGCTTTGAAATTTTTTCATAGCCCAGAGGATTTTCAGTCATTGAACTCCTCCCCCTTTCTCTCTATATGGAGTTCCGATGTGATATTTCTGCCCGCCTGTATTAAGAAATCCATAAAAAGGTTCTGCTCGGATTCGCTCATACCCTGCAATAAAAGAGCTTCTGTCTTTTCGCATATCATCTGTATCTCGTCAACAATAGACAATGCTCTTTCTGTAGGATACAATTTACATGTCCGCTTATCCTTATCATTGGGAGAACGTGTAATCATTCCCTGCTTTTCCAATGTCGCAACCGTCCGTACAATATTGCTTGGATGAACATAGAACATATTCAACAAAGAATCTTGTAGAATACCGGGCGAACGACAGATTTTGATTAAGAACATATATTGACTGTTGTTGATTCCATAGGGGGCAAGTTGCTTGTCCAAATAGATTTTGTAAAATCGGTCTGTTACTGAAAGCCATTTTAATAGTTTCATAGATATATTCCTCCTAACCACCAGTATTATAACACAATATGCGTGCGCACGCAAGTACTTTCAACATTATATCTGCCGCTTTGTCCTCCTAAACACAAATCAATTCTACTCAGTGATTATCGGAAACGTGTACGGCGTATGCTGCCCAGTGAACATCTCCACGGGACACATCGAATTTTCACGGCTTCGCAAAACGAAAAGTGTCACCTTATGAACAGTCCCTTGCCGAGAGAAAAATAAATCGCTGGAAACGGGAACGCCCCCCGGCACTGTGCGTCTGGCACAGTGTCGGGGGCGTTTTTCCGTGTCTTAGTTATGAGCCAGTTCATTAAGGAGCTGCTTTCGATAGTCCACATCCAGTTCCAGCAATAGAGCGAGAATAAGTGTCGATTTCGGCACTTGTTTGAATGCCCGGAAAACGAACCAAAAGCCTCTGTCGATGCCCAATTTGGGTATTGGCAGAGGCTCTTTTTTATGTTTTTGAAGTAATCTGATATTTTGAATAACGACCATGAGTCACAATTTTCAAATCACAGCTTGCAGCCAGTTTTTTCAATAAATAGCCAGCTTGATTTGCAGATATTCTTAGCTTCTCCATTACATCCTTCTTTGTGATATACTCATTCTCCATCGCTATTTTAAGGACAAGTGAAGTCTGGCTGTTTGTCATCTTGTCGAAGCAAGCAAGCATAAAATGAGCCAATTCCTCAATCACAGGAATGGTAACAGAGTTCCCAAATTGCTTGTATTTTTGACCATCTGTCATTCCTTCTGGAAAACTAAAAGTATCAACGCCGTCTTTCATGAAGGCATACCCGATAAATCCTTGTAGCCGCCCCCATTCGGTAGGAGTCATAACACGAATCCCCTCATGGTTTAACTCGGTTTTTTTAGAAGGAATCATTGTTCCTCCAACGCCTTCTTTCGGTTGGTAGATCAGATTTCGTTCCTTACCAGAACCTCCGGTAGCAAGGATCGTATTAGCGACGGGATGTTCCTCATCCTTTGTATTGACAACGCAATAACCAAACCCGTATCCTTTTTGAGATTGTCTTTCCTTGTGTCTCTTCAAAGTTTCCCAGTAGCCGGATGCCATGTAGTAGTGGATATCAACATCTGGCTCTAAGATTTGATGAACATCTTCGAATATGGTTTTGCTCCCAGATGTTGGAAGCCCCTCGGTTAATACCTTTACAGCCTCACCGTAGCGTTTTTTACTGAAAGCCATTATGAAAACACGAGGACGATTCTGAGGAACACCAAAATAACGAGAGTTTCTGATAAATGACTTGGGCGTATAAACATAGTTCCCGTCATCATCAAGCGTAACGCCAATTACTCTGTACTCAAGTTCATCTTCAAGAGTTTCGATAATGGTGCGAATTGTCTGTCCTTTGTCATGCGATACAAGGTTCTCAACATTTTCCAAAAGAATCGCTCTCGGATTAGTGCGTGAGATTATATCAGCAATATCAAAGAAGATGGTTCCGCGAGTCTTATCTCTAAAGCCCAACTGCTTGCCGACTCTGCTGAAAGTTTGGCATGGAAATCCTGCCAAAAGAACATCATAGTCAGTTTGAGCAACTTTGTCTTTGAACTCGTCGGAAGTCAAATCATTTAATGGATTTTCTCCATACAAATGCTCATATGTTTTTGCTGCGCTTGGATCGATTTCGGCTGAAAGGACATTTTCGAATTTTCCTGTCAACTCAAAACCACGACGAATACCGCCAATGCCAGCGCATAAGTCTATAGTCTTGTATATCATGTTTCATCGCTCACTTGTCTAATTATTAAGTTGATAGCATCCAAACCATCAAGAGAAACGGTGTAAGTGATGCTCCGAACACCTTTAGGCAAATGCCCGCCAACAAATGATTCATCTTTGATGGCAGGAAACGAATCGTCCACTTTATACTCCAACATTGCGTGTAGTATATATTGCCTATTTCTCGCGGATTTGCCTTTTTCAAATCCAAGGGATTCCAGTTTATCGTTTAGTGCTACGGTGCTATAACCTAAGCTGGCTAAATCGCTGACCAAACTATTGATACTATCTCCTGATTGAGCAGCTTCAAACTGGCAGAGAACCAAAAATAAAGGAAATCCGTTTGGGGGATCAAGTTGAAAATGATTACTTAATGTAATTTCTCGTTTGTTCCTTGCAGTCGTGGATTTAACTTCATAAAATTTCCCGTCACAATCTATGTCGTATGTAGCTCCTGCCGGTCCGTTCCATTCTGCGTGTTCGCCATGTGTTGCAAGGTATCGAAGCGTAAGCAGTTCTCCGAGCAAATCATATACTCGTTCATCCACATTTCTGTTTCCGAGAAGCTCTTTCCATTGCATCCACCATGTTGTAGGAGAAGAAAGAATCTCCTTTCGAAACTCGCCGTTTATTCCAGGATTAAGAAGCTCGGAGCAAAGAGAGGAAAACGGTATTTTGATATCCTCGGAGCGAGCCATAAGCAATAGCGCATAACGAGTTTTTGATCCATCGAGGGTAATTGTGTCGGTATAAAGATGCGCACCAGCAAACTTTTCCGAAACAACCATGTCTTGAGGAACAGGTAAAGCTACACCATATGAATTTCCTGTCTTGATAGTCCAGCCCTCATATCCGCAGTTAGTGATGCTCCGAATGACCGAAGCATAACCGGTTGCAGTAGCAGCCCATCCGTCCCTGATTTCCTTAGCCAGCATTCTCCTCACCTCCTACAATGTTGAGCTGAGCAAATAACTGTTCGACATAACCGGGTTCTGCGTTCTGAGTAAGTGCTGGCTCAACCGTTGTACAATTCACTCGATTTTGAGTAGCAATCTTGTTGAAAAGATTACTGGACTTTTTTTCTACGCCAGAATAGGCTTTAATTAACTCTCTATAGAGATTCAAACGATAACCTTTTCCGGTTCGTTCAATAAAGTCGCTGATAGTATCCGTTCCGAGGTCTTTAAGGACTTCTCTTGTTGCTTTCTCAGACCCTTGCCATGATAGATGAATGTACCACCATAGTGTTTTAAGCCATATGCGACGCGTGTGGGCATAGAATCGTTTGGGATTTATCTTATGGCCCTCTTCCACATCTTTTTTGCTTGGAGGATATCGCAAATGCGTAATATCCGGGAAGACAACACATGATAGATAACGCCAAACATCATCATCGTTTGCCAGTACATTAGTAAATCCGTTTGCGACTGAAAGCTCGTTATAAAGGCACAATCCGATATTAACATCTATAGCATATCCACCATTAGGTTTTGATTCCTGATAAACAGCTATAACCTTGCGTCTTAAGTCGGAATATGCAGGATCAAAATCGTCCACACTGTATTTTTGCCATTTTGCTTCAAGATCAAGGAATGCAGCTTCTGGCAGGGCATCAATATCATCAGCAAAGTTTTTGGCTTGCGCTTTAGTCAGCTTCTTGTAATTCATTCTGATTGCCCTCCTTTCAACATTCTCTCGATATTGATGCGAATAGTCTTTTGAAGCAAATCAATGCTTTCCGGTTTCAATGCAGGATCACAGCTTGTGTAGAAGTAATACATAGCCTGTGAAATGCTTCCTACCTCCAAATTGTTTCCATCTAAAGTAGGTACGAGATATCCCATTTCTTCAATCTTCTTGATAATCATAAGATACGCGGTAGAAACGATTTCTACAAGAATATCTACATTTTTGATTGTGTCGCCCACTTTCGGACAGAAGGAATAGTGCGAGTTTAGATACAAGCACACATAATCCTCGTTGAAGGGGTCTTGTGTGGGATCATCCCATTGATTAAGTTCCAGCCACCAAAGCGGCATGTTGGGATCTTTGACTTCCTTGATTGGGAAATCCATGTAGAGGCTGTCAAAGTCTAATGCAATGCTGTCAATAGTGCCAATAGTAACACCGGCTTCATTGATCAGATGTTCTTCTCCGGGATGTACATTTTCGGCTTCTTTCTGAACGTATAGAACTGTATCGAGTACAAGGTCACCCTTGATTTCTCCCGGCAAAAACTCGTGTTTGAAATTACAGACTAGACTTTCTCCTTTGTTCACTATGGATTCGGGCTTGATATAACCCATTTGGGTAAGAGTCTTGTTATTCCAAATTATGCAGATTCCCAAAGATGCCTCACTACAAAGCAGTCCATTTTTTCCATACAGATATGACGGCGATTCGATCGTGATTTGTCTACATATCCTTAGACCATCATTTTCGATTTTCCACGATTCAAGACTATCTTCCAATTTTACTGTGTTCTTTCCTCGTGGGCGTAGACTTCTGTATGATCCTTCGATGAGGTAACTGAAATCGTATTTGTCGCAGACACAGCCGCACTTATCGAGCAGTTCTTCTGTTAATGTGGGGTAAAACGACAAGCTGTCCATTTCAGATCGCCTCAATTCTTTGTGATTTTTTTGGTCTCTTTTATTGAGCAACGGTATTTTCTGTTAGCGGTTTTGATTACCAACTTACCGCTGACAATAGCATTAGTAATCGTGTTTTCGATTTCGAAACCGCACACGCCTTCGTTCTCATCACTTGCAACGATGCGTACTCTTGTAAAATCAGATTTTGCTTCTCTGTGATCCGTATCACAATCAGCATCCAGTAGAAGTTCCTTGCCAGAGTTTTGCGCAAGCGTTTTGCACTCCCATATAGCTTCTACAGTAATCGGGAAGTCTGTTCCGATGTTCTGTTGCCAAGCACTTGAATCCATCAATCCAGTCTCTGATTCAACAAAAATACCGATTAACGCTTTTTTCTTTGCGTTTGAGAACTTGACGGAAAAATCAATAATTATGGAGTCGTCAACATATGTTTTATTGCCGAGTATAAACTCCAAGTTGTCCAGAGCACCACCTCCGGAACCGCCACCCCCTGAGCCGCCGCCTTTTGGCTTTTTGCCAAAGTTTGCGGTTGGGAGTAATCTCTTACCGAGTTTGCCGGAGAGCTTGCTGGTAGTTCCCTCTACCGGACCTTCGCTGCTACCTTTGAGTGCTGCATTTACTTTAATACTCACCTGATTCTTAATATTGGAGATCAGGGTGAAAGAAGAAGGATCTGTCCAATCCATGTGATCAGACTTCTCACTTTTTCTTAAATATTCACCAAATGGTTTACCAGCGAAATCTCCTGCGGATGGTTCATTTTTAAGAGTAATCTGACAGTTGGGAACAAAGAAAACCAAAATGTACTCATCGTCGTTTTCCGGCTTGATTAGTCCCTTTGCCCAGTTGCCATCAATCTTGTAGTCAAGAATCATGCCTGGAGTTCGAGCGAACATTACAATGGGATCGTTCAAGGAAGTTTTATTAAATAACCTAAGATAAGTATATGGTTTTATTGACGCTCCGCTTATTCCCATTTCATCCTTTGTGACACGGACGTACGCTGCGTGTCCAGCTTTACCGCCGACAAGTTTCTGCGACGGAATTGCTACGGATTTTATGAATGGGAATATCTTCGATTTATACATATTCCCATTATCATGATTCGCGCTTAAAGCAGTAGTGTATAGTTCCTGAATCAGTCTGAATAATGGACGCATATTCGAATCGGTAATTGGTTTTCCGTTTACACGAATAGCAAGCCACTTCTGCGTCGAGTAGTCCTTAATGGCTTTGTTATAGACTCTTGGTGCATACCATTTCTGGACTGCAAGCTCTATATACTGAGCAATATCGTCCTTGAAGGTACACATAGCAATTTCTTCTGCTGTGACTCCACAATTATCCGGGAAAATACCATGCAGCAAGCGTTCTTTATCAATGTACGGAATGATAATCGAAGTGCCTGTTTGTGTTGGCGAGAACTTTTTTACAGAAAAAACATCCAAAACCTTTTGAATTTCTGTTTCATCGGTAAGGGGTAATAGTTCCTCATCCGATCCCGGCAGCTTTTTACCCCACCAAGCTCGACCAACAGCATTTTCAATTACTTCTTTCAGAATGGCATCTTCATCAGTTTCGTTTTCAATGAGAGATATGATCAAACGCGATTTCATTACATCGTCTTCTTTGATCTGCGTGTAAAAAATAACTAAGCCGATGCCAACACGATAATAAACGCTCTTTCCGTAACCCCAGCTGCCACCTGCTTCACCGGCACTTGAGTTTGTCTGTTCCTTACCTGTGTCAAAGACCAACTTGAAATAATTCCCGTGATCATTGGGATCTAAATCTTTTTGAAGAATAGGTCCGGTCAAACCAGAAGTTTTATAATCTCTGATCTCGAGATAATCTGCGGTAGCAGTAGCATAGCGTCGATTTAGAATATGTCCAATATCCGGAAGCAACGCATTAAACGCTTCGGATGAGAAACTTCCTTGTGTGAAATTGATGTTGCAGGAGTCCTCCGGCTGATTGATAGCAGCATCTGAACTATTCTGAATTGCTTCACGCACAAGCAAATCAAGCTCTGGAATATTATCATTCTGAAGAGCTTTCAGCGCGCCACTTCCGTATGACACACCTATTTTCATCGGCAGTATAAGGCTTTGAAACATGGGCAGCCTCCTTAATACTTATATCATTATTCGCAAAGACTTCGCGTGTGTTTCTCCGATACTGTCACCGGAGACGATAATGCTGATACCGATAATGTCATCTATCGCATTCATCTTCAAACGATTCTTTGTCTTAGGTTCGCCTCCGTCTTTCTTGATCCGGTAGATCAGGAGAAGGGGCTTGTCTTGAAGGCCAAAGTCACAACGCTTTGAGATTATATTCTTACCATTCTTGCGTGTTTTTTTGAATTCTTCCAACTGTTCTGGCGTAAGTTCACTTTCATTCACATCACACACAGCGTCTCGACCGGAACGCAAAGAGCCTATGTCAATGTGTTCTTCACTCTCAACTTTCTTTCGTGTACGCTCAATCATACCCACATATAATCCGTCACCCACAGACCAGAGATTGTCCTGATTGTCTCCGTCGATTACAGCAACATTCCATTTGGTGAACTTACCTTCGCTGTTCATCTGCGACATCCAGTCAAAGAAATAACGAAGATTGTTTTTTAGGGATGTAGAGTAGTCTGAGATTTCGAAAGCAGACAAATAGCGGCTAAGCACATCTTCATAGGAGATGCTATCCCAGACAAAAGCCTTAGCAGCAGTCGAGGATCTAGGTTGTTTCATCGCATTGAGGAATGCAATAAACTGGTCAGTTAGTGCAAGGTTGTGAATTAGACTGTCATCGTTAGTGAAATCGGTTGTCTCATAGCTATCACCACAGAAATCAAAATCCGCGTATTCAGCCATTTGAGATTTCTTTTTCGCTGTAATCCTGAACTTTGCGATTTCGGGAGTATTTCTTATTCTAGGCCCAAACTTGGAAGGAGAGATGCCTCGTTCCATAAACATCTCAACCTCATGCTTTAGATCCATGTCGATCTTGGCAAGTGCCTTGAATTTTCTCAGTGCATCGTCGGTAATCCAAATTCTCTGAAGGAGTTCGTAGCCTTTGCGATAGCCAAACCATCGAGCCATCTGCATCAATGTGTCAGCTTGATTCGATGTGCGGGAGAAAAATGTACATACCAAACCATCAATAGTAAGCCCCCGAGAGAGTGTATTGCCTCCAATTACCAAAAACGCCGGAGCCTTTTCCATTGATTTGAGTTGCTCGTCGGTAGGATAGACGATACGAAGATATGTACCTTCTTCGGCTTCCCTGTTTGCGGAGCAGTTATCCACACAAAGGTGCAGTCCGCTGGTATATTCAAGTGATTTATCTTCACCCAAAAGAATGTTTGTAATGCCAGACAAGAGATCATTCAACTCACCAAGAAGTTCCTCAAAAGTAGGCATATCATCACGGACCGAAGACAAGAGACCGTAGTCTGGATTTGCTTCTTGTAAATCTGCTTTGGTGATTGTGTGCGCTTCTTTGGTATAAACCTCACGACAATAGTCAATTACCTTTGATTTGTCAGCAAGCCAATTTTGTATTTCATCATAAATTGCAAAATGCTCTTTTTGAATTGATGATGTGTGTACAAGCATACTGATGCTCTTTTTGTGACCTCGCACTCTAAGTACGGAAGTAGCGCAAAGGAACCAACTGATTGCTTGCTTCATGCTGTCAGGCAATCCCGTTTTCTTTTTCTTCTGGATCTCCTTAAGAAGTTTGTTCTCCGAGGAGTTAACTTCACGCAAAATAGGAAAACCGGGGCATTCCTGCTCATTGTTTCCAAAGATAACTTTTGCACCAAAATACTCGGTTGCTTCCGGAAGCGTGCAGATAAAATCCTTGGGATATAGGGATTCTACACTCGATTCATTCAAAACATTTGCATACGGTGTTGCTGTGAAACTTATGTAGTTTATAGCTTGAACACGGACTTCGGGGATAACGCCATCGCTTTTTTTGCCGTTCACGAGATTGCAAATAAGTTGATTGATAGCACAGCGTTCCTGTTCTTCTTCCTGAGTAATTTCAGCAGTATTTATACTCGCTTGATCTGCCTCATCATCTATTACAAGGATGCGCAGCTTGCTCGTTCTATTCGGATCATCATAAAGCCAGTCAATCAATTTTTCGAGGCGCTTGCGATTTTTTAAGCATACCGTCACATATCTCTGAGAATAGTTTTTGCTTCCGGTTAAGGGATTGAGTTTTAATTCCTCTGCACCAAATTGCTTATCTTCTCCTGTAAAATCCAGTATACGCCACAGAATACCTTCGCTGTTGCGAAGGTCTTTTTTGAAGCGATCTCTGGTCTGCTTTCGAAGGTTATCAATCGTGCCAGACAGGATAATAAAGAAGTTCCAATCGTAATCAGCAGCCATGCTGACAAGTCCTTCCATATTGGCTGTCTTACCTGACTGAACACTACCAGTTACAAGTCCTTTAATTGCACCAGTCTTTCGAGTATCGCTGCTCAAATGATTCAAAATCCATGTACAGCTCTTTTGAATGTTGCTGACGGATACTTCACTCATTGTAGTCTTTAGATAAGCCTTATACTGTTCCCACGATGAAGTAATGCCATATGGGACGGGATAATGATTTCTAGTTATTCCGTTGTCAATAGCAATAACCGGCTCACCCTCTGCCATGGTAACGGTAATATGTGTGGTCTTATAGTCCGCAACAAATGCTTCCCAAGCATCAAGAGTTAAATCTTCCGGCCACATAAATTCATCAATCAGGTCGGCAAGTTTACTTTCTTTTTCCTCAGAGGAAACACAGAGAGTGAGTATGTCATCCCAGCTTTTACCAGCATTCAACGCATCAGCAATCCATTCCTTACACGGCTGAAATATTGCACTGTCGTAGTCAAACATCGTAGTTACCTCTCCTTAAGCGCTTCCACTACCTTATCGGCACAAGCTGCACAGTTCTTCTTTATTTCCTTACCCCAAAAACGCATCACGAGCCATCCTTGTTCCTCAAGAGCCTGTGTTACTTCCTTGTCTCTTTCGATTGTGCGCTCGATTTTGGGTATCCAAAATTCCTGCCGCGATTTGATCTCATGCTTTTTTGTTTCCCAATCAAATCCATGCCAAAACTCGCTGTCACAAAATATGGCAATCTTTTTTCCAATGAAAACAATATCAGGTTTTCCGATCAAGCCTCGGTAATTTTTTCGGTATCTTAGCCCACGATTCCATAACTCTTTTCGCAGCAACAATTCTATTTCGGAATCCTTGTTGTGGACAGCTTTCATATTTTTGCTTATCTGTTCTTTTGTTTTCGTACTCATAATTGTTCTCCGAATTTAATGGCAAACAAGCAAGTTCTCATTTAACAACGAACAGCTTGGCAAATATCTCCGATGTCACAATCCAGATAATCGCAAATGCGCAGCAGAACAGACAGCGCAACATCCTCACCCTTGTTGAGCTTACTCATTGTACCGGCAGAAATGCCGACATCCGTGCGCAGTTGAACCTTGGTTATATCTCTTTGAATGAGCATAACCCAGAGCTTTTTGTAACTAATCTTCATGACAGCACTCCTTGTTTTTTTCAAAAGCCTCGCAAATAAAATTGCGCATGAACTATTTTAGCATAAAAGGTCGATTATTTCAACAGATTGGCACCATTATTCACAGAAAAGTTCCAAGAACTCGACTTGTAATATTTTCGGCTTCTCTCGTTTAACAATACTTCATACTCAAGAAAATGCTCACCGAAATCTTGATAAAATCGGTGAGCATTGCTCCTTATTCAAGCTGATTATTCTTTTCTTTGCTGTGTTCTGGATAGGGAGTAGGCTTGAGAAATGCGTCCACATTTGCCTTCATGGTGTCGATGATCCGCACCTCCTTTTTGAGCTTTGCTCTCTCATCATAGAGCCTCTGCTGCTCTTCGAGAAGACGCTGCTGTTCGGATTGAAGGGACTTCAAGCTCGGCAGTTTCTCGTCACCATGCATGGCAAGCAGCGTACTCTTTGCCGCCTCGAAAATCACAAGCTCAGCTTCGTGCTTTGCGCGGAAAGAGGACTTGTCATTCTCCTTCGTGTAGGAATCCCAGACTGGCTTGAGCTTCCGATAGTTTCCAATATTCTTGATGAGCGGCTGCACCGTCCGCAGACGTGCTTCGACCGCTTTCAGTTCCTTGCTGGTGCGGTCATAGGAGCTGTGAACGTCCTCGACCTTCCTTTCAAGATCGGCGTATTGGAGCAAGTTGTTTTCCGCGAGATAGTTAAGCGTCCGCGCCGCTTCCTTGAGGATTGTGAGCTTAGCTTTATACTCATAACCCCTGCTGTCGATGAGCCTGATCCGCTCCTGAATATCTCCGATGAGAGAGATGCCCTTCGGCGAGGTCTGCTTCTGGCTTCTTCGAGGCGTCCGTCCGGCAATCCGCTCCTTGATGCGTTCCTCGGTGTAGTTCTCTCCGATGGTCTTAGAGCGGGTAAATCGCTCCTGACCTTCAGCGCAAAAGGAGATATATTTGCCGGTCTTGATTTCATATCCGGCTTCCTGCATAAGCCGCAGAAAATCATCGTAATCCTTCGCCGTGATGACAAGCCGGTCGATGGTCTGCTTGAGTTTCTGCTTCCAGCTTGTGCCGTGCGTGGTTTCGGTGTATTCCTTATAGCCCATGCCCTTGTTCTGAGAGGGAGGGATAACAGAGAGACCGTTTTCCCTACAGAGCCGGTCGCTGACCTCACGCATATCATAGTAAATCCGCTTGTAGCTCTT